>Ga0307510_10003374_pt1 | contig 18622 bp, 29 predicted proteins | sample 12_EM_MG_FD_207224 | JGI IMG/M metagenome (GOLD analysis project Ga0307510, IMG submission 207224) | Populus trichocarpa ectomycorrhiza microbial communities from riparian zone in the Pacific Northwest, United States - 12_EM | ecosystem: Host-associated > Plants > Roots > Unclassified | place...
GTCTGATACGACTGCATACAACTGCCGGCGCGTGTACCTAGTCATAGAGGGGGGGAAGAGGTCATTGTATTAGGGGTTACGCCCGCATGGTGTGACGACGCCCATCAGCCAAGGAACTCACGGAAGTACCATTCGCTCGTGGTAGGTCTGCGACTTTGCGGTCCCTGGTAACGATGGCGCGGAGAAGGGGCTCAAATCGGGCAGTTTGAACAGGTGCCTGCGCTGGACATCATAGTGGGGTGCACGCCAGACGGCCCTAGCTATGGCAGCTGCGGTGGGGGGCACAGAGGTAATAATGGGCATGTACCAAGAGACGGTTGTATTACGTGAGCAGGCGAAAACCTTTTGTCGCTCGCTGTCGTTGTCGGGGAAATCGGGCAAACAAAAAAAGGGTGATTCAAATTGCGCTCAATGACAGCGAGCTCGGCGCGCGTGAGTAAAAGAGGAGCCTTCAACTTGAACGTCGGCCCATGTCAATCGCCAACGTTTGACGACGACGCGCACGTACTCATGACTCTGGCTTACGGACTCATCTCACGATGACGTGAGAATCTCTCAACTCAAAAACGCCACAGGCTACTGATGGATACTACACAAAAACAGAATAAAGGGGGGCATAATTTTCCATGTAATGCGAGCATGTCGAGCTAAGACGAGTACGGGCACCGATCCAACCATCGCACACATCCCTGTGGAATGATACAGTCAACAACAGTATTCATTAGACGAGATAAAAATTTGGTCAACACGCACCACTAAAGAGACCGTCAAGGCCTCCCAAGCCGAGAGCTCATCTGCGGCTGCCCGCATGCCACTGCTTGATAGGGCCGCTTGATGAGCTCGATAAAGGAGTGCTCCTGCGTAGGGTCGAACAAGGCGTTGAGTATCATTGGCATCCATGACGCCCTCCAAAAATGGACGAAAATTGATGATAAACGACATACCCCTCACCCGAGACCGCCATACGACCCTACAAGAAGCGGATGGAATGCGATCAAGCGAAGATGATCTCGCAGCCTTGAAGGAGGAGTTGGCGACAGCTAGAGGCGTCGGGTCGAAAGAAACCGTAGCCGCCATTAGCGTCAAACGGTAGAGAAAGAGAACAGGGGAGAAAAGAACGCACAGGGTGAGTGAAATGGTGGGAAGAAAGGCCTTGGAAAATCTGGCAGACCTTGGGGGCCTTTTATGCGTTTTCGGAGCGTGTAGATATGGGGGAACAGATTGCGATATCTGTTCGAGGGTGCACTTTCCGAGTCGTATAGTTAGTGGCTAATTGAGATCATCAAAGATGATAAAACACCGACGACAGGCTGGCTACGCACCACGTTTGCCCAGGGGCCGGAAGGCGCATCGGGATCGGCCGTCAAAAACTCGCGTGGTAATCATTGGGCACGAGGGAAATCGCCCGGGTGAACCGAATATGGAATGCCTCGAGTCTAGGCATCAGGAAGGAGTTGAAGAAGCGACTGTATGAGCGCAGCCACGACATAACCTCGGCGAGATGGTGTTATGATATGGGAATTCCAGGCGTCGAGACCAATCGAAAAAGCCACAGATGCCTCCGCCTTTTTTCCGTTTCGCCCCTTCCACACGTCTGCGACTCCGACGAGGAGATGCACGCCATGCTTCCCCGCAGTTGCGGAGAATAAAAATCGTGCTACTCGGATGGGGGCGTGATGGAGGGGTGTATTGAAAATGAACATGCCTGGCACTCCGGAGTCTCGAGAGGTGTTGACTGATGAAATGGCTGAGAACCACATCCTCCGCTTCAAGCCAGTCCAACCTTTGAGATCGCCGTGTCTGCTCCCGGTATGGACAGCTATTAGGCTCGCGCCCCGAAACGGACGGGCCCATGGCGATCAGCGTAAGACAGATCCCATATATGCTCAAAGTTGCACTCTTCTCATTGGAAGCGGGGCATGAAAGCTGTAAAATTGCATGCTGATTGGATATCAGTGGCGGTCCCTGGTTCCCATGCGGGCCCGTGGGGGTGAGGCGGACTCGAAAAGTAACTCACGAAACTTTTTAGAGCGAACTTGCCAGGGTCCAGGGTGACGGAGGAGCGACAGCGTTTCCAGAAATTACTTTGGGAAACCAGCTCTTATCGTAGAAAGGACGACTAGATCGGGAAGAAAAAGAGGGGCGATAGGCTTGGTGGTAGTTACCGTGACCATGTATGGCAGAACGCCGATGACATCGTCCATTCGGTTTCAGGTGTCTGCTGGTATGTTCCTTCGTCCCTTCCCACGTACATCAGAAATCCATGCGCACAAAGAGCAATTCAGACCCACCGTTAGCGGTGCACGCGCCGCTGCAGTGGCAGGTCGTGTGCTTGTATGACGGGGCTATTCCACTATCAGCATAGCTTGTAACGTGGTGCTACTTCCGGCTTCTTCCTGCATCTGATGAGCCGTTGGACTGAATTATCTTCGAAAACTGAAATTTCTACGAACGAAATTCCTTCGACGTACTAGTCGAACGAAGAAGAAAAGAAAAGAAAAAGAAAAAGAAAAAGAGCACCCATTGGGGTAAGAAAAAAAAAGAAAAGAATAACGTACTACGGATATCCCTACCTTCCCATCAGATACCCATCAAGACCCCCAGAAGCGGGGGCGCAAAAGCAAATACTCCACGGAGCCAAGTTATCAGGTGGCGTCCCGAATTTGGCGTCGACCGTTACAAGTCCGTTACAGTATTCACCAAACTTCATGCCGGCACGAGTCGGCACCGAATCTTTGCGAGGCACTCGCACAAGCGACAGGCCTCGATGTACGGGAAACGAAAAGGGGGTCCTTGCTTGTTCATAGGGGTGCTTGTTGGACCTACGAATTTTGTTTTCTTTTTTCGTGCGCCCACTGAAAGCGAGGCCTTTCTCCACGACCCCCATCCCTTCAGCGTGGAGCAACGTGGCGAGCTAACAAGTGCAACTCCAAAACCCCGGTTCTATCGATGTGGAACCCACCCCGAACCTGAATGACTAGGCTGCGGGTCCAGAAATAAAGTAGTGAGTCTGGTCACGGCATGGCCTGTCCGGGTCCTTGAGCACATGCCAAACCCCTTCAACCTCTCAGCTCAAAGTCGACACCAAGAAGACGCACCCCAGGCTCATTCCGCACAGTTTCCACATGCCGCATGTCACCCCTTTCTCCAGAAGCCATCTCTGTTTGATCTTTGGGAAAGAGGAAAATAACTACCGCGATACCGGAATTGCGCGCCTCAGCCGCCCACCTTGAATTGAACACGCCGAGAAGACGTGGACACAGCCTTTGGTTTGGAAGTTTTTTTTTCTTCTTCGGAAGTAGGTTCCACCCGCAGTCGCATTTTTGTAAAGTAGGTTCTGTAACCTTTCTTTGCGGTCATAGCCGAGGGAGCAAAGATAGCCCTGCTACGCTGATGCGAAGTCAACTGCGCCGTAGCACAGCGCCTCGGGCCGCTTTTTCATTAGCACGTGACCGTGCCATATTGTCCGAAGGTTTGGAGCCCTGAAACCTACGTCGGACAATATGGAAAAGACTGAACTTGTTAGCCCCAAATAAGCTCGGGTGTCTGACAGAGCAGTGATTTATTAAGAATGTCTGACACGACTGTTCTCGTCACGTGATCCCGATGTGTCACTCTCACAACTCAACATACCCGCGAGAGAGAAACTCCAACAGGCGCTGGGAATGCGTGTTACGAGTACATAAATAGGGCTCTGTATAATAGCATTACTTTGATTCTCCAGATGCTTTCTCGTTCAATCCATGCCCTCGTTTTCGTCAGCGGGAAGCACCGCACCGCCGGCCCAGGGATCGTCCTGGATCTCTCCCCACGTATTGTTCTCTTCCTCGACCGGCTCGCGTCCTTCGGGACAATCCCTTGCAATCTGCAAGAGCGCCTCAACACATCACGCTCGCGAAGCGGCCAGAAGACCGGAAAGAGGAAAAAGAGCAAAACGCACATGACCGTCCTCCTTGCACTTGTAGCACGTCTTCACAGGGGCTTTGGAACCATTCATATCTTCCGTGACCGAGTAAGGCGGTGCCAAGCAGTCACTGGGATCACGCAACGCAACCATTCAGCCTCCAGACGACTCGCACGATCCGGGAAAGTGTAAATGACCCATACATACCGTGCCATGTGGTTCGGCCCGCCACAGCGATAACACTTGACGGGCGGGAGCGACGCCATATTCAGTCCGCGACCCGGCGGGGGCGCACGCGTCGCAAAACCGCCGCCATACTCCATCGCGTCGTTGGGACATACGCGCGCGATATGCCCAAAGTGGCCACAATTCTAGACAATGTCACATCCTAGTCATCTCACGGGCTCGACGGGTAATGATCGAGAACGTACGTAGCATTTTTGGTTCGAGCCTTGCAGGCGCAGGGTTGGGCACTCTGCCTGGATGTGGCCGATGCCTCCGCACGAGTAGCATTGTTTGGCGGCAACGGTGCGAGGCTCCGTGCACGCCGATGACTCGTGGCCTGGTTTGCGGCAGTTGTAGCAGAGCCGTTCCTGAGACGTACAATTCTCGGCGATGTGGCCGACTGTCGTTTTAGGACATCAGTACCCCGTCCGTTGGGGACGGTGTAAGGAGTAATCCAAGCGGAGAAAAAGAAATGTTTGGGGGGAGATGAAGGGTGAAAATGGGGAGAAGAGGTGGGTAAGTGAATGGAGAAGCGTCGACGCACGATTTCCGCATTTGAAACACCCCTTCCTGGAGATGTTGTACGCCATATATAAAGAAAAAAATGCAAATGAAGACTATATACAACTATTTTCTTTTCACTTCTTCGACTTTCTGCTTCTTCGCTTCGGACGTCGACTCGTCGTGAACCTTTTCCAAAAATTAAATTAGTCATCACAGGAGGGCGATAAGCGCCTTCAATGATAGATGGGATGGGACAGACCTCTGCTGCGGACCTCACAACCCTCAGCCGACAAAACCCTGTCCTACTAGCGATACCCTCCCTTCAATGAGCGAACGCCACGTTTCACAGATGATGGTTGGTTGAATTGGATGATGACAGGGGGTTGGGCGACCTTGGAGCCAAGCAACCGGCCTTCAAGTAAGCTTTTCCCGCGCCCCTTCTGCCTCAGCCTCAGTTCATGTGCATGTCCTGTACTGTATCTAATGATTGCCACCACGTAGTAACATACAAAAAACGGTGGGAAATCGTCCCCCATTATACACTACATCCCGAGACCCATCAGCGCGCTCGTAAGTCGCTCCGCCACTGCCTCTGGTTCCTGCCTTGCCATCTCGATCACACTGAGGAGCCTCTTGATGCCGATGCTCAGGCGGCCGTCCTCACCACCCATACCCGCCTCGCGCAGCATGCCCACTGCGCGCGCGCGGTCGCGCGAACTGCGGAAGAGTTCGACGGCCTCGAGGACGTGGTCGAGCGCGGTGAGGTCTGTCATGGGCGGCACGCGGAGCTCGGCATCGAACGACGAGAGCCCGACGTCCGTCAGCATTGGACGGAGCGATGATGTGGCGATGACGAGAAGACGGCGACCCTGTAATGTGCCACCATCGTACGCGAGTGTCAGTCAAAAGGGTGGGGGTATGGAGTTGCTTAGTCTACCTTGGGGGGTCGCTTCGCCATGAGTACCATGAGGGTTTGCAGTACGGCATTTGAAAAGCGGGGGCCCACGGGCGTCCAGTCTGTGCACGTCATATTAGACACCATGGGGGCCCATTTAGGGTTGGATGGCTGCTCCACTCACCCAAGAGGCGCTCGATATTATCTACCACTACAACACTCATGGGGCTCTTCGAGCTGTCCGCAAACACTTTTGAGATAGCATGAATCTTCTGTGCCTCGGAGAAGCCGACCATACTGTCCGGTGTGATGAGCTTGATGAAAGGGAACTCTGATGCTTGCGCAATCGTTGCTGCGAGAGCGGTCTTCCCGGTGCCAGGTGGTCCGTGGAGCAGGAGACTGACGAGCGGGGTCCGCGTGGAAGTGCGCACCTGCTCAACAAAGAGCTGGCCTGAGCGTAGCAATTCCTGAGGTTGAAAATAAAATAAGGCCGTGTCAAAAGAACGCTGAATGAACGTACGTCGACCACGGTGCCGTAGTGGATGATACCGTTCTGCACGACCTGCGCGAGTTCCTCTTCTGATACGCCGAACGCGGGGTGGACCTCATCGAGCGCATTTGCAAAGTCATCCGCGTTGACTCTCAGGTCCTCGACATCGTTCGAGATACCCGCTATCGTACCGACTTTGACGTGCCGATTGAACGCGAAACTAGTCGCGCTCTTGATCAGTCCTCCGATCTCCGCGCCGGAAAAGTTCTTTGTGAGCCTCGCGAGCTCTTTGAGGTCTACGTCGCTGTCCATCACGCCATTCTTGCGCATCTTTACTGTGTGGATGTTCAGGATTTGGTATCGCCCATGCTCGTCCGGCAACGAAATTTCCATGTGCACCTCCAGACGCCCAGGACGGAGCAATGCCTCGTCTATCATGTCTATACGGTTCGTCATGCCGATTATAAGAATGTTGTTTAGCTGATCCACGCCATCCATTTTGGACAACACTTGGTTGACTACGGTATCTCCGACACCAGTGCCGCTGGTGGTCGACCCACGTTGCTTGAAGATAGCATCCAGCTCGTCAAAGATGATGATGTGTAGCCCGCTCTCATCTCCTTTTTCTTTGTACTACGCTTTGTGTCAGCTGATGGGGGACAACCAACTCGCGAGAGACAAACCTCCTTCTCCGCGTCCGCGAAGAGCTTTCGGATATTCTCCTCGGACTGACCGACATATTTGTTCAAGATCTCAGGACCATTCACGATCTTTGGCTCGCGCGCGTTGAGCATCTTGCCGATCTGCCGTGCCATAAGAGTTTTTCCGGTGCCTGGAGGACCGTGCAGCAGGATACCTAACGTAAAACAGGTCAGTAAATGTCATGACACGCGCATGACTACCACGCACCCTTGACATGCTGAATGCCAAGTTTCTCAACCAGACCTGGTGGAAACACGCGTGACGCGAACGCCCGCCGGAAAATCGCGCTGAACTCCTGGTCCAGACCACCGATGCCCATATCCTCGAACTTGAAATTCGGCGCCAAAACGGCATTGGGTGCTGCCTTCCTCGCGCTCGACTTGATCTTGATTTTAGAAATGGGGTCCTTTAGGAACGTCACATCCGTCTTTTCCATTATGATACCCGAGTCGGCGCGACCACCAACTTGCGCTCCGGGAGCACCGCCAGGGACTCCGCCGCGTCGTTGCTCCGCGGCAAGCTCGAGTACGCTCAGGCTCTTGGCGACGCCCTTGAGATTCTGGCCGTGGTATTCGAAAAAAACAATTTGGCCGGCGGTAAAGATGACGTTACTGAACCCACGAATGAATGTTGCGGCCATGTCGTCTGCGGAGAACTGCTCCGCGATCTCCAGGTTCCGCTGATAGAAGCCTACCTCGAGCGTGAACGTCTCTAGGAATGCGGGCGCAGATGGGTGGGGAGGAGGAGGAAGCGGAGTCACGGTTACTGAATCGCCGCTGGTCGATAGGCCCATCCATTGGCGCTGCACAGCGTTGGCGCCGACTGAGCCCTGAAACAGGCGGCCAGTGTTATCATGTCTGTCAACGTTGCAAAGTCTGTGGTCATGTCCCTGAAATAGTGACAACAGCGTACCGGACAGTCAACGGGAACTCGCTCTTGACAAGAACATGTTCCCCGTCTTTGAAGTCGGCAGGGTGTACGATGAGACAGTTTGTGAGGGCGAGCGCATCACTAGGAGAAGATTGCACAGTAAAGCTGTACTAGGGTTCTGAGAAACCATTCTGAAGGAGTGAAAAGGCTACGACAACATACACCCCAGGTCCTCCAGACGGAGGTCTGCGTTGGTCAAATGATCGCTTCTCGTATCCAGAAGGATCATCAAATCGGGGTGGTGGTGGGCGTGGGGCTCTCGGCGGTAAAGACGTCTGTGAGCCATCTGGCAGCCTTGAATACGGCGAACTTGAAGGTAAGGGGCGTTGTCCTGATCCTGATCCTGGACCGGGAGATGCACGGCTGAAGAAGCTCATGTCTGTAAATTGTAAGGAAAATCAGATGTACTTGACAGGACTCTCTTGCAGGCCAAGAAACTGTTGCGTAGAGGGCGACCAACAGTGTGTGCGGGTACGCCGGGTCGCAGCCTCAGGCTCCATGCACTGCCCGCCGTGTCCCCATTACCTAATATGGGCATCGCCGCAACGGGACGGGAGTTAGAAAAAGGGCCCACCAGAGACAAACTCGCTCACTTCCAATGTCGAGCTTATTATTACCGCCACCACCACCGTCGTCGCCGCAGCCACCACCAGATATACCAGGCGGTGGCGTTTTTGATGATTTACCCGTTGACCGCAAGTCATGTCAACTTCTTGGCCCGACTGCGCTGGTACGACGAATTCACCCCTTATTCATGTTACCCCTCGCGTCTCACACCAGAGCGCTCTTAGGTCGTACAAGGCTTGATGGGTTTGTTCGTTATCTCTTCTCTCCTTCTCAAACGACATCGTGAAAAGCCCAAGCGGCCTTGGCGTATCTGGTGTGTCCTTCTCTCCACCCACACATCGGAGGCCCATCCTATTCCAGGCTGTTCGACGTGTCCAAGCAAGTGGTCGGACAGATGTTCGTACACGGCGTTAACGTGTTGATATCGGACGTGGGATCGACGCGCTCATCTGGGAACGCGTGCGTCTTGTACTTTCTCAACATCCTGATCGATACCACTCTCGGTGTGTTTACATTGCAATTCCCCTTCATCATCGGGTCTTATTTTTGCATTCTATCGCAGGTGTCGGTGCTATCTACCTCTCTCTCCATCTCCTCACATGGTTTTTCAGCGACAAGCTCCAATTCAAAGGCTTTCAGTCCGGGCAATACGGCTCTCCGCCCTCACCTAGCTATTGGGCCCGCCAAGCAGCCGTCTACGTCGTTTCACTCACCACCATGAAGCTCCTCGTCGTTCTCCTCCTCGCTTCCTGGAACAAGCTATTGGATATCGGCGCTTGGTTGCTGAGTTGGTTAGGTAATGGCGACACCGCCCAAGTCGTCTTGTGCGTATTCCCCCACCCGATTTTGTCCGTTCCGGCGATGATGTCCTGCATCGCTTACTGAACGCGGCTCCAACCGACAGCACAATGGGCCTCTTTCCGATATGCATGAATGTCGTTCAGTTCTGGCTCATCGATTCAATAGTTAAGGCCGGTGGCTCCACAGGGATAACCCTTCCCACCGACCCCGCCGACCGCGAACCACTCTTCCGCTCCTCTAGCGACTCGGACGATGACAACAGCGACAACGGTAACGCAGATGGCGATGCCATAACAACGCCAGCAAAGCATGATATCGAGGCGCAAGGGCCGGCAAAGAAGCTTCGCCGGTCGGACGACTCCTCACACACGTACCCACCCAGCCTCAACGGCTCGCCGACGTCTGCATCTTCTGTACATCGCACCAGCCTGTCTCCCCCAGCCGTCTCGCGTAGCGTACTCTCCGCACGACGTCAGCGTCCGCCACCACTCCAACCGCGCTCACTCATGGTCCCCGCAGTGAACTCGCCTGACCCATCATCTGAGGTGAGTGTGGGCGCGGGTGCGGCTGCTCTTCCGAAGGAAGACTGGCAAGCATGGGATGGCGATGATGATTGGGTGGGACGCGTAGGGGAAGAAGAGTGGACAGGGAGACGGGCAGAGGCGACCAAACGCGAGGTTGACGGCGTATGGGGTGATGATGTGTCATGATACCCACCTTGGAGGTTGATACACCATATCTATATGGAGAAATAATGAGTCATCACTTAGAAGTTGAAGGCCAGAAGGGTTCCAGAAGGTTCCAGAAGGTGTTGGATGAGTCATTCTGACTCATGTGGGGTGTGGGAAAGAAGGCATATTTGAAATTGCAGAAGGTATAAAAGATGGGCCTTGCTGCCTCTCACTTTTTTTGTCTTTGACCCCAAACCACTACCATAAGAGATTTGTAGTGGTACATTCAAGAGTCACTGATAAAGAATTAGAGCAAAGGCCCTCAACCTTGTGGCAGTTAACAACTACACCCAGCCCTTAACTACTCAGGCATTTGGCAAGGCCCTCCATCTCCATCCTCTAATAAAATACACAACAACTTTCAAAATTTCACCAATCAGTAAGATCATATAATAATCCAGACAAAAATTGATCACTAATTAATTGGTGGCTTCTAGGAAATAACAAACAGAGAGTCCACTGGACTCAAGAACCATACCCACCTAAGAGGACTGGTCCTCCTCTTTCTTCCACCATCAATACCTTGGACAGCACTCTGTCCACCACCTTTAAATATCCACCAGTCATGGACCAATCAGAAATGAGCAACCCAACTGCACGGCTGCTCCTGGAGTTACGTAAGGGCCCCAATGGATGGTGGGGGAAATGCGATGAATTCCGTGTTGTGGACAATGTCATGAACATCAAGATATCGGACGCAAATCCCAATCGCGTGCCAACTCAAGAGCAGCGTGAACGACGGGTCGATGACGAAGGCGACTTTTCGCAGCATGTACAGCAGTTCCGTGGTGATCACGTTTTCGAATTGTGGATGGGCAAAATAGGCCCGTACCTCGGGGACTGGGTGCTGGGTAAGGGTCGACATGGTGCGTTCTTCTCCACTTGAAACCCTTGACCGGGGCTCGTATTGACAAAAAAAACTTACAGTTTCGCCCGTATGGAAGCTCCTGAAGTTCCCGGAAGGCTACACCCTCTGGCTGCACAAGACGGGTGTCGAAACGGATCCGGCCAACCCGCGGACGGACGCGTATCTCTACGGCGCGTCTCACGTCTTCCGCTCCCCGATGGAGTTTGTCGAGCACGCGATATGGCTCATGCGTGGTAAAGAGGGCGGCTGCCTCTGCAAGTATTGCACGCCTGGCCAGGACCAACTCGACATCAACGACCGACTCGACCGCGTCGACCCTCAGGACAAATCGGACGGCGACGGTGTTGACGGTGGTAATGGTGGCAGCGGGGTTTCGCGGTCCTCTTCCTCGTCTCGCCGCAGGGGCGCGGGCGCGCGTCGTCCGCGTCGTGGTAGGCGCGACAGGTCGCCCCCCATAATGGCCAAGGATTATCGAGTTGGGAATACCTCCTCTACTCCTGCTCCCGGTCCGGCATGAGAGTCGTCTGTCGTCGACTTTGCCACAACACCACCCAAGCCCTGCATCGAGGTCCAATCTCTCTCTCTCAATCTGAGCTCTGGAATGAATTACTTCCATCCCTATATCCTTCTCCTCTCCCTTTTTGTTGTGTCATGCTATCTTCCGTGCTATCTTGCAGTCTTGCTATCGTGATTACCCCCGCAGTCTCCAATTTCTCTCATCAGTGGAAGTTGTGTTACTTTACGCTAGTCCTTCAAATACCGTCGCGTACAAGCTGGAATCTGTACATACGTCCCCATCGTGGGCAATCATCAAATGTGAACCACTTTACTACTTTCAAAACCAAAGTACCACCATCGGTACGAAGGAAGGGATAACAAGAGTGTGATAGAACGATGCCCAATAAGTGAAGATAACCACATGAGTAATTTTACAACTACAGAGAAACACCCCACTCAAGAACCAAAAGGCGGGCCAAGTCCCATCGCATACGGATTCGAAGGTAGGACCGGAATCGGCATGGGCACCATGACAGGCGAAGTCATAGTCGACTGAAACTCCTGAAGATTGAGGGGGAGAGATTAGTAGAGAAACGTAACGAAAAAGAGAGGATAGATAAACGCACATCGACATGCGTGCTGGGCAACCGGCTCGTGTTCTGCCTAGCACTTGGCGTCTGTCTCAAAGCGCGGAAATCGTTCGCCGTGTACGTCTTGGTGAGGCCCGTCACGGCCGGGCTCCGGAACAGCGCCGTCGGCGGCGACACGGTGACCATGCCGAGCACGCCGCGTGCGTGCGGGGGCGTCGTCGGGCGCTGCGGGTGATGTCTCGCCCCCACCCCCGCTGCACCCGCCGAGGGTAAGCCAGGCGCGTAGGGTGGGTGTGGTGACGGTGTCGACGGCGGGCGGAGAAGTTCGGCTACTGCGATCTGCACGTCGGCCATGGGCAGCGGGAGCGTGTGCAGCTTGCGCTGTGGCGAGTCTTCTTCTGGGACCGTGTGCAGGTGCATGCGCACGTTCTCGAGCGCGGAGCGGCGCGCGGCGGGCAGTGAACGGGCGAGTACGTCGCAGAGGTGGGCAAAGGTGTCGGTTGAGATGCCGCGCAAAGTCGCGAGTTGCGGTAAGCCTGCGTGCGACTGCTCGACGAGCCATTCGAGGAGCGAGAGAATGGTGTCTGGGGAAGATAAGGAAGGGGAAGCAACGGAATTGGATGAGGAGGAAGAGGAAGAGGGGACGACCGAGGAGGCGAGCACGAGCAGTGCGTCGCCCAATTCGGTAGACAGTCGGTCGGGTTCGATGGCCCTGATGGGTACTTGCCTGAGGGCGTCGAGGGCATACGATATGGGCGTCAACGTCGGGGACACATGCTGTATCGCGCGAAGAAAGATAAGCCCTAGCGCGAACCCGAGGCTACGGTCGAGCCCCGCCGCCCCGACGTTACCGGAAGACTGCACGAACACCTGGGCAAGCTCGACCTGCTCCTGCGACGCGGCCCTATTCGCCAACAGTAGGTTCATCGCAGTCACAAGCAATCCCGCAGGCTCAGGATCCGCGCCAACAAAGGTCACGATCCTGAGTGCCTCCGGGGTCGTCCCTTGCATCAGGTCGTGAAGCAGTCGGAGCGCGACAACGGCCTGATGAGCTTTGACCGTCCACAGATCGGGCGCGATCCCGTCCGTCGCGAGTGCGCGCAATGCCGCGCAGAGCGCACGCAACTCCTCCAGGACAAGCCACTCCGCGATGCCCAGCATCCCCCCGTCGAGCTCCGCAAGTCGCCGCACGAGGTGCGCGCGCCCGTCCACGTCCAGGGCACGGAAGAATGCGGCAAGTTCGGGTAGGATTCGGGGCAACACGCGTCGCACTTTATTCCCATTCGGCGTGTCGGCCTCGAGTGGAAGTACGAGGTCGACGAGGCTGAGCGCGTGGTGCGCACGGCGCACCGGGTCCTGCGATGCTGCGCTAGCGCCGACGATGTCCGCGCCACGCCGCAGTAGCGCGCGCAAGACGAGTTCGGGATCGAGCGCACGCGCAATTTCGATGCATGTGCCGCGAAGCCCCTGTGTCACGCTCGCACTATCCACAGAATTGAGGGTGTCAGCAGCATCGGCACATGCAAACAGATCCGCAGCTGCATTAACAAGCCCATTCGCCGCACGAGTTGGCAGAGGGTGCGTCGGAATGAGGCGTGCAAGCACTTGCAAAAGTTCATCTGCGCCCGCCAGGAGGTTTGCTAATTGTGCCTGGGAGGAAGGTGTCGCCGGTGGCAGCGGTGGGATGAGCGAGAAGCGCGCTTGTGCATCTGCCGCGAGGGCATCGAGTGCGGCAAGGAGGTGGTGAGGTAGTCCATGTGTCTGCTGTGCCCACAAAATGTTGAGAATAGCCAACTCTCCTGTACCGGGGTCGCCTGTTTCGAGCTCGTGCGCAAGGAGCACCGTCGCGACGCGTAGCGTACGCAGGGCGTCAGTTGAGACGGGCCGCGTGGGCGTGCGCACGAGTTCCTCGAGCGCAGAAGGGAGCCCGTCATCTGCGAGGAGCGCAAGAGCGCGAAGAGCAGCGCACTCGGCGTCGTTGATCACGGAAAAGCCCGGCTGAAGTTGGAGGAGAGATTTGATGAGGTGGGGAGATAGAAAGGCACGCGGGTCGCGCGTGAGGTCGTAAAGGATGTGTTCGGCATGAATCCCTGAACGCCTCGGCGTGTCGTCATCCATCATACATTCGAGGCGGAATATCATCTGCCGCAGAAGCAGGAGATGGTTGAGAGTCTGCGGTCGCGTCAGTTGCAGAATCAGAGATCAGAGTGAACGATGATAAGAACCTCGCAGTAGCGGGGAACGCTCTGCCACACACCCATGACACCGAAAGCACGCGAACGACATAGTTCGTTTGGTACGCTATCTGCCCAAGCGTATGCCGCGAGGACGCAAGCGACGCCAACCCATGCGCGGAGTTCGACGAGGAACTCTTTTTCAGCTATAGTCGCAGCCAGATCAGGATGCGTCACGAGGGCATGCAGAGCGACGCCAAAGGATGATTCGTCGCTTCCCAAATCGCGTAGGACCTCTCTCATAGTCACGAACGGTAAGTCGGCCCCCTGTAGTACGGCAGAGAGCACGTCCCAGCTACGCAGGCGATCAACCACGCGCATGGCAGCTCGCTTCACGTAGGGGTCTACCCCTGGGCGGCTCGCGACGGCTTGCAGTTCCTTAGGGAGATTCGCCGCGGTGAACGCTTTGGCTATGTCCGGGTTCGCAACCGCGGCTAGGAGATGGTCGAGGGTGTCTTCGTCCATAGCGGAAGAATCAAAAAGGGCGGGAATGTTGATACGGTCCTAAAGATGAGACCAAGATCAAGTAAGCGCAGCAATGCGATGGAAGGTAGGTGTCCGTACGATAAGAAATCTCGGGAGTTCTCTATGTTGACAGGCTACCCGAGAGAGTATGCCTGCTACCAAGTAAGGATGGTTTTCGCTCTGCCCAACATGTCAGGTGTGTATATGTACGTTCGTAAGAGAAGCGTACCTTGGGTTCAATCGCGTCCGCAACCCTATCGGCAAAGCGTTGCAATATTTCCAGAGGTACATCATCCGCCACTGGCTGACTTGTCAGCTGATAGGCATAGTCCAAGTCAAAGTCCACGGGGTCATCGTCAAGGTCTGGGTGGAGATAAGGGAACTCGGGAAGATCCCAATCGTCGTTGACAGGCTTGAGGCAGAACATGAGGCGAATGACTAGAGGAAGAGGAGGCGCATCGGGGATGAGTGAGAGAAGGTTGCGTGTTAATGTCGTCGGATCTGCTGAATTTGCAGGGTCGAGGGCTGGAGATAGAGGGGTTGGGGTGGGCGATAAAAGTCCGCCAGAGACGTGATACGATGGGGAAGAGGGAGACGAGGGAAGGTCAGACGCAACGTCGCCATAGATGGCCATGGAGAGTTTGGTGAAGTCCCCCTTTACTATCATGAGGCGAGAAGCAAACTAGACATTATTGCTCAGTAAGAGAGAAGTTATGGGGAGTGGACGGACACAGACCTCGCTTCCCATATCTACAGGAAAATCAACATAGCCACCAGCGTACGCTACGGAAGTGGGTACGAGGATGTTCGTAGCCTTTGGCTTTTGCTTAGGGTCGCCGCCGATGGGGTGGGCATTGAAGAAGACTTGGAGGACGAAGGCTTCTGGCTCTGTTTCTCTTGCATAGTTAATAAGGTTGTTAGTGAGCCGCGAAGTCCGGGCGACGACGAGAGCGCGCCAGACATTGAAGACTCACGAGACAATGACGGGCTGCTGTGCGAACGGGCGGGCGCCCTTTGGAAATATGGATAACGAACGGACGCGCACGGGGGACGAGAACCTGAGAGCGGCGATGTTTGAGGGGCCAGCGGGATTGAGGGTGGACCAGTGAAGCAACATGGCTGCGCTCGGGACGGAGACGAGAGACTATTGTTATATTAACCTGACTCGGTCTGCTCCCGTGTCAATCAATCACCACCATGGCTGGTCCCAACCCACCCAGCATCAAACTCCCCGGCCTCTCCCTACATCCCCCCACTAATAACAACAATACTATCCACCAAAGACGCGACCGCAGCAACAGCTTTCTCAAAGTTGAACACGTGGTCAGCTCCAATGAAGAGGCTCTAGATCAAGCTGCGTACGCCAACATCAATGCGGAATGGGTCAACCGCAAAGGTGGGTCCCTCCAAACCCCCAACCAGATGAATTCGTGGTGACCTTGGAGTCTCTCTAGGTGCATGGATGATCCATGTCGTCCTCATTGCGACCGGAAAATTCACCATTGACGCCATTCCCGGTGTGACTCAGAACATTTCCTGGACAGCCGTCAACCTGTCCTATCTCGCTGTGCGTCCCTGTCCCCACTACCGCAACTGCGGCCTACACAACCTCCCCTTCTGACGTGACTGCCTTTCCAGTGCTCATATCTCATGTTTCATTGGGTGACGGGCATTCCTTTCGGCAGCGAGCTACACGGCGGCGCCTACGACGACCTCACGCTATGGGAGCAGATTGACGGCGGTGCGCAGAACACGCCGTCAAAAAAGTGGCTCTTCTCCGTCCCTGTGGTCCTGTGCGTTTTCTGTCCTCACACCGTCCCGCCTTGTGGTATACACACTCACGCGACGTCAAACCCAAACAGATTCTTGCTTTCGACACATTACACGAACTACAACCCATGGCTATTCGCGATCAACCTGTCAGCTTTAATATTTACGCTCGTACCCAAGCTGCCCATTGTGCGTTCCGCGTCGGCTGTCGGGACATCGCGCTGACACTGACACTCCGGGCATCTTCCAGGCCCACCGCCAGCGCCTACGTATCCTCCCTCAAGAACCCTCTGGCAATGCCACGCCAATAAGTAGCACGTCCGGAACTGACACGCCACCAGATCACTTCCGTGCGCCGCCCGATCTGCACTTAACAGATGCACAGTTCCGTTGAGTTGGTGATGGGGAAACGGAGATGGTAAGGTTGGAAGTGCTAGCGGGGGCAGGATCTTGCAGCAGGTAACATCACACGTCTCGGCATGTTTATCCATCCAGCTGAGTTTTTAAACATATAATTTCTTTTAACGGACACCTCTTTTGTATTGTCGAGTTCCTTCTATGAGCTTTCCGTGTCGGGTCTTATGCCAAGCTTCCAACAGTGTCTTTTGCAGTATTACATCAAGACGCCTCTTTAAGTAGGTCCTGGTATTGCAGCAGTCGCAACCTTGGTCCAGTTGAGCGAAGCCAAGAGCGGAAAACAAAAAAGGCTTACAGGTTGCGCAAGAGCATCAGAATTGTCACCTTTCCCACAGCCGGAATGTACAACGACGCCTGCAAGATACGTACAACATCAAAGAAAGGGCAGCGATGACAAAAAAGCGAAACGCACCTTGTCTCGCACGTCCGCCTCAAAATTCTTTTCTCCCGCAACGTTCACGCACACGCACCCGTCCTTCAGCGCAGCCGTGCGGACCTTGTATGTCGTGCTCGGCACAGCCGACACGACGACGTCCGAGAGCGCCAAGCAACGCGCGAGGTCAAACTCGGGCGGTGCGGGGTGCACGACGTGACGCGGGTGGTACGCGCGACGCGCCCCTGCTGCGAGAGTGGTGGACAACGTGGGCCGCTTGGTATATTCCTGGATCGAGTCGATGTCGACCGAGAAGACACGCGCGCCGTCATTTGCGAGGAGCGCCGCGAGCGGGCGCCCTACGACCTCCGATCTGGGGGCAGCTAAGTGACGTACACACAGGTGTGGTGGACGGTGATGTACCTATTGATGACGGTGACAATACGGCCGTAGGCGCGGTCGCCGTATGGGAAGAGCGCGTTGTACACGCCGATGCGCTCGAGGGATTTTACGACGCCGAGCGGCGTACAGGGCAAGATGGACTTGACGGTCCCTGGAGGTGGCACGTCGTCTTTGGGTGGTGCAGCTGTGTGGGCGAGTGAGGGCGAGGATGCGAGGAGGGACTTGGGCTCAAGATAGCGGATGCTGTATGATGGGAATGCCATCCGTACGATCGTCTAGTTTAAGAGTGGGGAGGAGACGCACTTGTGATAGAGGTTGTAGTGAAATTTATAGTTGAGCCCTTCGACGTCCTTGAACGGCGAAACGATCTGCTGCAGATAATGGTCCTCGAATCATAACAATGAGCTTGGGAGGACTCGAGGCTGGCAGACGGGCGGAGCAGCGGGCTCACTTGTTCCTTTCCAAAAATCGGATAATAAACCTAAAGCAATGCAGCTGATGTGGGCACATAGATCAGCGCTCTTCAAAAAGTATGGGCCCACCATTATCCCATCAACTGCATCGTCTGCGTTTGCCTCGATGATCGCTTCCTCTACGCCATCGCCATCCGCACCACCCGCACCGTTAGGGAGCGCTGCGCCCACCTCGCGTAGCTCAAACACGATGCCTAGTGCATCGCACTGCTTGCGCGTGAACTCGGCATAAGAGCGGCTAGGCGCGTTCGCGGTAGCGAGGATACCAACGAGCTTCGGTGCGCGCGAGCGAGTAAGGTTCGCGAGGCTCGCTTTCACCTCAGCGAGGAAGGGCTCGGCAATGGCGTCCGCTTTGAGAAGAAGGCCTTTGGGCGCCGGTGCAGGCGCCGGGTCTGTGTCTGCCATCGCTGTTGCCGTTGCCGTTGCGACCAAAATCGATTCCGAGAAGCGAAGCAAAGACAAGTTGTCAAGGAAGTTTTGCTGGCAGGTACGAATAGATAAGATAAGATATGGGAATCTAAATCTAGATAATAATGAACCGTTTAGGTTTGTCATTGGCAGTCACGGCATCTTGGAGGTGGCCCTCGTTGTCTAATGGTCATGACGTCAGACTTCTATACATTGGGCATCTGGAGGTTCCGGGTTCGAGTCCCGGCGGGGGTATTGGGAAACCTTTTTGGTAGAGTAGTATAATAGTGACAGCTAACGTTCTCTGATTGGTGTAGGAGGAGACGTTGTGCCCTCACAGGGATGTGTTTTGAGTCAGCAGTGACAACATGACCT
>Ga0307510_10003375_pt1 | contig 18622 bp, 14 predicted proteins | sample 12_EM_MG_FD_207224 | JGI IMG/M metagenome (GOLD analysis project Ga0307510, IMG submission 207224) | Populus trichocarpa ectomycorrhiza microbial communities from riparian zone in the Pacific Northwest, United States - 12_EM | ecosystem: Host-associated > Plants > Roots > Unclassified | place...
GAAGGCCACGAGATGCATCCCCTGGTCCGGCGCATTGACCGTGAGATCAGCGCCGAGCTGGCTCTGGATAGCGGCAACCAGCTCGTCGCGCTGCTCCCTGTACAATACGCGCATGCGGCGAATATGAGCGGCGAAGTGTCCCTCATGCATGAAAGCGGCAACCACGGCCTGGCTTAACGTCGATGGCTGCCGGTCCATCAGATAGCGGGCGGCAACGAACGGCCGCAGCAGCGCATGCGGGATCACGGCGTAACCGAGCCGCAGGCCCGGAAAGAGCGCCTTGTTGAGCGTGCCGATATAGATGACGCGCTCACCCTCATCGAGCCCCTGAAGCGAGGCCAGCGGCCGGCCGCCGTAGCGGAATTCGCTGGCATAGTCGTCCTCCACGATCCATGCATTCTTCTTCCGTGCCCAGGCGAGAAGTTCAAGGCGACGGGCCATCGAGAGCACGACACCGGTCGGGAATTGGTGGGAGGGTGTCACGAACACGGCGCTGGCGTTCGGTGCCGATGCAATACCTCTGCCGACGTCGATGCCTTGCCCATCGACGGGAATCGGATGGACCGTCGCGCCGGCGGCCAGCAGGGCCTGTCGCGTCAGCGGATAACCGGGATCTTCAACCCAGACCTCCCTGTTCCGGTTCGGGAGAATCCGGATGACGATGTCGATCGCCTGCTGCGTTCCGGCCGTGACCACGATCTGCTCGGGGTCGCATTTCACCGCGCGGGCGGCTTGCAGATAGTCGCAGATTGCCTTGCGAAGCTCGATCGTTCCGCGCGGGTCGGAATACCCAAAATGGCTCGCATCCAGCGAACGAAAGGTTCGTGCGCTGAGCTTGCGCCATAGCTCCAGCGTTCTGTCGTCGATCAGGGTGCGTCCGAGGTTGAACGGGCGCTGATCGCTCTGCACCGTGACATCGACGAAATCGCCGAGGGGCTGCATTTGCACGGCTTTGAGCGGGATCGGCGCAACAGGCTTCTTGCGTTTCTGTGGGTCTCCTTCGATCGGTTCGGGAAGATCGGGCGATATGTAGGTGCCGGATCCGTGCCTGCCGGACGTATACCCTTCGGCGAGAAGCTGCTCGTAGGCGGCCACCGCGGCGGAGCGCGACACACCAAGCTGCGCGGCAAGCTCCCGCGTGGACGGCAGCTTCGTTCCCGCCCGCAAGCGCCGTGACAGGATCGCGGCGCGAAGCTGCAGATAGAGCTGTCGAAAAAGCGGCGTATCACTCTCGCGAACGACCTCGAGCGCATAAAGCTCTGCCCAGCTTTGTCGGCTTTTCATGTCGGCATCCGGATCGGTATCCGCGCGAAAGTGGTATCGCAACTTTGCGATAAGTGGACCTTTTCAACAGACCACTCCGCAGGCTATGCCGACGTGGAGGGCGATTCAAGCCGATGCGATCGCCGAGGGTACGCTTTCAATTACTTTCACGGGGACCAGCATGAGTTCGCCTCAGCTCCGTCGCGCCGATCGCGCGATGTCCGAACAACGCGCATATGAAATGCTGGAGCGCGGGTTCAGCGGACAGCTCGCGACCATCGGCGCGGATGGCTATCCCTATTGCATTCCGCTGCTCTACATCTGGATGGACGGGGAACTATACGTGCACACCGGCAGCGCCAGGGGACATTTGCGGGCGAACGTCGAACGCGAGCCGCGCATCTGCTTTGAACTCGATGAGCCTGACCAGGTGTTCGACTACGGCCGGTTCGAATGCGATTCCGGTCTGGTGTACCAAAGCGTGATCGTGTTCGGCAAGATTCGGATCGTCGAAGAGAGGGCCGTCAAGCAACGCTTCTGCGAAGTGCTGATGGAAAAATACGGCAAGCCGGATACCACGCGGCCCAAGGGCTTTTTCCCGCGCATCGACGCGATCACGGTTTACGCCATTACGGTCGAGCGAATGACGGGCAAGGAGATGGCGTTACCGCCGCTGTCCGAGCAATGGCCTGCGAAAGACAGAACCAAAACGCCGAACGCGCGCCCGTGACGAATTGAGTGCGCTGTCACGGTCCATTGGGGCTGGGTCGCACCGCTACCCTCCGACCTCGCTGCTGCCGACGCCGCAAAAAACCTCCACCTCTGTTTCGTAGCACTAACGGCGACGGCGAGCCAACAGCCGAGTTTCCGCTGCCGGACCCGCAGCACCCTTTCATTCGATTATGCTATTAGCGCGCGCCTGCACCTGCGGCGGAACAGCAATACCGAGACCCTTGGCCGCTTTGGAGTTGACCGTTAGAAAGGTTTTCTCGGAGCCCTCGACCGGCAGATCTACGGGATTCGCGCCTTTGAGGATCTTTCCGATGTAGCGAGCCGCATGTTGGAGATTGTCCGCGAGATCGGGGCCCCAATGATGCTAAGCCGCCGACTTGAGCGTAATTTGATAACGGATAGATCGCGGGAAGCTTCGCTTCCGCTGCCAGTTCTGCCAACTTCTTGGCTTGAAAAATGAATACCGGGCTTTGTTCTACCAACAGCCCATCGACCTGTGCCTCCTTCAGTGACGAGAATGCCCGTTCCAGATCGTCCGGTCCCCTGACGGCCACAACTTCGGCTCGGGCGCCTGCGGCGATGACTGCCTTTTCGGTCCTCCGCGCCATCTCGCTCCCAACTCGCTCCCCCCACGCGTGGGCGTCCCAAAGGATGCCGATCGCTTTTGCGTGAGGTACCATTTCCTTGAGCAACGCCACTCGCTTGCTCTGGAAATCGGGAAGTTCCTCGTACAGGCCGGTGATGTTCCCACCGGGCTTCTCCAGGCTTTTGACCAGGCCGAGGGTCTCCGGATTCGCTGCGATCATGAATACAACTGGGACCGTGGTTGTAACCTGCTGGGCCGCTACAGCGGCTGGACCTGGCAAGGCCAGTATCACGTCCACATGCCGCTGAACCAGATCGGCCACTATTTGCGGGTAACGATCGTTCTTGCCGTCGGCGCTTCGCAATTCGAACGTGAGGTTCTGATCTGGGACCGTTGCGCGGATTGGGTCCAACACCAGCTTGTTGAACAGAGGCGAGGGACCCGCGGGATCGACGCTGAGGATCGTCACGATGCCAACCTTGCGCGCGTTCCCCTCGGCCCACGCGGCAGGCGCAATTGCAAAACCTGCAAACGCGGTCAAACCAGCGGCGACTAAAAGCTTTTTCATGTTCACTGCCTCCCTGATAGATGTGGCATGTCCGGTCCCAGCGGGCAGCCGTCAGCGGACGATACATTCACGGCCTGAGCAGCGACGGAGACGCCTCGCCCCTTGTTTGTTCACCACGATCACTGGCTGGCCCGGCTTCGGGTGAAATATTCCCCACCAGCGCTCGCAAAGAAATCCGCCGTTCCTCAGCAGAGAACTCGCAGACCTCGTCTGCGTGGCCTTCCTTGGAGCCCATGGAGAGGCTACTCTCGGGCCGTGCCCGCTGTCTTGAACGAAGCCTGAAATTGCCTTGACGTAACCCTGAATTTTTGCGGCCGTAGCTGCGAAACAACCGCTTAGTGGTGCCCCATGCTCTATCGCTTCGAGAGCTGCACCCTGGACCTCACACGGGGTTGCCTTGAGACTGCCGGCCGCGAGGTCGAACTGCGGCCCAAATGCTTCGACGTCCTGCGGCACCTCGTCGAGAACGGCAATCGACTGATTTCAAAAGAGGAGCTCGTGGCAGCGGCCTGGCCGCAGGTTGTGGTGACCGACGAGTCGCTGGCCCGCTGCATTAGTGACGTGCGTGCGGCCATCGCCGACCGTGAGCACAAGATCATCAAGACAGTGCCGCGTCGCGGCTATCTCTTTACCGCGGATGTCGTCCGCCATGAGCGCGTCGGGCCTCGACAGCAGCAGAGCGGCCCGGAGACCGTGACCGAGCGGCTCCTGGCCGAGCTGCCATCGATCGCCATTCTCGCTTTCGACAGCATGAGCTGCGACCCGGATCAGGAATACTTCAGCGACGGCATCACCGAGGACATCATCACGGAGCTGTCGCGGTTCTCCGAACTGCTGGTCATCGCGCGCAATTCGAGCTTCCGGTACAAGGGCCAGTCCGTCGACGTGCGACAGGTCGGGCGTGAGCTTGGCGTGCGCTACGTGCTGGAAGGCAGCGTTCGCCGCGCCGGCGACCGCATCCGCATCAGCGCCCAGCTTATCGACGCCACGACCGGCGCCCATCGCTGGGCCGAGCGCTACGACCGCAAACTCGAGGACACCTTTGCCGTCCAGGATGAGGTCGCCAGAAGGATTGTGGCGGTGCTTGCGGTGCACGTGGACAAGGCAGAGACCGAGCGCGCGCTCGCCAAGCCGCCCGCGGCGTGGCTGGCCTACGACCATTACCTGCGGGCCGCTCACAGTTTCGTTCTCTTCCATTCCTCGTTCGACAAAGCGGATCTTTTGCAGATGCGGCGCAGCCTGGACCAGGCGCTGGCCATCGATCCCAACTACGCCCGTGCTCATGCTCTCCTTTCCAAGAGTTATATCGAGCTCTGGATTCACCGATGGGACGATGTCTGTCCGTGGCCGGCGGCCATCGATAGCGCCCATCAGTCAGCTCGCGAGGCGGTGCGGCTTGCCCCCGATCTGTCTGACGCTCACGTCGCGCTCGGCTGGGCATTGAGTTTCATGGGGCAGGATGAAGCGGCCATTGCCGCGTTCGAGCGCGCGATCGAACTCAATCCAAATCTCACCGATCATCACTTTGCATGGGCACTGTTGGTTGCCGGGGAACCGGCCAGGGCGGTCCAAACGCTCGAGGCGCAGATGCGGCTTGATCCGTTCTACCTGCCGCGCGTTCCCAGTTTGCTGGGGTTTGCCTACTACCTGCTCGGGCGCTATGCGGATGCTCTGGCGCAATTGCAGACAGCCGCGCCGCGCGCACCTAATCATGGTCACTGCCGCCGCTATTTGGCCGCCACCTACGCCCAACTGGGTCAGCTTGAAAAGGCGACGGAGGAGGCCGCCGAAGCGCTACGCATCGACCCTTGGTTCACAATCGAGCAAGCCATCTTTACGAAGGTCTGCAAGCGTCCTGAGGATGGTGAACGCTTCAAGGACGGCCTACGCAAGGCGGGGTTTCCGGAGTGATTGCGGGCTTGCCGTATAATCCGAGCATGCGCTGGCAATTTCCGTAGGGCTACGTGCCGCCCTGGATCACCCCGAACCAGCCAAGGCCCTTATACGTCTCGTAACCGGGCGTGGTGTGGAACGCGATCAGCGCGCCGGAGCGGTCTTGCGAGAAGCCGGAGCGTCGTCCCTCCAGCGGAAGCGAGACGCGTTCGGTGAGCAGGCCCTGGCCGTCGGATGCCGCGATCACCCGGAAATTCGAATCGACCAGCAGCACGCGCGCCTTGTCGGCGGCGCCGACGCGCACGCCCTGGACGATGGCGCGGGCTTGCGGCTCCCAGTCAAAATGGATCGCCAGCACGCCGATCGGTTTGGCGTTGGCCTTGCCGCCGGCGCGAACGCTGGCGCAATAGGTCACCACCTGGGCGTTGCCGAGCAGCGGCTGGCATTCGACGTCGCCGACGGCGTAATCGTCGCCGGAGCGCAGGTCCCGTGCCCCGCGAAACCATTTTGTGTGCGCCACGTTCTGGCCCACGACGCCAAAGCGATCGGCGCGGCCGTTGGCGCGCACATTGCCATCGAGATCGCATAGCCAGAGATCCAGATAGACGGTGTAGGCGCCTAGGATCACGGCCAGCCGTTCCGAGACATGGGCCACGGCGGCAGGCTCCGGCGCCGCGGCGCAATCGACCACCGCGGAATCGGTCGCCCACCAGCGCACGTCGCAGGTGCGCTCATAGAGGTTGCGGTCGATCAGCTCGATGGCGTTCAGCGACAGATCGACCATGCGCTCGCCGCGCGAGCGGTCGGCCATCTGCGCGATCGAAGTCATCAGATTGCCGGTCCGATTGGTGAGCTGGCTTTCGAGCTCGCGGGCGATGGTCTCGACCTGCTGGCCGACATTGCGGACTTCCTGCGCCACCACGGCAAAGCCGGCGCCTTGCGCGCCTGCGCGCGAGCTCTCGATCAGCGCGTTCAGCGCCAGCATCTTCATTTGGTTGGTGATCTTCTGGATCGACTTGGTCTTCTCGCAGGCGACCTGGTTGACCTCGGCGGTCAATCTGGCGATCAGCGCGGAAACGTCGGCTTCATCCTCGGCGCCCGCCGCATTGGCAGGCTGTTTTGCGATCGTTGCGGTTTGAGAGCGAAGCGCGACGGACATTGGCGGAAATTCCTCAGTCTTTGTGCGGATGTCGATCTTCTGCGGATCGGCGGGACTCAACGACAGCGTGTCTGACTCCTTTGTCGGGGATCATGGCTAACGATTGGTTTATGTTTTGCCGTCAAGCGGGGAGTATTATGGGGACAAGTTGCATCTTCTTTGTGCAAGGCGCTTTTATCGGCATAGGTTCAAAGCTGACGTGGCCGAGGTTGCCTCAACCTGGCCGTAGCGATTCGCGCGCAGCGGCGCCACGCCATCGCCCTTGCTTAGCGTTTGCCGGGCGACGGCTTTGCCCCTATTCCTCGAAGGCATCATGACGCGTCCCGCATCCGCACTTCCCGTCGAACTGCCGCCGGCGTTTCTCGGCGTGTCGCGTTCGGCGACTGGCAAATTGTGGCGCGATCGACTCGATGCCAGGGGCGCGGCGCGGGCGCTGGCGATCACGCAGCGCTTCCAGTTGCCGGAGATGCTGGCGCGCGTGCTGGCGGGCCGCGATGTCGGGATCGACGAGGTCGAGGATTTTCTCGATCCGACTATCCGCAAACTGATGCCCGATCCCCACACCGTGACGGCGATGGAGACGGCGGCGAGGCGCATTGCGGATGCTGCCGCGCGCGGCGAGAAGGTCGCAATCTTCGGCGATTACGATGTGGACGGCGCGACCTCGGCGGCGCTGCTGGCCTGGCATTTGCGCCATTGCGGGCTCGATCCGCTGATTCACATCCCCGACCGCATCTTCGAGGGCTATGGCCCCAACGTCGAGGCGGTGCGCGGTCTCGCGGCCAAGGGTGCGACGCTGCTGGTCACCGTCGATTGCGGGACCACCAGCCTCGAGCCGCTGGCGGAAGCACGGAAGCTCGGCATGTCGGTCGTCGTCATCGACCATCACCAGACCGGCGACGAATTGCCCGAGGTCGATGCGCTGGTGAACCCGAACCGGCCGGACGATCTCTCCGGCCTCGGCCATCTCGCCGCCGTCGGCCTGGTGCTGATCACGCTGGTGGCGGTGAACCGGGAATTGCGCGGCCGCGGCTTCTGGAATGCCGAGCGGCCGGAGCCGGACTTGCTGGGCATGCTGCACCATGTGGCGCTCGGCACCGTGGCCGACGTCGCGCCGCTGACCGGGCTCAATCGCGCCTTCGTCGCCAAAGGGCTGATCGCGATGCGCCGCCGCGACCATGTCGGCCATACCGCGCTGATGGATGTGGCGCGGCTCAATGGCCCGCCCGAGGCTTGGCATCTCGGCTTCATGCTGGGGCCGCGCATCAATGCGGGCGGACGGATCGGGCGCGCCGATTTAGGCGTGCGGCTTTTGCTGGAAGGCGACGTCTCGGAGGCGGCGCGGATCGCGGCCGAACTCGACCGGCTCAACAGCGAGCGCCGCATCATCGAGCAGGCGGCGGAGGCGCAGGCCGAGGCCGAGGCGCTGGCATCGCTCGGGCTCGAGGACAAGGGCGCTGTCATCGTCACCGCCGCCGAGGGCTGGCATCCCGGCATCGTCGGCCTGGTCGCCGCGCGGCTGAAGGAGAAGTTTGCACGGCCCGCCTTTGCCATTGCGCTGGAGCCGGGCGGCATCGGCACCGGCTCGGGCCGCTCGATCTCGGGCGTCGATCTCGGCAAAGCCGTGCGGCAGGCGGTGAAGGAGCGGCTCCTGATGAAGGGCGGCGGCCACGCCATGGCCGCGGGCGTGACGCTGCGGAAAGAGAAGCTCGCGGAGTTTCGCGCCTTCATGGAAAGCGCGCTGGCCGAGGACGTCGCCAATTCCCGTCACGAGCACGAGCTGTTCATCGACGGCGCGGTGAGCGCGCGCAGCGTCACCGTGGAGTTCGCGACGATGCTGAACCGTGCCGGGCCGTTCGGGGCCGCCAATCCGGAGCCGGTGATTGCGCTGCCGGCGCATCAGCTGGTCTATGCCGACGAAGTGGGGCAAGCGCATCTGCGCCTGCGCTTCAAGTCCGGCGACGGCGCAATCGTCAACGGCATTGCGTTCCGCTCGGTCGGCCAGAAGCTCGGTCATGCGCTGACGCAGAACCGCGGCCAGCCCTTGCATGTGGCGGGATCGCTCGCGGTCGATCGCTTCCAGGGTTCGGAACGCGTGCAGTTGCGCGTGCTCGACGTCGCGGTGCCGGATCCGGGACCGGCCGTCATCAGGTAATTCGACAACCAACAACAACAAACGGGAGTGGAAATGACAGGACAGGTTCAGGGCAAGGTCGCGCTGGTGACGGGTGGCGCGTCCGGCATTGGCGAAGCGGTTTGCGAGTTGCTGGCGCGCGAGGGGGCCTCGGTTGCGGTGACCGATGTCGACGATTTGAAAGGCCCCGAGGTGGTGGCGCGGATCAAGAAGGCTGGTGGCGAGGCGAGCTTTTGGCATCACGACGTCACCGGCGAAGAACGCTGGATCGAGGTCGTGGCCGAGGTCATGAAGCGGTACGGCCGGCTCGACGTGCTCGTCTCGAACGCCGGCATCGGCATTTCAGTGCCGACGATCACCGAGATGGCGCTTTCGGATTGGCGGCGGCAGACCGCGATCAATCTCGATGGCGTGTTTTTGTCGGTGAAGCATTGCCTGCCACCGATGCGCAAGACCGGCGGCGGCTCCGTCATCATGATGTCGTCGCTGGCGGGCCTGCGTGGTGCGGCCGGCCTTTCCGGCTATTGCGCGACCAAGGGCGGCGTGCGGCTGTTTGCGAAAGCGATCGCAATGGAATGCGCCACCTTCGGCGACGGCATCCGCGTCAACTCGGTGCATCCCGGAATCATCGATACGCCGATCTGGGGCAAGATACCGACGGAAGCCGCAGGCGCCGGGCAGAACGCGCCGATCGATCCGGAGGAGCGCGCGAAAATGGTGACCCCGCTGGGGCGTGCCGGGGAGGCCGAAGAGATCGCGCAGGGCGTGCTGTATCTCGCGTCGGACGCCTCGCGCTACGTGACGGGCACGGAGCTCGTTATCGACGGCGGGATGTATGCGGGTGGGGTGGCGCGGAGATAGCTGCTCGTCATTGCGAGCGCAGCGAAGCAATCCATCTTTCTTCGCGCAGAGGCATGGAATGCTTCGTCGCTTCGCTCCTCGCAACGACGGGTGCAGCTACCCGCCCTGCCTCAGCCGCGCCAGCACCTTCAGTCCGCCATAGCCATCGGCGGGCAACAGGCCCATCTTGGTCTGATAGTCCTTCACCGCCTTCATGGTGTCGTTGCCGACGCGGCCGTCGGTGCCGCCGGTGTCGAAGCCGGCTTTTGTCAGCCGCGTCTGGACCTCCTGCACCTCGGCGAGCGTCAGCGCGCGTTCGGAGCCGGGGAAGGGGTTGATGAAGGGCGGCGCGCCAAGGATGCGATCGCCGAGGTGGCAGATCGCCAGCGCGTAGTTCATCGACGGGTTGTAGCTTTTCACCGAATAGAAATTTGGGCCGAGCAGGAACGAAGGCCCGCCGGCGACCGGCACCCACATCTGCGCGGATGCGCCCGGCTGCGGGAACGGCTTTCCGTCGGCACGCGTGACGCCGGCGCTGGCCCATGCGGCGTAGGTCCGGCTGCCGCTCGAAGATCCTCCGGAACTGCTGACCTCATAGCCCCAATGCTCGCCGCGGTGATATTTGCCGCGGTTGAGCAGATAGCGCGCGCTGGAGCCGAGCGCGTCGTCGGGCTTGCCGAACGGCGAGACGCGGCCGTCCTTGTCGTAGTCCATGCCGACATTGAGCCAGACTTCCGGCATCCATTGCGTATGGCCCATCGCGCCGGCCCAGGAGCCGCGCATTTCCTCCGGCGTGCCCCAGCCGCGGTCGACGATTTTGAGCGCGTTGATCAGTTCGGTTTCCCAATAAGCGCGGCGGCGCGGCTCGTTCCAGGCAAGGGCTGCGAGCGACGGAAAGATCGGCCGCATATGGTTCTGCTGCACCAAGGGATCGCCATAGGCGGATTCAACGCCCCACAGCGCCAGCAGCGTGCCGCGCTCGACGCCAAAATCCTGCTCGATCCGCGCGAACAGCGCCTCGTGCTTCTTCAGGGCCTCGCGGCCGTTGATGATGCGCCAGTCCGAGACGCGGCGGTTGATGTATTGCCAGATCTGCTCGTTGAATTCCGGCTGCTTCTGCATCTGCCGAAACACGCTCATGTCGGGCTCGATGCGGCCCATCACCCGCGTCCAGGTCGCGTCCGAAATGCCTTTTGCAAGGGCGCGCGCACGAAAATTGTCGCGCCACTGGTCGAAGCCGGGCGGCGCCGCAAACGCAGTCAGCGGTGTGGCGAGCAGGGCGCCGGCGCCGAGGCCGCCTTGCAGCACGGCGCGGCGGGTCGGGTCACCAGGGGAATCAGGCTGTTTCATACCGGCATTCTAGCGGTGCGGCGGGCCTACGCCAAAAGCCAAGACGCCGCGGGAACCTCGATTTCGTCAGCCATTTGCGACGATTTTGCGTGCGGCGTCCGGCCATGGACGGGGTGTGTGGGGTTCCTATAATGATCCGGAGCGCTACCCATAAGAAGGCCGAGGAAAAATGTCACACGCCCGCAAAGAGTACCGAGACTTCATGTCGCTGACGCCGGACGCCTACGAGGCCGTGCTCGCGCTCGGCCAGGTCGCGGGTAAGGCCGGCATGGACAAGCAACTGCTCGAACTGATCAAGCTGCGCGCCTCGCAGATCAACGGCTGCGCCTTCTGCGTGCAGTATCACATCCTGGAGGGCGAGAAGCTCGGCGTACCCACTGACAAACTCAATCTGGTGGTGGTCTGGCGCGAGGCGCCGCAGTTCTCGCAGCGCGAGCGGGCGGCGCTGGCCTGGACGGAAGCGCTGACCTTGCTTAGCGACGGCGTCAGCGACGAAGTCTACGCAGAGGGGAGTGCGGAATTTTCCGAGAAAGAACTCGCCTATCTCACCTCGGCGGTCGCCTCGATCAATGTCTGGAACAGGTTCGGCGCTGCCTTCCGCTGGACCCCTCCGGCGCGAAAGACAGCCGTTGGTGCGGCAGCTTCGTAAGAACCAGCTCTCAAAATCGGCAGTTGCTATGCAACGGTCGGGAGGAGCCGCCCCACTTCTTCCTGCAGATCGGCGATCGCCCTACGATCCCCGGAGAGGTGTCGCAGCAGGCACCGCTGGAATAGTCCATCAAACAGCGCATAAAGGGCCCCCCGGGAGACGGCAGGCTGTCGATCACCGAGTGAGGCAAACCGCGACGCGATGCGCCACACCATGTCTTCCAGGCTCTTGTCGATCTCGGCCACGTCGTCGCGAAAGGCCTCTTCGAACAGACATTGAGAACGAAGGTCGTACCAGAGACGATGCATTCGAGCTTCATCGCGAACCGTCTCACCGAGCTTTTCCAGAAAACCCTTCAGCAATTCGTCGCGGCTTTGTGCGGCCGATGTGATCTGGTCGTACCGCGTGACGCACTTCGCCTTGTAATGACGAACGCAACAGCAGATCAGGTCGACCTTGTCGCTGAAGTAGTAGTGCAGCACCCCGTGCGTAAACTCGGATTTTTGCGCGATTTCACGCAGGCTGGTTCTCGCATAGCCGAGTTCGGCCAACGTTTCCAACGCAGCCTCGGCAAGTTCGATTCGTCGTGCACTGAATTTATCGACACGCGATCGCTCGATTCGATCGGAAGGTTTGCTTAGCCGGGTCGGCGTTTCACTTTTCCGCTGCCTCACTGCAGTTTGCTTGCGCACGTCCAAACTCCAAATCGCCGCGTCACTTCGGCGGCAACAATGCCCTGAAGTGCCTTCCGAAATCATCCTCGCCCCTTCCTGTTAAACATTCCTTGACAAGTGTCAAGATTTTGACAATCGTCAAGATAATCTTGGACAACTGTCAAAGTTTTCGAGACTCGCAGCCGGAAGAAGCTGTGCATCGGGAGAAAGCGCCGGCGGCGCGCCTCGGCAGGCCGCAGCGCGTCACAACGGAAATCACAAGGGGAGGAGCTACGATGAGTGAGAAAAGTCTGGCTGGCCGCAAGGCTCTGGTGACTGGCGGCGCGCGAGGCATCGGTGCTGCGATCGCGGAGGCGCTGACGAATGCCGGCGCGTCGGTGATGATCGGCGACATTCTCGCCGATCTAGGCAAGGAAACCGCGGGCCGCCTTGCCAAAACGGGCGCAAAAACCGGCTTTGTGGAGCTGAACGTCACCGACGATGCGCAATGGGAAAAGGCTGTCGCCGCCACCGTCGCCACGCTCGGTGGCTACGACATCCTGATCAACAACGCCGGCATCGAGATCACCTCGCTCGTCGTCGATCTGAAGGCTGAGGATCTGCGCCGGATGTGCGACGTCAACATCGTCGGCACCGGTCTCGGCATGAAGCACGCGTTTCGCGCGATGCGACCCGGCGGAAGCGCAGGTACCGGCGGCGCCATCGTCAATATCGCCTCGGTCGCGGCCACTATCGCATTCCCGGCCATTGCCGGGTACTCCGGCACCAAATCGGCCGTTGACCGTATGACGCGGATCGCTGCGGTCGAAGCCGGTAAGCTCGGCTACGGCGTGCGGGTCAACTGCCTCTATCCTGGCCTTGTTCCTACCGACATGGGCATGCAACTGGCCAACGACATCGTTGCCGCAGGGCTCGCACCGGACGTCGGCGCCGCCGTCGCCTCGGTCGTCGAGCAGACACCGCTTGGCCGGTTGGGCGAGGTCGGTGACATGGCCGATGCCGCCGTTTTCCTTTGCTCCCATGAAGCCCGCTTCATCACCGGCGCCGGCCTGCCGGTCGACGGCGGCATGGGCACGTAAATTACCAAACGCCAAGAATAAAAATTCGGTAGGATATGAACATGAGCGAGAAAAAGCCTGTCGTCGTCTATGGCGTCTCGGGGTACACGGGGCGTCTGGTTTGCGAATATCTGCGGGAATACAACATTCCCTTCATTGCCGCCGGCCGCGACGCGGCCAAAGTGAAGGCGGTTGTCGAAAAAATTCCCGGCATCGAAACCGCGGAGTATGAAATCGCCGAGGTTGAGCACACGGTCGAAGCGCTGACCAAGCTGTTTAGGGGCGCGAAGGTCGTCAGCAATATGGTCGGCCCATTCATCAAATACGGCCCCGAGGTCGTAGAATCCTGTCTTGCTGCCGGCTGTCATTATTCCGATACGACCGGCGAGCAGGACTGGGTGCTGCTGGCGCAGGAACGCTGGGGAGAAAAATTCGCGGCAAAGGGATTGCTGCTCGCGCCCAACATCGCGCAGATGTACACGACGGGCGAAATCGCAGCGAACATATGCCTCGAAACGCCCGGCCTCGATACGCTCGACATCCTGGTGCTGTGGAAGGGGTTCCCGACCTACGCCTCGACGCAGACGATTTTTACCATCCTCAAGGCGAACTGGTATTATCTCGTCCAGAACAAATTTGTTGAATGGGACGTGACCGCCAATTTCGAGGTCAACGTTCCCGGTCAGCATGAGGGCGCCATCGCCGTGCCGTGGGGCGGCACTGCGCATCCGGTCTGGTTCAAGAACGATCCGCGCGTGTCCAACTGCAGGGTGCTCGGCGGCGTCATGCAGCGCGACGTCATGTTGGGCGTGGTTCAAACCCAGGAGATGGTGAAAGAGAAAATCAAGCCGCTTCCGTCCGACCAGCAGGAGAAGGCGCTGGCCGACATCGCGGCAACGCTGCAAGCCACCATGCCGCCACGCGAAAATCCGCGCATCAATACGTCGATCGATTCCGTCTATGCATCGGGACCGCTCGGTCGCGCCCATTGCGTGATCCACGGGAACTGCAATTACAAGCAGACCGGAATGCTGCAGGCCTACGCTGCATTCTCGCTGCTGCAGACGGCTCCCAGGAAGGCTGGCTTTGCCTCCGCCTGTCAGGCGTTCGGGCATCGGGAACTGCTGGGCCAGTTGCGAAGCTTCGGGTTGGTGATGAATCCGATACTGACGGTGCACAATTGATACAATCGGGTGGCGCATACGACCGCGCCACCCAGCTTCATTCCCGGAGGTAGTCCATGCGGCTTGTCGACTATCTGGATAAGGGCGCGTCGCTTGGTACAGGTGCGCCATGCCTGACCATGGACGGAAAAGACCTGAGCTATGGTGAGGTGCAGCGCCTTAGCTATCGGATCGCACGCGGACTAGCCAATTCCGGCGTTGTCCCCGGGGAGAAAGTCGCGATCCTGTCCGGCAACGATCCGGTCGCCTTTGCCTGCGTATTCGGCATTTCGCGCGCCGGAGCCGTCTGGTGTCCGATCAATCCACGCAACGAGGCGGCAGAGAACCAGTTCATCATCGATGCGTTCGATTGCAGCGTGTTGCTGTTTCACAGCGGCTTCGCGCCGATGGTCGAAAAATTAAGGCCTGATCTGCCGAAGCTGCGCAAGCTCGTATGTCTCGACACCGAGATGTCTTTCGCGCCGTCGTTCGAGCGCTGGCTTGCCGATGTCGAAGGCCAGCCCTTTCAGCGCGATCCCGTTGATGATCTCGCGATGATACCCGGCACCGGCGGCACGACCGGCAAACCCAAAGGCGTGATGCTCTCGGGACGCAACATCGAAACGATGACGGCGTTGACCCTGATGGGCTATCCGTTCAAGGGGCGCCCGACCTATCTTGCGTTCGCGCCGCTGACGCACGCTGCCGGTGTGCTGTGTTTTCCGATCATGACGCTCGGAGGCAGGGTGGTGATCATGCATCACCCGGACATAGGTGAATTTCTCGATCTGATCGCACGTTACCGGGTCACGCACACATTCCTTCCGCCGACCGTCATCTACATGCTGCTGGATCATCCGAAGCTCGAAAGCGCCGATCTCAGCTCGCTGCAATGCTTCTGGTACGGCGCGGCCCCGATTTCGGTGGCGCGCCTGACCGAGGCGCTGGAAAAGATCGGTCCGATGGCACAGCTCTTTGGGCAGACCGAAGCACCGATGATGATCTCGATGATGCCGCCCGAGGACCATTACAATCCCGACGGTTCGATCGCGACTGGACGTCTGTCGTCGGCGGGGCGTGTCGGGCCGCTGGTTCAGGTCGGCATCATGGATGGCGACGGCAACCTGATGCCTACCGGAGAACGCGGCGAGATCGTCGTTCGCGGATCGCTGGTGATGGATGGGTACTACAAGAACGCCGAAGCAACGGCGGAGGCGTCCCTGCACGGCTGGCATCATTCCGGTGATATCGGATACCTGGACGCGGACAATTTCCTTTACATCGTCGATCGCGCCAAAGACATGATCATTACCGGCGGCTTCAACGTCTATTCCGTCGAAGTCGAGAACGCCCTTCAGGCGCACGAAAGCATTCAGGATTGTGCCGTTATCGGTTTGCCGGACGAGAGGTGGGGTGAACGCGTTGTCGCTGTGGTGCAGCCGAGAGCAGGACGCACCGTCGATGTCGCCGCGGTATCGGCTTTCGTGAAGCAGCGGGTCGGAAGCGTCAAAACGCCCAAGCAAGTTGAGGTCTGGAATGACCTGCCGCGCTCCAAAGTTGGCAAGGTGCTGAAATCCGAGATCCGCGCCAGATTGCTAACAAGCAGAGAGACATGACGATGGCCGGGCAAGGTACCTCTTAGCAGGGAGCCGCACCGCCAAGAGGAGAACACTGCGCCAGTTCCCGACTTGTCGAACGAGATCCCTCTCTTCTCGAAGCACCGGCCCACCGATAACACTGAGAGCGCTCACTTCCGCGCTTCCAATCCATGATGAGGCAAGTTCGGGCGAGCTCCAGCAAATGAGAGGATGCGCTTCGCTTCGCAGATGCGCAAAAATCGTAGGCCGCTATCCAATCGGATTTTCAGTTAGTTCCGCTTCACGTCCGTTGCATGTAACAGCGCCTGCCATTTGGTGATTTCCTCGGCGACAAACTTGTCAGTCGAGTCCGGTGTCGAGTCTCGCGAGACGACTATGCCAAGCTCTGAGAGCCGCGTGGCTAATCCCGGCTCGGCTAGCGCCGCGTTGATCGCCGAATTCATGACGGCAACACTGGTCGATGGTGCGCCGGCGGGGGCCAGAATTGCGTTCCAGGTGTAGGCTTCATAGCCGGGTAGGCTTTCGGCGACCGTCGGCACGTCTGGAAGTGCGGCGAGGCGTTGCGAGGTCGTTACCGCAAGGGCGCGCGCCGATCCACTTTTCGCGTGCTGTATGGCAGTGGCCGCGCTGTCGATGACAAGGTCGAGCGTACCGCCGATCAAGTCGGTCACCGCGGGTCCGCTTCCACGGTAAGGGACGTGTTGAAGATCGATCTTCGCGACGCTCTTCAACAGCTCCGCGGCCAGGTGCTGTGCCGAGCCGATGCCGGCTGATCCATAACTGAGGCCGCCGGGCCGTGCGCGCGCCAGCTCAATTAGTTCACGCAAGGTCGTGGCCTGGACGTTGTTATTGACAAGAACGACCTGCGGAACGATCCCGACCAGCGCCACCCCGCGAAAATCCTTCAACGGATCGAACGGAAGGTTGGCAAACAGAACCGAGTTGACGGCATGGGCAATGGTGGCGACCAGGAACGTGTGGCCATCCTTCGCCGTCGCCACTCTGGTCGTACCGACGACGGTGCCGGCTCCGGTGACGTTTTCGACGATCACGCGTTGTGGAAACTTGCTGGATAGTGCTTCGGCCAGCAGCCGGGCTGCGACGTCGGTCGGTCCGCCGGCAGAGAAGGGGACGACGAGGTGCAGCGTGGTTGTAGGCCATGATTGCGCTTGCGCGGCAGCGGAAGCCAGGCCGGACGGCACGAAAAGGGCTGTCATCAGGAAAGAGCGGCGGTTCATTTGACTTGTCCTTCCAGCAGTTCGACCTGGCCGGAGAGCCAGCACTGATCGCCGCGGAACGTGACGGTAATCTTCGAAGGCCGGCCCATCGCTTCGCCCTGGTGTACGGTCACCCTGGTGCTGGATATCACGCCCAATTGGCGCAGGCCGGAGGCAAGGGCTGTTGCCGCAATGCCTGTCGCTGCATCTTCGGGGTATCCGGACGATCGGGGAAATTGCCTTGCGGCAAGCGTCCCCGTCGCCCGGTCGACGATCGCAAAAGGATAGAGTCCGGTTGAGCCGATAGCGTCGCAGACCTCAGCGATCCCTGAAAAGTCGGGGGCGATTGAATCCAGAACCGCGCGCGAGCGCACGGGCACGAGGGTTTTGGTCCGGCTCGTCGCCGCATTCATGACCGGCAAGTCTTCAAGGTCGGATTTTCGCAGCCCGAGGACATCGAGAATGGCGGACGGATCATCGACAAGCTTGCGGTGTCCAGCCGGCTGACTGATGGCGGGTCCTTCCTCCGTTATGCGCGCGGTAACGATCCCCGAAAGGGTGGCGATCGTCAGTTCCGGCTCAGGGAGAAGTCCAAGATGTTCTAGCAACCAGACCGTGCCCAGCGTCGCGTGACCGCACATCTCCATCTCATGGTTCGGCACGAAAAATCGCAAGGAAACATCGCAGCCGTCGCGCCCGGGCAGCACAAAAGCGCTCTCGTGTTTGTATTGTGCGGCCAGTTCGCGCATGGCCGTCGCCGTCATTTCAGACGCATCAAGCACGATGGGCGCCGGATTGCCTCCGCCCGGGCCATCACGGAACACGTTTACGACAAAGACATTTTGATTTCGGCCGGCGCGCATCATCGCCCGACATTGACAGAGACACCAATCGATTGCGCGTCCCGCCGGGCCTCCGAATGCGACCCATCGGGCCATATCGGAAAGCGCCGCCCGGGCTGCGGTGCCCGTAGCTGGACACGGTGAGGCGTGATAAAATCGGAGTGTGCTTCGATCGTATGACCAGATCCGCTTCGATGTGCCGGCGTCGCGCCTGTTGGCCGCAGGCGAGCGATGCTTCATGGTCGACGGCGGCGGCAAACGTTACCGCACGCAATGGCACTGGCACGATTGTGCGATGATCCTGCTACCGATCAGCGGCTCGGTAGAGTTTAGAGACGAGTCCCGGCACGCTGGAACGTGGCTCGCCCAGGACCGCTTCGTCGTCGTACCCAAGACCCAGATGCACGAAACGGTGGCCGCGACGGGACATCGGCACCTTGCGGTCTATATTTCGGATTCCTTGATTGCGGGAGCACAGTCGTCGCTGGGCACGCTCGCGCGGCTAAGCAAACCTGCCGGGAGCGCCCTGGTCTTCCCGGTCACGGCTGACATTCGCGCACTACAGCGGCTTTGCTCAGCGGCGGTCGGCGATCCCTTGGGTGCGGCGCTGTCGGGTCCTCATCTGGCCGCGGCATTGCTTGTCCGCCTTCTCGTTCATATCGAGCGAACCGAGCCGCTCCCGAATGCCAGCACACGCGACTACGGCGAGATGCTGATGGCCGACGTCCGTTCCTTCATCGACGAACGTATTGCCGAAAATTTGTCGCTGGATGCAATCGCGCAGAGATTTGGCCTCTCCAGGAGACACCTGACGCGGTGCTTTCGGCAGTGGTCCGGCGTTTCGATCGCGGGATACCAGGAACGGCAGAGAATCCGCCTGGCCGAAGAGATGCTGA
>Ga0307510_10003376_pt1 | contig 18619 bp, 6 predicted proteins | sample 12_EM_MG_FD_207224 | JGI IMG/M metagenome (GOLD analysis project Ga0307510, IMG submission 207224) | Populus trichocarpa ectomycorrhiza microbial communities from riparian zone in the Pacific Northwest, United States - 12_EM | ecosystem: Host-associated > Plants > Roots > Unclassified | place...
TATCACGCCCATTCACCAGGGCATTAATCCCATTAATTCAGGAATTAATTCATCACATCGCATATCTTATTTTCTCAAGTAAACAACATAATAATTTCTAATATATCAACCGCAATTAATCAGATAAAAAGATACATATTGACCAATATTAAATTTGGGCATCGTGCAATTACCTGACGACTGAGCTCGAGCCGGAGTTCCCTGCTGTGGTGTCAGCCTGGCAGTCTCTCCTGAATTGACAAGTATGTCACATCATTATTCTACTTTTCATATTAACACACTCAATAAATAAAATCCTTTCAATTATCCTTTCATTAGCCAAAACAAAATTAAGAGAGAAACATGAAAATTCTCTTCTTCCTTTTGTAAATTTCCTCCCTATTCTTTCAATTTTCACATTAACACAATTCATTTCATCATTCAAAACAATATATATATATATATATATATATTCTTTAAATGTATTTATTTAATTTATTCTACCAAAATTTAAATTAAAGGAAAACATAAAAATTCATGATTTATTCACTCTTTAACATTCATATAATCTCTTTCCTATACAATCTCATCTTATTCAAATTCTTAAATTTTATTCTTCTTATTATTATTTTTTTTTCAAAAAAAATCCCTTCTTCAAGAACACCTAAAACTTTGCTCCAATTACCATATTTTCTTACTTTCTCTACTCACTTCAACAACCTTAACACAATTTCACAATCAATTGTAATTTTCCCCAAAATTTATCATGAACCCTAATTCCTCATTTCACAAAGTTCAATCAATTTAAAGCATTAATTCCTCAAGAATCTTAGTTAAAAGAGTAAGGGCACCTTACCAAACAATAACCAAAGCTTTAACACTTTTGAATTGAGAAATTTTGCTTGCTTGAATTTGTTTCTCCTCTCCTGGCCGAATGCTTCTTTCTATTTGAAATGTAAGTTTTGTTTTTTTTTTCTTTACAGCACAATCACTTGCACTCATATATATATATATATATATATATATATATATATATATATATATATATAAAATTAACTTTTTTTAAAAATTCGTTCTATGTCCCTAAAAGTTTTCTTCCCGCACACACACTTTTGCACACATATTATTTCTTTATTTTTTTTAAATGCCTTCTATATCCCTCAACAGTAACTTTTATGATTTTTGGCTAAAAGTTCCTGAATCCTGGTACCTGTTTATACCAAATCTTGCCCGGGTTATATCGAATTTCACTAAGTTATTCATTGGTACTTTTAGTTTCATGAAATATACTTCTATTAAAATTTTATTCACATTTTCGTGTTTATTTATTTATATATATTAACACTTGAACAAAACATTTTAATTCAGATTCTCGAATATATCATCATTCTTATAATTTAATTTATCACTTTCCATCATTTTTTTGAAATCCTGACTTTTATGAATATCAATAATATTATCTGGGGTTTTACAATAACTTATGCACCGAGTTATCTAGCCATGAGCCATGGAGTAAACCTTCAAGGACAATAATCAACACAATTGTGTGGACGAGTTCGTTGTTTACCTTGCCTAGTTTTACAGTGGTTATTTTATTTTCATATTCAGTATGTTTTAGTTCACTAAATAAAATATGAAATCATAGGATATAATTTGTAGTATTTTGTTTTCAAAAAATCGAGAGTCGTTAAGTATTTCTCTTGAATATGCATAAAAATATAAAACATCTTATATATAAAAAAAAATTTAAATTTTATTTTTCTTTATTTTATGCAGGCTGATTTTTCAATTTCAACAGATAAAAAATCTAAAATAGATGAGTGATTTGGATATGTATATTTGAGTTAAGTAATTCTAAGAAATAAGAAAATATGACAAGAAAAAAAAATCAAAGAACGCACATGGACTATTACATTACTAATTTGACTCTTAGATATCATCACTACACATTTTTTTTTCTATTTTATTACATTATTATAACATGATGCATTCATTCAACAATATAGTAGCGACCCATAATACATATTATTGGTATGGTTCGGTAAGGAATGTTAATGTATATTATTAAATCAAATTGACAAATAATGGTAGGATCAATAAAAATTAGACCACCTTGTAAGCAGGGGCGGAGCAAGAAAATAAAATTAAGGGGGGGGGGAATTAAAAGAATTATTCTAAAAGAGCTAAAATTTCAGTTATTTTACCACTAAAACTATAAATATTATTAAGGGGGGCTGGAAAAAACATTTTCTTGCAGGGGCCGGGGCCCCTGCCAGCCCCCTACCTTCGCCACTGCCTGTAAGCCAAAGAGACTATGAATAATATAAGATCATGATGTTCTGTTGTTCCCGTTTATGATTGAGGGTATGTTTGAAAAAGTGATATTGATTGCGGTTCAAAGTGATTTTCGCTGAGAAATATTTCAAAATAATATTTTTTTTATTTTTTTAAAATTATTTTTGACATCAGCACATGAAAACGATCTAAAAACATAAAAAAATATTAATTTTAAGCAAATAAAATTAATCTTAAAAAAAATACGGTTTGAACTACGTTTCTAGATAAGCTTCAAAACCAAGTAAAGGTCAAATAAATAAATAAATAAAGGGATAAATGGAGTAGCATTTGCCGTTTTGTTTTTACAAAGACAAGATGCATAGGTCCTTCTCCTTAAAAATGTTGATTTTGTCGTCTTATGAGGTGGGGAGAGACAATATGCTTTATGCGTGGAGGCATTTGTGAAGACAAACCAAAATGAAATGAAATGAAAAGAGGCTTCAATACTAATAACAAAAGTAAACACTAAGATTAGGACATGGATTTTACAATTTATCAGGAAAAGAAGTGTACTTTGAAGTGTAGTACGAAAGGCTATTCTGGCTCTTCTGAAGCTAGCAAACTGTTCCAACTCAGATGTGTCTATATATATATATATATATATACATACCAAATCACTCCCACGTTAACGATCATTGTAATGAAAAACAATTTACATGTAAGAAAATAATGCCAAATCAACTTTTTTTTTTCTTTTTTAACAGTTTCATTAAATTTAACTTGGTGCTTGAATTTAAAACCTTCCACTTTTATATATATAAACTTAAATTTTAAATTAAATTATATAAAAGTTGTTCTAAAATGGCTCGGTTGACATATGAGCTAAAAAAACTCGATCGACTAATAAAAATATTGTTTAACTTTAAAAATATTTTCAATATGATATTATTTAAAAAAAAACCATTGATACAACAATATATTGGATCAACCTGAGTCAACCTAAGTTAACCCATCAAACTCGCAACTTGAGTTATGAAATCTTTTGAGTTTAATAACTTTGTGTTTTTTTAAAAACTATTTTATTTAATTATATGATAAAAAATAGATTCTTACAAAATGAGCGCCAACTCAAAATATGAAAGTTTTTCTGAGGCCATGATAACCAAGCACCAACCCAACTCCGGTATGTTTTTCTAATATCACTATAACTCCATAGAAAATAAATCGAAACAAATTATGAAACTCAATTCATTATAATTATTTTTTAAAATTCTTTTTTATTTAATAATATGATCCACTACTAACTTAAATGTTTTTTCGAGACTACGATAACTTCATATAAACAAAACTAAAAAACAAATTTAATTTGCTATAAATCCAATGTAAAGATATGAAAATGAACAAAAAAGAAAAAAAAAAGAAAAAAAAGAAAAAAAGAGAGTGAGTGACTGTTCCAATAAAGATACGAGGAGGGTAACATTGATTTGCCCCCCTCGAGTAGTTCTTGTTAATGAACAACATGGGCCTCGGTAACACGGCATTCCAGATAAACATCATGACAAGCTAGGAAGAACAAACAGTCTGCCATTAATGTGCTAATTAGGGGTGTCTTGGAAGAAGAGAGACAAATGAATTGAATATTGGGTCCGTGAGGTTAAGTATGGATATGATCACATGGTTCAGGGCATGCTTTGATTCCTTTAACAAAAGCAGAAAAAAATCACACCTCAAAATAGAAGAGAGGGCTGGGAAAGACACCCCCCCCTAATCACATGCTTCCGGGGGACCATCTACCCCCTTGATTAGAGTTAACCCCAAGTGCATGAGAAGATCCCAAAAAACAATACAAAAAGGAAGGTTGCTGCCTCAAATCCTACTTCTCACTAAAAGACAACTACAAACTCCAGAGGAGTTCATCTGCATGCTGGATCACAGTCACCTTTGTTTTAAAAGAACATTTCATGCCTTGAGTGCTGCAACTGTCCTTTGCTTTAGATCTTGTAGTAACACTATATATATATATATATATATATATATTCTGGCCAATAATACTAACATATAAAGCCACCATTCTAGATGCCCGGCCCCTGTTCTTTTTTCGAAAAGGAAAAAAATCCCGTCCAAGTTTAATAAAGGAGCACCAGCACCACCTCCCTACCTTGGAAACGGAAGGAAACTTCCCCATGGCATTAATTCTAGGAAAACTCGTTGTATCTATTCAATAAAGAATGTTTGGACACCAAGGGATCATAATTCTCTTCTGGGATAGCTAGTATATATACTAGTTAATTTTAAATGCTGCTCTGAAAAAAGATTTTTGGTTGCTGCATTAAATTATCATCACGCTATTTGCTATGGGGATTGAGGACAAACTAAATCCAGCAAATCAATCTGTTCACACTAATTACAAATGGTATTTCATATCTGTTGGAGTGTGTGTGTGTTAACACTTTGGACAGCATTCATATAATTAGGTGCAAATTAATTACTTAATTATATGCAAATTGAATGATCTGCAAAGTCTCTCTCTCTCTCTCTCTATTATATATATATATATATATATGGCACCTTCCAGGCCAGCAGGAAAGGTATGTGTCGGTAATAGAATTTGAGTGATCAATGCGCTATCAGAACATGAAGTGGAAGTAACCCAGAAGCCCAGCAGGTTAGATGGGGTTTCGCAAATCTGAACTGGTGACCATTAAGCAAATAGTACTTGAATATATATTCGTCATAAAATCAAGAACTAGCTAGCTACTCACGAAATATCAAGTCTTTAAACTAATTATTTTCACAAGAGTGCATGCATTGGTGAGTGGGTTGTTGTGAAAATTCCCAATAAAATGGTCGGGTGTCCATGATTTGATTGGCTTAGATACCTAATTCCAATGCAAATTAATAGATAAAGACAACCTAGGTCATCTTGAATCCCTCGAGCAACAAAATGCTAATCTAAGATTTCTAGAGTTCATTATGTTAATCAAAGAAAAACCAATCTTCTTCTTCTTCTTGTTTTTCTTATTTATCCACATCTTACCGATTCCTGCTTCCAAGACAGCTTTAGATTCTTGATCATTTAATTTGGGTTCCCTTGGGACGAATTTACCAGTACTTTATGATTAGACACATTGCTCATGACATGCTAGAATTGTGTGTGTGTGAGAGAGAGGGAGAGAGAGAGAGATGTCTTGGCCAGTAATAAACGATAGATAAGCTTATATAAAACCACAAGGTTACAAAACTGTAGAGATTTTGGAGATATAGATTACATGCACGAGAGAGAGAGAGTAAGAGAGAAGAAAAATAAAAAGAAACAGGGGAAAGGGAGCTACCTACCTAGCTAGTTGTTAGCCCTATACTTGATAAGTCCTAGGCTGCTGAAACTCGAAGACCCTGGCAAACACTTGGATAGATCCATGGGTAAAATGTATTTGGCAAGAACACCATGGCCAAGGTGGGGTTAGTGTATTAACTTCGAAGGGATTAGGGATGGGTAGGTGGAATGCAATTGCTCGCTTAATCCATCGAGTATTTCCGGTAGGCTCTATGATTTTCAGGGCAAGAATATTGCCGGCATCCTGGTCACTCGACTTATTAAAGCTCTTAATTTCGCACTCACACGAAAGGATAGGCATTGGAGATTGGCACTGATTTATGAGCCTTGGTTCGAGTATTTGATGATTGTTCATGGATTTGACAGATGTTGGAAGATGATGGGTGCGCCATACTGGGGGTAAAGTAGCATGAGGACTGTTGGTGCATGCTGATAGCTAGGGGCCAGTCTGAAAGAGAATCGTTGCAGTAATATAGCAAGCGTTAATTTGGCTTGCAAGATGGCTAGATTTTGACCGATGCAGGTGCGGACTCCGAGCCCGAACGGAATGAACGCCACGTGATGCTTAGCAGCGCGGGCCACACCACCGGAGAAGCGAGCAGGATTGAATTCATTTGCGTCATTGCCCCATATGGATTGATCATGATGAAGGGCCAGGATCGGTATCAAGATCTCGGTCCCACTTGGGACTTTGTAGCCCCCCAGCTCTACATCAGCCTTGGACCGTCTGATTGTGGCGATTGTTGGTGGGTACAACCGTAAGGATTCATTTAAAATCATGGTCAGCTGCACACCATAACAAGATTCAGCATGTAAGTGGAATGACGAAAATGCCACTACTGCTTGTTGGTTCTCCAGCTCCGAGTACAGATCAGTGTATCTATATTGTATATAATAGGATAAAGAAGGGCAGGAAAAAACAAGAACAAAAAACGAAGCAGAAAGAAAAGCAGTAAAGCGAAAGAGAGGGAGAGTTGTTTTTTCGGTATTCTTTTTTCTCACGGGAAACAAGCAATGAGCAGAGAGAGACAAAACAAGAATTTTGTCACAAGTCTTGGAAGGGGGCTTTACCGTCTTAAGCTTTGCAACATCATCCTTGGTGGGTGTGTCACGTGATCCACACACCCTCAAGACCTCCTCACGTGCTTGAGCCTGCCACTGTGGATGCATTGCTAGTAGGACCGTTGTCCACGTCAGCAAGTTTGATGTGGTGTGCTGGCCCGCAAAAAAAAAGCTCTTGCACTCTTCGACAATGTCGTGTACGGTTACATCAGTACATGAATTTGAGGCCTGAATCATCAGTCCTAACAAATCCTTAGGACAGCTATCTTGATGCGTTTTGTTAACGCTCGATTTCTCTCTTCTCCTTTCAATGAGCTTCATCAGTGATTTCTTGATTTCTTTGTCCAATCTCCACGAATTAATGTTCCTTCTTGTCGGAAAGAACCTGAAAAATCGAAAAGCATTTTCTCTAGCCCATATAGATGGAATGGAATTGAAATTCTTCGCACATCGACACATGTACTTCGATTAATTACCTGTAACCAGGGATTAGAACTCGTCGGAATGCCACGGCAGCGAGGACCATTTGCTGTGCTTGCAATTGAAAAATGGCCTTTCCATCTTCGTAGCTGCTGCCAAATGCTGTTCGCGTAATGACATCTTCTGTTAGGGTTTGGAACCATTCGGAAACTTCAATTTCCACCTCGTCAGAATTTGTCATTGCCGACCATTGCTCCAGCATATCGCTTACGCTCTTTGCCACCACAGGTACTAGCAACTGCAGAAATTAATATAAAAGAATTTAAGTACACTCTTATACTTTCTCTTTGTTTTCTTCCGGCCCCTGACCCCATACATCCAAGTAATTTTATAACTTTTAAACTTACCTTGAGATTTTCCATGTGGAATGTGGGTGTTATGATTTTCCTATGGAGAGCCCATTTTTCTCCTTTGAGGCTTAGGAGTCCATCACCTTCAAGCTGCTTAACAAGAGGGTGAGCCTCGACCTTCTCATACAATTCCGACTTGGATGTAAAAATTTCTCGGATGAGATCTGGATCAGAGACGGTAAGTCGAACCGTGGGTCCGAACCACACAAGAAACGTTGCACCTGCAATAAACACCCGGTCATATCAATTCAAATCCTGTTACTCACGTAAGCAGGGAAATTAATTGTCAGGCGAGACAGGTTAATAATTCTGTACACAAAATAATCGAGGTGTGAAATGGAAGAAGTAAAGCGGAAAGAAGTGTTTGCAGCAAGCAGGAACTTGAATATATACATGGTCGAGTGGCAATTAAGTGGCAAATTCGCAAAAAGAAATAAGATGGAAACATGACCACCATTAATTCAGAGAGCATGGATAGTGTAGACCCTACATGAAAGAGAGCAGATACAAAAGAAAGGAGGCAAGAAGACAACTGAAACTATTCTGATTGCTAACACCAACAGCTTCATCATCAGTGAACAAGTTCCCAATAAAACAGAAAAGTCATAAGCAAAAGGAAATCACTTTTAATTAAAAAAATATAACCTGGTTTTAAACTCTAGAAAGAGGAAGTTGCAAGAAAAAGGAAAGAGAGAGAGAAAAGAAGGGAAAGAAAACAAGAAGTGCAACAGTCCAAAACTCAGAAGTTCAACATCCAGCATCCAGGCACAGAAAGATGCTGAAAAGTTGTTAAAAGAAGTACCTGAACTAAGGGGTAAAAAGCCTTTTAAAAGTCACAAAATTTGGAGGATGGATCACAGGCCAAGCTAAAGAAACACATCATAGCAGAAGCACCCAACATCAATAGCTTTAGTGATATTTTCAAGGCAAACTCTTGCGAATATGTGGTTTTGACAAAGATAAGGTTGAAAAGCCACGTTGTTTTACTACACATTTAATTATGTTCTCAAACAACTGTACATTTGTATCACCAGGCACAATCACAAAAAGTCAAAAAAATAAGAGGAAACATTTTAGTTCATCATCGATCAAGAACACAAAAGATCGAAGAGGACAAATTGCTAAAGAAAATTCAAAACCAGTCATTTTAAAATGTTGAAGCAATGACCGAAAAAGTAAAGGAACGGATATACTGTACCGTAGATTTTCTTCCAGTGATGGTAAAAGGAGAGAACTCTAGGGAGTATGTTGTGAGAGAAAGGCATAGGTTGAGAAGAGGCCTTTAACATCATTTCCACAATCTCCTTCACGTTGCCAATGAAGAAACGATAAGGGGGTCCTCTGATTCCTTGCTTGGAAAAATGGTGTTCAATTCTTCGGGGTCTACACCATAGCAAGACTACAATCTTTATCAAAAAAACTAATGCCAAGAAGGAGATGGCAAGCAGCTTAATGAGCCAGTAATAATACAAGAACAGCTCCTTCATGTTAAAAGAAAGGGTGGGAGTGCTTGCTTTCCAGATAGAGCTTAGCGCACAGTCTCTTCTCTTCTCCGATTCCTAAGAGTCTGCAGCAGCCTTTTCTGTTTCTGCTTCTTATCTACCCTGCTCTCTCTCTCTCTCTCTCTCTCTCTCGCTTTTGTTGGTTGGTTTTTTTACCTGTGAGCTAGTGTGTGCTGGCTTTTCAATACAAATTTTTTGAGTAAGAGAGACAGCCTAATAAGCAAGGCCAACGGCGTAGGGGCCGCCAATGGAATTCTAAGGGTCAACGAGTAACGAGGATATTGTTTTCTTTTGCGAAAATCATAAGAGTTTCTTTTTAATAAGCAACATAGTCGAACAAGAACATTAGGCAAAGTAGCAAGGTTAAAAAGTCAATTAAGAAAATAACATAATTAATAAATTATTTATGTTATTAGAACAATGACACCAACTTTCATGAAACCAGAAATAGTGTGAATATCAAATATGGAATTCTAATGAAATTTATATTGACTACAACTAATAATTCTCAATGATAATTATTATCATTATTAATTAACTTGTATAGTTAGGAATTCTATTAAAATTTATTTGACTACAACTTCATTAATAATTATCATAACTATTAATTAACCTACCCATTCTAATAAAAATTAAATTGACTAAAACTAATTATTTTTTATGATAATAATCAGAATTATTAATTAATCTATCCACTTAAGGAATTCTAAATTTAATTTGACTAAAACTAATCAATTTCATAGATAATTATCATAAATATCAATTAACCTACCCTTTAATGAGTCATATAAAAAATTAATTTGACTACATCTACAAAATTAACATAGTTATTAATTAACTTACCCAATCCTATCAAACATTAATTTGACTACAACTACAACTAATAATTAACATAGTTATTAATTAACTTACCCATTTAACAAATCCTATTAAAATTTAATTTGAATAATACAAATCAATTTCATTCATAATTATCATAATTATTAAGGAATCCTATTGAAATTTAATTAGACTACAACTAATCAATTTGATTGATAATTATTATAATTATTATTTGACCTACCTATTAAGGAGCCTTATTAAAATTTAATTTGACTACAACTAATCAATTTCATTGATAATTATCATAATTATTAATTAACCCATCCATTTTATGATTTTATTTTTTACTTTTTCTCTCTTGTTGATGTCTTCTCAAAAAAATCAAAAATTTAAAAATATTTTTTCAATACACTTGCGCCCATTTCATAACTTTCAATGTCTTTTGAAAAATTAAAATTCAAAAATATATTTTCCATGCATTTCAACCATTAATGTGTCCATTTCAAAATTCTTGATTGTTTTCCTTATCGAATCACTTACACAACCATCACGCGAACCATATATATATATATATGTGTGTGTGTGTGTGTGTGATTTCTCTATATAAAATTATCATGGAGGTCACTTCAGTATATATATCTTATGACAAATACCTACATATTAGTTATAGGTATCTCATATGCCTCAGCTTATGAGAGTAACTGCTTCCTTTCATAAAGAAAAGAACATAATATATATTAGAAATATTTTAGGAACAATGCTTTGATGCAATAAGAATAATATAATTATAACAACTTTATAATTTTCTTTTGCAAAGCATTTTTATCTCATGGACTTTATCTTTACTCTGGATTCATTAATCTAATATTATATGAATATTAAAGATAAATTAAGCCTTTATTAATAATAAATATGTATTTACATGAATATAATAATGTCACGTGTAACCAACCAATTGGCTACAAGACATGTTAAACTAACATATTAACCTACATAACTATTCATATACCTCCTTAAACCCACCGACTTGTGTTGAAAATGCTCGCAGTCCAACACGATTACCCAGCTCATCTCCAGCATGTGCTGCTACTATTGTTTCTTGTTTCTAATAGTTCTAATATTTTTCATATGTTTTAGAGCTTGCATCTTTTTTTAATGAAGTGTGTTTTTAGGTTCAATTGTTGTTCTAAAATCAATATATGTTTATGCGAAAGTAAAATCTGATAGAAATATAATAACAATACCAATTGATAGATAAGGGAGCAGCGTAGCCTGCATAGTTAAAGGAATCCTATTGAAATTTAAATTGAGTGCAACAAATAATTTTAAATAATTATTATCATAAGTATTAATTAACCTACCCAGATAAGGAATCCTATTGAAATTTAATTTGACTACAACTAATCAATTTCAATGACAATTATCATAATTATCAATTAACCTATCCTATAAAGGAATTCTAATGAAATTTAAATAGACTACAACTAATAATTTTCAATGATAGCTATCATTATTATTAATTAACCTACCTAGTTAAGGAATTCTATTAAAATTTAATATTACTACAACTATAACTAATCAATTTCATTGTAAATATCATAATTATTTTTTAACCTACCCAGTTTAAGGAATCCTATTGAAATTTAATTTGATTGCAACTAATCAAATTTATTGATAATTATTGTAATTATAAATTAACCTACCAATTAAGAAATCCTATTGAAATCTAATGACTACAACTAATCAATTTCAATGATAATTATCTTTATTATTATTTAACCTATCCATTTAATAGGAATCCTATTGAAATTTAGTTAGACTAACTCTAATCAATTTTACTGATAATTATCATAATTATCAATTAACTTAAGGAGTCCTGTTAAAATTTATTTTGACAACAACTACAAATAGTAATTTTCAATGACAGTTATCATAATTATTAATTTACTTACCTAGTTAAGATAACTTGATTAGTTGTAGTAGTCAAATCAAATTTCAATATGATTCTTTAATTGTGTAGGTTAATTAATAATTATGATAATTATCAGCAAAATTGATTAGTTGTAGTCGAAATTAAATTTCAATAGGATTCTTAATGGGTCAGTAAATTAATAATTATGACAATTGTCATTGAAAATAATTAGTTGTAATTGTAGTCAAATAAAATATTAATAGGACTAAGTTAATTATTAATTATGATAATTATCAATAAAATTGATTAGTTGTAGTCTAATTAAATTGCAATAGGATTGGTTTAACTGGGTATGTTAATTAATAATAAAGATAATTATCAATGAAGTTGATTAGTTGTAGTCAAATTAAATTTAAATAGGATTTCTTAATTGGTAGATTAATTTATAATTACAACAATTATCATTGAAAATTAAGTTTCAATGGCACTCCTCAATGGGTAGGTTAAATAATAATTATGATAATTATCAATGAAATTTATAAGTTGTAGTCAAATTAAATTTAAATAGGACTCCCTAATGTGTAGGTTAATTAATAATTACAATAATTATCAATAAATTTGATTAGTTGCAATCAAATTAAATTTTAATAGGATTCCTTAACTGGGTAGGTTAATAAATAATTATGATAATTATCAATGAAATTGATTAGTTGTAGTTGTAGTAAAATTAAATTTTAATAGAATTCCTTAACTAGGTAGGTTAATTAATAATAATGGTAGCTATCATTTAAAATTATTAGTTGTTGTTGATTTAAATTTCATTAGAATTCCTTAATAGGATAGGTTAATTAATAATTATGATAATTGTCATTGAAATTGATTAGTTTTAGTCAAATTAAATTTCAATAGGATTTCTTAAATGGGTAGGTTAATCAATAATGATGATAATAATCATTTAAAATTATTTGTTGTACTCAATTTAAATTTCAGTATGATTTCTTTAACTCTACGAGCTTCACCGCTCCCTTATCTATCAATTGGTATTGGTGATAACAATCATCGCTGTCAATAGGAGAATATCTATGTCCTAGAAGGTTCAATGGTCTACAATTTCTTTCTCTAATAGCTTCTCTTCCTTATTTATTATGATATTTTCTAATGGGAGAAGACTAGGAAAGTTGGCTGGAAAATGATGAAAGATGAAAGAGAGGTTATGATTGTTGTTATGGTGGCTAGAATGGTGGTGGTTAGCTAGAATCCGGTGATGTAGGTTGAGATGTGGCTAGGATTCTTGGTTTTGTTTTTGGTTTGTTTGTTGAGAGAGAAGACGTTAGGGTTATGATTTTTTTCTTAAATCTCAGAATTCTTCTCTCCTTCTCTTTCGCTTCCTCTCAATCACTTAGTATGGTGGCTAGGGTTTCTCCCCCCTTCTTTCTTTTTATGGTAGCCTCCTTTATTTATACTACTCTTCTTAAGGATATATATATATTTTTTTTATCTTTTATTCGTAGATTATCCTAAAAATATCCTTATTGTATTTTTTGGTGCTCATTCTTGTTTTGTACTATAGCCACGTGTCCATTTTACTCCATATTTTGATTTTTTGGTTTTCAAATTTTTTTGTATTTTTGGTTTATTTTTTTTGAAAAATAACATTAATGTCAATTCGATAAGGAAAGTAATAAAAAAATATGAAATGGACACATTAATGGTTGAAATGCATCGAAAACATATTTTTGAATTTTAATTTTTTAAAAGACATTGAAAGTTATGAAAGTGGGTGCAAATGTGTAAAAAAAAAATTTTAATTTTTTTTTTAAGAAAACATCAACAAGAGAGAAAATGTAAAAAAAAAATTCATAAAATGGGCATGTGAATGACCGAAATGCATCAGAAACATATTTTAAATTTTTTTTCTTTTTATTTCATTTTTGGAATTGAAAGTAAAAAAATAGGTTATAACAATTGCTCACTCTTTAAATGCTTACAATACAAAATTTTATGAAAAATATTTTTTTATAGGCTTTGTGTAGTAAGCTTGTAAAAATAGTGTTTACAAAATACTTTAAAAGGTGGCAAAGTTTTAGTGCATAGGCCTGATAGTCAATCGGTTGTTTACATGTGACATTGATTTTGTTCATGTAAAAACATATTTATTATTAGTACTTTCTTTATCTTTAATATTCATTTATATTTTATTATTGAATATAATGTTTAATTAATTAGTTGGTTACATGTGACATTAACTTTGTTCATGTAAAAAAATATTTATTATTAAGACTTTCTTTATCTTTAATATTCATTTATATTTTATTATTGAATATAATATTTAAGTAATGAATCTATAGTAAACATAAAGCATTGTTCCTAAATATTATTGTTTAATGCTCTATAAAATTGAACATTAATTAGAGTTGTTGAGACTAATACATATTATGTCCTTTCTATATGAAAAAAAAAGGAATGTTCTAATAAATTGAGATATGAGGGATACCTAGAACTAATATATAGGTGCTTGTTATATGACATGTACACTAAATTGACCCACATGAGAATTCTATAAGGAGAGATCATCTGTGTTTATGGAAATGTTCACTTGATAGTTGTGTAAGTAATAATTTAGACTTGAGATAACTAAATTATCTTATTTAGAGAATGTTATTATTCGATCTTGACTACACGTTGTCCTAATCAAGAGTAACAAACAAACATATATTTAGTATAATATAAACTATATGAAGGTATTTAAGTGATCAAGAGAGGATTCATCACCTTATGTGAATTAGAAAAATGTTTCATCTATTCTCAAATAGCATTGATTGTGAAATCCTTGGGAAAGATGGGATGAGATTTGAAAAGAGTTTTAATTTTATTCAAAGAAACAATGACTATAGTATGGAGAACAAACATGATTTGATAGATCAGACATATTTCATGCTATAATATTTAAATCAAAATATTCTTAATGAAGTGATAATAATTATACTGAGAAACTATTCACTAAAAGATTAAGTTAAACCACTTATAACTTATCTAATGTTTAGGAGACACGTCGCTAGACGGTGCACTTGATTCTCAAATATAGATCAATCAATTGTTAAATTTATAATAAATTAAATTATTAAATTATATTTTATTTAGAATTATGATTTATATTTAGGTCAACTTATTATGAACCTAATAGGTTACACATTAAGAACAATTAGTCAAAAATTAAATTGACATAATTAATCAAGTATGACTTGATTGTGAATAAGTTTTAGAAATTGAGAGTTAGAACGCAATTAATATAGAAAATTACTATTTTGGACCTTAAAAAATCAAGTAGAGACTTGATTAAATAAATTTCTAAAATTTCTTTAAAATAAAATACGTAATATTATTCAAGGGACAAAATGATATTTAATTTTTTCCTAAAAATAAAATGTTATGCCCTATATTTTAGGTATAACAAGAAAAATTATGTATGTTTTCAGAGCAAAGAGAGTTAACACTTAAAGGTCATAACAATTTGTCTCTCCTAAAAAAGGGTTGTAAGATATTTCTCATTGGTGGTTTATGTGGATTACTATTAGAGGTTGGATACTTGAATAGTTTGTGGTTTGCGACATCTCAGCTTTGAAAACGTTGATCAAACCTTAAAAGAAAATTTGATCTTCAGGTACTTTTTTCAAAATCTCTAAATAATCCTAGATTGTCTAACAAGATTCTTGGGACCCTAAAAAATCTTAAATTTATCATTTTTGTTGTATGTATGTAATCATGAAAACCTAACAGTGGTATTAGAGTCATCGTTAGATAATTAGGGTTTTTGATTGTGTGTTTTAGTTATTATTGGTGTTAATTAAGAATTAATTTTATGTGTAAAACAAGTTTTCTGAAAAGATATTTTTCTCAGTGTTTTTTTTTAAATCTACTACTGTTTTGGCTAAATCTGGCTAGAATATACAATTCGAGCTGGAAATATTTTTAAAGGAAAGGAAGAAGGGGTTTGGGTGGCTGGGCATTTTCCAACAACATAATTAGCTCTAGCGTACTTGGTTGTGTTGCACACAAGCTAGCGGCAGATAAGCTGCTGCCTCGCTCCAACAATGCTAGTCATTGTTGGTGCCACTAGTAGCCCACTGCGAGGTTGCTACCTCTTATTGGTGGCTGCAAAGAGCGAAGGGTAGCCTTTTGCACTGGTAATGGCAACGTTGGCAACAACAAGAAGAAGAAGATGAAGATGAGGGGTAGAATTATGATTCTGACCATATAATGAACACATTATTACAATAGGATATATTTAAGCATAATTATGATTCCGCCACTCCGTATATAAAATATTAATTTTATTTTTTAAAATTAAAATCTTGAATTAAATTAATTACATAATTAACTTTCCTAATTGGATTAAGATTGAATTAAAGTGCTTAATTCAAAAAAAATTATTGTTTAAAATATTCTAATTGGATGAGAATTTAATTAAAATTTTTAATTAAACTATGTTTAGAAAAATATTTTCTAAATAAAGAGAGTTTTCTTAAGCCAAAACAATTATTTAAATTATCCTAAAGTAATTTAGGATATTAATAAGAATTTTAATGTGATTAATTTTCTTATTAAATCTTGAAAAACAATCTCAAGAAAGTTTTATATAATTTATCCTAAAATAGTTTTGGATGTTAATAAGAATTTAATATGATTAAATTCTTATTAAATCTTGAAAAATGTTTTTTCCAGAAAATATGTATTAAATAAAATTTATAAAGTTTAGGAAATTATCAAATTAAGTTTGATTTAATATTTTTAAGTGCTAGAAATATTATATTAAAATTTCATATAAAGCCAATAATTAGAATTGAAACATGTAATATATTTAATTATGCATATTAATGTGTTTTTATGTGATATAGATGATTATGGAAAATAAAAGACCAATATGGTTATGTTTTTTATGGTCAAATCATTTTAATATTAAATAGGGCTTGCAAGTCCTGTCTTTTCTCTATTTTTTTTATGGGATTGTAAAATTATTTTCTTATATAATTTTCCTTGAATATAAATTGAGATTTCTTATAAAATTATATAAATATTATGTAATTTAGAAATATAAAAATTTAGATAAGAAAAATTATTTTATAATCTAAGACGAAGAAAGAACCATGGTGAAGGCTACAACCGTGGTACTCACAAAGGACTTATAAAGATTTGAAGAAGCTACCTAGATTTTGACTAGCTAATTCCTTTTGATGGCTCAAGGGAATTAAGTTAAATATGTCCATAATCATCCAATTAGAATGACATGCTAGGAGTGTATGTTTATATATAATTATTATGTATAATATATTATTCATGCAATGAAATGAGACTAAATAAAATAATAAATTCCTTGTTAATATATTAAGTACATGTTAAGAACATGATTTGTTGCTTTCTAATTTTATACGCAAGAAACCAAAGTTTTATTCATGGATAACTTGTTGAGCCATTCAAGATTACTATTAATCGATTATGTTTAATGCTATAAAATTAGGTCCTACTTAATCAATCTTATATGATTTGGATGAGTCACTCATAATCATATAAGATTATGGGTAATGGTTAGGCGAAACATATATGATATGTTTAGACAAAAAAGTTATTATGAGTCATATAGATATATGATTAACAAGCTATGTTATCTACCTAATTTAAATTATTTTAATTTGTTGAGCTACTCAAAGTTAGATAAATTAAATGAAATCCTAGCCCACTAAGAAATCTAAAAAAGATTTCCTCAATTAATAAGGAGGGCTATTAATTTGCAAGAAAATAGTGGGAGATCAAATTATGAATGAAGACCTTATCTTAATTTGATTATAAAATATATGTATGAAACTAATACTCACTATATTTAAAGGAATAAGTTGATAGATCCAAGGTTGTTAAAATCGCGATTTTAACACGGCACGGAAAGTACTAAACAAACTCGGATCGTAAAATCGTAAAATCGTAAGGAATTTTAAAATATATCAAAAAAAATTCATGCTTCAAAAAAAAACGTAAGGAATTTTCACCCCATTAATTCAATCCACCCCATTAATTCAGTCCTATAATACTGAAATGGCATTAAATTCAGTCCAATTCAACATTTTTCAGTCCAATTTTCATCCCATTAATTCAGTCCAATTAATTCAGTCCTATAATACTGAAATGACATTAAATTCAGTCCAATTCAATATTTTCCAGTCCAATTTTCACCCCATTAATTTAATTCAATTTAGTCCAATTAATTCAGTCCTATAATACTGAAATGGCATTCAATTTAGTCCAATTCAACAGTTTTCAATCCAATTTTCACCGAGTAATATTTAGTCCAATTCAGTCAAGATATAAAGTATATACTGTGGCATTCAATTCAACAATTTTCTCACCCGATCAATTCCATTCAATTCAACATTATACATATACAAATTACAGGACCGGGCAAAATAAATTACAGGGTAACAGACTAACTAACAATTAACACTTAACAGGGCAAAATACAAATATATTACAGGGGCAAAATCAACTACTGCAGTGATGATGATGAAGGCAAAATGAACTTACAGTGTCGCCTGCTGCTGTTGAAGATGATGATGATGAGTTGAACGGCTGCTGTTGATGATGAGCTGAACGGCTGCTGTTGAAGATGATGATGATGAGCTGAACGGCTGTTGGTGAAGAGGCCCGACCGCCCGATGTCGCCTGCTGTTGTTGAAGATGGGAAAGAAAGGAGATCGTTGCCGGTGTGCCGCTGTTAATGAAGACTGCAGAGGAAGCTCGAAGCCGTGAGCTGTTGAGGAGATCGTTGTCGGCTCGTCGCGGTTAAAATCACGATAAACAGAAGAGGAAGCCGCGACCGTGAGCACTGAGGAAAGAGAAGGAGTGAAGACTGGAG
>Ga0307510_10003377_pt1 | contig 18617 bp, 15 predicted proteins | sample 12_EM_MG_FD_207224 | JGI IMG/M metagenome (GOLD analysis project Ga0307510, IMG submission 207224) | Populus trichocarpa ectomycorrhiza microbial communities from riparian zone in the Pacific Northwest, United States - 12_EM | ecosystem: Host-associated > Plants > Roots > Unclassified | place...
TTATCAAGCGCCCCCCCCCCCCCATCAGTATTTGTGCCATTTATATCTTTCTGCCAAAAAGGAAAGTATGAATGGCATCAATGCTTTTATATGGCAGAAAGAGCAAGTTTTGCTTATCAGTTGCTGATTCAAGTTTTGATTTTTTTCGACAGGCGATTCTATACAGAAAATTAGGGCAAGAGACTTTGGTGCTGCAAATTTTGGCCTTGTAAGCCTGCACATTACTTTCTGAATATTACTGGCAGGAACTGTTTGCCAGCTTTTTCAAATCTTAATTTATGTGGCTAGGGAAGAATCAGAGGGTTTTCAGCTGACATATATGTATTGGCTTTGAGAAAACTTCATCATTCCATTCACTAATAGTGGTTTCATTATATATTTCTCTACTATTCAAATATTCTTGTGCAAGAAAAATGTGTAATATATATCATGGTTCTCGTGGTTTTTGTTGGTTATTAGCCGCTCATTACTAAATTGAATTAAAGAGGCTGTTGTTTCACAGATACCTCTCTCTGTCTCCTTGCTGCTTTGGTTGATCGTAAATTGTGTGTATTTTAAATAACATTCATTGCCCTCTCAGGAAGCTGGAGGACAGTGAAGCTGCTGAACAGTATTGTGCGGAGATTGGAAGACCAGATGCCTATATGCAGTTAGTTTCTTTTTGCTCTTCTCTTTTTTCCTTATTTTCTCCTCTTTCCCCAACAGAAACACATAAATATTCTTACTACTGGCCTTTCACTTTCTGTGATGTGATCTCTTCAGGTTACTTGATATGTATTTGGATCCACAAAATGGTAAAGAGCCCATGTTTAACGCTGCCGTTCGACTTCTGCATAATCATGGAGAATTACTGGATCCTTTGCAAGTTCTAGAGGTAGAAAATCCACCTATCCTCATTCTTTTCTTTGTAGCACATGCATTCTAGGACAACTTTTACTTAATGGCTTGCGTTCGAGTTTAAAAATTTAAGCAAGCTATTCTCAATATTTTGAAACTCTAGCAGGGAGAAAAGCCAACATTATACTTAAGATGTTCACATTTTCTTATATTTTATATCTGTTATTCGCCTCCACGTGTAAGAATTCTATCAGAGCTATATATATAATGTTCAGCTACCATTAAATGCGGGAATGAATGATATCTAGTCTGGATGTATTTAAAATAACGAAAGTGAATTCTAATTTGTTGTCATGCTAATATAGTTGCTCCTGTTGGGTTGTCTCTCTGACCTCCTCTGGTCTCCAAGCCTGTGTTAACTAAAGACCTATTGATCCACAATAAAATCATAATCAATACTCTTCAGGATCTACTGATATTATTCCCTTTTATGGAGAGATGCTGCAACATGGCATTATGTGATACCCATTTCCTTGGCTGGAATTGTAGGATTGATTGCAAAGTTCTTGTTTCATTGTTGTTTCTTGTTGAGAGATTAATTTTTGTTGCAGACACTGTCCCCAGATATGCCCCTCCAACTTGCCTCAGATACAATACTAAGAATGTTGAGGGCTCGGCTTCACCATCATCGCCAAGGACAAGTAAGATTTTTTACTTAAAGTTGCTGAAAAACCTATTCAAATAGCCTTTTCCAACATGAGCCTTCAGGCTTTTTTTTCCCCCTCTTAGTTGCTTTATTGGATCTATTAGCTTGGTTGAACCACTCCCATCTGAAAACATGTAATGCTCATAGTCATGCAGAGAGTCAAATAGCACTATAGCATACCGCACTGTGTTATATTCTACTGAACCCCCCTTTAGAACATGTCTCAGAAAAGAATAGAACAACGTTTTGTGGTTTGTTCTACATTCCATTGTCTATATTGTCTAAACTTCTCTTTAACTTTTCAGATTGTTCATAATCTGTCCCGTGCTCTAAATGTTGACGCAAAACTTGCAAGATTGGAGGAAAGATCGCGGCATGTACAGATAAATGATGAGAGCCTTTGTGATTCTTGTCATGCCCGGTTAGGAACCAAACTGTTTGCAATGTACCCAGATGACACTGTTGTTTGTTACAAGGTTGGTCATTGCTATATTTTTCGTTAACAAAAACTCCATGGGGGCTTTGGAAGCAAGATAACATAACCTATAATCTACATGCTATATTTGCAGTGTTTCCGTCGACTGGGAGAGTCCACTTCTGTCACAGGTCATGACTTCAAGCGAGATCCACTGATCAAGCCAGGTTGGCTTGTGACACGCTAATCTAGAAATGGTTTTTGTGTATCAGAATAGAAAGATGGTTTACGAAGGTGGTGTCTGTTCTTGACAGTCATACTTTACTGACTTGAGACACAGATGTCATTGCAGCTGCTCCTTTTCTTCTCCCTTCATTTTGGGTTGAGGAGTGGGGAGCTTCCCCTTTCTCGTACAGGAGGAACATGCTCTTTGAACTACAAAACCTCGTTCCTGGTAAAGGAAGTAGGTAATGATGAAGCTCATTTGTAGCTTGCCTAATGGAGAGCTCTATATAGACTCCCTGGTAGTTAAAGGTTGGTGGTCTCCAATTTTCAGAAAATGAGTGGTTTGGTTAACCTTGTTGTAATAAATTGCTCTTCGTGTACTCTGTTGATGTCACAATATTTTTTTACTGATCTCCTCTTATCTGCCTGCTGGTTAGAGCCGAGATTGCTTTGAAGTTTGAGAAATTCCATTGAATTACATCTCACGGTTGTCCACTGTATTCATATTTTCAAGTGTGCTAACTGTTACCCTGCCTTTGGAATTGGAAGGCCTTCGAAGAGGTCTTGGAACGCATTTGTAACTTTTTATGTTTATGAATCGTTTTAATGTTTAAATGCTAAAATTATTTTTTAAAAAAATATTTTTTTAATATATTTTCAAATAAAAAATACTTTTAAAAACAGATATTATTACACTAAAATGCATTTGTCCTTGATGCATTGATAAAATCCGAAAGCAAATTCTTATTCTTTGGCCTGTCTTTAAATTCACGAAATTTGAAAAACTATAAATATTTTGTTTTCTTTTTTAATTTCTAAACAATATGTTATTGTAATCACTCTCAGCCCGTTATTTATAAGTGATTTATTGGTTACTAAAATCTTCAATCGTTGAAAATCATTTTCTAAAAAATGATTAGAATCCCCATTTGTATTTAATCAGAACTGCGAAGATGACTTAGGTGTAGTTTTTTTCTCAGAGAAAAAAAAACTAATATTATCTTGAACATAAAAAAGTATTTTCAACCAGAAAAAAAAGCTTAAAAGAATGCTAAAAGATGCATCACTGCTACTGTATCAGTAAAGCCACTGTGGATATGATGATCCGGTTAAAAAGGAACAGACTACAGAGCATGTATTTTTATAAGGAAAAACTACAAGGACTATAATGGAAATAACAAACCTCCTTTTTTGGAAAGAAAAACAAGTATAGGGACTAAAATGAAAATAAACAAATGCACTTAGATCCATATCCCAAAATAAAAAATCCCATCATTTAGCTCCCCCCAAGCTCTCCCACGTTTTACAGTACTAGACGCGCACACACAACACAAGCAAACCCTCAAAAAGCCTAAGCCGCGAAGCCAGGAAGACGAAGAACGCCACCAACGACGTCGCTCCAGCAAGCAAGGCTTTCTTTTCCCCTCCCTCTCCCTCCCGCAGGTCAGTCGGATTTCTGTATCTTATTTATTTATTTCCCTTTTCTTCTCTCTTTCAAACCCTAGAAATTATTAGTTCGATCTTGATTTGCCTCGTCTTTTTTTTGTGAAGAAATTACGATTACGTTTTGCAAAATGAAGTGTTGAGTTCAAATCTGTTGAATTTTTTAGGGTTCACCTAAAATGGATCAACAAACCCTAACTTGGATCAGCTATGAAATCTCTTGCTATTAAAGCTCATATTGGGTCGCTGTTATTTGTTTCATCAAGTGTCACTTGTCTACTTTGCTAAACTCAATAAAATATTCAATTTTTAGGTTTTGGGGTTGCTATGTGTCTATTACACTGTTTATTAGCGAAATTGTGCTTTTCAATCTGCTGTCTCTGTCACAACCCGCTGAATGAATGGATCAAAAAAGAAGTAAGAATAATTACACTGTTTATAAGCGACATTGCCTTTTTCAATCTGTTGTCTCTGTCACAATGTATGTTGAATTAGTTGATAAAAAAAGAATTTAGAATAGAAATCGCCTGCAAAATTTCTCCTTTTGTTATTACACATGGAATTCTCAACAGGTTAAATGGAAGAGAAAGTAGAAGGATAGAAGACATAAAATTTCCACAAATACGATATGAGGCATTTTTATATGGTTTATTAAGTGCTATTTATTTACGTAGCTTAGCTCAAGAAAAGTTTCAATTTTTTTTTGGTATTGGTTGTGTATCTGGTTCATGGGGTTGGAACTGATTTAATTTTTGTGAAGGGTTTAATTATAAAATGCTTGCTGGTGATGAAGTGATAGAAGACTAGTTCTCGACATAGTAGTCGAATCTTGTTTGTCTTATCCTGAAATTGGAAAACTATGGCTGGATTATTGTTACCTGGGGAATCTTCACATTATGGGAATTCCGAGGGCGGGCCGTCCAGGAGTTCTCAAGAAAGGCCAGAGGAAGGGGATCGTTGGTATTTTTCAAGGAAAGAAATAGAAGAGAATTCCCCATCAAGAAGAGATAATATTGACTTGAAGAAAGAGACATATCTACGGAAATCATATTGCACGTTTTTGCAGGATCTTGGCATGAGATTGAAAGTGTGAGTTCATGTATATATGTATATTGTTGTTTTTTTCATTCTTTTACTGACTTGTTGACAAATTTTTCGGTAGTGTTCTAATCTAGTCTGATGCTGCGGTCAATTTCCATTCCATTTTGCTTTTTGCACCATCATTTACATCGAGGGAGATGCAAAGTGTTCTGTTTTGCTTACTATACATAAAATTAAAAAAAAACTTGGAATTCGATAACGCAAGTGGATATTAGTTCTTGTTAGTATTCACTTGATATTTCTTAGCACTACCTCTGACCATATGCAGGGTATTATCATGTTTGATGATTTTATATGGTAGGTCAAGTGTAAATCCTGGTGCTTCTAGATTGTTGATGCATGATTATTAAGAATAGAGGAATCCTTCGAATTTTTTTAATGATTTTTTTTATTTAAAATGGTTAATTGGTTAGCTTTCTTAAAATAAAACGAATTTTTAAATTGTAAATTTATACTTTGTAGGATACTTTTGATGCTGATGTGCATAGGGAAATTCTCATCATGGTTAATCTGAGAGCTCTATCATGGTTCAAGAATTTCTATCTCAAGCACTATATTTATATCCTTTAATTTTAATTAATGTATATAATAACAAGGCATATGAGCGCTCTTCAGGTTTAGACTGTAACATGTCACTTGAGCATTCTAGAAAGAAGGAATGCTTTGAGAAATGGTTATCATTTAGAAATATAGGGGGAAGTGGAATTCTAATGATCTGCGTCTTATCCATCACTCAATAATCATTGGACTTTATGTGGGACGTGTTGGTGAAGGTTTTTTTAGGAATGAAATCCTGTCACACCAATTTGTTGAGGTTATGGAAATATGTTATGGAAAGTGACACATGGGGTAATATTTGATGTATTGGTGTAGAGTGCTGTTAGGAAGATCCATGGGAGAAAATTTTCTTTGTTCTTTTTTTTCCCTGTTAAAGATACTGAAATCTTTTGCAATTAAAGAATGTGATAGACAATTGAAATATCAACTCTTATTTATGACATACTTTATTGAGAGAGAGAGAGGATGTGATACAACAAGCACTGAGCTTCAATTGCAAATTAGTTGGGGGGAGAGTGTGATGGATTACTGAAACAATGAAGGGCAAGTGTGTGCACTCACACGATTTAGGGCCATTTAGTAGTTAATTGATCAATGTGGTATGATGTCATTACAATATTGCATTGGAGGTAGTAGTGAAGAAGTTTGAATCAATAATCATGACCCCTACAATTTTGAATGGGAAATCGTGGCCTTTTTGATGCAATGTGATCTTTCAAACTCCTATACCACCTTCCTTTGCATGCTCCTGCCTGTCACTTCCATTTATTGATGCCATTGCTTGCTTGCAATGATTTCATCAGTGAACTCTCATTTTGTCTGCATGGAGGGATGTTGGTGAAAGGAATTATGAGAATAGAATTTGGAGAACTCATCCATGCTGTTGATAATCTCAATTATTGCTTTATATACTGGACCCATCAACTGCTTTCTTGATAGATTGAAATGCTATCTCTGATCTGTCAAGGGTTGTATATTTATGTGCTTGCAAACCAAGTTGTGCATTGATGTTATCCTTAGAATTTTAGAATTAGTGTTTTGAAAGTGAAGCATTTTCTTGTTTATCTTGAAAGCATTTCGGTGGGTGTTTTAGGGGACTGATATTCCTAGGTAAGGAGTGCACTTCCATTTTTGACCTTGGTTACTGTATTTGTTTTGGAGAATGAATTGTTTCCTGAATTTGTAACTGTGGCTGTTTCTTTTTAATAATTGAATTTGGTTATTGTCTTGTTCATCCTACTTTTGAGAATGGCTTGCTCCCCAAATTTGTAACTACATGCTCTTTTTATTTATTTATTATTATTATAATAATTATGTTTCTTATTTTGTGTAAAAAAAGGAAAACTGACAGCAGCGTGCGCAAATAAAACTATGCTACAAAATGAATGTTTTCATCTGTTTCTTAGGGTGGGGCATTGTCTTGTGAAATTGATTGATTACCTAGCTGAACTGTGTTTCTTTCATTCGTTCTTTCCTTTTCTTTGGGGGGGGGGGTTTCCGCTTTGTGTCCAGCATACCTGTTTCACATCTAGACAACAATTGGAAAATGAAACTAACATTTTGTTTTTGTGCAGGCCCCAGGTAACCATAGCCACAGCAATAATATTTTGTCACAGATTCTTCATTCGCCAATCACATGCAAATAATGATAGAAGGGTGAGTCAATTGATGCTCAAACTAACATTGCTTATGCTTTCTAAACCATTTGAACCTTTAATGCTTGCATTGAATCAATTGTTGAATCTGATATTTTTGTACCTCTATATGAATTGTATTGTATGTCCTTACAGAAATGTAAGGGTGATAGATTTAGGTCATAGAGACTCATAAAGTAATGTTGTGAGAATATCTTTTGAAATAGAAGCTGGTCACTAGAAAATTGTTGGTAATACCTTAGGTCGTTTTCTTATGTGATAGATGTGGACCTATGGAGACTTGCAAATGATACTTTGGATGCGAATGTATTTTGTAAAATAATTTAAGAAAAAACAAGATCAATCCAGTTCAAGGAAAATGACTGGAAAAAAAAAATAGATTCGGTGAATTTAAATTCATACTGATTTGTTCACATGCACCATCCATCTCTTATTTTTTGTTTTTACTTTGCAGACTGTAGCAACTGTGTGCATGTTCCTTGCTGGGAAGGTGGAAGAGACTCCTCGTCCACTAAAGGATGTTATTGTAGTTTCCTATGAGATAATGCACAAAAAAGATCCCGCTGCAGCCCAGAGGATCAAACAAAAGGTTTTCTTTATTTTAGTGGTGTTTTGACCAGCTTATTTGTGCACTGCATCATTCTGATTCTTGCCAAGTTGTGGTGTTGTATTCATTTTCCTTTTCCATTTTCAGTTTTCTTTTCCTATTCTAGTTTTCTTTTTTCAATATAATAATGGAAAACATCTTCATTTCTCATTTTTCATAAAAAAATAAAATAATAATTTATAATAGTCATCTTAATATTTTGTGTTCATGATAATCTAATTGTAGAATGTTAATTTTATTCCATTCAAATTAAAAATTATCATGAAAAGTTATATTGTAAACTAAAAAAAAAAAAAATCATACTAGATTTATAATAAAAATAAAATTTATGACACTACCTAAATATGAAAATTACAAAAATAATAATTTGAATCTCTTACATTGCTAAAAAGGTGCTTGTATATAAAAGAAAAATTGTATTGTTCATGTTTTTTCTTTATTTGGAAAACAGTGGAAAACTTGTAAAGGAAAACTGCAGAGAACCTCTAAAATGTGTTTTCCAAACTTAGTAGAAATTTGAAATACTGGAAAAGTTTTTTCTTTTTTCTATTGGAGTATTACTATGTTTCTGAACAACCCCAGTCTCTCTTCACTGCATTTCCTGCCCATATCTTAGTTGTTGCTGTCCATCCCCCTCACCCCCATCTCTAGAACATAAATTTGCACCCCACTAATTCTACTTCATGCCTTATATAAGATAACCAAACATGGTTGTTAGTGAGCAGTACCTTGACATTATAGTTCACATTTGAAAGACTGGTTTATCATATATGACACATGGTGAATTATATTGCCAAAGTACATGGAATTACTTGGCAAAAGTTGCTTAGTGGGTGTTGTACAGATCTTTTTCAGAATTTTATCACCATGCTTCTCTTGAATTAAAAACCTTGCTCAGAATCCTCTTTTTTTCATTTGCCGAGCATTGGCAAATAATCTCCCTGCTGCCTTGTATGCTCCTTGAATTTTTCCTTCTCGGTTTCAGTAACTATGGAGTTTCTAAAGCTTACCCATTGATCAACGTTTATCATGCAGGAAGTATATGAGCAACAGAAAGAGCTTATTTTAATTGGGGAGAGGGTTGTACTTGCCACGTTGGGTTTTGACTTCAATGTTCATCACCCTTACAAACCTCTAGTTGAAGCAATAAAGAAATTTAAGGTTGCACAAAATGCCCTTGCTCAAGTTGCATGGAATTTTGTCAATGACGGGTATGCATAATGTCCTTTTTGAGCTCTTAATAATCAAATGCAATGCTTTCTCCTCTTTTCTTCACACTCTGGAAAGCGGCATGCAGGCTGAGGACTTCGCTCTGCCTGCAATTTAAGCCCCATCACATTGCGGCAGGTGCCATTTTCCTTGCTGCCAAGTTCCTCAAAGTGAAGCTTCCATCGGATGGTGAGAAGGTCTGGTGGCAAGAATTTGATGTCACCCCACGCCAGTTGGAGGGTTGGTTCCCTCCCCTTAATTTTGTTGTAAGACTTGTATGGACTCAATTGGACAGTCTTCAAAAAACCTCATGACACTACTAGTGCTGCACAAAATCATAGCAGCACTTTGACCCATGATATTTTGCTAGAACTGATCCTGATCGGATGATTCTAGCTTTGACCCTGATGAGATGATTTTAGGTATCTTTTTTTATGCAATTACTTTGATGGTAACCAGAAGAGAATATGGGCTGCTCTTATTATAGCCTGCCCATTTACTCACCACGGTCACTGCTGGTGTTGATTGGCTGTCCTCTTGAGTCTTTTATTTACTCAATATGCATTTGGATATTTTGTTGTATCATTAAGGTTGATTTGTTTGCAGAGGTTAGCAATCAAATGTTGGAGTTATATGAGCAAAACAGAGTGCCCCAATCACAGGGGAGTGAGGTAGAAGGAAGTGCTGGGGGTGGGTCAGGGCATCGACTGCTGACTAGAACTCCAGCTGTAAGTGAGGACCATGTTTCAAAGCAGACATCGTCACGAGCAGCCCCTGAACCTGTGTGCCAAGATATCAACGTGGGACCACCAAGAAACACCCATACTCAAAATAATGAAAATGGGAGTGGAGAAACTGAGAGTGTTATTACCGATCACAAGGTTGAGGTAGAAACTAGAGACAATCAGCACCATGAGCATGTCTCCCACAAGGAAATCACTAGAGAGGACCCCAATAAGGTCAGGTATGAGGCAGAGCAAATAGGGGAAGAAGACCAAAAAAGAACTGCAGGGAGAAACGAGGGTGCAGAAGCTGGAGAGTGGAGGGATGATGCTGTATCGCGCAAGTCCAGCAGCATAGTTGGTAGAAATTTAGATCTTCGAGAAGGCCCAGTTAACCAGTCCCCTAAAGATGCTATTAAGATGATAGACAAGGACAAGGTGAAGGCAGCACTTGAGAAAAGGAAGAAATCTCGAGGGGAGACAACACGAAAAAAGGATATTATGGACGAGGATGATCTTATTGAAAGGGAACTAGAAGATGGGGTTGAGTTGGCAGCTGAGGATGAGAAAATCAAACGAGAGAGAAGACAGAGCTGGTCTAATAATGATCATGCAGAAATTGGGGATGGAAACCACATGATCATGAAAGGGCAGTCATCACGGGGATTGGAAGCAGAATATGTAGAAGAAGGGGAAATGTTAGATGATGCTTCTCCCGTGCTGAATGGCCGAAAAAGAAAAGGGAGCCCAGCAGAAAGGCAGTCAGAGGGAAAGAGGCGGCATGATTATATACCGAATCACAACCGCGATACCATAGAAGATGGACACAAGATGGGCAAAAGTGGTTATGTGGACAGGGAGCACAGAAGGCATTCTCAAGATAATCACTTGTGAGGTAAATGTTAAGGCTCCCTTTGTATTTTGGTTATGTGATCAGCATGATCCTGGCTGAACACTGCTTTGTATGAGTTTGATTTTGGATTGCCTGTATGGCATATGTCTTCATACATGATAATGAACGGGACGCTTCAAATTTTGAAAATGGCAGAGCCTCCCAAAAAAGAAAAAGAAAAGGAAAGGAAAGGAAAGGAAAAAGAAAGAAATGAAAGCTGTCATATTTATTCACTTAATGTTGAGATTTAGACTGGAAGTCTGGAAATGCTGTTTGCTGCTTCATATCATTCTGGGTTTATTGATTGATCTACTCTTATTCACTTGCTTGGTTGGCTTTGACACGAGATTATTGAACAAGTCCAAATCATAATCCACATGTAAATCAAGAGCTATCAGTTATGGACTCGAGTCATGTTTCAATACTTGGTTTTGAATGGATGGTTTGTAAATTTTGATATGCAAGTTTCTGAGTATTTTCTCCCCTCTCCCAAGTTAGATGAGAGCTTCTTAACCCCTGACAATCCCTCTTGAGTATCAGTTTCCTAAGGCCATGGTTTTTCAACGTAGTTCTTGATCAACGTGGAAAAAACTTGAGATAGTTTATATATGGGATTGACCATGGGTTCTAGCTCTTGATGGTGCTTGATGAGCCGCGGTAATCCCAAGCCGCGGTAACCTGAAATAGGTGTCCTTTAATTCGACAGGAAGATTTTTCCCTGAACGACTTCCCAGAAAATTTCATCCGTTTAACCAAAGGGATTTCTAAAAAGAAATGTGCTCATCAACTGCTGCACGGATAGGTAGGTGAAAGTGAGTTCATGGTAACCACGCGAGTACGCTAGCCATGTTGGCAAGTCTCTTGTCCAAAAGTTATTGGAGGATAGATAGCCAGAGAAGCTGATACCCACAGCAAAACACTCCTAACCAATGACAACTGTCCACCTCAGCCTCCTCACTCAGCTTTCTCTCCACTCTCTTCATTCAATGCTCCTTGTTTCAACTATCTTTCTTTCTTTCTGATCTAACGCACTACATCCCTAAGAAAGAAAGCGGGAAAAAAAGAAAGAACGCTAGATCCCTAAGAAAGAAAGCGGGAAAAGAAGAGACATAAAAATGGTCACTGACAATACTAAAACAACCTCTCCATGTTGAAGCCAAAACTTGGGGTTTCTCAGGTGACCCCAACAAAACCAAGATCCATGATTGTATGTTCAGCATCACAAACTCCATCAACAGAAGGGAAATCATCATCACCACTCCAAGCATTCTCTGCTGCACTCGCGCTCTCTTCCATCCTCTTCTTATCAGCTCCACTACCAGCTGTTGCTGATATCTCCGGCCTAACCCCATGCAAAGAGTCCAAACAATTTGCCAAACGTGAGAAACAGCAGATTAAAAAGCTAGAATCTTCCCTCAAACTTTATGCACCTGACAGTGCACCTGCTTTGGCTATCAAAGCTACAATTGAGAAGACAGAAAGAAGATTTGACAACTATGGGAAACAAGGGTTGCTATGCGGGTCAGATGGGCTGCCTCATTTGATAGTGAGTGGTGACCAAAGGCATTGGGGAGAGTTTATTACACCGGGGGTTTAGTTGTTATACATTGTTGGATGGATTGGATGGGTTGGTAGGAGTTACTTGATTGCTATAAGTGATGAGAAGAAGCCAGCAATGAAGGAGATCATTATTGATGTGCCTTTGGCTACTAGCTTGGTCTTTAGAGGCTTTTCTTGGCCTGTTTCTGCCTACAGAGAGCCAGTCAATGGTGATCTTGTTGTCAAGGATGTTTAAATTACCACCCAGGTTAGCCTCTTTTCCTACAGTTGTATAATCACTTAGATCACGCTCGATTCACTTAGAAATTAGAAATGGATGGAGAATCCTTTTCCATAAACATTTTTTTTTTTTTGGCACAGATATATTTGAGGGACAGGGTAAGGAGAGGAGTGTAAGAGGGGTGCATTTCTTGGGAGTCTGTTGATGAGGAGGGGGAGTTCCAGACAAGGGTGAATTTTACACCAAAGTATGAAATTTGAAATCTCTCAAACCTAAAAATAAGGTTGTATTTACGATCATAACATAGTTTTTCAATTTCTATTTTAATTGTTTTTATTATTTCAAAAGGGTTTTTTCTTGTGAAATTAAGAAAATACTTTCATTAAAAATAATTCATGAGAACAGAAACCAACAAACTTATTTGACTTACATTGAAAACAACAAAAGAAAAGGATATAAAAAATTAGATGAACCAAGTCTTTATTTTTTTCATTTAGAGAAATTGAAGAACAACTTGCAGTTTGGGTAAAATTGGACACCAGGATTATACAAGTCCAGGGCTTGCTTCTACGAGCAATGGAAACCCACGACAGCAAAAGCTTGCAGTTCGACAAATACTCTCTGTGGGCCAAAGCCCTAGATAAAATGTGAGGCCCATCTATAGCCTTTGTAGCTTCTAATCGCCTTCTTCACTAGTAAACAATGATGGATTACACCAGTAGTTAGAAGCAAACAATCCAGAGGACGAAGACAAATTGTACAAATTACTAATAGCGTGATTTGATAAAGCAAGTCTCTGTCTGTATCAACAATGCTTGAGTCGTTTTCAAGTCTCTGTATCAACAAGCTATACAACACATTATCACAAGGCAAAATCATTTAAGAATCTAACTGAGTAAAGAACATTGCACCATGGAAGAAAAGCAGAACCGAAGTCAATATATCGCTGAGATTACACGGAAATTCCATCCAATGTGTAGCCACAAAGTCCACAATCAACCAGCATATAATTAATTACTCACTGTATATATATAGTTAAATTATATGTACATTATAGTTAATCCGAAAGCAAGGAGAGCCTAAATTGAAAGCAACTGCCACATCGCTATTACTATCACCGCCGCCACAATAGTAATTACCACCACCGCCACTACTAGTGTCTATACCTCTTTATCCATATTGATATATAGTGAGGAGGATATCAAGATTAAAAAAAGGAAAAGAGAAAGGGGTGATTGAAAACACAGGAGACAAAATCAACCTAGATATAGTAGCAGGAAGGCTAGGCATGACATAAAAAGGTAGCATGCAGACCCTAGCATGACCACATTGACTCTCCCAAGCTGGTATGGTCCACCATTTCCATGTCAAAAATGGGCTTCATTTGGGACCCCATGAGCCTAGAGGAAGGCGACCCACTATTGCCAGGGCTAGCAGGAGGTGGCCCATGGTTTGATAGAGTTGCTGTCTGCCTCACTCGGAGGTGCACCACCTCTGCCTGAGCCAGTGCCAACTGGGTCTGCAGGACATCAATTTGTTGCTGTAAAGACGATATAGCACCCACACACCCATAGACTGGGTCGCGCACCCTGGCATTCGCCTCATACACCATGCTGCTAACCGCATCTCCTCGTTGGTGCACTGGTAGTTCCTGGAAAATGAAAAGGAAGACCGTTTACTTCTCTCCTGGAAAGAGAATGGGCATAACCTCAGTCATTTCAGTGCAAATATATCAAGTGAACCTGCCTTACAAGGCATGAAGTTAAATTATATATCAACATAAATCATGCTGACTCACTGTGAAATGACTGCATGATCCACTATCTTGTGTTATAAAGTCATGATGACCATTTCTCATGCAATTATTTCTCCATTCTCTCTTATCATTCAATGAACTTATTGACTTGGTAAAACAAAGGTAGATGCGATTTACAATTGAATTATGCCCTTGTTAATTTGATTTGACAGGCTCCCCTCCCCTCCAGGTATTCGTCATTGTTGCCGGCTGACTGTTGTCAGGGTGGCCTTCCTAAGGCACTAGCTTTCTTCTCTCTTGCACCAAGAAAATAAAATAAACATTGGACAAGTGCACATGATATCATGATTACATTATGCAGGAGTCATTTATACTGCCGTATGCATAGAAATTAGTAAATATATGTATATTTCTCTTGTGGTTTTTCATCCAGTCAATTACAAGGTGCTCCATTCTTCTCTATTTTGGATTCTTTCTGGGTGCCCGTCTCTGTCACTTTTGTGCCATTTCTTATTGGGATTACAAGCTTCCTTCGTGCACCGATTTTTTTTTTATATATAAAAATCTTTACCTTAATAATAAAAAAAAAATCCAACCTCTTTACGGAAATGGCATTGGTGCCCCTCTCCTTGTAGATGATAATATGAGTTTAAGATCCCGGGGGTCATTTTGAGAAATCCCAGATTCTAGTCATCCCTCAATTATCAAGATCATCGAGTGCCATTAGAAATCAAAGAAACAGTCTTGATTTGAAAAAAAAAACCACATAGAACCAACCACTTGTAGAAAGCAAAACCACCTCTAACATGGTTTTACGAGAACCTGCCTGTGCTCCCATATTCTTACAACCCAAGTTTAAACTAATAATTTGAGAGATGGAAGGAGGAAAACGATTACCTCTAACCCTTCCAATGAAGAATTAGGAGGGTAACCACATTTATCATGTAGATGGATTACCCACTTCATTGTAATTAGCGATCATTTAACCTCTTTTTTTTTCTTCTAGATTTCTTCTAATTCCATCAAAGAAGTGCATCTCTCAATTGCTATAGAATTAAGCTCTTTCTTTAAATTATAAGAATCGACATAAAAGCCTAATTACTAATTCACGAGTATTTATTGTGCAGACTTGAAAAATCAACAAACGACCACCAATCTGGGCATCAAATTAAGGAAGCAACTTCAGCAGAAAATGGGTACCCCAAAATTATGTAAAAAATGACTTCATTAGAGTTCAAGAGTTTGGTTTCAAGTGCTTCAATCGAAGTGTAATGAAGTCATTTTCTGTGACCAAGATGCTGCTTCCAAACACACCCTTAAGTTCATTTTCTGCAAGATAAAGACTTTAAAAGCGCTATAAAGATTAAAGAGTAAAGGTAGACAGGAACCAACCTGTAACATCTTGTTGACATTACTAGCACCGAAAACCTTGTGCACATTAGCAAACTTCTGGGGCTCATCTGCTGGAAAATAAGGGGCAAACACACAATCCTGGGCACATCTTCTCCTTAGAAGCTTGCATGCTGCACATGGTGAGGGTGCACCTTGTTTCCTGCTACCCTCCTTCATGGTGCCAAAGGTCCTTTCCAAGTTAACACTAAACCCAACAATCTTTACTGTTGTGAGCAAACTCGCATAAGGTACTTTGGCCTCAGAGAAAGGACAAGGAGGTCAAGCTAGATGGTTAAAAAGACAAGGATATATGCTATATATAGAGTAGAAGAGGTAGGGGCTAAAAAAAAAGTAGCAAAAGAGAGCTCTGATAAGGATAAGAGAGTAGAGGGGAGGGGGGGGGGAGGGGTCAAGTAGAGGGGAGGGAGCGGTGGTTTTATAAGCAAAGCCAGTCCATCTGAGATGGGTCCCATGAAAGGAAGCGGTGATTTTCTGGTCGACAAGAAACATCTCTTGAATTGTGACATCCCTTGGCGCTTTTTTCTTTTTCTTTTTTTGGTTTTTTATTTTACAACAATTTTTTATATACGAGGATGATTTCCAAATCTCTCTTATTAGATCGATATATTCATAAGATTTCTTTTCTCAAGAGAAATAAAAAAGAAAACAACCTATATATTTACCACCACCTCCGATTAAGCTTGGAGAGCGAACACAGCAGCTTAATGATAGCATGAGTAATTATAATACGGCAGAAAATGGAATGGTTAAAGGCATGCTTTTGACAGTTAAAGATATGCAATGATGTTTTTTCTGGTGGGCCCTCTCACGTATTTGAACAGATTCACGAATCACCATGATGCAGCTAGCGAATGGGATGTGTCTGTTCTTTATCTTTGTTTTCCATCAAAGCTCTGTTGATCTTTGGACTATAATGTACGAGACACCTCATCTTACTTTCTTAATTTATTACAGTTATGGTAAAAAACAAAAACAAAACAAAACCCTATTAAAACTCTCTTACCAGCACAATTTGGTCTTAGATTGCTTGATAGAAAAACAAGATTCATTCAAGTATCGTACCATTCTTGGGTTAATTCCTTGGTAAAAGAAAACAAATATAACACATGACCACATTAAAAGCACAAATTTCGCAAATTCATTTTAACCATGAATTTAACGATATTTTAATGTAATATTGAGATGAAAAAATATTTGATCCACCTGAGTTAACTTAGACTGTCCTGCTAAACTCACGGGGATAATTTTGAAAAAAAATTGAAAAACATGCAATTGGATGCAAATCCAGACTAAAAAAAACTCAATTATGAAAAACAAATTCGAGGATCAAATTAATTTTTTTAAAAAATTAACTATTTCAATCCATAATGATTTATGAAAGAGTACATAATAAAATTTGCTACAGTTAAAACTCCGCATGTTTTAGTGTATTGTTAATTTGTAGAATTGGTGCCAAATAGGAAAATAAAATATACAGTTTTTTTATATATGCTTTCCTTTTTGAACGAGGATAGCCTATTTGGAAATTTTATGGTGGAAGATTAATTAATTTAATCTTTGACCAACTTTAAAAACCTGTTTTAGGGACGAGAGCAGAGATGGTAGCCTTTTGATCAAGATAAATATAGTAAAGATTTTAATAATATCATTTATAATGAGTTATATATATTAATATTATTCATCAATTTATAATGTTTATTTTGATGATAATTATATTGATAATGATTAGTATAAATAATGATATTAATAGCAATGATGATATTATCAATAATGTTATCGTTAATAAGTTAGAGATTGAGTGCAATGAGAACATAAAAAGTGCTTAATAAAAAAATTATTGATTTAGGCTATGTTAATTTTTTTAATTAAAAACTTACTATTATTACAAAGATAGCTTTGTTCAAGGGTTATGTGTATACAACACATGTTGACTAAGCAAATTTAAGATTTGCAATTTATTACTTTAGAATTTATTGGAAGAGAAATAATTTGCTAATTATTAGTTCTTATGTAAATTTTAACATGAAAAGAATAAAGTTTATATCTAAAATTGTTATTTACTGAAAGTAAATAAAGAAAAGGGATTGAAAAGTCTTGATTGAATATCCACAAAATCAAGACAAGATTAAATTGAACTCAAGAACAAATTCTCTCTAAGGAGACTAATGTTGGAGGATTCTTAGGAAAAAATATTTATTTCCTTAATTATTTTCATTACTATTTAGTTTAGAAAAATATTTTCATTTATGGTGTTTTTAATTTTTTTTCCTATTTAGTTTAGAAAATCAAATATTATACTTTATAATTTTATTTTTCCTATTTAGTTTAGAAATAATAGAATAACTCTATAATTATTTATTAGGATTTTTTTCCTCTTAAAGATAGACCTAATACTAATACAAATAAAGTTGTTTAACTTGTATTTCAGTAAATTATTTGTAGATAAAATATTTAATAATAAAAGTTTTGAATTAAAATTAATTATATATGATGATACTATTTTAATAGAATTTGTGTTGATTATATTTGTTATCTATTTTTTTTTGTGTCATTTCCTTTAATTAAACATATGTATTTCGACAAGACTCATTTAAGAATAACACCATCATGAATCAAACATTTTGCAACTACACAACCAAGATTATCATGACGAGAATCATATGTATTCGCTTTAAAAAATCATTATCAAAAAATTGTTAAATATAAATATAAAAAATATTGTTATTAAATTATAGTAATATTTACCAATGAAATGTGACATCATTGTTTTTGTTGGTATTTATTAATAGAAAATTTTATCAGTAAATACCGAGAAAATTACCGATAAAATTCAAGGTATGAAAAAAAATTAGGTAGGTGTTTTCTTGATATTTCCGTCGGTAAATCTAACATGTCAATATTGTCGATATAATTATTGATGAAAAAGTATCATTGTTAACTTCCATTGAAAAATCCGTTGGCAATATTTAAGTTATAACCTGCGAGATGACCCTCTCTCTCCCTCCCCCATTTCATCTTCTTCTTCTTTTTTTTATGCAAAAAACAACATTCCTCTTATTTTGTCACAAATCAAGGTCATATCATTATAAATCCGGCCACCTCAACACTCAATCTTTCAGTATCCTTCTTCTTATTTAATTTTTTTTTAAGATTATATAAACAAAAATATCTATTTTTTTTTGTTGCAACCCATTTTTTTATGTTAATTTTTGCGATTTCTGAAGTTTTCAAACTGAAATTCCAAACACAGTGGCAGTATTATATATCCACACCTTAGTTACCATAATCACCGGTGAGA
>Ga0307510_10003378_pt1 | contig 18616 bp, 16 predicted proteins | sample 12_EM_MG_FD_207224 | JGI IMG/M metagenome (GOLD analysis project Ga0307510, IMG submission 207224) | Populus trichocarpa ectomycorrhiza microbial communities from riparian zone in the Pacific Northwest, United States - 12_EM | ecosystem: Host-associated > Plants > Roots > Unclassified | place...
CTGTGTGCGAGAGGCTGACCAGTCCTTCAGTCTTCCAGGTCATGGTGTCACATACAATCCTGGGTGTCAGGTGGGTCTTGGTCACCCTGCTCCATACTCCCGAATCCGATGACGTGTTGCAGGGCATATAGCATTGCCCAGCGAAACGTCTGGATAGGCCGTGCCCTTGTATTGATGTATATTGCTGTCCTTGTGGTTTGTCTTTATCTCTCTTCAACTGGTGATCGCCGTCCTCATACGAGTACAGGTTGAGTGGTACAGCGCAGTACATGGCCGGATTCGTGAGTTAGATGGCCTTCGCTACATGCCACTAATTGACTGACCGACCCTGTATCAGCCCTGATGATGAACGTAAGTGCCACTCTTTCCTAGCATTCGTGGAGGGCGCATTAAAAGTTATGTGGTTACGCCTCTGATCAGGGAAAGTAAGTTTGGTTAACCCCTGCCCAGTCACTGTCTATCTAAACGAAAGCTGGTAGTTGCACAGTTGGAACTCTTCACCCAGATAACCCCATCTCGGCCTGGTCATTCTACATGGCGGCTATGCTATTCGACTTTTTCGCGCTGTCAATCTCCACATACTACCTTCTCAAGGTAAGAGCTGCCGCAAGAGCCGCAGCTTCCACGTAAGCTATGTTCCTGTGAATGTCGCTTCAGCTCTGACTCCTTGCAGAGCCTCGAACATCGTGAAGATGTGAGTCATCTTTCGTCGGGTATTGGGGGTAGTGTGTCTCATCCCATATCAAGTTTGTTATATGATGGCCTAGGGTACTTTGTCGCGCTTACGGGTATGTTTCGTCGATGTGTCATCTATTCTCGATCAACCGTTCTGCGTACAGCCGTAAACATGGCGAACATCCTCCTATATCGAGGAGACAACTACTTCGTTCAAACATCTGGGTAACTCCCCTCCATTTACAAATCGTCGCTGTGAACCTCATTATGTGTACCATATAGCGTATCGATCGGGTATGCGATCACTTCGATCATGAGTCAACGGATTATCATTCATGCGCGAGGTGCGTACCCTACTACTCTCTGATGGTGGTTGATGACTTAATGAGGTTCGCAGAGGTAAGGGCGAAACAGCCTTCAGTCGCCGCACCACCACCAAATCCATCGATATTGAACACAAAGACGTCATACATGAGCTCTGGCAATCGGACGATAGCTGAAACCAAGGCTAATGAAGACCTGACAGGAGACTCACCAAAGGGTTCTCACAATCCCCCGATTGAGGTTGATATCGAGAAGTGCATACCGATAGATCAGTAATCAGGGGTGTCGAGTAGTCAGATGGGGAGCCAATCAGTCGAGACCTTTACGCTGCTCTAAAATGCCTTTGGGCCCAAGGGGCAACCAGGTCTAATTATGTTTGTATCATATCCTGTGCCATTGGAGGTTGTCTGAGTACGTCAGTATCTATTTGTTGGGATCTAGGATTTGAGTTATTGTCTGGAGAACGATGTCGTTGCGCTGGTGCCGAATGTCCATATTGTTACTGCCCAAGGTACTACGCCGCGCCTTTGAGACCAGATGGGCACGCAGCCACTCGAGCATAGGTAAACTGTCGCAAGTGCAGTGTTGTGGCTGTGTCGATACTGTGGGTATAGGACTGCTCTTGGGGTGGCTGCAGGCTGTAGCGTGGCGCGCAGGAAGAACTGATGGTGGCATCGACAAACTTCGCATCTTGCGCGTGTACCGTTATCACCCGTCACCCGTATGCCGAGATGTAAAGACCGCGTCGCGTCAGGTCTGAGTTCGGGGCGTGATGATTTCGTATGCCAGTGCATCTGGACTAGGCAGGCAATGCGGTGCCGTTCCGAGGCTCCTCGGGCACTCAGGCCATGCCGGTCCAGGGAAATTGTTATCTACACGCGGAGGGAAATGGATTACTCTTTGTGCTCGCGTGCCAAGTGGTATCTGAGATGAACGCTTCGGTTGCGATTGAACACTGGAGTCGTGATCGCACGAAGCACATTCATGCAAAAGGGCGTCCTCACGCCAGGACGTTCTGATATTGTTGGTGCTGCAAAAGAATGGAAGAACATGGAGGCCAAGAAGAAGTGCGGACCGATGCAGGCTATGTGACTACGGGCCTGTACTAGCTGTACTAGGCACAAGGAGCACAGCATGGCAAAGCTGACGGCCCCCGGGGGCACTGGCATGCGGACAATGTCGATGGGAACAGCCATCTGCCGTTGATATTGTTGAAGTTGTGATTTTCGCGCAGAACACAGGAACGAAAGGATGCGGGGTTGTTTCAGAGGCAAACGCGCGCCTTGAACTCGTCGTATTTTACGTTGTTTACGACAGTCAGAAAAAGATGAAAAAAAAAAAGGAAATTTCAAATGGGTTCTTCACGCACTCACGCTCGACTCGGAGCTGGGCGAGTTTGAACCCTATTATCCCACACTGGGTAATGCAAAATATCTCGAAGTTCAAGATTCTGAACAACACTCAGGAGCCGCAACACATCATATATATATGCAAGGCGTCCCAGCAATCAATCACACACACTATATATATGTGCTTTTAAATTCAGCTGTGACTTAGGTGCTATTTTAATACCTTCAGATTTTGTTGAAGTAAACTCATTCTATACAGTAAGGCTTCAATCTATTTTCTATCAATTGACAGAGTAAAGTTAATCGAGAGGATTTGGCTGTACAAAGAATTTTGCAAGGCACGGTTCGTGATACAATAGTATTTTGCAACAGAAATGTAAGAGCACGGAGCGCGCAGATCGGCGGGATCTGCATGGGGATACGGTAATACCCAGGTTTTCTAGTGAAACAGAGCACGAGCAAGTAATCAGGTCATGATACACTTTTGACATTCATTTGACTCTACATTTGTACCTTAGATCTTAGAGATTCGTTATATACTGTAACGGAGATACTGTAGACGGAAGCACTTGTATCCTCAGTCCCATGCTAACCGACAGTGCGACACGAGCCTGAGTCCTGATGTGAGAAGCAGATACTAAAATACTCTGGCTCCCATGTTTACTGTGCACACATCCGGACGAGAGCCCTCATACGTGCCCCGGGACCCCACACAAATCGGTCTATGCGCTTGCATCAATGTTGACCCCAAATGGCCGACGAGTCCGAGGAGGTCCAGGCTGTGACGGTTTTTGTCTGATGCTATTCGACCAATTGGAAGATCCCCGAGTCTTGAGTCAACCACTCAGCCTGTGAAGATAAAACGTCCATGTCCTAGAAGAACAGCACAGGAGGAACTACTGTGGTTGGATATTCTGGTACTTGCGACACCACTTACTCCAGTTACGACAAGTTAGGTTCGTCGTCACCATTTCTGAGACTCGGATAGGTCGCGAAATGGGCGTGCAGCACTTTTGCATCATATACGCCTACGTTTCGGGGTATCTGCCTGTGCATCTTGCGGTCGCTTATCATAAGACACTTGCCATGCTCGATGCTCGCTCAGCCGTTGAGAGCAAACTGAAGGTTGTGAGCGCTGGCTCGGGCCCGAGAATTATGAATTATGTAACTTGATGGGGGTCACGTGATTTGGTAAGCCTCGCCACGTAAGTTATTAGTGTCGGCGTAAGGTTTCGCCAAACTGCGAAGGCGCACTACGTATGCCCATTTCCGATAGATGATGCGGCTTGTGCGGCGCCGCCACTAGCAAGTGCTGCCCACAGGGATTGAGGCTGAAATGGTTTCACTAAAACTGCACCTGACACGGTCACCAATCACCGGCTACAGTACCTGTTGTGTTGACAGCAAGGGTTGACGGTGTGTCGGTGTGTGAATCGCAAGGCGACCTGAGCTGGACATCTCAAGAACCAGCTGATGGAATTGTTGTACTTGTACGAACAATATTAGTCAGTTCTTGGGCCAAAAAAAGGTGATGCTTTTTCGTGGGCGGCAATCACTGTTGGGAACGGACTTTCACATCGCGCTAGGGGAATAAATAACAAACCGGCCATCCTCACACCCTCCGCGTGTCATTTAATCTGATTTTTCAATGATTCTTCGTGGATGGCCTGATACAGGGTCCCCATAGGCGTTGGACCAGTGATACCCATTGCTGTTCGATCACCAAAGGTCGTGACAGTTGATTCAGCCACGAACCGCCCACAAAGGTGAAAGTACTCCGATCACAGGTGAACAATCAATGCCTTATTCCCCTGGGAGAATTTTAGGTTACAGTCTCCCCCTGATTTTGACACTCTTATATCCCAGGTTCACACGTTTACATTTTGACACGACCCTCACCCGCTAAACCTCACGACTGTATCATCCATATGTACTGCATGTCCACATGAACGTTACAACGTGAACATTCGCCCTTCTTTTCCAAATCTCTTGTACACCAAATTTCTTCGTGTTCCTCGGCGTTCAAAATGGCCTCCACCCAAACTATCAATCCTAATCAGGGCGCTCTCTCATGGGCCAATAACTTACGTATTGCATCAATGACCATCCTTGCCTATGAGTACGTCGTCCGTTCCATCTTTTTGGCTCTCCTCAGGACATATATTCGCCCAGTTATCTCATCACACTCCCCGCCGAATTCCGGCTTTACAAGACGACAAGTCGACGTAGGTAAGGAAGCCGACGCTAGGGTACGAAGATCGCACTTTAATCGAAACACGTTGTAGCCTGGGTTTCATACTATTTGTCCTCGTGAGGTATCGTGATCGATATTGTCGTCAGGAATACTTGATCACCCTTCCGTAGATACTTGAGCATAGTCCTAATCGTTGTCAGCAATACGGGTTTCTTCTACCACCACTTCTCTCCAAAAACTTGCTCCCACTACTTCTACCTCGCTCCTGTGTTCAAAGGTACGCTTCTAGTACCCTACACCTTCTTGAACTTCAGAAGATGACAAATCTTCCAGCATTCCAGGTCATGGTGTCGCAAGCAATCCTGGCTATCCGGTGTGTCTTGGTCGTCTCCTCGTTTCTGGCCATCGTGTCTGACTACGAGTCGCAGAGCGTATAACATTGCTCATCGGAATATCTGGGTGGGGCGTGGCCTTATATTGGCGTATATTGTCGTCGTTGTGGTCTGTTATCATTGCTTTCTATGTAACGATTCCCGTCCTCATATGACCCCAGTTCCAGTGGGTCTCTGATCTACACAACCGGGCTCGTGAGTTAAACAGCCTTCGTAAGAGACGGCTGATAGATTGACTTCCCTGCATTAGCCCAGATGACGAACGTAAGCGCAGCTCTTTCTTGTGATCGTGGAGGGTGTATTAAAAGTTATATGGCTATGCATCTGATCAGGGAAAGTACGTCCAGTTTCCCTCTCCTCTACTGCTGTCTAGTTGCCAGCTGCTTTAACGGAAGCTCCTAGTTGCACGGTCAAAAACCCCGACCCACAAAATGTCATCTCTGCCTGGTGCTTCTATTTCGCGGCCATGTTATTCGACTTTCTCGCACTATCTATCTCGACATACCACCTACTGAAAGCGAAAGCAAACATAACCTCCGCGTAAGCTATGTTCTTTTAACATGTGATCTCAGCTCTGACTCCTCACAGTACCTCGAAGTTTGTGACGATGTAAGTCATCCTTCGAGTAATGATGGCCAAGGAGGCTTACACCAAGCCAAGGTTGTTATATGATGGCCTGGGATATTTTGTTGTGCTTACAGGTACGTTTCTTCTATCCACGTTACTCCTCACCCAACCGCTCTTGCAGCCATAAACCTTGTGAACCTCATCCTATATCGACAAAAAAACCCAACCATTCAAACATCTGGGTATCACTCCTCCATTCCTAAGTTGACGCTGTGAATCTTACTACGTGTGCTGCATAGGGCATCGCTCGGGTATGCGATCACTGCTATCATGAGTCAACGGATTGTCATTCATGCGCGTGGTGCGTACCCTGACACCGTCAAGTGGGTGCTGATGGCTTAATGAGGTCCGCAGAGGCAAGGGCGCGACAAGTTCCAGTCATTGTATCGCCGCCACCAACCGTGAACACATTTACGTCCGCCTATCGCGCTGACGGACCGTCGATGCGTGAAACCAGGACGAATGGCAAACTGACAGGAGACCTACAAGAAGAATCCAACAACACCCGGAGCGAATATGACATCGAAGTGCAAGTTGACATGTCAATGATTAGGGATCCCAGGTAGTTAGATTGGGAGCGTATCAGCTGAGATCCTTGTGCTATTCCACGATTTGTTTTGACTTCTCCCCGGGTTACCAGGCTTAATCTGTTTGTCTTACTACGTGTACTACTAGTTATTTGGGAACGTTAGGGTCTACTGTTCAGGGATTGAATTCGAGTTCTTTATCCGGTGGTTAAAGTTATTGTAGGAATGTTTGTATTGTATTGACAGTCTAAGTATGACCATCGACATTCATGGGTGTGTCCAGATTCCATTTCCGTAGGCATGCCAGTGCCGAAAGAAAAATATTAAAAAAAGACTTGTAAAAGATCTTCGACACCCCACCTGTATGTCATTGTCAATGTCAGAGGCCCACAGCAGGTACTACTATTGATCCCGCAGGCACCTGATTTATGCATATGATGGATGGATCGTGGCGTCGATGACTTGGCAGATTGGTGTTGCCTGATGGAGGTCGTGCAGTATAATCGTTGGTCCGGAACGTCCAAACAGCAACAAACTAGGATTGTTCTCCACGTCAAATAGAAACCTTCGAAGGTGATATCTTGGATGCGAAGGTTAGCTACTAGTAGGAGCCTTGCGCCGTGATGACCTTGATAAGGGAAGGTTCATAGCGATAAAAAATATATTATACACCGTACTTGCTAGTTTCGATAGCTGCTGTACCCTTTGGTCGAGAGGCCCCAGATAACGACCCCGACAATCAAGCCAATACTGTTCCTTCCCCCAGCCTGCTACTCGGTCGGGAGTGAACACCACGGCCCAGAGCTGTCACGTGCCATAGTGACGGAGTTGTCTGCGCCGCCACGGACTCGGATGGTTTCAAGTTGGCCTGTGACACCTCCGAGTCATTACTAAGTGGATTAGGTGGATGGCATCAGCGAATACTTCCCATGTCCCATAGAGGAAAGCCCCCTTTCATATTTGAGAGTCGATTGTCGTTAAGGGTTCGATAATGCGATCGAATACTAGTAGGGATCGCAGTGGTCAAGTAGTTCCAAAACTGAAGGGTTTTCCATGAGTTCCAGGTCTCGACCAATCTGGTGAGTGTAACCATTCTGTTAAAGTACAGTAAAATAACCTGCAATGTACCTAGGAAGCGGCGCCACGTGGGTCTTAGGTGAGCGTACATGAAAGGGATTTATTACCATCATTGATGATTGATGAACAATGAAACCCCACCAGCACCGCACTGGTAGCTGGGTTATTCATAGCAAGAATGTTTGTCATACGGTCAACTCAGCGTACCTGATTGTCCTGGACGCAGCAACAGAAGATGACTGGTGTGCCCCACCCACGTCCGTAGCGGTGTTGAACAGTCATTCCCATTGATGGTTGACAACGGCCTGGGTTAAAACTGAATGAATGGATATCTCCCAGGCAAGAGGACGGCCTATCAGTATATCTATATCTGAATTCGATATATGTTCATATGCGCCCGTGATGTCGTGCTCCGAGAGTTCCCCGAGTCGGTCAGTGGGAAGAACGTTGTGGCCACCTTTACAGCAAATGAATTTCAATTTCGCCATGATGCGGACCTTCTCATTTGGATAATCATGCATTTGCCGCGTCGACCTTGGTGGGATGTCGATTTTCAGTTGGGGTCTAGTAATTGAGCAGGGATCCGCGCATAGTACCACATTACGTCTGCGGAGAAACAGTCCGGATGACGTCCGAGAAGATCCTGGCATTCCCTGATCTCTACAGTATATAGAACATTACGAAGGGATGCCGTACAATCGAGCATAAAGGCGCCAGCTAACCGGGTCAAACCCTGCCCGAGTCAGCCGAGATTAGGAGGGAGAATCGACCGCCCCAACTACCATACCAGGTTCAGGGCTTGCCATCGAGCATAGTGATGGGGAAAAATACGGTTGTCCATTGTGTTGCGTGTATTGCGATACATAGAAGGGATCATACAATGTGTCAGATGGTATTAACCTGCCAGTCAAAAAAAAAGGAAAGGCACGGGAGAGGCCGCGATGGTGAAGGAAAAGCGAAACATGTCCGGTGACTCGCGATGAGCACCCATACAGTAGTACCAGCACTTGGCACTTGGCCTCCGTGCAGCATGCAGCAACCCAACACAGTGTCACGCGACACCACTCACCTTGTATGAACCCGCTCGTTGCACCCACTGAACATCCACGGTACTATGAACTTCAACGCCCACACTCCGTTCAGGTCGCCAGCATCCGGTGGCCCTCTCGTTGCCCGAGGTGCCATACCGCGTCGTCGAGACTCTGCTTCTTGGGGTCCCCTAAGTGAGGGTTAATTTTGCCTGTAGGGTGTTGTGGCTGTAACATAGGCGCAGGAAACATTGCATGCAACAATACCACTGCCACTTGCACGTGTATCACCATCATATCCTGTACGACAGAATGAAGAGTCCGCATCACGTCAAAGTCTGGGCCGTGGTGAATCCGTATGCGTGCCCGGCTGAGTAGGCTACAAGGTACCATCCCCGTTCCGAGTTTCGGACACTTCGACGACACTGATGACGTTCGGAAAATCGACACAAGGAAATTACGGTTTGCGCACAGGGGGAAGAATGGCTTGCTGCCCGCAGACCGAGGGCGCATCTGAGAGGGGACACTTCGGTTCGGTTGGAACGGGCACTGGCAGAGGGAAAGTTGCCACTCCGTGCGTGCAAATCAGACTAACTGCTGAAAAATAGTTATAGAACCCTTTTTAAACTTTTTTTATGCGACAAAATATCTACAGTACTTGAAATTTTTATTTTTCAAAGGTTTCTATAATTATTTTTTTAATTGAATAGTCTGACTTGGCATGCAGTGCTTCGTCCCTTTCCCACAACCACAGCAGTGTCATTTTCTAGCCCACTTCTCCGATAGACAGGCCTTAGCGGCAGTACCACATTCTCTCCCCCCCTACCTACAAGACGAGGCAGGTATGCTACGGAGATTCGCGCAAAGTACACAATACTCCTAGCAAAGGAGAGGATTTTACTAGGATTTTTACGAGGGGTAAAACTGGGGTAAAGCTGGTAAAGTTTTGAACGAACCAACTAGTGAAGGCCCTATTTCCGCCGCGCATCAGCTCCTTCAACTTGTTGCCCTACCTTGCAATTCCTCTCCTCGGCACAATGAAACGAGACCACCACGTAGAGGAGTGCTTGCTGCGCGTATCGTGGAAACCAGGCACGGAAGCAAGAGGAACAACTGAACCTCACTAAGATAAGATATACTTAGGGCCATAGGACTACTGTAGGAACTGTACAGCGCTCTACATATCGAAGTCCCTGTTACAGTATGATGGAAGTCCTCACGTTATTACGTCGGAAAAAAAATTGACTTAATGGATTCGCCCGACAATAGTCAAAATTTGCAATACTATAAATTCTCCACTCCGCGTGTTTCACACTTGTTTCTTCCTGTAATCTGAGAGTCCGAGTCCGATAACCCTGGTGTGGGTGACCTCAGTTCCCGTACTCACTCGACAGGCGTCCTGAGATTGCTTACACGTGCCAGTGCCCTCGAACCCAAGGTACAGTATTGTGCCTTCGATTGTGTCGGTACAGTACTAAACTTGCTCCTTGAGCTTGAGCGGTCACCACTGACCGCGCCAGTGACCAGCCCCATGGCGCAAGGCGACTCTGACTCTGAGCTTGCCATCTCTGAGGCCCTCTCCCTACAAGCACAACCCGCCGATCGAGGCGTCATACAAACAAAATTTTGGGCCGAAACAAGGCACCCGGGTGCCAATCACTCGAGGATCTCCCTATCGTGCCAGTGGACTCGGAACAAGTAACACACCGGCCGTCATGGCATTACTGTATCGACGTCACTCAATCCTATTTAGCCAATGGCTTTTTGTAGACGGCCTGATACTCCATTCATATCTGAAGGTTGACCGTAGAACCCCTTGGGCGTACGATTAGCGGTGTCCGCCCCAGCACACTTTTCAACAAAAGATGGTTCCCGGAAAGTAGCCCCTCAACCCCCGCAAGGGGAAAGAATTCCGATCAGAGATAGGCAACGCTCTACTTCATTGAGAAACTTTAGGCTGTGATTTGTCCCTGATTTTCACCCCCACAGATTGAGAGTACTTATCCATTTGGACTCTAGCCTCATCCGGTGAAACAACTTATGATGTATAAGTACTGCATGTGACGCCTTTCTTCCGCCCTGCGTCTCTTGTACGTTAATTTTCTTCGTATTCCTCGGCTTTCGAAATGGTCGCCATGGGCGTCGTCGCTGCTGCCGCCCAAGCAGTCGATCCGAGTACGGGCGCTCTCACGGCAGCTAATAACTTGCGTATTGTGTCTATAGCCATCCTCGGTTACGAGTACGTCGCCCGGACCGTCATGCTGACTCTTCTTCTGACCCACACTCGCCCAGTTATCTCATCACACTTCCCGTCGAGTACCAGTTATACAAGACAACAAGGCGACGTAGGTAAGAAAGATGGTGCCAGGATGTGAAGATCGCGCTTTGATTAGAAATTTGGCTGGATAGCTTGGGTTTCGTGTTGTTTGTTCTCATGAGGTGTGTCAATTAGAATTTTCGTTCGGAATCATACTCACATGTTCTTTAGATACTCGAGCATAATCTTAGTCGTCATCGTCAATGTGGGGTTCTTTTACCAACACTTCTCGCCAAATACTTGCGCCGACTACTTCCGCATCGCTCCTGTTTTCAAAGGTGCTCCTCCAACGCCATGTACTATCTGAGCGGGAGAAACTGACCAGGCTCCCAGCCCTGCAGATGGCGGTGTCGCATGCAATCCTGGGTATCTGGTGGGTCTTTATCACTGCGTTCCACACATACCGGGCCTGACAGCGAGTTGCAGGGCATATAACATTTCCTACAGAAATGTCTGGGTGGGCCGCGCCCTTATATTGGCGTATATCGTTGTAGTTGTGGTTCGTCATTATCACCCTTCATCTGGTGATTACCGTCCTCATACGAGTTCAGTTTGAGTGGTTCAGTTCTCTATACGATCGAATCCGTGAGTAAAACAGCCTTCGGCAGACCACCAATTGATTGACTGACTCCGTGCTAGCCGTGATGATCAACGTAAGTGCAACTTTTTCTTACATCCGTATAGAGTGTATGCGATTATGCGGATGTTTTCAGGGAAAGTGTGTATAGTAAACCCTTCCATTGCTACCACCTAGTGGCCATCAGTCCTAGTAACGAAGCTTGTAGTTGCATAAATGGATCTCGTCACCCAAACGACGCCATCTCTGCTTGGTCGTTCTACTTGGCAGCTATGTTATTCGACTTTCTCGCACTGTCTATCTCGACATATCACCTCCTCAAGGCGAAAGCCGCCGCGGCCTCCGTGTAAGCCATATTCATTGAACATGTGACGTCAGTTCTGACACCCTCCAGCACCTCGAAGTTTGTGAAAATGTGCGTCGTCTTTTCGATAGTGGAGGCGGTGTGTCTTACCCTGGCCAAGTTTGTTATATGATGGCTTGGGGTATTTTGTCGTGCTTACGGGTAGGTTTCTTCGATTCGTCGCCAGTTCTTAACCAACCACTCTTTGTACAGCCATCAACACGGCGAACATCTTCCTATTTCGGGGCAACAGCAGCTCCATTCAAACAATTGGGTTCGCTTCTACATTTCTTAGGTTGAGGCTGTGGACCTTACCTGTGTCACGGTACTGTTCACTAGTGCATCACTTGGGTTTACAATCACTTCGATCATGAGCCAACGGCTTCTCACCCATGCACGTGGTCCGTACCTTACCATGCTCAGAGGAGCGCTGATGGCTCAATGAGGTTGGCAGAGGCAAGAGTGCAGCAGGCTTCAGTTGTTGCAACGCCGCTCACAACGCCGAACACATTTACGTTCGCCCTTCGCTCTGGGGGACGAGCGATACATGAAACCAAGAATGACGGAAATTTGAGAGGGAGCTCACCGGATAATTATCACAACACCGTGACCCAGAGCGCATCCGATGTCGAAGTGCGAATTGATATGACAATACTCAAAGACGCCAACGAGTCAGATGGGGAACTTATCAGCTGAGACCTTTGCGCTACTCCCACGATCTCTTTTGTACCCTCCTTGGTGCAATCGCGTCTAATCTGTTTGTCTCATTTCATGAACTACCATTGGTTACTCGGGATTGTGGGTGTTGCTCTGTTATGATCCAGGAATTTCAATTCGGGTTATTTGGCTGGTAACTAATAAATATGGACAACGTAGGCTAGATTGTATAATGGATGGACCTTCTCCGTATGAAAGTGTGGTGTGGCACACGGAGTTGGCCGGGGGCATCGTTGGGAATAGCAACCTAGTACATGAATCCGAGCAGGCGCAGCTTCCATGCAAGAGAAGAGAAGATGACATTCAGTTTTAGGGCTCACATTCGGGCGTCTTTTCGACGAATTCCAGTAAGTTACGCCGCGGAGATTCGAGGCCAGAGCCGCCAGATCAAGCATTACCTATAGCAATTTAGTACGTACCATTTGCGAACTAAATTGCAGGCACAAGTGCCGCACAACTTGCATCTTACCATGGCCCAAATGAGTTCGGAACATCTAAAATTCGATCTAATCTCATCTACTATGGCACATGTTTTGATCTTTGATCACTACTTTCGTCATCATTCCCGATCGATCACCGTACCTGACTATTCTTTTGCCAGGCTTCTATTGGCTACAACACGACATAACGACCGCTATGGGCTCCGTTCAGCACTCCCCCATGTCGTTCCTCTCAGCGTTCAACAAACTCGGTATTAGACACAACTGGCATCGTTTCCGACAACGCCGGATGGCGACAACTCTACGATCTTTCCGTGCTTCCATCCGGTCGCCCTGTTCAAATTCGTCAACTTAGCGAGACAAATTACGGATAGCACTGAGACACGGTTCCGGGGACGGAAGCAAATCGGGTTTGCTCTTCAAAAATGACAACGGCCTCACTCTTCCTCTTCCTCTGTATCTGCTATTCCTTTCCGCAGCCGCGTTCATCTCGGTAAAGCGACCATGAAGACACGGAAGTCTATTCGCGAGACAAACACGAGAGATTGAGGAAGAGTGAGCAAGCAATGTTGCTCATCTGGGTGCTGCGGCGGCGCACAATGCAAGCGGAGGTTCGCAATGAACGTTCGATAGGGGTCGGTTTTCGGGCTCGAGTTTGGTGTCAGAAGGTCAACAGGCGTGTGAGGAGATGAGCGAGGTGGCGAAGATGTTGGACTTATCCGAGTCCGACGGCCTAATTAGGACCACGCGGGGGAGAGTTCGAGAATGAAGCTGATTGCCTGAACAAAGACTGTATTTCCAAGGTCATCCATCAGAGACTGTTTAGATACAGTGGAACATGTTGATAATAGTAGTACGAAGGTTGGGTGAGAGGAATAATGCAAACTAGAGTGTTATGGGATATGAGAGCGTGCGAGCGCGTTTAGGGTTGCGGCCTGTGCAAGGACACAAAGAACGATGTACTACTCATGGTAAGCACAGGTATTGAGAATGTAAGTAAAAGAGCGGATGCTCCCCTCAGTAAACACGCGCGAGTGGGAACAAATCTGAGGGAGTAGGGAGACTGACTACTACTGTATAAAAGAACGAGCGCAAGGGCTCGACAGTCCAGAGGTACGCGAAGAAACGAGGGTACTTGACGGAATCAAAATGAGGGTGATATGGTACTGTCAATACTAGTGCGTCGGCACTGTAAACTAAGAGATTGTCCATGTGCTATGTGTATTCAAACGATCGTATGTTCTATGTCTATCTAACCGATGTCCATGTGGGACAATGCCCCGAGATCTACGCCTCCGCAACAAGGAAAGGATTCTGTAAGATGAAACAAGAGAGGGATATGATATAGGAGCGCATGACCACTGCTTGAAAGGATCCGAAGTAGCTGTCAATCGCGAAAAACTCAGACAACCGTGAGTAAAACGTCTGTAGGACGTGTATCCACTGCGGATGCCGACGTCGTATACCATAGGTACCCATATGCGGTACTCAGAAATTGTATTACCTGCACCCTGACGCAGTACCGCCCACCACCGCCTACCTCAAGAACTTCATTACCTGCTTTTGTGTGGCCATTATAATAAATTGAAATTTGCTGGTTGCTCCCCGGCGTAGAGGCGACAGAGCAGAAGTACCACGACTTTGTGATTGAGAGAACTAATGATTTCTAGGATAGCAAAAAGGATTAACAGGCTGGTATCTAATTTCTCCTCCCAGTGTCCGCCTCGCTCGATGGTCCAGTCTGTGCCACGGATGATGGTTTCATGCAGCGAGTGTTTTCACGTTTGTTTGGGGGTTGAGCTTCTAGAGTAGGGAGATTAATAACATCCATGGTAATTTGGAAGTAGCCATACCTCTTTCTGATTCCTAGTTATTATTGTTTGTATTACCATTCGAAAGGGCATTCACATTGACATCGTCGAGCAGTACGTTGGCAGCGACGCCGACAAGATTGTCGATACCTATGTGGATCTGATTCAACTTGTGTCGAATAGACGTGACTTCAAGCAGAACGTACCGGCATCGGCATTCTGAGGAGGTTGACTCCCAGGTGTTGGAACAGCGAGAGCGAAAGCGGCGAAAGAGAGAACAAAGAAGGCTTTGGAGAAGATCATAGTGCTCGCGGTTATTCGAAGGTGGCTGGGGAGTGTGGAGAGAGTTGGAGAAGACGATGCTGGTGACAAGAGGTGGTGAAAAGACACCCGCTTTTATACGCCAGACACCTCGTTTCATAATAACGGCAGAGCATTGAAGAGATGATTGGAAGATGTAGCCGGCACTGAAACACGTCCTCCCGAAAGAATATTCGGTTCCGTTGACCATGTCAGCCTGAGTGGAGAATCCGATCGGACATCTGCCTTGGACACAGTGACAGACAACCAATCAGTAATTTGTCTTCTCTTCGGTTCGGTTCCACGGGCGATCCACCCGAGTGAAAACGTCGAGATAAGACTGGAAAACATATTGAAAGGAGCCAATCCGGTATAGCCTGGCGGTGAGTTGGGAAAAAAGTGAGGCCGCAGTCCCGAGAGATCGAGAACGGGCAAAAGAAACTCAGGCGCGTGAAAGGAGGGTCGAGACGCGAGTCATGAGATAGTCGCGAGGCGGTGGCGGGCAGACAAGAGGCCGAGGCAAGGTGTAAACCGTTCGGCGAAGGCAGTAGAAATGGAGAGAGAAGTAGGGGCAAGTACGAAACTAGAGAGACGAACGACAGTACAGTAGCTCTGATTGCCTTCAAACGGTCGGGCGAGAACAAGAACACGCAGGGCCAAAAAATAAAGGGAAAAACTGGGCCACAGATGTGTTTCAGAGAGACGATGGCACGGTAGCTCGGTTTGTCGTCTATCTGTCGGGCAAGAATAGGTACACGCAAGTGAGAAGAGGGGGAAATGGGCCTCGGTTGCTTTCCTTGACGAGGCAAGGCGAGGAGATTATATATGCGAGTCCGAGGTAATAGAGACAAGTATTCTACGTGTAAAACGGGAAGAGGGGGAGTGTCAAGAAAACGAGTGCGAATGCTGTCCTGCCGGCGACAGACCCGCACGGCGACGATAACGAAGGAGAGTGGGGTCCGACCTGAAGACAAATTCACTGAATCGTATCTAAGTGTCGCGACAGCCGGCGCCTGGTAGACGAGGGTGAAGGAGGTGCGGCGACGTTCGATGGTAAAGGGCTAACGTAAAAGGGGAAATAGTAGAAATGGAGAGCGAGCGGGAAGCTAAGACGAAGGAACATAAGGGAACGTACGAAAAGAGGGCTGATCGAGCCTGTATACACTAAGAGGGTTTCCCACCAGAGACATGGTCCAGACAGAGACCCAACTTGCGAGGGGCCATATGCGGTGCGTGCAACGTGAAATGAAGGGCTTTTCGAGGCAGCACGATTGTGGCGTCAGCTGACGATGCTTGAGTGAAAAGCGTGTCTTCGGACAGGAAGGCGGAAGGAGAGGCTCGGTCGTGAGGGAGAAAAATTAAGCGCAAAAAAACGAGGGCAGATGAAGACGAGTTGGAGGAGGCGAGACATGCAAAATCGAGGATGAGGATGGAAAAGAGGGTGAAAGGCGAGGTGGGCGGACGTCACGTGGTCGAGTAGCACACACACACAAGCGTAACGAGAAAAGGGCTGCTACAGCCTGAGCACGTGTTGGCCTAGAAATTGTCTTACTTTCGCCCTGATGCAGTGCCGCCCACTACTGTATCCTTACTAAGGACGGAGTTCTCTACCTGCTTTTGTGTTGCCATTATGATATATTGAAATTTTCTGGCAGCTTCCCAGCATAGAACAAAGGTACCACGACTTTGCAACCGAGAGAATTAATGATTTTTACAATAGCAAAAGGATGAACAAGCTGGTATCTAATTTCTCCTCCCACAGTGTCCGCCTCGCTTGATGGTCCGGTCTGTGCCACGGATGATGGTTTCATGCAGCGAGTGTTTTCACGTTTCCATGGGGGTTGAGCTTCCAGAGTAGAGAGATTAATGACATCCATGGTAATTTGGAAATAGCCATACCTCTTTCTGATTCCTAGTTATTATTGTTTGTATTTCCACTCCCAAGGACATTCACATTGACATCCTTGACCGCTGCGTTGACGGCGGCGCCGACAAGATTGTCGATACCTATGTGGGTCTGATTCAACTTGTGTCGAATAGACGTGGCTTCAAGCAGAACGTACCGGCATCGGCATTCTGTGGAGGTCCCCCAGGTGTTGGAACAGCGAGAGCGAAAGCGGCGAAAGAGAGAACAAAGAAGGTTTTGGAGAAGATCATGGTGCTCGCAGTTGCTCGAAGGTGGTTGGGAAGTGCAGAGAGAGTCGGAGAATACGATGCTGGTGACAAGCAGAGGTGATGAAAAGACACCCGCTTTTATACGCCAGACACCTCATAATAATAACAGTAGAGCATTCAAAATAGATTATTTGAAGATATAGACGGCATTGAATTGAAACACGCCCGCGTCGTCCTCCCGGCAGAATACTCGGTTCCATTGGTCAGGCCAGTCTGAGTAGAGAATCCGATGAGGACATATGTCTGGGACACAGTGACAGACAACCCATCAGTAGTTTGTCTTCTCTTCGGTTCCACGGGTGATCCACCCAAACGAAAACGTCAGGATAAGACTGGTGAACCGACAGACCAATGGTGCGCGATATATTGACTTCCACTGGAAGGACGATCCCAGAGGTACTGTAGTATATCGGACATCCTGTAAACCGGCCCGAAGTACATGGAATGGAACGGGTTTCAAAAGGCCCGTTCAACCGCTGACAGGTGTTCCAAGGTACGGTCATTGCCGGCAACAACGGGTATTGGGTTCTCACGCCATCCTGGCTGTAAACACATCGACCAGTATCTCTATCCCATCGTCTATCTTACGCTCCTTTCTTCAAGAAACTTTAAGTGTTTTCCAACTTTTCTCTACTTCAAATATTTTTCCTTGTGCCGTATCCTCAGCGTCTTAGCAGTCGGACGCCCATCCCTATCATATAACCGATTTAGGTATTTGCTCGGATGTTTGGTCCATTCATACGGCTGGCAGAATGCGATGGGGCACGGGGATTCATTTCTGTAATACCCGAATAAGAAGTCCTGTCGTTCTCTTTCATGTAAGGGTGCTATCGCGGCGATGTTTTACTGTCGGTCTAATTGCGCTTCTATTCGTAGCGCTCGTCGCAATCGCCAGACCTGTCGTGTCGTGAATATATTTCTGCCTGTGCGACGTCGGACGTTCTGGGCCCGTGAGGTAAAGTGTGTTGTGTGAGCTTCCGCACACCGATGCGGTACACATCTAGTACTCAAGTGTTTTGGTCGAGGCAACATTCCAGTCTGGTGAAGATTACACCAGGACCCTCTTGAAGGTCTTAATAAATCACAGGTCGCGCATAGTGTTGGACGATGCGTAGGGTACATCCCGGGTACGGGTCTGGGTCAGGATGACCATACCCAAGCCTGACCCTCACACCGACGGGTCTATACCTGCCACTGAATGTGTGCAACCCTGACTCGTGGATGCGGGTCCGGGTCTAGTCTGGATGGGGGTCAGGGCATTGGCGAAGATACCCTGGGGTCACTCGTCCACAGACACTAGTCGCGCATGGCCTTCAAGTTGCCACCATTTGCCTTGAAGGCAAACGCTCGTATACTTCATCGGTACGTCCACATTTTACCTTTTTTTCGCTTGCACAGGCGATAAAAGCGTCAAATTAGACATTTATTGTCTACATCGCATTCTCTACTCAGACTGACCCGACCAATGGAACCGAATATTCTGCTGGAAGGACGGCTCGCTCGGACGTGTTTCGGCGCCATCTACATCTTCTAATCATCTCTTTTCAATGCTCTGCTGTTATTATGACACGAGGTGTCTGGTGTATAAAAGTGGGGGTCGTTTCACCACCTCTTGTCACCAGCGTCGTCTTCTTCAACTCTCCCTGTACTTCCCAACCTCCTTCGAGTAACTGCGATCATCATGATCTTCTCCAAAGCCTTCTTTGTCCTCTCTTTCGCCGCTCTCGCTCTCGCTGTTCCAGT
>Ga0307510_10003379_pt1 | contig 18615 bp, 24 predicted proteins | sample 12_EM_MG_FD_207224 | JGI IMG/M metagenome (GOLD analysis project Ga0307510, IMG submission 207224) | Populus trichocarpa ectomycorrhiza microbial communities from riparian zone in the Pacific Northwest, United States - 12_EM | ecosystem: Host-associated > Plants > Roots > Unclassified | place...
CCATACAAGTCGAGGGATCGCAGACGTGGGGCAGATCCACCCAAAAACGAGTCGGGAAGGATCGGCACGTTTTGTTGTTGAGAAGTGGAGAGCCGCACACTTGTCAGCACCGGGAATGGCCTGTCTATTGCCGCAACTTCTTTCAACAAGGAATCTTGAAATTGCTCGTTGTCGTAGTGGATTTTACACACTCGATTGTGATGGCTCAGCGCGGCGAGGATGTTAGCAACATCCTGTTTGGACTGCGTGCCCTTCTTAGACTGCATGTACTCTTTAGTCTGGAAGTACTTGGAAAATATGACAATAGGCAATACTGGCCAGATATCCAGCGTCTTCGAGCTGACCGATCGTTGTGGAGTGCAGTAAAGTTTCAGATCCAGGCGACGTGGTGAAGCAAACACGATACAACGCCATCTGCGGCATACTGTACGTGTACCAGCGTTTGCCATACATCGTAATCATGACTGTCATCAAATTGATTGGGATTATCTTCACCCAGATAGAAATCGAACGATTCTAGCAGGACATTGTCGGGGAGTACATTGATAGTCACTCGTGGGTAGAGTCGGCCTGTACCTCCTTACTTGGTAATCACCCTTGAAGTACACCTGTATATTGCCACTCACCTCGGCCTCCTTCAACCCACATCTTTCGTTGACGTGCAATGTGCTTCCCACCGTTGGAATCCTTGACGGCCTGCATTAGCAATGCGTTAAGGAATGGGAAGTTGGCGATGGGACTAGGGTTCAGTTTCAAGTTTGGAGGAGGTAGGATAACTACTGGTGAGTGACCAATCAATCTGAGGACGGGCGGATGCAGCAAAGTGGTCATCCAAGCCTTGAGCTTGAGACATTTTTCACCTGTGTTGTTCGTCTGCTTGTATTCTGCACAGCCCTCAATGTATCAGCCCACGTTCCATTACACAGCCACGGAGGGTGACAACGAATATCCTGACAAAATGGCCCTCTCATCGTATTTAATACCCTCTTGACAGAGACGCACGGCATTCCTAGCAAAACTTGCATTATGTATTAATCATCAGAAAAGACGACGTACGAACTGGCTCGGGCATGCTGGTGTTTCCGCGTTTTCATCTACTGGGGCCCATCATTCGACAAATTCTCATGCCCTATCTGGCGCCACGGTTTCATATTGGGACCCCAAAACGGGACCCTACACCATATATCCAACTTTACGGATGCTTGTGACGAGAGCGCGTAATTGGATGCCATTGCCTTGGCCATTTTAATGTACTCTCATACGGGTTGCAACCGCTTGACTTACCTCCGGAGACATGTACTGTAAGATACGCGATGGCATGTTGCCTATTCTGGCATCACAAGAAGGACGCGGCATAGCAGGACGTCTGATTCATAAAGTGGACATCACACAAAGTTCTTAAACCGAGCTTGCAGCGGAGGAGCGAACGACGGTCCTGCGTAAAAGGACGGAGAGCCCTGACCGATCGACCAGGGGTCCTGTGGCGGGAACGGCGCGCGACGGAGACCCTGGGCGAGTGCCTTCTGGGTTCAGGACTGTACGAGTACGGTAAGTTGTAGGAATCAAAGCTCCAGCAGCGCCGCAAAAAGGATTTGTGCCTGAAGGTATATGTAGACGTCAGGGCTGCGAGCATCGCAAACGTTAGCCGTGAGAGGACAAAGTAGGGCAGACGCTGGCCGCCAAATTTTCCGGGGTTGGGGACAAGGGACGAATAGGACGCATTTCGTGCCGAGAAGGGCGGAGAGCACAGCTGAGAAGGAAACAAAAAGGGTGAAATCCGCTGGTAGGACTTCAGTGACATGCCTTAGTAGAGTGGCGATCTTCGCTGTGGAGAGATGTCAATACAACGTGAAGCTGCATATGGGAAATGGACACTAACGTTCGACGGAAAAGGGGGAGGAACTTTCGGCAAGTCCAATGTTCCGCGCGATGCCGACGCACAACCGTAAGTCGCCGGGAAGCTCGGCTTATCCCGGGCAGCTAAGGTACCATACCGAAGCAGCCAACGCAGCACTTTAAGCTAAGGCTCAATGTTCAACCGGCGGGACGTCTCATGGTAGTGAGGGTGCACCGATGTCAGTATTTCGTCCAAGCATCATTTTCGATCGACGTGATACCTTCGAGCGACTGAAGTATCACCGCGATATCGTACCAGCTGCTAGCAAAGAGCAAAGTAGAAAATTGTGGTGTCAGCTTTGAGAAAGTCGGGAAAGGGCGCTTACGCAGTTGGCGTGCTGCATGCAAGTCGTCGGAGCAACCGGACCGCGTAACTCCGGTTTGAAAAAAATGCGTTGCTGTAAATTGGACCTTCTTCTCAGCGTCAAACGGGGCTTTACCAACGCCATCACCGCTCAAATAAAGGGACTCCCTTTTTGGGCTCTACAACCACTTGTATCTCGCGTTCCTTCTCTGACTGGCCGTGTGTGCCGTGGACACACGGTTTGTATTGGTGTATCACATCCATTCGGTGGGACGACATAAGCACGCTCACCTTCTACTTTCCAAATTGGGTCTCTAGTTTTACCGTCCTGTGAAGCCCTGTCGCGAAAATGAACTATAAAGGCTAGTGTCGGTAGTTGCTCACCCCTCAATGACCGGCTCTGTCTAATGAATTGTGCAATTAGGTTTCATCATACGTCCACATCCCACTTGCTCTCTTTTGGTCAAAACTATGCGCACCTCCAAGTCCACTCTCGTTTAGCTTCTGGCCACTAGCTTGGCTCTGCTCTCTCTCTCGGAGACAGCACTTTTTTTTTGCCGATGAATTAAGCTGACTCCCTTTGGTCATCCCAGAATCACCAGTTGCTTTCAATTCCGTCTCCGGTAGGCTGTCGTAGGGGTGAAGCGGTGTTTGACTACTGGAAGCAGGATAGTAGAAGTGAGGACCTTCCCTTTTCCGCACTCTGATAATCTTACTCGTGTTGCATCGGCCTTCAAACACTGACACTACGCCCCAATCAACCAACCTTCGCTTGGCCGCGGCACTCATCGCCGCTCTGCAACTGCAAGACTACCGAAAGCAGGATGGGTCATCGGAACCCAATCCTATCACCGACATTGCCACCCCACCAGACCCTTCAGCTCAACCAGGTGATGGTCCAACAATGACGGATGGTACTCCCACCGTATACATCGCTGAACTCGCTGGTGATGCGCTCTAATTGGTGGTGGACGCCACCGATTCCTTTTTGTGGCCAACTATTTCCTCTATTGAGAGCTCCTTGCGCTCCCCATGCTTAGTCCGCTCCTTACCGTCATTCTCTAGATTTGATTTGTGCTGGACACTTCCACTCATTTGGCTTGACCACTTCGTTTTCATTCGCACTTCAGCAGGTCCACATTCTTTGGGTTCCTTTCCTGCTGGCAGAAACTTCCAACTTATTCATCTCTACGCCACTTCCAGCAACTTGTTTCGGCTCATTTATATTTATGTAAATAGTTCAATGTATCCTTCGTTAGATGCCAATCTGCATCAGGATGGGTTTTTTTTCTTGGATATGGGAACGAGTCGCGCTTTTGAGAACTGAATTGCATGTGCACCAACACCGTAAGGGCGTATTTTTTGGATTAACGCAAAACGAACGAACAACGCTTCATGTATGGTGCTGTGATGTACTGTGCAGTCAGACAATGATTGTTTTTGAGTATCGTAGTAGCTTTTGGATCAGAAACTCAAGGTCTCTCACGGGAGACTCGTACCATACTGTAGTGAAACCATGGAGCCCATTCCGTCTACCAAAGAAAGCAGATCACGGAAGGATTCCGACCAGGCAACGTCCGACTTGACACTGTGGCAACTGGAAAACGCAGACCGAGGGTGGAGTAACGTGATCGTGTCGTGTGGGAATTCCTTACCCGCGACTCGTCACCTCAAAGCTCTTGTGCCCCAAATGGCAAGGAAGCCAATGCATCCTCCATAAACCCTGAAATGGAAATCCTTGTCCACCTTGCGACTGCACAGGCCCCACTGGCCCCAACTACCATCTTTCAACTTTCCATTTTGACTTACTCCCAGGGCGCCTGCACGAAAAGTGTCCAAACCAATGCCCAAATGGGGATGAAAAGGTAGATGCATCTAGAGAGACTAAACTTTTGCGCCTCGTACCCGTCAGCTCTCATTGCCGTTCCACCAACTCATTGCTGTCTCGCTAATCTCCTCCCCTTGGTTGCACCCTGAGTTTGACTGTATCTAGAATGATGCTTGTCTGTCTATTGCGAACTTCTGGACCCTGGGGGGAACGCCACCAGAAGTGGCCCTCTGGATGAATTGCGACTCACAGTTATATAAACACCCGTATTTCTCAGAAAATCAGACCAGCGACCGTCGAACGGAAACATACACCCTTTGGCCTTTCGCGTCTACACCCCCCGGCAATCAGTTTACTCTTTGTTTGCGGCACCTTCCTCCACTAGTTCTCCACTACACACACAATCGTTCCACAAAATGCGTTCCATTGCCCTTTTCCTTTCCCTATTCGCTCTTTTTTCCAGTGGGTTACATCTCCAAAGTCCGGACTGTCATTCACTCTAACTACTTTGCCAGCTCTCGTATTTGCTGCGCCCGTCGTTCCTCAAGGGGAAATAAGTAAGCGCTGTGTGGGTACCGGTTGTCGGTTCGCGGCGTCGGTGAGTGTGGGCCGGCATCTCAGCAGGTGTATGGTGGCCTGACAAACCTTGGATTGTGTAGTCCAACCCATCGTCAAACCAAGACAGTGCTGTTGCCATGATTGACGCCATCCAGGTCTTACTCGAAACACTCGGAAACCTAGTTGGCAGCCCATCTGGGGATTCATCCACGACGACGACTACCGCATCGCCTGCACCAACAGGTACGCCTCAGTCCTAGCTCACTCTAATCGGAGAGCTTATAGAAATTTCCCTGTTACCTTCAGGTGCTTGATACACTCGCCGTCTCCTAGCCAGTCATCCAAATCCCTCCCGCCGATAAAATCGCTTATCGCTGGCCGCGTGTAGATCACAGTCGTTACCACCTCATCAAATTCCACTGTATCATAGGAACTCCTTCGCATTCTTGCATGTCCTTACTTGTGTGCTTCCATTCGGTCCCATCTCATCTAGATGTCTCGTCTCCATTATTTTTTTATTAGGGCTGTCGTACAATCTCTTTGACTTATATCGGTGGAAATCAATCCTGATTATCTATCTACGCGTTTGTTTTGGGCCAGATGACAGCGAATTGTTCGTCCGCGCCAGCAACTTTTCTAGACTACTCTGCCTCTTCGGTGTGTCTGGAGGCATCTATCAAGGCTGAACAACGATTGTTGGGGCTCATACCTTGCTTGCTTGCCAAACTTGCGAAGCTCATTCCCTGATTTGGTGGCCATGAGTCAACCTGAATTTGTTGTTCATCGTCCGGTGGTCGTAAATCTCTCTTCTGTGGTGTCTGATTTGCGAAAGGATCAGTAACGTAAGGCTCCGAGCTCGCGACAATATGCCTGTCAGACATGCAACAATCCTCATGAGCAAGACTGCAATGGTTGGCTTCAACGGATGTCGAATTAGCGCGTGCTCCCATTTCGTGCTGCGCTTGCGATTCCTCACCCCACACCTTCAACGCATTTTTCCTGTGCATATTTAATTGCTCCAAAAAATGTTCCCCACACTGGTCACATCGCTACATCCTAAAAGAGCCACCGTCATGATCACATCCCAGGAGGGTGCCGGGTGCAATTCGCCGAGCACCCCGGGGCCCTGCATGGCAACGGATTAGCGCGTCTCCGGCGATACTGCCCGCGCGCCACAGGTCCGTCCAGAATATACGACCGTGCCTAACCTAGGCCACAAAGCGTCCGTTGACATCTTGCATTTCAGGGTGCGACAGCCCGTTTCGTCACAGGTCGCGCTTCCAAGCGTCCAGAAGCATCCCCCTCGTCCAACCCATCCTTTGATGGCGATGGGAAATTTCTCGCTTTTCCGTTGCCCAAATCGGATGGCCCGCTGGGCGCGTGTAGTTGGCACCTGTCGCGCATCGAATGTTATCCTTCAGCCATCAGCCCGGCGGCCGAGCAGCCTCAATGGTGCAGAACCTCAGGTCGCGGCCGCGAATCGCAGCCTTACTTTGTCCCGTCGACCGCATCTGCGTCGGATGTCCTGACCAATATCGCCATTCGAAACTGGTTTGCTCCCGAGGATGCGGATTTCTACGGACTGCCCTTCCACCACCACCCTACGAGTAGCTCTCCTCTTGCGTCCGTCTCGGATCGGGATTCGTTAGAACTTTTCAACCCGCTTGCGCGGGAGGACGACGACTTGGAATTTGGCAAACGTTGAAGAGGAAGCTGCCAATGAGCCTTCGTGGTCATCGGCTAAGTCAACCACTAACTAACCTAGCGAATACTGGGCTTTAGGGCCTGCGCCTCTACCTTCCTCTATGCACATCAACAAAGCGATACAGCTTGTCTCGTCGGCCGCGGTCGAAGTCACCTTCAGGACTATGCACTCAGACTCCCCTCCTGGTGAAGACGATGACCACGGCGAGGATGCCATCATCGTTCCTGTCACGTCATTTCCCCATCCCCACCGTCTCTCCACCATTATTGAAGAGGATGAGGAGGTAGTAGATGACTCCCCTAGGCCTGATATCGGGTGGGAGGATCAAGATGACACGAGCTGTGCGGAAACGATCCGTCCTTCGAGCACCTTGGCTCATTTCGGACCGGTAAATAACGCAGGAAGCGACGCACAGCTGGGCTGTACGAGTCAAGCCCGCACCTCCAGACTGACCGCAGAATGTCGACCTAGACGTTCCGATTCGGGCTACGGGTTTATCTTTTCCAACTTGAAACCGTTCGGCATCCGATGCTCTATCGCTGTCTTTTCTCGATTCTTTTCAGGTTCCGTCGGTGTATGACGAGTGATTTCCTTTTGGGTGTGTGAGTGGTACGAGTAGTTTACACTCTTTAATTTCTCGTGCTGAATGGTCCGTCAGGCGCAAAGTCTCGGGTGAAGGGTTTGCTTGCAGTCCTTTCGGCCGGGATCATCCATCGTCTGGGCGGGTCGCGCAGCATCCGGCGCTTTCAGGATCGGTGAGTCCGTCTGGGTTTACGCCCCGGCTCAGTTCTGAGTGTACCCAAAGTGACATGCGATCAGAGGTTTGTCTTTGGCCGGGCTCACAGCTAGTTGTTTTGTCGCGACAGCGCTGGGGGGAAAATGGACTGGACTGTCTTGCAAGTATCAGTACGTTGTTACCTCAGCCCGGGGGGTTCTGGGATCTGGCGTTTCTGTCACACAGCGCTCTTGTGGGAGCGTTGTTGGGGTAATTTCGACCAACCATTCTGACGGTGCCTCTGCAGAGGTTCGCGTCGCACTCGCTTGCTTAGGAAAATGTAAGTCATAGTCTGTTTGTTCTTGATTCTCACGTACTTCACTTTCAATGACAACTAGCCAGTGGTCTTCAACCCGACTCTTCTGTCTTCTATGTGTTACAGTATGTTGCCATCAACTGCCCATCCTCATCGTTGAGACATTTCTGCCCGGTAACCACGGAGTGACGTTACGAAGGTTTGCCTCACCAGCACCCTTAATTTTGAGCGATGCGCGTGTTTCACACGACGGGCGTTGCTAAATGGGGTCTACGTGACAACAAGACCGTGCTAAGTGAAGGGCACGGCCTGAGACACCCTCACTTTGAAATGAATCCGTTCTAAGCGCAGCAAAAGTTGAATACGAATACGGTAAAGGCGATTTGGGATAAACGTTTTACGCCTCGAAGATGCCAAGAAGAAGTACAGTAAGGTTAAGGTTCAATGCAAAATCATGTGATTAATAACGCCGAAGTGCCGGTCCGTTGCGCCGAAGTGGGACTCGGAAGGGACTCGGACTTGAACTCGGACGGAGCAAATGACGAACATCATGGGATGGGGCATGGGATGGCCTTAGCCCAGATGGCTCGCCAGCTCAGCACTCCTCGCAGCTTCCACCACCAACGTACCCCACTGAGATGACTTTGCCAAACGGCCTAATATGCTTTACCAACTGTTTGCTTCCAATGGAGGATGGTTGTCTGGTCGAGAAGGATCTCTGGATTGATGGGCGGAGAGGCATTGTGCTCGACTCTCAGGTGCGTGAAGAGTGGCCTGTATGGTTCCCCGTATAATAACATTTCCTATGATGTAGGAAACGTTCTTCTCGACGAAGCAGCGACCCGATACAGTCATTAATATGGCCGGGAACATCGTCAGCCCAGGGTTTATAGACTCTCAAATCAATGGCGCTTATGGCTTTGACTTTTCTGTCTATGAAGGCGACTCGGACGCTTATCGACGTGGCCTTAGTACTGTTGCAGAAAAGATCGTAGAGACGGGAGTGACATCGTACGCATTTCCTTCATTCGCGGTAGTTCGGTCCTGAATTGATCGCCGTGCCGACATAGACTTGTTCCTACCATCATCGTATGCCTTTGAGCCTGTCATCGCGACTTTTCTGAGGCCATTGCTTGTAGACTCAGGAAAAATCGCTCTATCCGACTTTGCTTTCACTCCTTCGCCCCTGCGCCAACCCAAAAGGCGCAACGCTCCTTGGATGGCACGCAGAAGGTCCTTTCATACAAGTGGCGAAGCGAGGAGCGCATGCCCCTATGCTCATCCGGTCTCCTCCGAAAGGGTTTGCCTCATTTGAGGAAATGTATGGAGCACAGAACCTTGCAATAAAGGAAGACTGGCTCATGGAACAAGATGCCCCCCTCGGCGTGCGGATCATAACGGCAGCGCCGGAAATCGTTGGTGTGCTAGACGCAGTACCCGAGCTGGACCAACGCGGGATAGTGTTCTCTATTGGGCATAGGTATGTTGAATCGCCTCTGGCCTATCACTTACCCACTAAAGATTATCCGTGACTAGTATTGCGACATCGGATACTGCGACAGAGGCCGTACGATGTGGTGCGCGCCTCATTACCCACCTGTTTAACGCCATGCCCCAGCTGCATCACCGCGACCCATCAATCATTGGTCTTCTCGGTGCTTCTCCCCACATCAACGGCCCGTTCTCACCCATCGCCAGTTTTCCACCAACACCTGCGTCGCCCGCGTCTCCGGTATCACCTGCTGGTAGCACCATAAGTCAAGTGTCACTGCGCATGACGACGAAAGCACAAAGCGAGGCATTCGACGACCACCAAACCCCGCCACAGACGCCAATGTTAGCCGCAACGCGCGTCGCAGGCAAAGTTCCAAGACTCGGGCTACATCTTGAGAAGGGACGAGTAGCCGACCTGGAGTTTGAGAGACCTTTCTACGGACTGATCGTTGACGGCATCCACTCGCATCCAAATTCCGTTAGAGTACGGCTCCATCCACAACCACCTCGAATTCTCGTGCGCTGACACGTTGATTGTTTCTGCAGTTGGCGTACAATGTGTACCCCGAGGGGTGCATTCTGATCACAGATGGTGGGTGATGCTCTCCTGATCTGCGTGGTATCCTAGATCCGTTTACGAGAATGGCCGCAGCCATGAAAATCCTGGATCCGCACCTAAAAGACGGAGTGCATGAGTGGCGCGACGGCAAGCGTTTCGTGAAGGAAGGGACCAAGCTGTATCTTGAGGGCACCGACACCCTCGCTGGCAGGTGCGTCTCGCCCATCTCCGACGCACGATCTTTGTACAGCTGAAGATTTGCCTCAGCGTCGTCACCCTCGACAGCTGCGTCCGGAACTTCTCGCGGTTCACGGGATGTTCACTGGGCGAGGCGATAAAATGCGTTACTTTCAATCCGGCACGGTGCCTCGGCATCGAGAATCGGAAAGGAACGCTTCGGCCAGGCGCGGACGCCGACTTGGTCGTTCTCGATCGCAGCGGGAATGTGCTCAGCACATGGGTGAGGGGAAAGGAAGTCTGGAAGAAAGAAGAAAGGGTTTGTGTATGACGATGAAAAGAACTGCGGGCAACAGAGCCAATGTCCTTCTCTGTTTTGGTCCTCGATGTTGTGAAGATTTTCCACGCAGAGTTGTCACCTGCACGCACAGTACAATTTAACCCTGTAAAAGTATTGAATAATGATCACATAAGCAAAATGGGATATGCGTACAGGTGGAGAGTGCGTATCCTACATTTACCACACCCTATCCCCCTCCTGCGCCATGATCCAACAGTACATGAGACATATATAATTTCATCAAAGCAAGACAATATAATGCCCGTCAGCCTTAATATCTACTGTAATGACAACCCAACATCAGTGTGAGCGGGACCAGGACATAGATATGGAGGCATCATATAAGCAAAGTCCTTTATTGACTCGAGCAGGTTGATGAGCATGTCATTGCTGGAATTTACATCCTTTCCTGCCTGATTCGCTCGGATGCCACAGATACACACACATAGGTTAATGAATGGCACATAGGGCAAGTCAGCAATACCAGCAATTATTGCTTTTGTAGGTGAGAAAGGCATTCTCACCTGCAAAGGCAATGACTGCTGCTACCAGTGGCTGTATAAAATGGTCAGAGATGTGAAATACTCCATTGGGGCTTTCTGGTCTACCAGGCCATGGCCGGCCGGGGAGGAGTGGAAGGTAGGAGAAAAATGTCGGGGGTACGGCCTCGCCTAGGTGTTATGCGCTCGCACGAAGACGCAAAGCAATCGCTTGAGAAGTATGGGCATTTGAGCGCTCGGTTGTGTGTCTGGCACGAGTGAGGAAAAGGGTAGTTAGTGAGGCGACCCGAGGCCAGAGGGTGAATGAAATGCACGCGTCAATCCTGAGTAGTCATCCATCACGAGTAGGGAAAAATTTAGCCTTCATAAGGGGTGTTAGTTCTGTGTGACTCCATGTGAGGTAGTGGCGATTACGGTATCGTATATGACGATAGGAGGCTGGCGAAGATTGGTGCAGGCTCACTTATCTATTAGCCGTTTCAACAGACGTGAGGCAATATCCTGGGACAGATAGTTGTAACTTACACTTGGGCACCTGGTAATATGTCCAGTACGACGGGGACTTGTGGTCGGTTGAACGGCGGCGTGAACCTGATAGTGAGCCGAACGCACGCGTTACCTAGTCATACCCACAACGCTTTATGTAGTCCATTCCGGTCCGAGAATAATACAAGATTGAGAAGAGAATTCTCAAACAAGAGCCAGGAAGGTCAGGAAAGCATGAGGGAAAACACAGCAATCGATCGTTGGAGCGCTAACAGCCCTCGTTTATTTTTAAAAACATTGTATTTGTATCTGTTTAGGTACTTATTTACAAAATAAAATGGACAACCAAACCACTTGTCTTGTTCAACCTGTCGTTCCCAGAAACGATTGGGAAAGTACAGAATATATGCGTTCCTACCCATGACATCTTTGCCTATAGGCCTTATACGTCGTGTTCATCTGCTTTCCGCGGTGTGTAATAGGATGTTGACAGGTCCCTTGAATAGGTGTACAGGAAATCCTGTCTACCATATGCTCTTCTGATTGGTATCTTTCACTCGCCCTCCGCGGTATTCGAGGCAGTCGCGTTAAGATTATTGTGTGTGAATAGTAGGGTCCGTCTACAGGTGAGCCAATGAAGTAGTATCATAACAAATGATGAAAGGCGGGCCATCTAAATCATGTCAATCGACTGCAGGAACAGGTACAGAACGATGTGATCGAAACAACAACGCAAAGTGGACATAATGAATGGTAAGCACATAGAAACGTGTCCAAGGCGACGCCTTCCTGGGCCAAGGCGTATTCTACATGATCAGATGCAATATTACGATCCGCAAGGGGTGGTAGAAAGTTTGCTAGCGACGACCTCAATCGTTCGTACGCTTGTATCGCTGTCGGTCAACTTTGCGAACGCCTCCTCCGCGAGGTTGAAACCAACGCCGGAAGTGTCGATGGCGGTCATTAGGGTCGATAGGCCCGTCTGCGGGTTAGTAATGTTCCAGCAAGAGCCGCAATTGGGAGAGTTCCACACGATGTCGTAAGCGCCGCCAATGAATGGGAAGGAAGGAATGCTGGCGAACGTCGGGAATTTAGTCTCGAGACCGTTTTCCCCATTGGAGCATGCGACGGAGTTCATCGAGCCATTACCGTTGTCGAACTTTGGGTCGTACGTGGCGCGCAACGGGGAAGGTGTTGGGAGAGAGGGTCCCGAAGGCGGCGCAGGCGTCGGAGGCCCGGATTCCTGAGCCAGGGAGTGGGCAACCTGGGTGAGTAAGAGCGCGAGGGCAACGGTGGTAGAGAAGATTTTGTTGACCATTATGGAATGAGGCGACTGTGGAGATAGAGGTCACTGGGTGGGCTACCGACAGAGAAACAGACCATATATACGAAAACATAGGAGGACGGGGGAACAGGGTATCAGCACGCGGCCACTGTATACTCTGCTCCACTGACTCTCCTGCTAAGTAAAAATGATAATTAGAAGAATGACGCAAGAGATGGAAGCGCACCGTTTTTGGTAAGGGCGTCGCAGCCAATTTCTTTCTCTTCATTGTGTTGGACCGTCTCTGTGTACTAGCATACTAGGCGAGCATGCACTCCGACCTCAACCGTTGGGCGAGCTCGGCTTTAAAGTCGTCTTTAATCGAATTGAGAACGGGACGGGGTAGGGGAAAAAGAAACCAAAACCGACGACAATGCTGTGCAGGCCAGCTAGGGAGACCAGCTGGAGGACAAAGCCCTACTTTTCGAGGTTCCAAACGAAGTGCTTCGAGTCAGCATTGTAAGAGAGGTCTTACGACCAAGCCCGAAGGCCTGAACCGCCACAACGGAGCATCTGTTGACGCCACAAGTCTTCCTGTCACTCGTAGCCTCAGCCTGTACATCCGATGCAAGACCTTCAAGTTAGCCCCTTCACTGGCTCTAACCTTCCTCAGTTCGCATCCCCTTGTCATTCGTAAATGCATACTTTCCTCTCGCTTCGATCATTTATTGCAAGAACACACTCAGCCATCAGCAAGATGCAATATCACTAGCGGTACTAGATCTAGTTTTCCTAGTCCGCTATGTTTCAACCTAGACCTAGAGACATATCTAGCACGTGGACCCAACTCAGTGGCTGGAGCGTTTTCACCCCTTTTCTTAAACATCGGAGATTCGTGTTTCTATTCATGGGTGTGAGGAACATGAATAGATGCGCTTGGAGTCTCCATGATGGAAATGTGTGCATGCCAGCACCCGTAAACCCTCAACTGGGTGAGATAGACTCAATTGTCCTCGAACTACATATCGTCACTTGACACCGCGCAGGAAGAGTCGTACGCCGTCCCCATCTGATATGCTGATGAGTTGGGCCCGGCCGCTCTTGGCGAGTATCGCAATAGCATTGCGGAGTAGCGACTCTGGGATTCCCGAGAGCACAGATGACACGGGAGGATTCGCGATCTCGTACAACGTCAAGATCGTATTCAGCTGCCCCGTTGACGTTGCCTGCAAAGATAACAAACCCCCAGCGAGGAAGGAAGGGGTAGCATGCAGCGTCGGTGTGAGCCGCGGAGCTCTTACGTATAATGATGGGATGGAAAGAGGGAAACACGAACCCATTCGTGGAGGACCTCGGCCCACTCCTCGGGCAGTCGCCAGTAGAGCAGGACTGCTCGCGTCTGCTTGGCGGGCTCGTACACCGCGAGGTTCTTGCTGACCATGACACCGAGGATATGAGCGAGTAGACCCGGCTTTAATCTCCCTGTCGGGCGTTGCACACAAGATTACCTTTTACTGCTGCCGAAAAGCGGAACAAACCAAAAGGAAAGGGACGGGGAAGGAGCGCGCCGGGGGAGGAAACAACAACAAAAAACAGATGACCCACGGTTGATCCTCGGATTCCGCAGTACTTCGTCCCACTCGCCGCCTGATACCTCGGCATCCTCAATCCGGAGGACGAACAAGCCGCGATGGCGGGCATAAGTTAGGAACAGGCGCGTCCACTGTTCCGTGAAGACGACCTGAGTGGCGGTATTCGGTTGTTCGCTATAGTGCGAAGGAGAACAATCAGAGACCGAGGGGCGGATGAGATGATAAGGGAAGGACTTGGTGGGACAAGGACTGACGTAAAGAAGGGGGGCGCAGAATGGACGGACGGCAGGAGAAAGCCTCGATGTTGTGAAAAAGATGGTCAGTCCAGGGTGTTATGTAAACCGATTGCAAGCGGGAGACAGACCGCTGGTTGTCTTGTACGTTGAGAAGTTCATGCGCATGAGTTGGGATGGCAAGGCGAACGGTCGTCACAAAGCGGGATGTCGATTGTCGAGTTTCAGCGCGGACCGGAGATCCGAGTCGAGCTCAGTTATTCGAAATACAGTATATGCATCTCGTTATTTCGTAATATGTGCGCGAGACCATGATAGTTGGTCCCTACAAGTGCCGCATCCTTTCTCATCCTTCCCATGGCTTCTTACCTGTACGTCCACGTCATTCGCTTTCCGCGTCGTGCAGTTTGCGGACAAGATATCGACAGGTTCCTTGAATAGGTATACCAGAAGACCTGTCCATCATACTCGGACCTCTCACAGCATCTCTCGCTCCCTCTCCGGGGTATTCGAGGTAGTTGCGTTGGGACTGCTATGGTAGAACAAAACTGTCCACGCGCGAACCAGGGCAAATGAAGTAGTATAATAACAAATGACGAAAGGCGGGCCATCCGAATCACGCCAACTGACTGCAGGACTCGGAACGTGTACAGCCCCTGAAAAGGCATCAATAGAACTTTTGTGAAAAGGAATGAAGCTCCTGTACCTACACTGTGACGTTAAAATTGCGAATGACGCGGTCGAGACCAAGCGGAATGCTAACAAGACGATGTTCGTGTGTTCGGTCAATCTTGACAAATTGCGTGGACAAGGTCACGGTGAGCCGGTTAGCGAATGGGACCCGGCGCGTACATCTATCTGTTCGGCAGCCTGGCTGTCTACGGGCAACAGAGATACCACGGACAAACAGTATCTCCGAGGAGTTATTCTCCAGGTTCTTAAAAGAGAAGTCAACATAAGAGAAGAGAATAGGGTTCGTCGCGCACTTGATTACACCCACAGCAACTTTCAGACCAAACCACTGTCAGACATCCTTGTCAAACTCTTTGTGCATGTATTGAACAATCACTTGTTGGGCGGATCGCGGCTGGACGCCATTGAGCGTTGGCACGGAGATCGGTGGAAGGGGCACCACCTAGCCCACGTGTGCCAGCAATGGCGACACATCCTCTACGTCTCGCCGCATCGTTTGACCTGCGCACCGTCTGCGTGGCTGTCCCGTCGCCCATTGTCGTGCGGTATAAGGCAGACAACAAGAAGTCCAGCCTTCAGCCTGCCCAGAAATGACATTGCTCTGCTCCACAGCCACACGACGGGCGTGAGAGAAATCGACGTGGGCGTGACGAGCTCAGTCTTCGAAGGGACCAACGTGATATGACTGGGCATGGCATTTCCGGCGCTGGAGCGTACGTATGAGATGACATCGAATAACATGATGGCTTAGGTAGTCGTGCTGCAAGGTAGTGAGAGGACATTAGTCGACCCATAGGGGAGTAGTGACTAGTATTGACAACGTTCGAAAGAAAAGACAAGGGTAACAGACCGAGTAAGAGACAGCAAATGGGAAGAGGGACGAGGAGAAGGGTCATAGGATATACAGGAGGGTAGGGGAGAGGGCGAGAGTCAGGGAGTCGCTTAAGGCGATGTTGACAGCAGTGCCAGTGCGCGCATATCGAGGCCAAGACGACATGCGAGGGAAAATAGACGGGGAAAAAGGAAAATAAGGCACGCACTTGGGGTGGTAGGCACGGATCTTGTGATGTTGTTAATGAGCAGGACTGAGGGATCCGTCGGATGTGATGAAGCGAGGAGCGTCACAATAAGGTGAAGAGAAAGGAAAAGATTGGTCGTGCATTGGGCAAGGCATTGGACCAAATCAAAGTCGAGTTGTCTTGCGTGGGCTGATATTGAAAGGCGGACGGTGAACGGGGGAGGTTGGGAATGGATTGGATTGGACCGAAAGCATAGTAATTGACCGTCTTTGGTCAGATTACCACAGTGCTGGACAGCTGGCATCACAGCCTGGTTCACGATTCGTACAGTATTCCTGTGTTGACCATAGATTTGACGGATAATGTTCCATTGGAAGTACAGCATATATGTGTTTCATAATCCGTATGGTGCCCGTCTTGAAAAGTACCGCGGCGTGAGAGCAGGCCTTACAGCCACGCGTGAACGGCCACGGCTGAGCGCTGAGCAGCCGTCAATACCACCGCCACAAGTCTTCCTTTCACACACTGGCTCATAGCCTCGTTCCTGTTCCTTTCCCTTCCCGTGCATCCAGTGCGAGACCACGCGACCACATTCCCTCTTCCTTCCCTTCCTGATCTCCTTTCACTGCCCTTTATTCAGTACTCACAGCCTCAACTAAGACGCTCTTGGTACCGTCACCCTGAGCTTGTCGAGCATAGCCAACAATTAGAAGTGGTCTTTTGTTCAGAGACTTTCGTGTGCATGTTCGTTCCTTCTTGCTCCCCCCCCTCTCTTTTTCCTTTCCTCCGTCTACCTTCCCCTTGGGTCGATACCATACTCATCGCAGCCACCTTACTTACAACACCACCTTCATCGCCATCTCGTCTACGACATCCCGCTGCCTTGTTATCATTTTGTCACACCGAATCAACTCTTCTTAAGGCCACATTTCATCACTACTTGTAATATGAGTGACCAGTCTGGGTCCACTCGTTTTCGGGCGCTGTTCGAGTCTGCCCTACAGGCGTACGAGAAAAACACGGGCATATCGTTGCCAGACCATCCAGTTACCTTGCAACTCAAGAACTGCCACTCCGTCGAGTCCATTACTGCCCATCTCCAAGGCCAATTACAGCCATCCGCCGAATTTGGAGGAACCGATAGGGTCAAGGAGTCGATTAGGAGTACCATGTCCATTCTTTCCACCCTCCCCATCAATGCTGGCCTTGACTGTGCTACCGGTCTGGTGCGTCAGAATGTGCTGATGACGTATTCCACATCTCCAATGCTTTTTGCAGACATTCTCACTCGAAAATGCAATACACGCTGGCATTGCAATCCTACTTACTGTGTGTACCTTTAGTCCCTCCATGCGTTTCTTGTGACACCCAAGCGTATTAGGCGGCCAAGGGCGTCAATTCTAGCCATAACGCGCTTGTCGACTTGCTCGAGTCGATCGAGTGCTTTGTTAGACGCCTCGGTATCTATACGCAGATCCCCCATACAACCGCCTTGGACGAGGCGTTGGTCAGAATACTGATGGAGTTGCTCTCCATATTCGCACTGGCGACCAAGGTGCTAGAGCAGGGTCAATCGAGTGAGCCGGTCCTCGTTGGTATATTCCCTCACTCAATGGCATCCAGCGATCTTTAAAAAGAAACGATTTCGAGAGGACGTCGAGGCAGTACTTCAGAGACTGGACAGACTGACAGAAGACGAGGCTCGGATGACCGCAGCGGAGATCTTCAAAGTCGTCTATCGTCTCGTCCAGAATATGACGGTGGTCATGAATGGTGAGGAATCACATTCAACTTCATCCACCATTAATTGAGAACCCATCTATATAGACGATGAACCATCATCCATCGATGGTGTCCAGGAAACTCTCGGTAGGTTTGTTGTCAACCACGGGGCAGCTCCATGTCTGAGTGAGCGCTAGAAGTACTCCACAACATAGCAAGCGCCATGAACAAATCAAAACGTCAGTAACTCTCCAACTTTCCCGTCGCAGACAGGGGTAGCACTGAGGTTCTGGCAGGTGACGAGCTGCAGAGAGATATTCGAAATTGGCTCTCTCCCCCTGACCCCTGGAAAAATCACCACATTGCCTGTGAATTGCACCACGAAGGGACCGCGGCATGGTTCGTTCAGGGCGACACATTCTCGGAATGGAAAGTGTCCGGACCGAGTTCGCTGCTTTGGATACACGGGAAACGTGAGTTGACGCCCTGCGCACTTATGCTTTCACAACGACTAATAATTTCCCCTTTGTAGCGGGCTCAGGAAAGAGTGTCCTTTGGTATGCTGAAATTTCGTTGTTAGGACCTTGGGTACTTATAGCGTCGACCAGTTCCACAATCATCAAGGAGGTTGAGGCGATGCGAAAATGTGGGCTCGCATCGCTTGCGTTCTACTACTGTGACTTCAGGGATGATGAGAAGAAGGATCGACGCGGGCTGCTCTCATCTGTGCTGTTCCAACTTTGCGACCAGTCTGACTCTTATCACAATATCCTTGCCACATTCTATTCAACACACCGCCACGGTGCACAAAGTCCCAGCGACGATGAACTGGTTCAGTGTTTGAAGGGCCTATTGAAACACCCAGGACAAGCCCCAGTTTATATTGTCGTAGATGCCTTGGACGAATGTCCAAATACATCTGACCTGTTCTCTCCCCGCGAGAGAGTTATGATACTTCTGGAGGACCTTATCGGCTCAAAACTCCCGAACCTATGCATATGCGTAACCAGCCGCCCCGAGGCTGATATCAAGCTCGTCCTCCAACCCCTAACTTTCCGCTCTGTCTCCATACACGACGAGAGCGGACAAATGATAGACATTGAGAACTATATCAAGTGGACCGTTAATTCCAGTAGAAAGATGCGAAGATGGAAATCGGAGCACAAGCAACTTGTCATTGATATCCTGACAAGGCGGGCTGATGGGATGTAAGG
>Ga0307510_10003380_pt1 | contig 18611 bp, 17 predicted proteins | sample 12_EM_MG_FD_207224 | JGI IMG/M metagenome (GOLD analysis project Ga0307510, IMG submission 207224) | Populus trichocarpa ectomycorrhiza microbial communities from riparian zone in the Pacific Northwest, United States - 12_EM | ecosystem: Host-associated > Plants > Roots > Unclassified | place...
CGTCCGCTGGGAGCGCCGCACCGAACTCCACGACGCCTTCGTTTCATTGGCCTGCAGCCTCGTCTGCTGGAGGCGACTGAAGAAGCACCGATCATGATCGTGTTACGAGCTCTAAGCGCTTGGCCGCAGGTTCGAGTCCTGCCGGGGGCGCTCTCTTATGGGCTGGTCAACCCCCCGGGCGACCGCACCGGCCCGCACCCCGATCTGGGCGAGATCAGGGGTGACGGCAGCCAGGATCGTGGCTTGAAGCTGGACGCCACGGTCGCAACCGTCGTAGCGGATGCGGAGCCGGAAGGCGTCGAAGATCTCACGTTTCAGCTCGTCGGGAGCTTCGCGAACCGAAAGCCCAACTGAGGGATCGTTTCGAGGAGACCGGGTCACCGAGACGATCCGGTGCCGCTTCAGCGCGATAGCTCTCCAACTGGGCGAGGGCTGCGCGGCGTTTGTGCTCCAGCGCGTCGAAACGTCTCCGAATTCCTTTGCGGAACTCGGCGGCGATCTCGGGGTCTCCATCGTTCTCGTCGAGGGAGGCCAGCTGGTCAAGCAGGAGTTCCTTGCGGCGAGTGAGGCTGTCTGTCTCGTTCTTGAGGTTCTGGATGTCAACCGATCGGTCAGGGCTGCCAGATGCCGTGGTCGTGCTCATGGCCGCTTCGAGGAACTGGCGGCTCTGAGGGCCGAAGATGCGGTCTTCGAAGAAGGCACGGATGGCTTCGAGCATGACGCGCTTGCTGGTCCAGACCGCCTTGGGGTGAGACGCGTACCAATCGGCATCCTGATGTTGGTCTTTCTTGGGCTGACAGGCGTAATACGTGCGCCCCTTGCCGGATCGCGTCCCGTGAAGTGGTGTAGCCGGAGGCGTTCCCGGAACGCGCGGGTGTCTGCTCGGGGCGTACATCCGTTGGCTGTGCATGCTCCCTGAGCAAGAGCAGGCCATCGCGCAAGTCTCCCTGGTGAACGGGCAGTTCAACCGGAGGAGCGCGCGATGGCCTTGTCCCAGTCTGAGCTGATGCGGCTGCTGGAGTCACTACGTCGGGCCGATGGAGCTGAAGCAATCAGGGTGGTGTGCGAGCGCATCCTGCAGGAGCTGATCGAGGCCGAGGCCACCGATGTGATCGGTGCCGCGCCGCGCGAGCACTCCGAGACGCGCGCAACCTGACGCAATGGCCACCGCGAACGCTTGCTGACCACGCAGGCCGGCGACCTCGACCTGAAGATCCCGAAGGTGCGGAGCGGGTCGTTCTTCCCCTCCTTACTGGAGCGGCGCCGGCGCATCGACCGGGCGTTGTTCGCCATGGTGATGGAGGCATACGTGCACGGGGTCTCGACCCGTTCGGTCGATGACCTGGTCAAAGCCCTGGGCGCCGACACCGGGATCTCCAAATCCGAGGTGTCACGGATTTGCGGCGAACTGGACGAGGAACTGACCGCGTTCAAGGAACGGCCGCTGGATCACACCGTCTTCCCCTACGTCTTCCTGGACGCCACCTACTACAAGGCCCGGGTGAACCACCGGATCACCTCGCAGGCCGTGGTCATCGCGACCGGGATCTCCGCCACCGGGCACCGCGAGATCCTCGGGCATGGGGGTCCCCCCGCTCGAGCGGAGTCGAGAGTGGGGGAGGCCGGCGACAGCGAGTCGAAGCCGTTCCGGACGAAGTTCCTGCGCTCGCTGCGGGCCCGCGGCCTGGAGAACGTCCAGCTGGTCATCTCCGACAGCCACAGCGGCCTGGTGGCCGCGATCCGCACCGTCTTCCTCGGCTCGGCCTGGCAAAGGTGCCGCGTCCACTTCGTGCGCGACGTCTTCAGCGTGATCGAGAAGGGCTCAGGAGAAATGGTGGCGGCGACCATCCGCACGATCTTCGCGCAGACCACCGGCGAGGCCGTCCGCGCCCAGCTGAACGTGGTGGCCGACATGCTCGGACGGCAGTTCCCACAGGTCAAGAGGATGCTGCTGGACGCCGCAGTCGACATCACCGCCTTCGCCGACTTCCCGCCCGCGCATTGGAAGAAGATCTGGTCCACTAACCCGCTGGAGCGGCTGAACAGGGAGATCAAACGGCGGGCCGACGTCGTTCAGGTCTTCCCCAACCCCGCCTTGAGGCGTACGCCGGCTGGCTGGGCCGCACCGTCGGTCTCTGGCACGGGGACATCGCCACATCCCGGCGTCGGAAGCTGCTCGTCCAGCGCCCCGACATCCTTCTCACCACCCCCGAGTCCCTGGAGTCCATGCTGGTCAGCACGCATGTCGACCACCGCGCTTTCTTCAGCGGACTGCACTCGGTCGTCATCGACGAGGTCCACGCCTTCGCGGGCGACGACCGGGGCTGGCACCTGGTGGCTGTCCTTGAACGCCTGAGTCGTGTCGCCGACCGGCCTCTGCAGCGGATCGGGTTGTCCGCGACCATCGGCAACCCCGTCGAACTGCTCGGCTGGCTCCAAGGCTCCGGAGAGGGCCGGCGCCCCGGCCGAGTCGTCGCACCCGATGTGAAGCCCCAGCCCGCCCCGCTTGGCGAGGCGGTTCCCACACCGCCGGACGGCGACGTCGAGCTCGATTACGTCGGGTCCGTAGCCAATGCCGCGATCGTCATCTCAGCTCTGCACCGCGGCGAGAAGCGCCTGGTCTTCTGCGAAAGCCGCCGCACCGTGGAGGAGTTGGGCGAGAAGCTGCGCCTGCGCGGCGTCACGACCTTCCTGTCCCACGCTTCGCTCTCCGTGGACGAGCGGCGGCGGGCCGAGACGGCGTTCGCCGAGGCCCGCGACTGCGTGATCGTCTCGACCAGCACCCTGGAACTCGGCATCGACGTAGGCGACCTGGACCGGGTCATCCAGCTGGACGCACCACGAACGGTCGCCTCCTTCCTCCAGCGGCTCGGCCGAACCGGCCGCCGGCCCGGCAGTACTCGTAACTGCCTCTTCCTCGCCCTCGACGACGACGGGCTATTGGCCGCAGCTGCACTTCTGCTGCAATGGTCCAGAGGCTGGGTGGAGCCTGTCACCGCCCCTCCCGAGCCCCGGCATCTGGTCGCCCAGCAACTGCTGGCCCTGTGCCTGCAGGAACACCAGGTCGGCGAGAACCTGTGGCAGGAGTGGTGGGGTGGCGTCGGTCCCTTCGGCCGTGGGGCGGCCCCCGTAGTCCGCCACCTCATCGAACAGGGCTACCTGGACCAGGACGGCGGCCTGCTGTTCATCGGTCCGGAGGCCGAGCATCGTTACGGGCATCGTCATTTCATGAACCTGACGGCTGTCTTCACCGCGCCGCCGGAATTCACCGTCATGAACGGCCGCATAGAGATCGGCCGTATCGATCCCGACCTGCTCACCGAGGAAGTCCAGGGCCCGCGCAGGCTGCTGCTCGCGGGACGCAGCTGGCTGGTCACCCATATCGACTGGAGTCGCAGGCGCTGCTTCGTCACCCCGACCGACGAGGGTGGACGCGCCCGGTGGAGCGGCTTCGGCGCCGAACGTGTCCTGTCCTTCGACCTCACCAGGGCCGCACGCGACGTCCTGCTCGGCGAGGACCCGCCCGTCCGCCTGACCCAACGGGCCCAGACCCGGCTCGCGGAGGCCCGAGACGCGCACCTGGACACCGTTCATCCTGGAGGTACGGTCATCACCCGCCGCCCCGGCGGGGACGTCCGCTGGTGGACCTGGGCCGGTCACCGCGCCAACGCCACCCTGACCGCCACACTCCCCTCGGCCGTCTCACCGCACCTTCGGGCCAACGCCCACTGGATCAGACTCCGGGACGACCTCACCGCAGAGGACTGGGCAAGCGCCGTGACTGACGCGAAGGGCGGCCTGAGCCTGCCTGAGGTCGACGGGCACGCCCTGCGAGGCCTCAAATTCAGCGAAGCCCTTCCGCCCAGGCTGGCCGAGGCCACTCTCGCCGCACGCACCGTGGACGAGGAAGGCGCCCGCCTCACACTCGCCGAGCCGGTACGGTTCACCACTCTTTTGCACAAAAACTGATGGCAGAGAAACCCGCCGCACCCGCGGATTCCAGAAAGCCTGTGGAACGTCGTGCAATTATCCACGCCGAAGTTCGCGCACGTCCCCACGGGGAAACGCCCTCGCAGATTTGACGATAGGCATGGGAACGCGGTTACGGGCACCCGCTACACCACTCGGCGCAGCCCTTACCCCCTCGCGAGCCGGAAGCCAAGATCGTCATTGCGTACGAAGCACTGCCCCCGCCCTCGGTAGGCGGCCCGAGCCCGATTGTCCCGATGTCGCCATGAACCCCCACGGCAGACACGGTTGTCGCTGGGCGCATCCGAAGGGCGGGCGTCCCGATCGTAGGGATACGGTTCCGGAGCGCTCGCCGTCCACTCGAAGACGTTGCCGGACAAGTCGTCGATGCCTGCGGCGCTCCGTCCCTCGGGGAAAACGCCGACAGGCAGGGTGCTGCGGGCGTGGAGCTCGAAGGTGTTGGACGCGAGCGCCTCGAAGTCGTCCCCGTAAGGGAAGGCCTGGCCTCCGGCCGAGGCGGCGGCCTCCCATTCGTATTCGGTGGGCAGACGGATCGTCGTGCCGGTCAGGGCGCTGAGCCAGGCACAGTAGGCCTCCGCCTCGTAGACGGAGACGCCGACGACCGGGGCACTGGGGTGAGCTAGGAGGCTGTCGTACCAATACGCCGGTGTGCTCGGTGCTTCCGTGCCGTAGATGTCGGTCAGTGCCTTCTGGATGGCCTCGTCGGTCATGGTCGTGAGCTTCACCATGCTGACGGCCTGTTGCAGGGTGGCCGCGCCGGTGCGGAGCATGTCGACGGGGAGGGTGGGGCGGCGGCGTAGGTTGTCGCGCTTCTTGCGCCACTCGGCAGCGATGAGGTCCTGGATACCCTCACCAGAGCGCCATCTGCGTGCGTGGGTGGAGTGCCACCATTGGTCGTCTTCATAGCCGCCGGCGGCTATGAAGCAGGCGTACTCGGCGTTGGTGACGGGGCGGTGGGCCAGGTCGAACGCCGGCAGCCGTACTTCGTGCACGGGGCGTTCAAGGTTGTAGGGGGTGCCTTCGGCTCCGATGCGGTGATTGCCGGGCGGGAGTCGCGCAAACTCCGGGAGGAGCGCGGCACCGTGAGGGCTTTCGATGCGTGTCAGACGAGGATCACCCAGGACACCGAGGATGCGGCCGTATTGGATACGGGCCCGCAGGTCCGTCGCCTGGTCGGTGCTGCGGGCGACGAGTGTGCGTGCTACCTCGTCGCGCACGGTTGCGTCGACAGGTACGTCAGGGGCGGCCAGGCAGCGGCCGGCCAGGGCCGGGTTGACGGTGAGGATGTTGCGGACGTACGCGTCGGGGTCCTCGGCAAGGGCAGCAGCCATGACGGCTGTCTCCTCCCAGCCGGTGCTGGGCAGGGGCGGTAGCGGCTCGCCGAGGGCGAGTTGGCTGAGCACCTCGGTCAGGGGCGGGGTTACGGCGGTGGCCATGTCGAGGACGGCGAGGCGGGAGAAGTCGGGGGCTGCCGCGAGTTGGCGTGCGGCGAAGAACTCCTGCAGGAGCTGGTGGAAGAAGCGGATGGCTTCTTCGTCTTCGTCGAGGATGCCGGTGTCGCAGCCGACGCGCAGGGAGGCCTCCGCGAGGCGGGCCAGCCCGTTGAGGAGGTCGACTGCCGTGTCGTAGTCGACGACGACGCTTCCTTTGTCCTCGCCGCGCTTGGTCTCTTGCATCTGGTATGCGAGGCGGGTCAGGGCGGGAACGAGGTGGCCTCGGTCCGGGAGCCACAGCGGGTCGCGGACGCCGTCACGCAGGCGGCGTTGTTCGCGATCTGTGAGAAGTTCCGGGTCGGCGGTCCTCGGGTTGCCGGAGAGGATCTCGCGGCGGAGCAGCTCACGGACCATCCCGGCGAACGCATCGACGCGCCCGACGGGGACCGTGCCGACGGCGCGGACCTGGTTGACCAGCAGGCGGAGCATGTACGGAGTGCGGTAGAACGACAGAGATCGTATGTCCCGGTTCAGGGCGTCGCGGACAAGGTCCGCCTGTTCGGGCAAGTGGAGAGCGATGTACTCCAGGACCTGGTCGCGGGTCATGGGTTCGAGGCGGATGTGCGGGACGCCGACGTCCTTGCTGCTGAGCATGGCGCCGTAGTCGAGGGTGCGACAGGTGAACACGGCCCGGTTCCCGGGAACGTCGCGAACGCATTCGTAGAGGAATGCCTTCCACGCGTCGATGCGGCGACGCAGGTCAGAGGCATCGTAGTGAGCGAGTTCGTTGAGGCCGTCCAGGAGGAGCAGGAGGCGGCCCGACTCCAGGAAGTGCGTCAACTCGGGCAGGTGCGGGTTGCGTGCCCTCCAGCGTTCCTCAAGCCAGCGGCGTGGGACGGGCGGTTCGCCGGCGTTGAGGCCGTATTCGGCCAGCGAGATGCTGAACGGGATGACCGCATCAGCAGAGCGGGTCATCCCCTCTGCAGCCACGTCGAGTTCTAGACGACGCAGCAGCGTCGACTTACCGGAGCCAGGAGCTCCCAACAGCACGTACGCGAAGGAGTCGCTACCGGCGAGAACGGCCTGAAGGTCGTCTGTGCGACGGCTGCTCGGCGCGGTGACCCAGCGGTCGGACGAGTCGGTGCCTTCGTCGTAGACCAAAGCGAGGCGTACGAAGCGGCGGTCGAGTTGGTAGCGCGGGCTGCACCATCGGGCATAGCAGGAAAGCAGGTATTCGCGGACGCTGCGCGAGGGGTGGTCGCGGATGTCGTGGAGCTGCTGGTCGGTGAGGGCGACCGAGCGTTCAGGGTTGCGGATCGCTTCTTCGAGCGCGGCGAATGCGCCCGGCAGTGTGCGGGCCGGGGCGAAGGGAGTGGTGACCACAGCGTCGTCCGGCGAGGCCCCGTCAGGCCATGCAAAAGAGCCACTCAGTGCGGTGACCAGTGCACTCGTACGTGCCACCCATTCCGCCTCATCTGCCTGGGCGGTCCATTCCAAGCGTTGAAACGGGACCAGTTGGTAGTGCAGTTCGCAGCCGTCGATGCGCACGACGTGGATGGGCTTGCGATGGTCGTAGAAGAAGAACCACTCGTTGAAGACCTCGCGGGACTCCGTAGCCTTCTCAGTGAGGAGCACGACGAGACGGTCGGCCGACCGTAGCGCCTGGTCGATGGAGGTGGCCCATCGATCGGTGTGCCGGATGCGCTCGGTGTCCACCCATGCGTCGAAGCCCGCGGCTTCCAGTGCATCGTGTATGCGCTGCGCGACGGCGGCGGAGTCCCGCTGATAGGAGACGAAGATCTTCTCCCGGGCCACTGTCACACCTCCCCCGATTGCCTGCTCAATTCAGCCGCGCCCAAGGGTGAACCCTGCGTCGGCGGTCAGGAGAGTGCCCGTCATGTACGGGGACTCGGCGAGGAAGACATAGGCGCCCGCGATGTCGTCGGGGGCGATGAACTGACGCAGTGGGATGACGTCCAGCCAGGACTCCTTCAACGCGTCGTCGACCCGGTCCATGTACGACGTCGCGACGAAGCCGGGAGCCACGGCGTTCACGCGTACGTCCGGGGCGAGTTCCTTGGCCAGGGTGCGCGTGAAGTTGTTGACGGCGGCCTTCGCTGCCGAATAGGCCATCACGCCTTCCCGGCCGTTCGCGTCGAAGCCGCGGATGGAGGAGGTGTTGATGATGGCGCCGCTGCCTCGCTCCTTCATGGTCCTGGCCGCCCGTACCGAGCACAGCACGGTGGAGAGGAGGTTGACGTTGAGCATGCGCAGCCAGTGGTCCTTGGTGGAGTCCAGGATGGGCATGCCTTCGGTGAGTCCCGCGTTGTTCACCAAGACGTCGACCGGGCCGAAGGCCTCCTCGGCGGTCGTGAAGAGCCGCTCGACGTCGGCGGTGTCAGCGACGTCGGCCTGCACATACAGTGCGCTGCCGCCGTTCTCCTTGATCGTCTGGACGAGCAACTCTCCTCCAACGACGTCGCTGTGGGAGTTGACCACGACCTTGGCACCGCGCTCCGCGAAGGCAAGCGCTACAGAGTGCCCGATTCCACGCGAGGAACCGGTGACGACGGCAACCTGACCGGAGAGCGGCATGATCTGTCCTTCGGTGATCGTGAATCGGTGATCTCGTACGGTGAGATCACGGTATCGGATCACTGCTCAACTAGCTTGCTGCTGTTCGGTGTTGCTCGTGGAGTCCTTGCTGGCCATGATCCCGGCGGCAAGTACGAGACAGGCTCCGAGCCAGGTGAGTGGCACAGGTTGTTCGCCCAGGAAGATCCAGCCGGAGACCAGTGCCGAGACCGGTTCGAGGTACAGCAGGATTCCGGCCGTCGTCACCGGCAAGCGCTTGAGGAAGGAGAGGTAGGCCAGGAGTGCCAACGCGCTGTAGACCAGGCCCAGACTGGTGACGACCAGGAGGTCGACGCGGCTCGGCAACGTCGGATGGACGGCGAGCCAGGGCATCAAGAGTGCAGCTGCGATGGCCAGTTGGCCGGCGGCGACCTGAACGGTCGGGACCGTACTGAGTGCCTTCTTGCTGGCCAGTGTGGATCCGGCGTAGGCAAGGGCCGATACGGCGATCAGCGTCAGGCCGCCAAGGCCGCCCGTCTGCCCGGGCTGGAGAACGAAGACGCTGCCGACCAGGGCGAGCGCCAGCGAAGCCGCCTGGCGACGCGTGACGCGCTCTTGGAGAGTGCGGTGGGCGAGCCCCGCGATGGCAAGCGGAGCGAGATAGATACCGAGCAACACCGTACCGATCGGCGCCCTCTGCAGGGCCATCACGAAGGTCAGCCAGTGCACGGCCAGAAGCGCTCCAGACCACAGCAGCGAGCGCACCTGCGATTTCCCGTAGCTGCGGATGCTCGCGCGGCCCCGCCCTCGCGGCGTGACCGCTTCCCACAACCACAGTGCCGCCGCACCCACCGCGGCGCGCCCGAACGCGATCGCTACGGCGGACAGTGTGCTGTCGCGGACCAGGACGCCGCTGGTGCCCCACAGGACCGCCACGGCCGCCGTGCCAAACGCCGGGCTGTAACGGCGCAGGGACGCCGTGAGCGTGGCGCTCACTGCGCGCTGGCGGCGGCGACGCCCGGTTGGTCGACCAGCACGTCATCCGGCGCATGGCCATCGTGAACCACCGAGCACAGCATGCGTACGAAGCCGGGTATGTCGGCCCGGTTGTAGGTCTGCCTTCCGAAGCAGACTCCAGCGGCACCCCCCGTGACGGCACCATGCGCGTTGTTCAGCGCTTCGCGGATCGACGTACGAGGTCCGCCGGCGACGATCACGGGGATCCCCATGGATGCTGCAGTGACCGAGGCGAAGGATTCGGGGTCGCCGGTGTACTGCGTCTTCACCACGTCCGCACCAAGCTCCACCGCGATACGGACGCAGTGCCGCACAAGATCCGCATAGCGGTCGCGATCGCCCTCTTTGAGCTCGAGGTAGTTGTCATCCGCCCCGTTATGAGCGCGCCGCGGATACATGATGGCCAGGAGCGGCATCCCCCACCGTTCACAGTCTTCGGCAATCGCACCCAGCGTCGCGAGCATGTCCGGCTCATGATGATCCGACACGTTCACGTGCACCGCGACTCCGTCGCACCCTTGGCGTACGGCACGCTCCACGGAGTTCACCGCGACCTTACGGGTGTGGACGCCGAGGACGGTGCTCGCGGTGAGGTTGGCGACGAAGGGGAGGCGCACGCCTCTCCCTGCGTACTGCGTCAGGAGGCGCGGGAACCCGAGTACGGCGTCTGCTCCGCCTAAAGCGACCTCGCGTACACGTGTCACAGGATCGGCAAGGCCAGCGTAGGGCCCGTTGATGAGGTCATCATCGAAGGGCACCATCACGGTCCGAACGCCTGGGATGATACGAGCGAGTCTGACTGTCTTGCCGTCGGAAGTCATGGAGTTCCTCTCTCAGGTCCGTGCTGGTCAGCACGTGTCCGCGGGTCGAGCATGAAGGCCGGTAGCGTGTAGGGCGGCGGATCGACCGAGAGGACGATCGCATGGATGCAGTACGCGGACCACGGCGTATGGACTGGGTGCAGCAGCTCCAGGACGGCACACTCCCTGACGGCGTTGACCCCCTTCAGGAACTGCACCGTCTAGCAGCCGACTTGGACCCTGCGGACAGTCTGGCCGTCTTTGCAAACGTCGACGTGCCGGAGATTGACATCGCGGACGACACCACACCGACCACCCCGCCCACTACCTGACGACGGCCGCCTTGATGTAGACACGGCGCCCGAACCGAGGCTCGTCCAGCAACGTCAGCGACTCCACGCGGAAGCGGTACAAGGCCAAGGGACCTTCGCCGGTGAAGAAGCGCTGTTGCGTTGCCGCATCCTGCGCGAACGTCCGGAACCGCAGCTGATAGCAGGCCAGGGCAGCCTTCGGTCCCGCCTCCGTTTCTCGCGCTTCGTGCACAACTCCGGACAGCTGGACGCCTTGCAGATGCTCGCCGTACTCGGGCGGCTGGCGCGTCACAGTGGCTGCCGCGCGCGGATCGTCGGCCGTGTTCCGGCTGTGCTGTGTGGATCGCTCGCTGACGAAGTAGAGGTTCAGCTCGCCGTCGTGGGCGAAGAAAGCGGCGTTGATATGCGCGCCACCCGGGCCCGTTGTTGCGACAGAGAAAAGGGTGTTGTCGGTAAGCAGTTCCTCCAAGCTCGCACGCAGCGCTTCATCAGCGTGGTTCTCGTCTTGGGCGTCGAGCCGGTAGGACATGGATGTGTTCCTCCTGGTTGAGGCAGTGGCCGAGTTCGGGCGAGAAAATGTGGCCAAGTTCAGGCTGCCTCCCGGCGAGCGAGCCACATGGTGTGCTCACGCGAGATGGCGTCCTCAGCCTCGCTGCACCGGCGTGACCACTGGACCTCGTCTTCGACCAAGGCCTCCAAGCCGGCCTTCACCACCAGAAGTTCGTCCGCGGTGAGCGAGTACGCGGCGGCCAGGGGACGGTACTGCTTGAGCTGTACCCATGCGGTAGCGGCAGCCGCAATGGCCGAGGCGCTGCCCAGCCCGTCGTAGTCGAGCAGGCCAAAGGCGCGCAGGAATCCTCCCGCCAGGCCGATCGACGTTGCAATAAATGCCGCAGCGGCCCACCTGCGGGCCATGCGCGTAAACGTGGTCGCCTTGGAGGTGTACCAGGTGTACTCGGCGTCCAAGCGCCCTTGTATGTAGGCCTGTCGCCGGAGCCCGAGAGGTTGGCTGCGCAGGCGCTGCATCTCGTCGGTGATCTCGGCCTGTCCGCCGGCGTCGATGAGCCAGCCGACATCACGGAGGTCCTGCAGGATGCTCGACATGTCCTGCAGCAGCCGCTCGTTCGCCGCCGCGTCGGAACCGGTGAAGGGCTCCGCCCGCACCGCGTACTTCCAGGACAGGGTGCGCAGCGATTCGGCCGCCGCGCGCCCTCGGTACCAGGCTCGCTGGGGGTTCTTCGCGTTCAGCCACAAGGCTGGTAAGAGCGAGGCCAGTAGCGCAATTGACGCGATGAGAGCGCCCAGCTCAAGGCCGTTGCCGAGATGGATGTCGACGCCGCCCAGAACGGCTCCGGCAACCAGCATCGACAGCTGAAGAGAGGACCACCGGACCGTATCCGCTTGACCGGCCAGGGAGGCTGCGTCCGCGGAACGAAACATGGACGGCAGCCCGCCATCGGTCAAGATCAGCTCGCTCGGCCCCCCAGACATGCTCACGATCATGACGATCGCGAGGGGGGCGCGCAAGGACTTCGAGGCAACGGACCCAGCAAACGCAGAGATCGGCCTGGTAGTGCGCTTCCCTAGCCTGTTGGGCTCATCCGCGGGGCGGGCGTGCCAACGAGGATGTCGGTGGCGTCACGTTCGCCAGCACAACCTTGATGCGTGGTCGTGCACCGTCGTGCTCAAGCCTGGGCACCCTGCGGCTGTGTCCTGCTCGCCGAACAGGGGGAGATACCCACCGCCATCTGCGATGCGACCGCCTTGGGCGGCTCTGACCTCGACGTTCTCGGAGCAACCGCTCTTGGCCGCGCGGTCGGCGGTCGTCATCCAGGTCGACATTGCGGTGAGCGCCCCCGAGCCGACGCCACGCTGCGTTGGCTTCCAGCTGACAGGCCCGTTCGAAGAGAAGGACACGAGGCGCACGAGAGGAAGTTGTCTTCACGCCCACTCATGAACTAGATCACGCCACTTCAGCCTCTTTCACGTTGCGCCTGCAACGCGTGATGCGAGAGGATGTTCGACACACTGTGAGTCGCGGGCGTCGCAAGAGTACGCCGTGGCGCATGAGCAATCGCAGTGCACAACGCACTTACGGGGGTGGGTGAATGAAGTTCGACATGGGGTCGACGACCCTGTCGGATCTCGGCAAGAGCACCGTCGGTTCGAGCGACGACCTGGGCACGCTGATCAAACTCCTGATCCAGGCGGCACAGCCGCTGGAGGGGAAGTTCAACGGAGCCGGCAAGGCCGCGTTCGACACGTTCAAGGCGCATGCCGACGAGATCACGAACGAGCTGAACGGCTCGCTCGGTGCGATCGTGGGCGGCCAGTCCGGCATGGACACCGCGTTCGGCTCCGGTGATGTGGAGCTGGGCGACAACGCGCACCACAACATGGGCGCCGCCAACTTCGACGCGGCCCGCTTCGGCGCGCGCTGACCGACGCCGTCGGCCGCCAAGTCCTCAAGTCGCCTTCACCATCGCTGTTTTCTAGGGGGAACCCGCTCATGGGTCAGAACCAGGACCGCCGTTCGTACGACACCGGAGCCTCCGCCGAGGTCCAGGGCAGCCTCGCGGGCGTCATCGGCCAGCTGGAGCGCGTCCTGAGCGACCGTGACCGCGCGGTGAAAGCCGCGATGTCCGACTTCACTGCGGATGGCGTCGCCGACGAGTACCACGGCAAGGAGCTCCGCTGGAACAAGGCCGCCGGCGAGGTCCGCGAGATCATCCGGCTGGTCCGCTCGACGATGGAGCAGAACGACGGGACCGCGCAGTCGACTCTGACCAAGGCGAAGTCGGCCGTCGACAACATCGGCTGACGCGGCGGCAGGCATACGCCGGTTGGATGCCCGACAGGTACGGGGACGAGGGGAATGCTGTGACGAGGTGGGACATCCATCCGGCCGGGGTGTACGGCGTGCTGTCCAGGACGGGGACCGCGGCGAAGGACATGTCGGACGCGGGTTCGGCGATGCAGGGCAACCTTGAGGAAGCGGCCTCTGCGGCCGGAACGCTGACCAGTCAGTACGGGCCGTACACGAGCACGGTCGGGCTGGTCGGTTCGGCACTGGGCCAGTTCGCGGAGCACTGGGGCCGGGACCTCCTGTACATCGCCAAGCGGGCTTCGAAGTCCCTGAACGGAGCGGATGAGGCCACCCGCTTCTACATGGCCGGCTCCCTGGAACAGGCGGAGAACGCTCAGCGGGAGGCGGCCAAGGAGCCGAAGGTGGACATGCCCGGCGCAGGTGAGACGGGCCATCACTCGGAGGGCAAGTAACGATGGGCGGCGAGGCGAAGCTCATCGATCCGTCCGGGATCCCGCACTTCATCGGCGACCTGGCCACGCTCGACACCGATGTGATGTTGCTGACCGCGGACGCGGGCCAGTTCCGGGCGTCCGGCTCGGATGTGCACACCGAGTTCCAGGGTCTGTCCGCGTTCTATGAAGCGCCGGAGGCGGAGCAGCTGTTCGCCACCACGCTTCCGGTGAAGGAGAAGTCGGACGCATTCGCCGACGACCTGGAGAAGGTCACCACGGCCCTGTCGGACTACGGCTTCGAAGTCCAGCCGCTGGTCGACAAGTTGGACGCGCTAAAGACCGACGCCACCGCATTCGTGAACTCGGTCACCGGAGACGACGACTGGCGCAAGGACCAGGACAAGGTCGATCACAACAACGACCTATGGCACGACGTCAACCACACGGTCGCCGCCTTCCAGGCCGCCGAGCGCACCGCCTACAACAAGATCATGGCGCTGATCGGCGGAACCGGACTGAGCGCCGATGACGGCTCCCACGGCAAGAACATGTACGGCTACAACGCCGACGACCTCGACCACGCCAAGGAAACCCCCTGGGGCACGGCAGTCGAGCGGGAGTACGAGGGCTGGGCCTGGCTGGCCCATCAGTCCAAGCAGGTGTGGGACGGCATCTGGCACGACGGCGTCATCGCCACGATCCACGGCCTGGGCACCATGTTCGGCTCCGACGGCTGGGACGCGGCCGGCGAGGCTTGGAAGAACCTCGCCAAACTGGGCACCGCCTCCTGGCTCACCACCACCACGCTGGGCGCCTGGTGGCTGACCCCGGACGACCAACTGCCCTCCTGGCTGCGCGATTCACGCACGGTCTACAAGCAGACGGTGAAAGGCTTCGTCGCCTACGACCAGTGGAAGACCAACCCGGCCCGTGCGGCCGGCGCCTTCGGCTTCAACGTACTGACGGTAGTCGGCACCGAGGGCGTCGGCGGCGCGGCAAGCGGCGCGGGCAAGGCCGGCGCCGCGGCTCGCACCCTGTCGGTGGTCGGCAAGGTCGGCCGGGCCATCGACCCGATGACCTATATCGGCAAGGCGGGCAAGTTCGCCTTCGTCAAGGTCGGCGACACCTTCGCCACACTGAAGAATCTCCACACCGGCACGTACCTGGACATGGCAAACCTCGGCGACAGGTACACACCCGCCGGACATCCGATGCCCCTCACGGAACGCCCGGTCTCCGTGCCGGACAGCGCCATCGAGTACGTCGACGCCAAGGGCAACCCGGTCTATCTCACCCAGGACGGCCACGTCCTCAACGCAGACGGCAGCGTGCGCCAGCACGTCACAGAGGCCAAGACGGAACTGTCGGCCAATGACCGCACCACCTTGGACTCCACCCCGCACGCGCCCGCAACAGGGGCTCGCGTGCCCGAGCCCGTCGCAGTCCACGGCGGCGACAACCTGCCTACCACAGCCGTACACACCCCGGCTGGCGCCGCACCTCACCTGCCGAACGGCAGTACAGACGGTTTGACTCATGGCCCTTCCGCCAGCCACGAGACACCCGGTACCCCCGGCCACTCCACCGGCCAAGGAGGCGGCGAGCATGCTCCTGGCGGCAGCCTCGGCCACGGCACCACCACGGCGGGCGACCACACCTCCACCAGCCACGGGGCTCCGGGGGCGGGAGGCGAGGGCGGCGCAATCCCGCCCACCGGCGGTCACGACCTGCCTGGTGGCACGGCACCGGAGCCTCGTCGAGGCAATCTCCCGGACGGCTCGTGGGAGGGTGAGAACGGCCTTCACCTGTCGCCCGACGCGAACGCCGCAGCCGACCACTTCATCCGGCAGTCCACCCAGGCCGAGCCGCACGTCACGGAGGCTCTTCAGGCGGCCGCCGGCCATGTCGAGCACGGGCAGCTCAACGGTCTCGAGTACCGCCTGAAGGGCGAGGATTCCCTCAAGCGCAAAGTGGCCACGGCCCTTCTCGAGGACGCCGATCTGACGCCGGAACGCGCGTTGGCCAACATCAGAGATTCCCTTCGGTACACGGTTGAGATCCCCACCAGGGACTACTCACACGGCGTGCAGCAGGCAGTCGACGAACTGCGTGCCCGTGGGTTCGAGAATGTCACCTTCAAGAACACCTGGGAGGGCTCGGGATACAAGGGCATCAATTCCACATGGCGGGACCCTTCGACGGGTCAGGCCTTCGAGGTGCAGTTCCATACCCCGGAGAGTTTCGCCGCCAAGATGGACACTCACATCCTCTACGAGAAGGGGCGCCTTCCCGGCGTCTCCCGTGAGGAATTCGACGCCATTCAGGCCGCGCAGAACGAGCTGTTCGACGGGGTTCCAGTTCCCCATGGAACCGACTCGATTCGCCTCGACCATGACCTGCACAGCGCAGGTCCCGCTCACACTCCCGATGTCGACCTGGGGCGGCACGGCGACGAGTCCGTGCACGGGAACGGGCCTCCGCCGGAACTGACCCCAGAGCAGCGCACAGCTCACGACGCACACCTGCATGATCTCGCGCAGCAGTACCGCGACGACTTCGACCAGCTGAAGCAGGACCCTGATCACAAGGGGAAGGTGAAGCCGGCGGAAATGGACGAAGCCCGCGTCGCGTTGGGTCTACGCGAAAACGGGAAAGTCCCCGCCGACATCCAGCGGCCCCCTGCCGCCAACCAAGGGGATCTCTATTCGCCGGGCACCGGAGAGTTCTACGACATCAAGGGGGTGCACTCGGACTGGCCCCCGCTCAACAACGTCCGTGACAAGTCCCTGCCGTTCAAGGGGGCCTACAACCCGGCGAACAACCAAAAGTGGGTGAGCAAGCTGCAGGACCAGGTCGTCGACAAGGGGCGCATAGTTATCCTTGACATGCGCAATGCCAACCAAGCGGCGATCGACGACGTCAAGTCGATCGTCGAGCAGCACGGGTGGAGTGATCGAGTTGTCTGGTATCCGTGACGTCAAGCGAATCGTCCGGATGATGCCGCCTGACGCCGAGGCCGCCGCCGCTCTTGGAGAGTGGCTCGAGCAGGCCGACTCACTTCTGGATGCCTCGGCACTCGACCTATCCCAGGCTGACCTGTCAGGTGCGGACCTCGCCATGGCACTCCTGACGCAGACCGTCCTCCGAAACGCCAAGCTCGTCGGCACCGACCTCTACCGGGCACACCTGGAGGGCGCCGTCCTCGACGAGGCCGATCTCTCCGGCGCATCCCTGGTCAAGGCCGAGCTGGATGAGGCTTCCCTACGCGGCGCTACCGTGAACGAAGCAGACCTGGGAAGCACCAGCCTCTGGGCGGTCGATGCTCGGTCGGCTTCCTTCCGGGCAGCAAATCTCGATGGCGCTTCCTTGATCAACGTGAGGCTGGAAGGCGCCGATCTCACCAACGCGTCAGTGCGTGAGACGTCCTTGAAGGCAGCACTCGACGAGCACACAGTCGTGCGAGGGCTCTCCGGCACACTCTTCGGCCCTGCGATCATCGACCAGGCAGGCGCGCGGCGCGAGACCAACGGACCGGAACTCGAGCAGTGGCTGAACAGCCGCGGAGCGAACGTACGCGTTCTCGACCCGCGCCTCGGTGACATCACGTACTACGCCAAGTTCAGCGAGGGCTACTCGCGCAGCAATCCTCAGGGCATCGTCAGACGCCGCGTGGTGAACGGCGTAGCGCATGACGAGGCTTTCACGAGAAACCTGCGTTGGGAACCGACCGAATACCTGCGCCTGTACGAGCTTGGGCACAACGAGGTCGACCACGCGGAGATCAGTGAAGCGGACGCGGCCGCATTCATTAAGAAGGTCACGGAAAAGAACGGATAGCCGGCCAGGCAGGCAGCCATGACAGCCGGAAAGCGAAGGACAGATAGCAGGTAACTGTGGCAGCGCAGGATTACGACAGTCAGCTTCTTGAGTCGATCTCGGTCCGGCGTCGGCGGCTGCGGGATGCTGTGCTGTTCGGCGGGCAGCGGCAGCGGCGCACCGTGGACGAGCGGCTGGGCAAGGTGTTTGCGGGTGTGGTGATCGCTGCGGTGTTGTGTGCCGGTTGTGTGGGGTGGTCGTTCGTCTCGCATCGGGTTCTCGGCCAGAGTTCGAGTCCTTATGGGACATCGACCACGGTCCCGTCGTCACCACCTGCCGAAACACCGGCCGGTGCGTCTTCTACCCGATGATAGGTTCGAACGCGTGATATCTACGGGGGCATCGAGCCGTGCGGGGCTCGCGTTGAGCCGGGTCACTCTGGTTGGTGAGCGCCGACGAGTCGATCTTGTGCTGCCGTCGCAGGAGCCGATCGGGCGGCTGCTTCCCGAGGTGATGCGGCTGCTGGGCGATCGGGTCGGTACGCGACCGCAAACACGTCATCTGGTGGCGGGCGACGGCAGTGTCCTGGACCTGGATGCCACCTTGGAGTCGGCGGGTGTGGCGGACGGTGCGGTGCTGCGGCTCGTGCGCGTGGAGGACGCGCCGTCCGCGCCCGTCGTACACGATGTGACCGATGAGGCCGCCGACGATCTCGACGTGCGGGCCTGGCGGTGGCGGCCTGCCGCGCGACGCGTCGTCGCCGGGGGCGCGACGGTCGGGTGGGCGCTGGTCGCCTCTGTCCTGGCGCGGCAGGAGTTCGCCGCGCAGAGCGTGGGTGCCGTGCTGGTCGTTGTCGCCGTGCTCGCCGCGGTCGCGGGTGCGGTGTTCGGCCGGGCCGGGTTGCGCGGGCTTGCCGGCACGCTCGTGGTGAGCGGTGGCGTGCTGGGCGTGTTCGGGGTGTGGAGTCTGGCCGATGCCCAGGGCTGGTCGGGCGCGGTGCGGCTGGCCGGCGTCGCCGGGGTAGCGGCTGTCGCGTTGCTGTTTCTCGGGTGGTGTTCGCCGCTGGGGCGCGGTGGGGTCTTCGGGGCCGCCGCGCTCGTCGGGGGCGGGCTGTGCTGGGAAGTTGCGCTCGTCTTCCAGTCGGCAGGGCGGGCTGGTGCGTTGCTCGCCGTCGTATCGGTGGTCGTGCTGGGGTTGCTGCCTCGGTTCGCGTTGATGACGTCGGGGCTTTCGGGGCTCGACGACCGGCGCTCGGGCGGCGTCTCGGTGAGTCGTTATCAGGTGTCGACGGCGCTGGCGGCCACGCACCGCGGGCTCGCGCTCGCGACGGTGGTGACGGCGGTGTCCGCCGCGGTCGCCGGGGTGCTCGTGCTGCGTACGGGGACGGTGTGGACGGTGCTGCTCGCGGT
>Ga0307510_10003381_pt1 | contig 18609 bp, 14 predicted proteins | sample 12_EM_MG_FD_207224 | JGI IMG/M metagenome (GOLD analysis project Ga0307510, IMG submission 207224) | Populus trichocarpa ectomycorrhiza microbial communities from riparian zone in the Pacific Northwest, United States - 12_EM | ecosystem: Host-associated > Plants > Roots > Unclassified | place...
TCTAACCGTTAGAGTCTTTTCTTTTGTTTTGGTGAGACTGCGGAGGGGTTTGGGTCTCTCTACCTCTACGTTTCTATGTATTGTTTCCTTACGTGTCTGAGGTTTTCATCTTAGGTGCTAGGCGAGGGGGACTTTTCCTATGGATTCGGGGTGCTTGATTTGTCCCATGAAGAGGTGAAGCGGGTCGTGGCTATTGCCCACAGTTTTTTTTCTCTCCATAGCCAGCGCTGCATGAGGCTGTTTGTACCTTAAAACAAATCACGCATGATTACAAAAAAGAAAAAAAAAAAAAAAACGACCAAGAGATAGAATCTTCACGAAACCATCTGAGTACTTTTCTATACTTAAGATATTGGAATACGATTACGCTTTACTCTCTTTACATACACCCTACCTCTACGAGAGCCTACGCTCTAAGAACCCGGAGACTATTGTTATAGTCTCGACGGGCCGCCCGAACATAGAACTGTTGTGATAGTTCTATCAAGCACGACAATCTACCCATCTTACTATCTGAAGAGATAGTACCTTTCACGAATCACCTAAGACAAGCAAGTCAGTTCCGTACTATCTGAAGAGATAGTACTCCCTTACCTCTTGGTGCAAGAAAACGAGATTCGCATACGCAGGAGACGACGGTCGTTGCCTGTTGCATACAAGTTCAACAATAGGATTGTTACACAAAGATAAACATCCACTATATTCTACAAGCAGAATGAAGTCAGGTTTACTTCCCTATGGTAAGCTCTCTTTGCAGTCTTTGGTGCTGGTAGGCAAGCTCAAGATAGCGCATGCTTGTAGCTTATAAATGCTGGGACAACCCATTGCCAATTGGGCAAAGTGCACAAAGTATCCCACGAGGTGATGGAAAAAAGGTTGAGCCGGTCACTTCCTTTCCTGGAGGTCAGAGCTTGCTGCCCATGGGCCCTGGAGCTCCCAGCACATAGTAGTAAATTGGTGAAAGTGATAATTTACTTTGTGCAGCCAAGGTCCATATCAGTTATGGTAAAGCTTTGCAAGGGATAATTTACTTTGCGCGAGGATGGTGAGTTGACCGGAAGCAACAGTTACCATGTGGACTTTTTTTCTTCGCTACTTTTGTCCTTAAATACCGCAGTAGCCTGTTGCTGTCCCAGTGGCATGTTGACAGTTACTAGGCATAGTGAAGGTCCCTGGTAGCGGTGAACCCCAATCACTTGAAATATTTTGATTTAGAAGAACTTGAGGCTAAAGGGCTGTCAGGTAATAGGTGAATGATATCATAATAAACACTGAATTAAGGAATGGGAAAAAGGTGTTTTGTGAAAATGAGATGGAAAGAAGGAAGGTAAGGCACTACATTTCGCCAGTAGGGCTAGGACTGCAGGCCTGCAAGCTGAGGGCTAGGACTACAGGCCTGCAAGGTGAGGGCTAGGACTGCAGGCCTGCAAGGTGAGGGCTAGGACTGCAGGCCTGCAAGGTAAGGGCTAGGACTGCAGGCCTGCAAGGGGAGAGCGGGGGGAAGATGCGGGAGATGTGGGGCGGGAGGGGACTGAGAGGAATAGAGGTGGAACCTTTAGTAGAGGCCATGCCCCAACTGATTTTACAGCGTTAAGCGAAGTGGGTTGGGTGAACGAGAGTAATTTGTGTTGAAGGAATTGAGTTCTGGGAGGGCTTTCACTTGGGAGAGGAACAGAAAGGAAAGGAAGAACAATGAGGAAGGAAATTTAATATGAATGGAGGTTTATGAAAAGATTTATTAGGGGTGACAGATATGGAGGCAATGATAGGTGATGAGGGTTTTATGCAGTGGAACGAAGCTGCTTGAGGGTGAGAACAATGTTTAAATTAAGCGGTGAAGGAGTTCATGATTTCTTCCCTTGAGTATTTAGATAGGGAAGTCAGGGGGAAAGCCAAGAATAGGAAGGAAGAATGAGGCACGGAAAGGAAAAGGAGGAGAGAAAAATACAGGGGAAAACGATTCATGACTTCAGTGTCTCTCGGATAGTGCATGCGCAACAATAGCAGCCTTGGAGTGCTGGAATTTTGCATACAAAGTGAGGAAATTTCCCGCAGGGTTTCCCAACAACAGAACCCCACCACAACCTGCCCCTATCCAATGACTACAATACCTCACATTGGGTATTATGATAGTTTTTTTTTTCCATATCGTACCTTGCAACAAATCTTAGATTTTCATACTATCTCTAAACAAAATCCACCTCGCAATGGCTGATTCAATTGTACAAAATCCTGCTTGTCCCACAACCCATGCGCTGATTCGTGCACATCTAAACAATGCTTTTGTGATTGTCGCTTTTTTTTTGAGTGGGGGAAGGATCTCGAATATCTTGCTGTGGGTTACCATAAGAAATTGCAGCAAATTGGGTGCCAGGGGGAAGGGATCGAAATTGGTATAGTGGCTGCCCAATCCACCCCTACTAGCTCAACACCCTCTGCTACTACTAGGGGTGTGAGCAAAAGTACTAGGGTGTGAGCAAAGGTACAAGTACGGCAAAGTCTTGGCTGCCATTGACATAGAAATTCTGTGAGCCACGTTCGCCCAGTGTTGCAAAGAAGGCCATTGATGATCGAACCCAGGGGGTCAGAAGGGAGGGGGTTTGAATCGGGGCTTCTCAAAATGGGGATTGAAGGGGGGGGGTCCTTTAATGTCTTAGTAAGCAAAAATAGTAGGAACTCTGATGTGAATTTCTATGAATACCTTAAACCCAGATGTGCCAGTGTTTATTGCCCAGAAGCCAGGAGAGTGGAGTGCCAGTGCCAGTTTATTTGCTTTTTCTGCTCCATTTTGCCCTCTTTTCCTACCATTTCATTTATTTCTTTGCTTCGAATTGCCTTCAATATCATGGTTTACCGATTTGTTAGAAGGGGTTCTATCTTATAACCCCCTAGTTTGAAAAAGCGCGTTCCTAGCGTTCGATCATTTTTAGATCGAACCCCCCCCTTCATTGCAACATTGCGTTCGCCAGACTTACAAGTGCCCACAACCCCCTGTACGGCGGACTGTGGTTGATACGATAAATTTTGCTTGGCAACAGAACCTGCGGGCAAGTGTGATTGGCTCCTCCAAGCTGCCAAGCATCCCAATTTGGTGAGGGAAAAAAGTCTGGCGAATATCATTTGGTTGCAGATTTAAGAAATTTACACGGCAGCACTTGAATTGGAATATGGTATCCCTTGGACTGATGAAACGGTGGAAAGTTTTCTGCCACCCCTCCGAGTGTCTGAGACACAGGTTAATAAGCAACTTTTGTTACTTACTAGAAATTCGCAGATGTGTAAACCAGAGACCGTAGCCAATATTAGCAACATGATTGTACTTAGGCACATTATCACGCGAGAATACTAGGAAAGCATCTTAGTAATCTCTGTCTCAGATACTGAGACGGGTGGCAGATAATTTTCCCACCGTTTCAGCAGTCCAAGAAATAATCTGGCAAAATCTGACTGACGCTAGTGTGGATTTTCTTGCACCTGTCCAATCACCGCGGCCTATCCATTAAGCTGTGGAGACATTCAGTCCAGATTGAAATGTGTAGCACTACCGCATTTAAGTAGTTAGGAGCAAATATATGCGGGATTGCTCTTTTCCATCATGACCATACTGAACAGTACAGATTTTGCGGTCTTCTGAGCACTACACCACTTTCAGATCATCAGACTTTTTCTATCACGATTGCTTAAATAGGTTAGTGCTACACATTGCAATGAGGACTGAATGTCTCAACTGCTTAAGGGATATGTTTTTAAACTGTGGCGAACTCGCCTCCTTCAAGCTCTCCTCTTGGTTCGGTTGCCTTAGTTTCACTTTAGCTCCAATCCCACTTTTGCCAGATTATCCCTTCGTTCGTACTCCGCATTTCACGGAAGATTAGTGTACCGTAGCGCAGAGAGCGACACATGATTAACCATTCTTGCAACATACTAGTGAACACTCCATGCGATCAAAGAAGAACTAAACGAACAAACCAAACCCAAAAGAAATAAGGAATTAAACGCCAGAGACGCCTATTCTTAAGTTATCCCTTGAGTTGACACTAACTCACTTTTGTAATTGTGATAGGAAATAGCTTGCTGACTGCAAGTAGTGTAGTGCTCAGAATACCACACAATGGGTGCTACTCAGTATAGCCATGATATAAACAAGAAATTCCGGGTATATTTTCTCCCGACTACCTGAGTAAGTTAGTGCCGCACATTGTGATTTCGTTCCGTGCCCCTTTTCTCCCCCTCCATCACTGTTAGTAATCTTTCCCGGTGACCATTCCGCCCACGGCCAACACCCGTGCCAAGGGCAGCACTAGCTTGAATTCCGTGAGTACGAACGAAGGGATACGGTAATGGTGCGATCTCGCTACAACTTGAACGAATGGTACTTTCCAGATGTACTGCGGAATAGGCAGGAGGGATTTGTTTATTGTTTACAGTCGCCACTGGCGGTATGTTGCTGCGCAGGTGTGTCGAGGCCCTGGGTACACGGAGAGTGTAGACTGTGTACTGGGACAAAAGTCCTAGTGAGTTAGTACTCGCGTATACACTGTCTGTGTACGAGACTCTGACATAAATCCAGAGGCGACATACCACCGTTTGAGGCTATAGCTAGCCGACACCGGATAGGTATGATATGCAAGGTTTTGAACAGTCTGAGAATGAATTAGTCTGGACTGCACAGTCTAGTCATAGTCAAGTCTGGTCCGAGGTTATGAATCAGACCAACTGCACGATCAATGGCAAGAGAACTGACTAGAGTAGACCAGGTCGGCCTACCCAAGTCGAGTGATATTCCATGCTGTAATTTCAGTTACTGGAAAGAGACTTGTACTTTGTATGATCCTGCTCCAGCATAAAGTTTGGGTGTAATCGGGGATGATTTATGCTCAAACATGGGCCACATCGTCTTTTTGAGCATGATCATGATGTATATATATCTTTTATGTTGCAGATGTTTCTTTTACTTAATCTTGATCTATTATCTTCAGTTAAAATGCCACCGACAAGACTCATACTAGCCCTCACATCTATCATTCACTCCAGAATTGTTCCTCACAGGCACATGTATTAACATTGTCTTCTGGGAATTCAGTCTAAAAGTCTAGAAGGGCTTCCTCACCACAATCAATTTATCGCACAGTTCATGTTAGACCTGCTAATTTTACAGGTACACGTAGTCCTTCGGTATTTGATCTTCAAATAGAAGGTAAATGGCAATCTTGCTTAATTTCTGTGTGACAGATCTAGGCAAATTCTCCTATTACTTCTGAATCTGGAACCCCTTTGAATATTGAAACCAACTATGGCCAATCTGGGACAAGTCTAAGCGAACTCAGCAAGGGTTGCAAGGATGCCATATTAGACCAGTCTTTCACTGGACCAGACTTGACTGGACTAAATATTTTAGTCATGTGCAGTCTCCTCCTCCCTTCTTGACTGACCAGTCAGTCTTCGCTTCGGGACTTGACCGCTCAGACTATTCGGAACCCTGATGATACGGCTAGGATAAATATATGGAATTTACGTAAATACAAGCGAAGAGATAGTTGAACTCTCGCGGGAAAAAGAAAAGGACAAGATGCTGCAAAACAAAGACATAATAAAGGAAATGAATCAAATAAAGGTCATGGCAGGAATGGAGGATTTCTCCAAGAACTTCTGATCTTCACTAACAACCTGTGCTTTACAACGATTAGAGATATATCTCATCACTCGAATAGTCTATTGGAAACGAGCAAACCACGAAGTCATTAATCCGAGTCATTGTAGTTATTGTCATCCACTAAGACTGCCTGCTGGATTAAGTCACGCCTGGTGGCTTTCTTAATCCAACTCCGGAGAGGGTCAAAGTGGAGAGGAACAATATTATTTTCCTCCCAGTCCTCATTCCTCATGTTAGCGAACTCACTTCGGAGAATATCGCGAAAGGAAATCTCGAGTTTTTGCGATGCGTGTCTCCTTGATGGGGGGAATAGGTTCACAATCTGGAGGTTAGTAAAAGTAAAACTTGATATCGGATAGTTGTGAAAAATCACCTTCCTACTACCATCCTTCTTCGCCCTGCCCTTACTCAAGTGCCACATTTCTACAAACCTCTTTTGCACCTCGGTCCCCTGCTTCCGGAGTGGTTCAATCTTGATAATAATGGCCTTGCTAATCCTCCCTTCACTCACCTCGAGCAATAGCTTACTTAACATCATCTTTCAGGTCATCCTATGATTCCGCATACCAGAACTCGAAGACGATAGTAGGCCAAAATCGGTCTCCGGGTACTATTGAATAGTTTGGGCCTTTGGTTCTGGCAGAGTGTGAGAGGAATGTTTGTAGAAGTCAATACTTGAGCGCAACTGACATGCCTTCTGTTGAAATTGCGTTATATTTCTTATGTGCATTTCATAACACTATCGTGTATTCTTTTACTTAGTTTGTGTTTCGGCTCTACCTGCACACTGCTTACATTACTACAGCTAAGATATATATTATGGTGTTTCATTGATTGTTTTAGGATACTATTTGGGGATTTAACATGTGCTTTTCTATCCGGTGTTTAGAATTTTATTCATCTCTTATGCACTATTAGTGGTCATGATATTCATACCACACCCTTATAATTTTACGCATATTGTTTATATTACTTGGCAGGATTTCAGGGCCAAACATGTTCGCACTTATGTTTGTTACATAGTTTTCCGTATATTTCTTTTATACATATGAGCGTACACTTTTGTATAAATATGTCGCTGCCCCCCACCTGTTTTGGAATAATTAAGAACCCGAACTCCTACCAAATCTGCTCTATACTCCTCACCCAGCGTGCCTCACAACTCCCCTTGCACTTGCGCAGTATTATCCACATAGAATAGATTGTGCCCCTGGCGTTCACATTTTGAACACCTTCATATTTTGCTGTGAAGCACGGTAGATGCCCCTTAGAACTTAAATCAATATCTTTACGGCCCCATCCACCGACTGCCCCGCCTTCAGCCCTCAAATAAGCTGCCCACATCAACGCCCTTGAGTGGATTTGCGTCGCAATTTTGATCTTTAATTGGCCGGTTGTTGGACGGTAAGTATATCTATACATTAGCTGTTATCTTCTGCCAGTGCTGGTGTAAAATTCTTTGAATACATACATTCTTCTTCCAATGTGCGATGTGCGACCCTAGCTCAGAGAAATCTTCGGGTGAAATATCTAAAATATGATATTTATCACTCAGAAGTACTTGTGAAAGTTTGTCCGGTGTCATTTTTGAGATCCTACCAGTAAAAGAGAAGAGAGTCTGTGGTTGTAGCAGTGTTCGCAACGGGGCAGTCCGTCCGTCCTGGGCCAGGACGAGGATGGACGACATTTCGTCGTCCCGTCCCGTCTTTTCCTGAACTTGCCCGACAAGTAAGAGCCAAGGACCAGGACGGACGACATTATCTCGTCCCCCACCATCCCCTGTCGTCCCCTGTCGTCCCCTGTCGTCCCCCGCCGTCTTCCGATGTTTTCCGATGTTTTCCGATGTTTTCCGCGGTCCCCCACCGTCCCTGGCGGTCCTATGTAGTTACCTGCCGTCCCCTGGCACAAGTTGTCTCAGGTCGTGGGGCTCGTCGTCCTTGCTAATGACGGCCGTTCTGGGAATTCAAGGACGAGGACGGACTACATTTTGCCGTCCCGTCTCATCCGGGGGTCTTGGCAGTCCCCCGCCGGGCCCTACGGGGCCCCGGACGGCTGAGAACACTGGATTGTAGAAAGGCGTGAGGGTGAAGTAAAGAAGAATGCGGGAGCCCATTTTTAGTTTTTCCAGGGGCAGGGTGAGGAGTAGCAAGAGCAGTGTGGTCCACCGACGTACGCACTTCTTGCAGCAGTCTCAGTCGTCCTGACAACAAAGGGCGAGGACTAGCGGACAAAGGACAAGGACTAGCGTCACCCAACTGCGACCCTCTCCTTTGTTTCTTTTTTTATGTCTTTTTCCATTTTTATTTGCATTTTTAAGCTTAACTTATTTGAGCACTAGTATGTGTCTCATTGGCCAATTTTTCATGTCAGTAGTCGACGGCTGTCGAAGGCCGTCTAGCCCGTACAGGAAGGCGCCAAGGCAGTCTGTCCTGTTCAAGGACGAGACTGTCTTGTCCTTTGTCCTTCTCACCCGGTCGTGGACAGGCAGAGCGACTGGATTGGCTGACTACTTCAGTGTTCCTAGCGGTCCGGGGGCCTTGAGCGGCCCTCTACTGGACTACCAAGAGCCCAGACGAGACAGGACGGCTATCTGTAGTCCATCTGAGACAACCAACGGGCAGGACAGCCGTCTTTGGGCAGGACGGCGGGGCCGTAGTATTATTGCACTGAAAATTACTGTGCTGTAGCGCAGAGAGCGAAGCATGATTAACCATTTCTCCCCCCCTACATACTAGGAAACACACCATGCCATAAAAGTCTTCAAAATAGGCTATGTTCGGTAGAGAGTCTTTTTTGCTCCTTATTCTTTCTGTGCTGCTAGTAGCGTCCTATATATACACAAATTCTCTTCCAAGAGACACACTTCTTCGCCATCACTCAACTCTGTTTTTCCATCACCGTCTCTTGCTTTCCAACCCACACCCTCAACCTTCCTACAGATTTCGTCCGTCAATCCCTTCGCCCGTTTCAACTACTTACAGACTTTTCCTGAACGCTCCTTTCGAAACTTTCCTGATACCTTCTCCTGTTTTGCTATCGTCAAAGTGTGACAGTCGTTGGTTCCATCTTCTAGCCAACACTAGCTCCAAACCTTTAGTACCCCGGGTCTGATTCGTAAATCTTCCCGAAACATCTCCGATGTATCTAACCATTCGCTCATACACGCCGTTGCTTCAACTTTCATACTTTCCAACACTCGCCAAACAAAAACTCTCCTTATCCTCACTTCCGGTGTAGTAACATTGTCGCAGGTGTGGAACCTTCGTGAATATTTCAACAAAAAGAAGGACTAAATGAACAAAGCAACCCAAAAGACATAAGGAATTGAATGCCAGAGATGTAATCTCGTCACCTCCCCCCTCCAAGAATCTTAGTAATATTTCCTCGTCACTATTCACCTTATAAGTTCAAAGTATTACACAATTGAAGAAAATAAACAAAAAACATAGTACCCTTATCGTGAGAATGCATATTTCACTTCACTTCATTGTTGTCCCAAGATTACAGACTGAGAACAAATCTATATACACAACATTCCCAGACTCCAGTATCCGCTCCGCCATTCCATTCCTTGCCATTCCACTTATGCCATTCCTGCATTCTATTTCATCGGCCACATTCCAATCCAAGGTTACCAGGAAGCGTGACAGGCACTTCTTACAACCACAATCACTAAGATGAGTAGGGTGATTAGTCAGGATTCAGGATGCTCGAGTTATATACTCGATGATGGTCGAGCATGATCGAGCAGTGCCTATGATCGAGCAAATCGATCAAATCATGGATGCACTACTTGATCATGATCTGATCGAGGGACACCTATGATTGAGGCTGATCGAGCAGACTATGGTAGAGCAAAACTCGATCATGATCTGATCGTGTCCATCCCTCGTACCACGGTAAAGCTTAACATTACCTGCTGAGAACAGGCAGATTATATTTGAAAATGCGAACAACGGCATATGAAGGTTTGTAACTGGTAGATAGCCTGGCCTTATCAGAGAATCCCTGCCACGATCTGGTTCCTTCCTTTCTGGGTACTACTGACATCCATTTCGAGGACTCATCGGAAGCATAACTATCTACAAGAGTGGCAATCTAGACATCTACCATATCGGCATCACACCCAATGGCCCCTAAAGGCCCGCCCGTCATAGTCTAATTCTCTCAGGAAAAACACGTAAGAGAACCCACAAAACAAAAACTAAGAAAGGAAATAAATTGAATAAAGGTCATTGTAGGAAAGGTAGCTTTCTCCAAGAACCTCGGATCTTCACTGACAACCTGTTCTTTACAATGATTAGAGATATCTTATATCACTTGAATAATACATTTTGAACTAACCTACCGTGAGGCCATTAAGCCGAGTCATCGTTATCCTCCAAAACACCCTTCTGGAATAAGTCACGCCTGAGAGCTCTCTTTATCGAACGCCTGAGAGGGTCAAATGGGAGGGCAATGATATGATTTTGCTCCCAGCCCTCGTTCCTCACGCTAGAGAACTGATTTCGCAGTATATCTTGAAGGGTAATCTCGAGTTTCTGCGTTTCATGGCTCTTTGGGGGGGGGAATAGTCTCTAAATCTGGGGGTTAGTAAAAGTAAAACTTTATATCGGATAGTTGTGAAAAAGTCACCTTCCTACCACCATCCTTCTTCGCCCTGCCCTCACTCAAGTGCCACATTTCTACAAACCCTCTTTGTACCTCGGTCTCCCCCTCCTGGAGTTGTTCAATCTTGATGATAATGGCCTTACTAATCATCCCTTCACTCCCCTCCAGCAATAGCTTAACATCATCTTTCAGGTCATCATATGGTTCCGCATACCCAATCTCAAACACGATAGTTGGCCAATATCGATCTCCGGGAAAAATTGCACAGTCTGGGACTTTGGTTCTGGCAGAGTGTGAGAGGAATGTTTGTAGAAGTCAGTATTTGAGCGCAACTTACATTCCTTCATATTGAGCTGCGAATCCCTCCAGCCGCCCCCGAGAAATTAATTCAAGATCATCAAAGTCCCATGCCCCCACTGTGTCGCCTTCAGCAATCAATTCAAGCGCCCACATCGACGCCGTTCCGTGGATTTGCGTCGCCATTTTGATCTTTAATTGGCCGGTTGTTGGACGGTAAGTATATCTATACATTAGCTGTTATCTTCTGCCAGTGCTGGTGTAAAATTCTTTGAATACATACATTCTTCTTCCAATGTGCGACTCTAGCTGAGAGAAGTCTTTGGGTGAAATATCTAAAATATGATATTCATCCCTCAGAAGTACTTGTGAAAGTTCGTCCGGTGTCATTTTTGAGATCCTACCAGTAAATGAGAAGAGAATGCGTGGTTGAAGAAAGGCAAGAGGGTGAAGTAAAGAAGAATGCGGGAGCCCGTTTTTAGTTTGTCCAGGTGCAGGGGGAAGAGGAGCTACAGCAATGTGGTTCGCTGCCTTCCGCACTGCTTGAACTGTCTCAGTCGTCCAGGCAACAAACGGGGAGGATTAGCGGACAAAGGACAAGGACTATCGAACAAGGGACGAGGACTAGCGTCGTCTGACTGTGACCCCTGGTAGGCTCAGGCACCACCTCCTCTTTGTTTCTTCTTCTATCTTTGTTTCTATTTTTATGTTCATTTTCACCTTAACTTATTTGAGCACTGATATTTGTCTCATTGGCCAATTTTGCGCGTCTTTAGTCGACGGCGGTCGAAGGCCTTCCACACCGTCTAGGACGGCGCCAGGGCAGTCAGTCCCATCATCACCCCGTCTTGGACGGACGGGACGACTGGATTGGCTGACTGCTTGGTCTAAGGGTTGGTTAGGGTCTAGGCTAGGAGAGAGAGACAAACGTTATGATAAATCCATGCGGCTCATCCCATCTCACCCTATTTATTCTGTTACCTGATACCACACTTATGCATCGATAACACAAATTACAGAGCGATGTCTCCTTCATTGCGTAAATTATGCTCCCCAGAGCAATAGTAACCTCCGCAACCCATCGCTTTCCTCGCTGCCCCATTGACATCTCTTCCCACGCGAACTTCGGCCTCCCCATCCGCTACTCTCAGGTCTAGCCTCACCTAGGCACTCCGTACAACCTCCCTAGAAAAGCATGGTCACGCAACTCCTCCCTCCCTCCTCCCTCCTTCGCACCGCTGTGCCCCCGAATGGCCGCGAGTTTCAGGAGAAAGAATCAGATTCTACTCAATTTTCTACAAATCTTCCAATCTCTACAAACCTGATGCCTTGGCCAATGAACACCTATGAGACATTGCCGAGGAGCAAAACCGAGACAGAAGAAGGTGCCTACGGCCAGTCAGCCTCTGGTACAACTTCTCTTGCTATCGTTAACGTATACGAGCCTATGCCCGGGCTGGGAGATGACGAGAATGATCCTTGAGATTTGGTTTTTGGACTTACTGGGATCCCAGATAATTTTAAGTGGGTTGTGACTAACAGGACAGAGTATATGTAACATGTCATGGTTGGGTCCTAGAGTAAAATGAGTAAGGAGATTGATGGGTTGGTGGTCAAGTTACCAGCTATGACAGGGAATTGGCAATCTAGTGATTTTTCGGAGAACAGGTTGTTTTTGAGGACCTCTGTTGGGATTGTAAGGTTGTGGTGGTGGGTGTATGGATTGATATAGTGCATCAACGGATAAGTGTGAACCACATTTTGGGGTATTTTCAAACGAGTATAACCAACCCAATACTGGTGTAAATAATTTAAAAAAACAGCGGAGATATAGAAGGAGCTTAGTAGAATAAAAGTACGGTTTTTTTAATTTGTAAACACAAGTATGATACAAAGAATGGTATACTTGATTTAAAAATTTGGAATTTGGTGTAATATGAGTAGCCTAGGCATTAAAATGCAACATGATACAGATGACTAAGGATAAAAATAAACAAATATCCAATCATGAAGAAGTATGTACAACTTGCATGAACAAGACAACAACAAGATCAGCAACGGAGATCCAGACACAATGACAAGAGTTAAGCAGTGTATATAACAAAGTCGTGCTGCTGGCAGATTAGGTGCCTGGCCCAGAAGCACAATTAATAGAGAACAAGTGAGTGAAGAACAGCGTTCTGTGGGGTGGAGTGTGAATAGTGAAGCAGTAGAAGAGGTAAATGGTAAGTTTTCTCTAATGTAATTTACGGGAATACGGCTCACAACAGGGATCCGGCTCACCAATAGCAACCATTGGAAAATCAAATCAACATATTATTATCACAACCAATAAATAGGTTACTACCCTGAGAATCAAGCCATAGGTACTTTGAAATATAGAGAATCTGAAAATCTAGTTTTTATTTACTTGTGATAAATTGTTATTCAGATATGGAGGTTTAAAGAGTTCCTATTTCATATATAAAGTGTGGTTTTTCATAAACATAAAGAAATTGACAACCCTGGAAGAATTACATAATAAAATAGATAGAAGGATAGTATAAGTCTTAGATATTCAGAATAACCAGGTTTGAATTTTCTTCATAATCATTTTTGAAAGCCACAGTGATTAAAAATGAGGTAGAAAATACGTGCAAATTACATACAAATTGCATCAATTGTACCATGTAATATCTACATACGTAGTTGGCCTATGAACTCAATATCATGCAATAACCTTTATGATAACATCTGAAGTTAGTATATGAAGTTTGAAGTCAGATAAATATAGCTTTCTATATTTCATACAGGTTCTTAAAGTTGATAGCTATTGAACTAAAAAACTGAATATTAATCATGAACTAGTTGAAATCAAATCGTTGAGCTAACTACAAGTCAATTACCACTAAGATCAGGTTTAGTGGACTAGAGTAGACGGTATGGGGTATGGTTTGGAGTGTATATTGATTGTAATAAGTAGTAGAAAGAGTATTATTAATTGTAACTAAAGACAATTAATATAGAATTTGATCAACAGCTATTATTGAACCTAGCTGTAAACACTGCTGCTAGACTCCCTAGAACTTATAACATAATCAAATGACTCAGTTTCGGTTTAAATAAGTTATCAAAGCAAAATAAATATACGATAAGAATTTATTCTAACTATTTAATAGTTAGATAATGCTCAATGCACAAAGTATGTAAAACCTTTTTATTTATGGTTCCGGAAAGCTAGACTCTGTACTGACTTTCTGACGCCAAATGTGACAATTTTGCCTGTAACGCCAAGTGTAATGCCTTGCAATCTTTGGTGTAATTTGTAGGTTTGGAAACCTAACATCTAAATATGAACTATTTACTTCCAAATCACATAATCTAAGAGTCTTACAAATATATATAAGCGGAGAATATAGATAAGTAATATATAATCTAGAGATAATACCTCTCTCAAATGCCTTGGTTGACGGTTTAAGTAATGTATGATATTATATAATTTATATTTGAGTGGTAGGTTTCCAAACCTATGCATTACACACAAAATTACAAGGCATTACATTTGGCGTTACAGGCAAAATTGTCACATCTGTCGTCAGAAAGTCCGTACAGAGTATCGCCTTCAGGAACAATACCTTGAAAATGTATATACTATCTTAGGATATGATGGTCAAAGGAATTCCAAGGTAGTGAGTTCATAGGCCAACTAGATATGTAGATATTATATGGTAAAATTGATCCAATTGGTATGTAATTTGAACATATTGTCTCCCTCTATGTTTTTAACTACTGTTCCTTTCCAAAATGATTATGAAGAAAATTAAAACCTGGTTATTCTGAATATCTAAGACTTATACTATCCTTCTATCTATTTTATTATGTAATTCTTCCAGGGTTTTCAATTTCTTTATACTTATGAAAAACCACACTTTATATATGAAATAGGAAATCTTTAAACCTCTATATCAGAATAACAATTTATTACCAGGAAATAAAAACTAGATTTTCAGATTCTCAATATTTCAAAGTACCTGTGGCTTGATTCTCAAGATAGTACCTCATTTATTCATTGTGATAATCAAATGTAGATTTGATATATGATGTGGTAGACATGATGGATTATCCAAAGGCTGGGATGCACGCTCCTGTCTTGGGCCAGATGTATTGGTTGGGAACCAAAGTACATGAAGACAAGTCACAGAATGTGGAGCTAGAGCAGAAGGAGATGGTGTTGGGGTTCTTGGACTATGACGATACAGTGTACAACGAGATCCTTGATGCTCTAGGAGCAGGAATTTATATCCGCGCAACTGTGCATTCAATGGAAATGATGCGTAGTAGAAGTACAAGTAGCAGAGTTGTCATGGGTCATGTTCATGGTACTATTGTGGATTCTGATTCTGATTCTGAGATAGAAGTCTATCCTGAAAACTGCGGAGCTTAACTTCTCTAGAGGAATATGCGTGGCTATTACCTCACATATTTGAACGTAAATTATAATTAAACATTCGCAGAGAGCGTCTTTAAATCAACTGCTTTGGGCGGGTATTTTGGGCATATGCTTTGGGCGTATGCTTGAAGCGTGTGTTTTGGGCGTATGCTTTAGGCATAGGCTTTGGGCATATGCTTTAGGCGTATGATTTGGGCGTGTGTTTTGGGCGTGTGTTTTGGACGTGTGTTTTGGGCGTGTGTTTTGGGCGTATGCTTTAAGTGTATGGCTTAAGAGCGCATGGCTTTGAGCGGATCACGTTGGGTACCTGGTGTTGGGCGTATGTCTTTGGGCGAATGGATTTTGCCGAAGAAACATAAAGCAAAGGACTAAATAGAGAATCTGAATCTGTGCTCAAGCTTATCATTATGTCAGAGTGTTTCTAACATCTAAACTGCTATCCTATTACATTATACTGCAAAGAGTAAGATGACACACTGAATCAGGACATAAAAGAAAACAGGGGAATCGATATAGGCGCCGGGTATGATTACAAAAGAAATTAAACTCTAAAGGAGTGTCGGTCTCTGGAAATTTAGGGTGAGAAGAGAACAAGAAAAGAGGTAGCCTGCTGCGTAAGAATCTAACCCAAGGAAAACAGCCCCCGGACTTATGATATGGGAGAAATAATACGGGCTAAGAATGAAACCAAACGTCAAGTATTGTGGGGGACAAATACAGAAGTGGGAGTGCCGTTAATGCAAGGTAAGGGGAACCGTATTAAGGAGAGTAAGGAAGGCAGAACCGGTGTGAGAGGTCAGGAAAAGAACTAGCAGATAACAAGAAAAGAAAATAGATGGAAGTACAAATTGTTAATCCTCCGGCTCCTGTATCACACGGTGAGGAAAGTGCTGGCTAGCCATATTGAGGAGGGCCTGCCTATCCATCTCGCGGTCAATTCTATCCATCTCCTCAATGTCAATTCCTTGTTCTTCTGCGTCTTCCCTCATGGCTGCCTTGAGATCAATGATAAGAGGGGCATTGCCGGCAAGAAAGCGCTTTCTCTTTATGACAATATTTTTAATACTCTCCTGTGGTCATCCGGGCTTGTGAAGAAATCCTTGGGTGTAAGAGCCCGCCCAAGCAGCCTCTCTCCAATCTCTTGGGTGTTAGCACAGAAACGGTGTTCTGCCGCATCGCCGTACAGACCACGAGAGGAAGATACAGAGTCAGGGCGACCTAAGTCTTGCATCCTACTTCCCCAACCTGAGCCGGAGGTTTCCCCTTCGTCCGTCATATGCACATCATCATCACCCTCCTCCCAGCCCTCCATGTCGTCCTGCTCGCCCTTCACGTCATCCTGCTCGCCCTCCACATCCTCATCGTCTTTCTTGTCAATCTCCTCTTCCCCATAGACCTCATCACAATCCTCTGAGCCATTGCCACCCTCATCACCAGACTTATATAGGTCGATAAAATTGACCTCTTTATCCTCTGCATCCTACTCCCACTCCTCGTAGACGTCAGCATTTGGCAAAAGCCACTCAACAGGCTTCACTCAGTCAATCAATGGTCTACCCTTTTCTTCGAACTGATCCTCTCGAACCGTCATGTCCAAATCTCTTTGCATATGCTCCTCCGTCAATCTGTACTCACAAGTACTGTCCTCTCCGCCGATAGGCATCGAGGGGCCTGTCTGTGCTAAACAACACTGAATATTAGTAAGCACATCTCAAGTTAATTGGGCAAATTTGAAAATTACTTACATGACTGTGGATTATTAGCCCGGGAGTTTCGCCTCAAGCTACCTAGTCCTCTCCTAACCCTGGTATGATATGACCTGGGCTCCCTTGTCCTCCCTGTATTGAATCTAGCTGCCCTCGCCAAAGCCACAGGGCGTCCAACAGGGGACCCTGTAGGGGATACCGGGGCTCCACGGATTGTGACTGAATGACTCTATTACCCTAGTGGGAATAGCTTGCATAATTATGCGCAAGGTATATGCCACCATAAGGGAGAGCATATATCCGAACCCAAGCTTCCTGAGTAGGAACTTCCCGGAGGCATCTGGGAGACAACTCAGGAACCACAAAGAGTGCACGTTTGAAGATATGGCTCACTGATTGGAACGATGATTAGTGAACCAGTGCTCTACTCTTTCCAATGCATACGCATTACGCATTGATAGATGAATATCGGACTTGATCACTCCATATTCATGATACTATTGGTATGTAGCCATTTAAACTGCATATTCCATTATAATCTATCAGGACGAAGAGATCGAAGACTGACTACTGGTGGAGTGGGGGCACCCTCAGAAGAAATAGCAGTCTGGAGATTCTCAGAGTCAAGCTGGGCAAGATTCAGGGTCAAACAGTGTTCGCACTTTGTTCTGACGAACTGAACTCTGAGAAAGATACTTCTTTACTAGAGAAGTCAAAGTAGCGTGAACATTAGTATAAATAGTAGGGCTCTCCCCAATGGTTGAGAACATCATCAAGCAACGGAGAAGAGACCTTAACAATAGTATAAGTTATTACAATATTCTTCCAAATACTTTACCGATCAATTCAACTTGAGCCTTCTTGACCTATACTCCGTTGTCTCCAATATCCCCGGCCTAGTTAGCCTAGATTCCTACCGTCTAAGCTACCCCGTAACAGACTGCACTCCCGAATTGCTAGCTGGCGGGTGCGCCAGGGAGGAGCGTCCTCAGATACAGAAGGCCCCGGAGGCGGTACCACCGCAGACCTAGTTGACGAGCTTCTGTGTCGCTTCATCACATGCTCGAGGACACTCTTCAGTCGAGCTGCGGGCCTCATCTTTCGTGACAGAAATACAGGCCATGCCGGCGAATTGGGTGGAGCATCGCCTTCGATAGGGGTTGGGGGGTTCACACGGGGCAAACAATCGTTGCAAAACTGGTTTGGATAGTATCGCCGCCAATCCGTCAGGATTGCCACACCTTCCTGCTCAAGGACCTGGTTCTCCTCCACGAACATCTCCTCATCCACCTGGGCTTTGGTCTCATTGCCAAGCCCCTGGTACTCATCATATCTTCGCGCAAAATCACACTGTTGTTTTAGGCGATTGCCTCAGTTCGCCCTATGTTCATTCCGGCGGATGGTCTCAGGATTTACTAAGTGCCCCCAAGCGCCTGCCGGAAGCGGCCTCCACTTATAAGCAGATGGTATTGCTCATGGAAAAAGGTATTCTATTCATCAATGTTAGTACATATAATTTGTGCATATGATTTGGTGCGTATGATTTCTTTGCGCGTATGATTTTGTGCTTATGATTTGTGCGTATGAACTCAGCGTATGATTTGAGGTGTGATAAAAGAGTAAAGGAGAAAAGACCTCTGTGAAGCTGGTGACTAGCTTACTATTTGGGATCGGGCAATAAGTAATCTATGCAGCGACCTTTTGCCAGCATGCCCTCTGATGTAGTGGACAATGCAATGGAAGTAGAGAGGGTGGTAGCAGTAGAGGGGCAGATCCGGGTTCGTGGGGCAAGAGCCACGGGTGTTTCTTTTCTTGTCTTTTTTTTTGTTTTAACTACTGAGTTTGCTTCTGTATGAAAAAGAGAAGCGGGATTGCAGCGCAGAGGGCATAGCGACCTGAGGATTGTGTTGATG
>Ga0307510_10003382_pt1 | contig 18608 bp, 30 predicted proteins | sample 12_EM_MG_FD_207224 | JGI IMG/M metagenome (GOLD analysis project Ga0307510, IMG submission 207224) | Populus trichocarpa ectomycorrhiza microbial communities from riparian zone in the Pacific Northwest, United States - 12_EM | ecosystem: Host-associated > Plants > Roots > Unclassified | place...
CCGCACCACTCGTGCCGATCTTATCATTCACGATGCCCGTTCCCTCTCCTTGTTACCCTTTGGAGGACTTTAGAACTAGGGCTTTGTTGGATATGTCATGGTCCATTTTTGTGAGCCTCGCGGTCCTCTTCCCGTATTTTCGCCAAGTTACTTAACAGATGTGTATAGTTACAAGTTTTGTTTCCCGATATCAAGTATGCCATCAAGGTGCTGGGCACGCAAACCCCCTCCCTCCGTACCTCAGCTTCTGACAGTCCTTCGTGGCGCACAGTGTATTTGACCCGGAACTTCCGGCAAATCCATTCGTCTTGGTGATCCCCGATGATTAGATAATAACAAAGGATTCCATATATCACAGGACTGGCAGCGGTTAGCGCTGGGACTTTTCGACATTCCAGCAGTATGATAACATGTCTGTGATGTTGGCTTTGCGGTCTTCGAGTATTCTAAGGTAGGACGACCGAAGAGGGATGACAATCCACCGATCGCATCTCCACAGGCACGACATCCATTTTGCGTTTTCCTAATATCTTTGTCATCCCTCGGAGTCCTTCAGGTAATACTCGCCAACCCCACATTAGCACAGGCTTCAAGCCTTTTCCGAAGTCGACTTGTATGTGTTCCCATGGATTCAGAATTTGTACCGAACTCATCGGATATCGAGCGTCCTTGACGATCTCCACGCCGTGCCTGCGACGTCACCGTAGGCGCTATCTTCCAGTTGATAAACCTGGAGAAGCGCTTGGCTCTCAATTATATCCGCTCCGGGGCTTGAAGTCGATAACTATAGTGGATCTTACACACAAGTACGAACGTCGTTGGACTATTCATCATCGTTCAAGTTACCATCTCCAACTAACTTGGCGCCAAATTCACGCCCGCCGACCATGCCGCTGGCGCTTTATGATTAGCGGGTGTCAGTCACTCTCGATTCACTTTCGCTGCCACACGTTCTGCGGATGAGCTGACACATCAACAGACCCTTGCCCATACGCCCCAACTTCTATCCCACCATCTTATCATCACCTCCTGGTACTGCCATCATTAGAAAACTGCGGGAGTGCCCATTGTTTGTGAATACAAACACTACCGAATGGTCATGCAGATACACGAACACTCGATAACTGCATCCCCATTCCGGAGTCATGCAGGAGAGGAGCGTGCCCTCAATCTCGAACCCTAACAGTTGTAGTCTCCTTCAGGAGTGCCCTTGGGTATTCTGCCGGTGCATGTGGGGTTTGGGAGTTCCCTCACGTGTCTCAAAAAGGGACACAAGGAAGAGAAGACGAAGCGTGCGAGAAAGGGATTGGTGAGCCTTCCGATCTTCTTACCCCGGTTGCCATTCAACCCCTCGACAGGAATAACAGATATCTTGTCACCTGTGATTTCAATAGCAGCCATTGGGTGGCTTCATAATGTATACTCCACCGGATCCCTGGATCAGGCTGGCGGTTTTATGTCATGGGCTCTATCTACGCATTCGCGGCCAAGGCCCGCATAAGCGAAATGAGCAATGCTGTGGGACTGAATACAGTCACCTTTGGAGGATTTTGGGTTCGCCATGCTACAGTACCCCCACTTGGCGCTCCCCTAATGAATGTTTTCCCAGCCCGAGGAAGTAAGTCCCGAGGATCACGAAGGTCGCACGGTGAGCCGGAAGAGACCGGGCCGGATTCCTTGGCATCATTCCACCACTGGAGGGTGTCACCGATACAGTAAGTGACAACAACGACTGGTGACAGCCAAAGCGCGCTGCAATCACCGCATGGATGCATTGCGATATTGGCTGCCCACAGGCCCGTCCACACACAACCACACGCGTGGGAGCGACGGATGGAATCCTTGAAGTTCGAGCATGCCAAGGCTCCAATGACACGAGGCCATCGCTTCAAACTATAACGGTATCATGGACATCTCCTTGACCACATGCATCATGCGATTTGGTCGCACAACTGTGCCGCGGCCGCACGCAGGGCGCCAGTGGCGGTTCCACCGCTCGAAATGGACAAATTTGCGCACAGTTCATCGAGGCCGACGTGATCGAGGTGATTGGTTGACGTGGTGTCTTAGTCAAAGAAGGACGGAGCCTGAGGACCATCAAGGTGAGCAAGGCTCATCGTGAGCCTGTCTCCCTTCGGCTTCAGGGTCTGCGCTTCAGATATGAGCCTGAGTGCACGCGGCCAGATTGTCCCACCTGGTCTTGGCGAGCGGTGACTTCACTGAGTACCCTTACTAAGAAAGGAATTGAGCGCTCGATCTGAGGCTGTGAGACCTTTAGGTTTCTGACCTTGTGTTTTTGAAGGCGTATGCACGCACTGGGAACAATTGAGCAATCCCGATCTTCCGAGGATTCACGACTGACTGATATCAATCTCCGGCGAATCAGGAACAACGGACGTGGCACTCCGTGTTTATCTGTCCCTCCTCAGCACCACTCCGAGGCACGAAACCGTGATCCGTTATCGTTGTCCTCAAGTGTTTCCCCTTTACTCAAACTGCTACAACTGAGGATGGGACGGAGTGCGACGAGTACCTGGACTTCAAATGGAAGTTTGTGGACCCTCATGCTCCAGAAGCATTGGGCTGATGGCTGATGGGTAGGCATGTATATGCGCTTTGTATATGCCCTTCGGCGCTGATATGTATGCAGCGTTTCTCATCGGCTTTACAACGCCCTATGAATGACGACCTGTCAATGTCAAAATAGTTACTCCGCCTTCTTTGCTGCACTGACATATATCAACATGATGTATCACGCTCCAACATGGGAGCCAGTTCTTGGGTCGTGCCCTCTCTTTCGGGACTGGTGGGCTGTATGAGTGTCAGTGAGTATTACCTTCAGATGCTGAGCGCTGAGTCATCCTCCGCTTCGACTATGTTATATGTAGTCGCTCCATCGAATATGTCGAGCGAGCGACACTCCATCCACCATCATGGCAGACTTGCCTCCTCTCCCTCCCGACATCGCCCACATGTGAGTATCATTATGTCCGAGGCCTGTTCTTACAGCATTTCTTAATTCTAATCAGAACTGCGCCACTTGTACGTGTGACAAATCTTGATTTTGTCATCGTCGATGCCCATTCCTTCTCCCCGTTAGCTTCTAAGTGTTCTTTGGAACTGGTGCCTATATGGGGTTCTCATGGTCCAGTTTTGTGAGTCTCGCAGACTTCTTCCCTTATAAGGTTGCTCATTATACCGTAAAGACGTGTATAGCTACAATTTTCCTGAAGACAAGCGGTCCATCAAGTTGCTCGGCACGCAAACCTTTTCCTGCCTCCATCCCCATCAGCTTCTGACAGCTTTTGTGTAGTGTGCTTTGTATTTTTTCTCGAGACCATACAAACAGGACTCAGTGGCGCAGACGTCTATTATTGGTTCGTCTCTGGTTTTGGTGATATAAGACATCTCGCTTCTCCGTTTGCGGCCGCCTTCGACGTACCAATCATCGAATCTGTGGTGTCCTTGATCGTCGAATTTTTCTTCGCTCATCGCATCTGGGCGCTGGACGTTAAGTGGTCCAGGTGGATCTGCCCGCTCATCTGTCTCGTGGGTCAATCACAAGCATCTCTCAAAAGTAGTCGCAGTTCTTTACTACATTTTCTTAGTTCTCCATTCTTAATGCAGCAGCGGCATTCACCGGCGGTATTTATGTGAGTCTCGTCTTATCCAAGTCGCTTATAAAGTATACGCGCTCACTATCACAGGTACACATCCATAGAAGTTTTGCCAGCGGAGATGCGCTGAGGCGCATGGCGATTGTATGACTACTGACCTTAAGAGCTCCTCACCAAACTGTCCGGCTAATGGCGGCTTCATCTAGACGTGGCTCATTGGGAACACGATGGCCGACATCCTCATCGCTTCTGCGCTACTTTATCACGTGAATTTGTGGCGCTTCCTTTGTGTTGGACCTCCAGGAGCTGATTTTGTTCTGGATACCTGCAGCTAGTGCAACGACATAGAGACACACGTGGTTTTTATGGTGATAATGCTCTTGTGAAGATTGTGAGGTTAACCATCGAGACGAACTTAATGACGAGTAAGTATATACCCTTGGCGTTTGTGCGCCAACCGTTCTTACACCCCTCAGCTTCTGTGGGAATTGTGTCGCTTGTGTTGGTTGTCCTATATCCCGTGAGTAATCCACAGATAGCCATTGACCCCGGAGTTTGATACGATTTCGATATAGAATGAGAACTTCTACACGTGCCCGTAAGACATGCCTTCTCTTCGGTTCATCATCATCTCACGGTCTGGCTTCCGCAGCACGGGTATTCTCGGAAAACTGTGAGATCATTGCCGCCTTGTGCCCGGCATCGCCGTATATCCCACTGATACTGACATTCTTGGCAGATACTCCAACACACTCCTCGTCTCACTCAACAATCGTATTTCGATTCGCAAAGTAGCGACCACTCGCGGAATAGCAAATCGAACGCAGGCGATAACACTCGGTATGCCTCGCTTCGATAGCAATACGGATATAGCTATTATGGAGGTCGAGCGGCCTTCACCGACGTACAAGTCATCGGGTGTCGGGAGTGTATGAGAAGCCATGAGTAACGCGGGTCGTTGCTCGCCACCATCTAGCAAGAATTGCCGATTCTACCGCGATCCAGCTTTGTCCTAAATTATGGGTTCTTCCTTTGAGTAGATTGTTTGGTGTTAGTGCAAGTACTGTGGATGTTGCTCACTGTATCACATAATGATATGTAGCTTATACCAGGAAGGTATTGTCTTTTTCGACGAGGGCTAGCACAGAAGCGGCTAGTACTGCTCCAAAACTGCTCCAAACGTGGGCTTCCATGGCGTAACCTTGCGTCATTCACCTAACTCAGAAGTGCTACGTGGGCCATCGTTGCCCGGGCGCATAGAAATGGACCAAAAAAAAACCTCGAGTCACCCCAGTTTCCTCAGCCGCTGCCCCGACCGCGAATCACAGGAAGAACAGAGGAAAGAGGGATTTCCCCATCATGAGCGCGAAGCAAAACAGCCTGCCTTCCTTCTAGTTTTCTTGATAATGGGATTAATAATAAATAAAGATTACGTACAGCATATGACTGGTAGCAGAGCAGAGATTTCGACATTTCACTAATAGGACAGGGAATCACAGTAACTTTGAGCTGAAAGTTTACGCCATGGAGCAACAATTCAGCAATCGCACTTCCATGCCGTCCGTGGCACCCACCCACTTTGCGTCTCCCAGAATAATGGAAATTAGTTTAGTCATCATTCGGCTCTTACAAACACCAAACCTATTTGTGGCGTGCGTCAAGCATTTTTCCGACGTCAACTTGTATACGTTCCCATTCCCAGGGATTTGGGTGTGCGCCGGACACATCGGATAACGAGCGGTCCTTGGCAGTGTTGGCAGGGCTGGCCCGACACAGCCCGGAGTCATGATCGTGATCAGGGAGAGAAAGGATCGACGTGCCTTTAGCATTGCCTTCCAATGCTATCTACTCCAACTTCGCGCTGATAGCTGGGGTGATAGACACAAGCGCGAACTTCGTCGTCGTGGGCTCGTTGCTCACTTCAACTCTCGGTCATGCATTCTATGTAGTTGGCGCTTACATAATATTTCAGCTCTTGGTTCGCTCTCCGCTTGTTCGTCTTGGGCCACCAACTACATCGATCAGCCATCAACTCTATTTAATACCTGAAACTAGACATCACAATCAATGATCCAGCGTCAAACAATGACCTTCTCCTCCACCTTTCCCCCGTTTAGCCGCAAAAAGGCTACGAATGGACGACGCCACGCCGTGGGACGGAGCACCGCCCTCAGGCCGGCCGGAGACTTGGCTTCGCTTCGATTCACAGAGCCCATGTGCCCGCATTCACTTTGTAAACCGACCAACACGGTACTAATACCTCCGACAAAGAGCTAATCTCGGGTCACGTTTTCATTCGCCCCACCTGCGTTACATGTGGTCCCCTTTGGTCACCGGTTGATGCGCCCATTTCAGTTATAATTACCGCACCTCCAGCTTCTCCCAAATACCCGCATGCTCTCTGGCCCAAAGCACACGGTCATCTTTCCTGGTTCTTTTGCGCCCTCCCATCACTCGACTCGCTTGCCATCCAGTAGGTCATGTCGGACCCCGCTAGCCTCCCCCCCATTCCCCCAAACATTGTAGAACTGTAAGGATAGTCCGATCTTCTCGTATATCCAGTCGTTCTGACCCTTTTCTTCAGATCTGCACCCCTAGTACGTCCAACTGGATTCACGTCGTTCACCGACGTTTATACATTCCTTATCGCTAGCTCGTGGGCGGCATTTTCAACTGGTGCTTGTATGGTTGCCTGGTAGTCCAGTTCTGTGAGCATCGTCTTTTTCTTCATCTCGACCCGTTTTTTGACCTCTGTCGTTGTTTCAAGACGTGTACACCTACAACTTTGTAGAAGACAGGAGGCCCATTAAGCTACTGGGCAAGAGAAGTTCTCATCATGGCCTATGAGCATCCCTGACTCACATGACTCACATTTTACAGTGTACTGCGTATTTTTTCTGGAGACACTGCAGACAGCTCTAAACGGCGCAGACCTCTACTACTGGTTCGCCTCCGGGTTCGGGAACATGAATCACATCACTTCGCCGTATGCTTCTGCCTTTGACACGCCGATAATGGGAGCCGCTGTTTCGTTTTTGGTTCAAATGTTTTTCGTTTATCGGATATGGGTGCTTGGCAAGAGACGGACATGGTGGCTATGTGTACTCATCATTTTGGTATGTCGCTCCTTGTCTGGGCCTTGGAGCTATCTCACGATCACCATAGTCCTCATTTGTCGATGCAACGGCGGCGATCTGGGGGGGTACCTATGTGAGCCCCCTTCGTTTCACTACATGCGAAACATGACTCACCTGCAACAGACGCATGTCCGCGGGAGATTTGCCAGAGGACGCGTGCTGAAAATTCTCGCAATGGTAAGGTCACCAAGTGCGCAAACGCGCATACCTCTCTGACGAAATAACTGTACCCCTTCAGACCTGGCTCATCGGAAACACGGTCTCTGACATGCTCATCGCAAGCACAATGCTTTTCTTCGTAAGTTTGTTTTGTTTCGCCTCGGTGAGGTTCTACCCGATGGTGACCATCTTTCCTCAATCCCACAGCTAATCCAGCGGAGGAATAAGGACGGCTTCTTGAGCAGTCACGCACTGGTGAGCATAGTGCGGCTGACGGTTGAGTCCAACCTAATGACGAGTAAGCCATTCCGAATCCTGAGACGTTAATCCTCGTCTCATTTTCACTCAGCCACAATCAGTCTCATTTCGATGCTGATGGTCGTGATCTTCCCTGTGAGTAATGCCGTCTGGCACGCACACATTATCGTCTCCCCGCTGAAACTGACGCACCCATTCTTGAAAATAGCAAAAGGGTTATTACTTGTGTCCGTACGTGTCCGAGTTAACCCCCCACTCAAATAATATTGTCATCTGATCATCAAATTTCATATTCATCGCTTGTGTTTGTACAGCACACAAGTACTCGGGAAGCTGTGAGTTACACATCAGCGTTTTACCTCCGTCGAAAATCCTCACGCCACACATTGTTGCTGACCAAAATATCCGTCTTGGACAGATACTCTAATACCCTCCTCGTATCCCTCAACAATCGCATCTCCCTGCGAGATACGTCTGCGTCTCGAGGAGGGGTCATCCGGTCTCCTGAAGGGTCATTCCCGGATACCGCCCGCTCGGATGCAACGTCAGGCATGGGCATGATGATCATGGAAACGGAGAAGTCCCCAGCAAATACTTTCAGGATACAACCACTTGATTTTGAGACAACCGAACAGCGGCGCGCGTCGCAGGTCATTAGTGAGTCTGGGGATAACCCTTCTCCACATTCTCTCACAGAATCTGACTAGTGCCCCGGGCGTCGGCAGATATCGCATGATTATGATTCCATGACTGGACCTTGATCTTCTTGTTACTGGAGGGGTTCGCGGCACGAAGATTGGTGATGGTGTTATTTATGGCTCGCAAACGGACTTACACTGTCATAACATGTAATCATTGGTGGTTTTCTTATCAGTCATGAATTTTCACGAAGTTTACTTGGGCATAGCCTCCGCGAGCGTGCCGCCCGCATTTCTATTTTTAAAACACCTCCCCGCGGGCGGAGCTGGTTTATCGTTACGGTATGTACAATAGAATACAGCATACATGTGACCACCTATGTGAGCGCGATCTTCAGCGCCTGCAGCTCGTCCGCGCTGAGCCCGGTGATCTCACCCTGTCCGCCCGAGACCTCCCTAGACTCCAAGAACGTTCGGAGTGACACCTTCTCTGGACCATCAAACGTCCCAGCATGAGCAGACACATACGTGTACAGCAACCTACAAAAAAAAACATCCGAACTCATCATCAACAAAACACTGATTTTGATTTGAAAGGGGTCAAAAGTGGGTGTTTTGATACGAGACCTGGTCAGTTTTTCCACGAGATCTGCGTCACAGCCATCGCCCTCATCACCGTCTGGCCCGTAGGGTGTAGGCTCCGTCAGCTCCTGCACGAGCACGGGCAGCAGCCCATGCGTGCGCAAGGCGCGTAGCGTCTCGGGTGCCGTGTCGGCCGATGCGGGATCAGCCACCATCGACGCATGCGAGTTTGGGTGCACAGAGGCTGGCGATTGCGACTCGCCGCCGTGTACTCCCACATCAGGAGAAGAAGACTGATTCGTGGTGGCGGCTGCGGCGACGGCGACGGCGGGCGTAAGGAGGTTGTTGAGGAGAAACGCGGCTTTGCGCCGAACGCCGATGTCCGAGTCTGGGCGGTACGTAGAGTGAATGTATCGAACGAGCCGACCGGGGTTAGAATGGGCGGGTTGAACGGATGGACAGATAGATGACTAGATGGATTTGCGATACCTGACAAAGCGCCGCGCAGAGCTTCCCAACCGCCCGCCGAGCCAAACGGGGCGATGGCGGCAGCGTTGTGTTTCAAGAGGCCCGAGAGGGCGTATATCGCCTTGGAGCGGAGTTGTTGCGACGATTGGTTCGAGGAGGAGAGGTAGGAGATGACGGCGGGGAAGGGGTCGTGGGCGAGGTACTGCACGAATTCGTGCCACAAACGAAGGATCAAAAGTAAAAAGCGCGTTAGGTTGTGTCGCGGCAGGCACCTCGAGGGCCTCAACGCGCGCGAGGAAAGAGGGTTGGAGGGGGTGTAAAAACGCACCGCTTTTTGGGCGGCGGGATTGTTCTGCAGGGCCGTGCCGATGACCCACAACGCCTGCACTTTGATGTCATCTGAGGGAGTGGCGAGTAGACCTTGCAGCGGCTCCCACATGCCGAGCTTTTCGAGATCTGATGAACGAACGATGCGGATTATGAATTAGTGTCCTCGGGCATCCCCAAGTCAGACGACCGATGACATAGAGGCGCGCGTTACCATTCGCATTATCGATGTTCTCGACGAGCTGGTATGGCAGTCGTTTTAGTTTACGAAATTCGAATCGGAAGAGAGCCGTCAATCAGCACGCGCTCGGAATCGATTGATAACGAGCGGGAGGCAGGTTGAGTGGGACATTTTTTACCATCTCGAGATCATCCAGCGCCGTCAGCCGCGCGTCCTCATCCAGAGACACATCCTGCGCCTTTGCGAGGGCCTCTTTCATCAGTTCCGAGTCGGGCCTGCCCAGTATCGCGTCGATGATGCCGGGATCGAGGTCCGTCCGTCGCGCGAGTGGCACGGCACCGGTCGCAGAGTCATTGTCGTTGCCTGAATTTTCGATTCCCCAACGTAGAAGGCTTTGCATTGTGCGCGTTTAGCTTTGATGTCTGAGATGAAAAAAGGAAAACAAAAAGAATACAGAATGGTTGTGAAGATACACGATTCATTACGTAAAGCAAATAATATCACGTGAATGTAGTAAGCGCATCCACGTTTGCGCATCTCGTTGCGACTTCCATTTCGTTTCTGGTGAGTTCTGGATTTCTCTTTTTTTTCTGTCTCTAGTGATGATTCAACATCATACCATACTTTACCACATTCCGAATCACTGTGTGGAGTACCTTTTGATTTCAGCCTTGTCTGAAGCGAGCCCCTTCTTTTTTCCCTTTTTTTTCGCACGTTGAACTGACGAACGTGCATTCTCTCCAGTGTTGTCGGGCGTCGCGTTTTCGGTGGATCCTTTGTCGCTTACATCAATGGGTGAGTCCATCTGTCCAGATTTCTTCTCTTTGTTGGCCGTCGAATCTCCTTATAAGATGATCATTTATTCTTTCGATGGGCGGACACGAACGTTCCTGGGAATCGGAGCTCAGGAACTTGTTGAAATGCATCGAACACTGAACTTTTTCCTCTCCTTTGCTCACCTCTCGTCCCTGATGTTTTGTTCTGGCATCATACTGAATGATGATGGATTTTGACAGTTGCAGGAGCTCACTTTGAAACGTGACTTGGATTTCAAACGTGTCTCTCCTCTCCACTCGACCACCACTCGGCGTTTGCAGGGGGCCGTGAGGGGAATATTCGTTTCGATTCTAGAAACACGTTTTGTGTAGCTATTAGGTTACAATACGACTGTGTGAAGAAACCCAATTGAGAGGTTGCCCTTAGCATGTGAGTCGAGACCCTGAGCATTCAATTGAGTCGAGTCCTGGTCACCTGTCTGATCTTGACTTATTGCGTTCTTTTTGCGCTCTCGGGCTCGCAACCCACCGCACACAACCCTCCCCCCTCGTGTCCTTGTCTGGTCATCGTTATATGGCGTGGCCATCATCCATCGTGTAAAAAAATTTCTCCCCTCCCCTTTCTATTCCCGCTTTTCTCTCCCTTATCAATGGGTGTTGGTCGATTGACACACCTTCTCAACACCACTTCGGCATTCATGTCGGCCGCAGACGTCGAGGTCAGTACACAGATCACGGCGTCATCGGACAGAAAGGCTGTGCTAAGACACCCACCCTCAAAGTCAAAGGGCAAAGCGCCTGCGACGTCCCCAGAATCTGCTGTGGGCAATCGAAAGCCTTTGCTTGGTATCGATACTCGCTCAAGATCGAGGCAGTCGTACGGTACCATCGGCGATCAGCTGTCCAACGGTGGACCATCCCACCCACATACCCATAGCCCCGAGACGTATCGAAACGGCCATCTCCTCTTCAATGTCCCCGAAGAGGTGGACGATGATGACTTGGAAGCACTACTAGAGGAAGAGGGGTTCTACTTTGGTTCGTGTCCGTTACGATCGCTGGACTCTATCACTCACTTGGCTGATGTCATACAGGATCGTACAGCCATCTCGTTCGAATTTACACCATCGTACCCATCACATCCCTCGTTACGTGGCTCCTCCTAGCCACCGTTCCACCACTCATATGGCCCACTGACTCACCCAAAACACCGCACGCGCCTTACTTTTCCACCCCGCTCCCTGAGCTGCTCCTTTCCATCTCACTCTTTGCGCTTTCGCACCTACTCAACCCACATCTCTTCGCCTTTGCTGGCGCGTTGCTACCCCACCCAACAGCAACAAGCGTGCTCGGCACAGCGCTGCACGTCATCCTGCGCAACGCGCTTCGCACCGCCGCCCTGCCCATACTCGCCATTCCCGGCGGCGCAGCGACGTTCCGAGCCCCGGCGTTCCGGCGCGTGTGGTGGCTCGCGCTGGGGTGGTCCCTCGCGGAGGTCGCGGCGGGAATCGCGCAAGGATACGAGACGCTCGCGTTGTATCGCGACGTGCTCGTTCCCGAGAGCAACGCGCGCGAGCTCGCGGCGTCTGTGGTCGCGCCGCCGACGTGGCCGCCGAAAAATGGTGGCGGCGGGAGCGATAGCGCGAGTCCGCCGGCCGCCGCGGACGAACGTCTGCGGGAGAGCTTGAGCCGCGGCGAGGACGGCGGCGGACCTTGTACGGAGGTTGCCGGGTCGTCGCCTGTGCGCGGAAGGCAGTTGCAGCCATCGTCTCGTTCGCCGTGGACGGCCGCGAGCGATGCTGAGATTCGGCTCGAGGTGGACAAGGACTTTGATGAGCTCGTCGCGGTCAAGGCGCGCGAGGAGCTTGAAGAGCTTTACGGGTTTCCCGCCATCGTGAGTCGTCGACGATGGTTAGGTCCTCACTTCTCGGTTCACTGACGGTTCACCTTTTGGGAACTGCAGCGCGTGCCTGTGTTTGTGTCATGCATGTTGCGCGTCGCGTCGATATTCCTCTCACTCGGCATCGTCTTGCTCCTCTCAGCGGGCTACATCACATCGCCCCTCGCCTTGACCCCAATAACCGAAAATGAAATTGCTACAATCATTCCGCCTTGTTGGTCGAATAGTTTGTTCTGGGGCACGTTCTTGGGTGTGTGTGCTGTCAATTGGTGCCTCTCGCTACTGCACACTCCCGTATTCTTACCACGCGTCGGCGTGCATGTCGTGGCGTATCTCGGGCTACTGGTCGGGTTAGGGATGTTATTCGCGGGGCTGGGCGTGTGGGATGCATTATCGTGAGACACGAAAGGAAGACAAACGATTCCCTTGTTTTCTTTTTGCAAAATGGATTTACGTGTTGGTTTGTATTTTGACGAGAGGAAGCATTTTTGATTGATGTCGTACATCAACGTCACGTCATACATTTACATTTTGTACTTCTACATATTTGCTTTAGCACTGCCGGGTTCAGACGTTAGCTGGAACTATTTGGTACGTACAGTACTGTCAGTACGTGGTTTACAGACGGTGCGTAGACCGCAGAGGTCCCAAAAGATCACCATGGTGACCGGTGACCAGCTGTGGCCTTGATCCGTATTAGGACATGGGCCACGCTCTCCATGCTGCCGCGTCGTGTTGTCTTCCGACGATGGAGCCAAGCCGCATGAAAATACCCCGTCCTCGCGCTCATGGGAAAAAGCTGCAGATAAACTTTCAGTGGCTTGATAGTATTTTCAAATTGCTTATTGATGTTGATGTTGATGGACATGGGAAATGACCCGCAGGTTCTTCGATGTCGCAAACCTGTGCCCACTTACAGTGGACGGCCAACACGACACACATCAAGCTACTTCTTCCTTCTTGACCGCAGCACTCGACGACGAGGTTCTCATGAGAGAAGAAGAAAAAAAAGAGGGTCACTCATGTCCGGCAAAGCACTGCATACGATCGCGGGTTCCTGAGACATTTTTTTTACCCGACGCCAAGAATAAACCGTTGGTCCACGATGTGGGTGAGTTGTGCATTTCCTGCGATTCGTTCTCGTGCGGCATATAATTCAGGGCATGGGTTTCTCCAAAGAGTTACATGGGACACGGATTCCGGATTATCTGTGTGGCGTATTGTGTCCAAAAAAACGGGCTAGTACTTTCGCGGGCGACAGGTCGCGCAATACGGATAAATCAAAAAAACATACGATGACGTAAGCACCTCGCGTTTTTCCTTTTTGATACGACTGTCTCATTGACGCGAGGGATACCCGTCCCAGTTTGTACTCATGGGCACCTCGGTTTGAAGAAGGGGTCCGTCCTCTCCTGACATTAACTCCACCGCCTCCCCTATCTTTATCCTATTTTACGTCGCCGACGCAGCAATCCCAAGAAAAAGCGCGTTTAAAACGTGGTCCTCTCACTTTCCGCGCACGCGCTCTGCTGCAAGCCGTTCAACATTCGACCCAGTTTGTCCTCGTCCGTCAGGTCCCGCGATTTCCGGCAAACCCTGCACACGCCCCTCCCTTTTCGTCCTCCAGTTGATCAATCCGAGACATGGCCTCGTCAGACGTCGTTCGCCAAGCCCCTCGACCCTCTGAACCAACTTCTCCGCTCCTCACAGCGAACCGCATGGTGCACTCGCGTCAAATGTCCTCGCTTTCCATGACCACGTTCACCACCGGGTCGCAGTCGATTCTCCCGTCCGAACCCCTTCTCCGCGGCACAGAGCGTCATGAGACACCCTCGTCGCGGAGACCTATACCCTCTGGTGCTTCGTACGTAGCGTGACCCTGTGGAGCTTGGCTGTTGGTTGATGTGTTTTTCTAGACCGCAGGGCAGGGGATATTGGGAGATGGCTCATGTGCGCCGCATGCGCCGATGGCGGACGCTTTGTGGCGTTCTTCTATCGATCATGGGTATGTCATCGCCGAAGTTCTCCGCGGGGCTATTGTGGCTAAAAACACGTCATCGTAGGTTCGTGGGCAACGTACACAACGGTTCGTTACTTTGTCGCATATGCGGTCTATCAAGAAAGCGCCCGTAGATCGGCAGCGCTGTCCCTCGCTATCGAATCGTCACTCTCACTCATTTTTGTCGCGGGTCTCGCCTTGTCGTTCGTGCTACCATGCAGCATCACCCATCACAAATCTCCCCATCATGCACTGCAGTCACTCGTTTCGGTCTTCCTTTTTGCGCCGACGGTCATCAATCTCGTCCTCGTCTTTGTCTGGAGACACGCCGGGTCTAACTTGAGCCTGCGTGGTCGATGTCATTGGAATGTCGATGTCGTTTGGGTCGGGGTCGGCGGGCAATGTGCTAGCCATGCGCCAGCCTTCGGAGTCTGGCTCACCGCTGCCGTCCTGCGGTTGGTGTTGACGGTCATTGTCCTTGTAGGCCATCGTCTACTTGCAGGATCATTGCGTCAATCTCATTTTCGGGCTTTCCAGATCGCCTATTACATCGCCTCATCAAAGTACCGCGCGTTACGGTGGATGCCCAGTTATCGTGCCGAAGACGTACGTGGGATAGACACTGTCGATGTATCACAGTTCATGCAAGGTGATGCGCCTTCCCGACCCTCCCCCGTTTTACACCCCTTCATGTATAAGAACGGGGGATTCGCCGGCACACCGCAGCGTTCTTTATCCGGTAGTCGGATGGCGGTCATACCCGAGCTCAGTGATTCCCATAACCACCATTCACAAGAGCATGCCGGTCGGGATTCCGGAGAAACTTCCTCAGCATCCGAGGATTCGAATCACAGATCCACCGAGTCAGGTGTCACCATGCGCAGGTCGTCGTTGCGGCGTACGACGAGTTCACGTGACGCACATTCTAGCGAGGGCTCGTCGTCGAGGCATGCGATGCTTCCGTCCAACATGGAGGAGGGAGGGATGCAAGGATTTGCTGACCGTTTCCGAGAGCTCGTCAATCGGGTATCCCGCGAACTCGAGGACTCTAGGATAGTAGAGGACAACACCGACTTGCGTTCGCGGACGCCGCCACTACATCACGTCCTCGACACGCACACACCCTACATGTCCATCGACGAATTCGGGCGCGCGGTGCCCTCCGAGGAGCCCATCGCGATGCTCGGCGGGGTCATCAGACGCATGCCGACGATCGAGTCTGTGGGCTCCCGCGAGCTTGGGAGCCTCCGCTCTACCGCGGTTCTCTGCGGCGCCGGCTCGCAGTCAGGTGCGACGTCCTCCGCCTCCACACGCCCCCCTACCCGCGCGACGATGTACAACGACACCGCGAGCGCCAGCCAACCACCGAGTCGGAGCAACAGCATACATCGACAACGCATGCCGTCCGAACTCGGGGAGCTCATCCGGGAGGCCTTGCGCGCGCGCGGCCTGCCGCGCCCGCTCACGTCCTCGTCCTCGTCGCATGGAGCTTCCGGCTCCATGCGGCCCGCGAGCGCAGGCAGCTTGAGCGGCAGCGGTTGCGGCGGCGAGTCGGCGTGTAGCGGACCGCCGCCCAGTCGAAGCAACAGCCTCGGGCCGAGCGAGTTGCTCGCGCCCGTGACGGAACACGGCGAACACGTCGTGCCCGTGCCGCCGCGCTCTCCTACCGCTCCTCCTCTGCCGCCGCCGAGGCGGCTGTGTGAGACGCCAGAGCAGCTTTTGGTCGGCGTCGTTGGTACGGGCGAGATGGGCGAGTTGGTGAGGGCTGAGCGGTCTTGGGCTACTAACAGCTCGCCGTCTGCCACCTCTACGAGTTATTTCACCGCTGGTACGTCAGGCTCTGCGAGTGGCGGTGGTGGTAGTGGCAGTGGTGGCAGTGGCGATAGTGGTGTTGGCAGCAATAGCGGGCTCAGGTGAGAACGACAAGACGAAAAGCGAGACAAGCGATACCGAATTGAATTTGACATGCTATTCCCCCATTCCCCCTTCACACGCACACAACCTATTTATATCATTTTTTGAAAGGCCACAAGCTTGTATGATACACTATCCTTTCGATCCCCCTTTTCCAGTTTATCTCCTTTACTCACCTGGAGAACATTGCTACCGTGATACAATACAGCAAATGCTCCCTTACATGTACGCGCTATTTATGGGTGACGATAGATCCATAGAATATGACGCATTTTTCTAGCCCACAGTCGTCTCTGGGCACCCTATATGGATCTCGGCCACTGACCAACGAACAAGTCATAGATACCGAGGCGGTTTAATAAAGGATGTGGATGGAACGAGACAACGTATGGGCCATATTTTAATGTGGCTGACGTCAAGGGCTAGGGTACATGTAAGGGCCTCGAGCCTGAGCAGAGTGCAGGAACTTGAACAACCGCTGCGAACCGAGGTTATTGCAAGGTACAACTCGAACAAGTAGCGTCAAAGTTTAGTCCTAGCGTTAACGACTGTGCGCCAACACCGCCTCCAACATCCACAGCTATCGAGCCCTGCGGGGGATTTCCCCAGGCGTACCCTGCCATTGCGACACCTCCGAGTCAGATTATGGGTCTGCAAAGATGCGCAGCATGTCCGAACCTTCGAGGAGGGTCTTGGTGAGATAACTGGAAGTCTTGAAGCCCCCATCTAGTCTGCGGAAACGCATCAGGATCTGAATGTCATAAGAGAATCTAGTGAGTAGCTCATACAGATGTTGTAGGAAGGATGTCGTTCCCGAAGTTCCTCGGTGTTTCGATTCAGGACTGAGAATGATGAGTTTATCGCTGCTGATCATTAGACTTGCCACCAACCTTGCCACCAGTTCCTCGACAGGCTTTCCAGTGTCCAAAACGGAAGATAGATGGTTATTCGCAAACACGTTCGAGGACACCTCAGTAAAGATGGTTCGTAGCAAGGAGGCGGAGAATGCGAGCTGAAAACATTAATGAGGGACAGTATATCAAACTTCACTCATACGTACCTAATTTCCCAGGTTGGACGCTGGTGGGCACAGCAACTTCCGTGATGTGTTTTCCCTATGTAACAGAAGGTCGATGGCGGTTGTAAAGCGATTGAAGGGTATAACGTTACTTTGGGACTAGACGAATTCTCGACTATAAGGTTGTAGGGCAAATGACAGGAGATGCGCAGATGAGCCGTCCTTAGACAGGACTCGAATATCCTCTAGGTCTTCTAAAACCTTGTCCATGTACTCGCCGGCGCCAGATAAGTGGGCAACCCTACAACATGCGGCGTGAATCCTGAGGTAGACCGGGTTTGGCAACGGAAGGTCTGGGCGTGTACTTTTGAACACGATTAGATTTGCCTTGCACGAGCGAAGGTATGGTCCTGCCGTCGCACAGACATGATAGGTGTTTTCCTCGCCGTCCTGCAGACATTCAGCGTAAGGACTGAAGGTTGCAAACCACTTACCATGGCCTCAAACCAGAGTTTCAGCTCGTCAAACCAGGAGTGAATGCGGGAATCTAATGTCATGGTGTTATCGAGACTGTGGGCACCAGCACCGCTCAGTTTGTTGGGAAGATCTTCGTAACCGAAATGTGTTATAATAGTCCATGCAGACGCAGCATACTCGAGCTAGGAGCAAGAAGTTGGTGATGGCCGAGATGGAGGAGCACATGGGTGCGTACCATATCACTGTCTTCGTTGGGGCCAGAAGTGTCCATGTTGGTCGACTGAGGAAAAATGTGCGCGCACTGAGTGTTGGTCATCTCCGAAGGGGATTTCTCCACTTCTTCCATAAGCTCGAAGTTCTTCTCAACAGACCAAGAATCATAATTGCCAGAAACGATGCACCGAAAATCATCCCGGATGAGGGCCTTGGAAATTGTTTCGGATGAGAAAATTTGTGGCCTGTAGAGTGCGGGCATGACTCACATTTTTCTTGGCTTTGGGATGATTCTGAGGAGGCGAATCGCTCTCGCGAAGCATTTCTTTCACCATCTCCTTTTTGGTTTCGAAAGAAGGGCGTGAAGGATGAAGGGACGGTAAAGGCGTTGCACCATTGTGTTTCTTGACTATTAAGAGGCCGTCAGACAGGCAAAAACGACGCAGCGACGGTGGCTCAGAGGGACGGATGAAATGAAGGCGATACATTTCACCGATCTTGAACATCTGATCATCATCCTCGCATGAGTTCACCTCTTTTGCTACATGTTCGCTGGCCCGTATTGAAGGTCCTTCTCGGATGAGATATCCAAGGATCCTGGCGTGGACAAGCCTTTGTTCAAGAACTTTGCTATCGGCCTGAGCGACAGCTTTCTCTAGTAGCAAATCTTAGAGTACGCAGAACGTATCTCTGAGACTAAATGAGAGCGGTTTAGAGATTCTGGGAGGTGCGGAGGGAGTGGCTGGGGCATAGATGCTTGGTCAAGGGGGTCGAATTGACTTTCTGTGCAGGGACCAAGGGCGCCTATCTATATATGGTAATGGGATGTCTCTATATGGACGATACATTCTCACACTCCAACCTTGGGCTATCTACTTCCACGGTGTAACGAGACTCTTTCTAGCCTCCAATTGTTGGCGGAGGTTCAGGAATGAATAATCAAC
>Ga0307510_10003383_pt1 | contig 18608 bp, 14 predicted proteins | sample 12_EM_MG_FD_207224 | JGI IMG/M metagenome (GOLD analysis project Ga0307510, IMG submission 207224) | Populus trichocarpa ectomycorrhiza microbial communities from riparian zone in the Pacific Northwest, United States - 12_EM | ecosystem: Host-associated > Plants > Roots > Unclassified | place...
ACCAAACCGAACTAATTATATTTATTCAGTTCAAAATTTTGAAAGGAAAAAAAAACTTAGTTTTATCGGACTTTTTTAGATCCAAATCAAACTGTTTGAATGGATATTCACCTTTTTATATATATATATGAGAGAGAGAGATAATTGACCCGTGCTTCATAGGTGAATATACAAAGCTATTTTGATAATAAAAAAATTATAAATGTAAATTAAAAAATTTATCGAAACATTTAATAATCATCTATGTAAATAAATAACTAAAAAAATCATTAATAATAATTAAAAGACAAACTGGAAAAATTTAAAAAAAAATTTAGATCAAGATATTTGATCTCGTAAAATCAGATATTTACTCGTTTGTGTCCACCAAACATATTTATTAAAATCAATAAAATATAATAAAAATAAAAACACATATGAAACTGAGTGCATAAAATAAATGAAAAACAATTATGCATGACCGAACATATTAGAAATATTATTTCAAAATAACTATTTTTTTCACATAACATAACTTTTTTATATGAAATAAAATAAAAAAAATATGCAAAAATTAAATACAAAACAAAATAGTTTCTTTAAAAATCTTTATCTAAAAAAAGCTTGCAAAACTCATGGTATAGTTAATGAGACCTAGACAAACCAATAGAAAAGAAATTAAAAGTAGCCACAAAACCAAATTTTTTTAAAAAAAAATAATGTAAAATGATAAGATTGTAGAAGAAAATGAGGGGGGAAATGATTCATAATTGTATTAACTCTTAAAGTTAAGACTCTAGTCATTAAATTGAAAGCATAACAAATGAAAACACCGTGAAGCTCAATCTCGAACAAATCAAACACTGAAGAATGTAACTGGAAAAAAAATCAACCACATAAAAAATTGTAATTGAAAGAATGAGAGTGAAAACCAAAATAAAAAAATAAATTTGAGGGCATCTAAAAAACTTAAATTGGAGGGTAAAATTGAAAAGAAAAAAAAATTTAACAAAAGGAAAAAGAAATCAAAAGAATGAGGGCTAAATTGAAAAAAATAAAACAATATAAACTTTTATTGAAGAGTGAAATTAAAAACCAATAAAACTTTAACAAAATAACCAAGTATGAAAATCAGAAACTAAAAAAATAATGAGCAAATTAAAAAAAAAAAACAATATATGACAAATTATAATTTAAAGACTAAATTAAAAACATAAAAAACTTTTCTAAAAGGGAAAAGGATGAAAATAAGCAATAAAAAATATAAGGACTAAAATTTAAGAAAAAAAAACAAACATGTATTTTCTCTGAAAGAGAGAAAACAAGGAAGAAGAAAAAAATGACAAACAACGACAAGCCACCTATTAGCTACCATCACACGTCACACCAGTAGAAAAAGGGCACGGTGGCACTTCTAAGGACATGGCAGAAGGCAAGGTTTGAACATCGGGTGACATCGAACGCGCCGTCCAAAGGCCGCGAATGCCACCCACGCGCTGGCGCATAAAGAAGACGCGCTAGCAGCTTTCTCAAATTAAAAATTAAAAAATCAATGTAAAATAACCAAAACACCCTTAAATATATAACTTATCTTGTCTTTTATAAGGGCAAACATGTATTTTAACTATAGCTTAGGAAGAGAAAAACCAAAAAAAATACCCTTGGTCACTGAAGTATATTTTGACCTTGAAGATAAAAAAATATTTTTAATATTTTAAAGTTTGTGAAAAGACTGAAGATTTTGATCACCGATTCTAAATTTTGTTGATAGTAAAGAAGTATTTTTTACTGTAAAAAATTAGAAAAAACCATCATACACCGTCTAATCTTGGAGGTGTGACTAGAATTGGAAACAAATTATTCTGTTATCTGCTTATCACTGTACTGTGGATGAGACCCGATCAGCAACATGAGCCCTCAAACTAGGTCAGGGTCCAACAACTATAATCCTTTGATTATATGAAATATTAATTCATATGCTTGGAATGCAATGGTCCTGGATTCTCAGAACCATTCCACACCCTACCTACCTTGAAAATCAGCTATGCCATTGATGTGGGATTTGTATGGGAATAGATTGCAGGTCGTTAGGGTTTAGAGAGAGATGCTCAACCTTTAATTTTTCATTCATATCTTTTGCCCTAGCCTAGTTCCTTTCTATGCGGAAGCGTGCCATAAATTGATAAATCAACTGACCCCAACAAAATTGGCACATCCCCCCACAAGAATCGAATTCAAAAAATGATTTTACATTTGTAATTTCACTACCCTGGGGATCCTTCATGCAAAGCCACTTCAGAATTCAGATCCTCCTTACAGACGAGCTCCCACCGCCATGTGAGACAACCATGTCCTTGATTGGTGTCCTCTAAATGGGCAGGTGATTCAATCATGTCGCCCTAGCACACCACCATGCGCCACAAGAGCTCGGTTATTGGTTGCCCAGCTGCAAGGCACTCACTCCTCCAACCAGTACACATTTGTCGTGGGAGCCAAAGCCGGAAAAAAGATGTTCTGTTCTGTGGTTTGACCTTATCCGATGTCAGTAAATTCTGGCAACGATGAAAAATCATCAAGACCCGATGTGAAACCAAGAACATAGTCATGTGCGACAGCATCCCAGGTCCCCATTTCCGCTGAAAGCTCCTTCTCAATGCATGAGATAGAATATTCATCCTTGTCATCCTGAATGGCTATTGGCGGCAGGTCAAACCTTAAATTGGGATCCCTGGATGACAGTACAGGCAGTGGCTGGGATACTGGCTCGGCAAAAAGGTGTCCTTGACTGTGCTCTATTAAAGTTTTCTTCATCTTTGACCTAGGAGGCTTGGTTGACTCGGAGACGGAGAGCTTGTGCTTTCCCAAGGACTGCGTCTTTGAAGGCAGCCGCAACTTGAAATCATTTGCTGGTGCGGAAGATGAAACCCAGCCCAGATCTCCTTCAACACAAGCTCTTGCTGCATCCCTGGGACAAAAGGACGTAGTCAGCAACTTAAACAATCAATTAACTGTACATGTTTTACACGGCAATCGCAGGATTCAATTTGTAAGCACCTCAATAGAATGATCAATAGCATCTGTACCACATATCAATTTCTGGATTTTAATAATAGCTTCATAATAATCCCTGGGATTTTTTCAAGAAGGTGCATTAAGAAATTGATAAAATGCATTAAATCAAGAGATCCATCAAGCACTATAGATTCCGGCAGGGAAGAAAACAAAGGTAGCACAATTCAGTCAGACAACCCAGTTCTCATACAAGGAAATTAACAAACTGGAAGGCATTATAAGAGTAAAAACCTAAAACTCTCAGTCAACAATACTATGCTGCTAAAGCTGTTATCTTCAACATCATCAAATAGGAATTAACAAGAGACTATTAATACCAAACAAGCGGATCAATGTCGTCTTCTTGATTGCAAGAAATCATACCTGAATCGATTTTCAGCTATACTTGTGGATGCTCTGAGATGGTGAGCCTCTGCTCTATCCTTATTTACTGATGTCAATGGCGCTGAGCTAGGTATTGACAAACTTATTATAGGTGGGAATTGAATCAAAGAATCATCTTCCTCTTTTTGGAATTCCAATGTTATTTCCAACTGCTCACCAATGGCAGGAGCAACTTCGCTCAAGTTGGAATAGGAAACTCTATCATCTGGCCTTCTACTGCTGGCATCATGGAGTGCATCAGCAAGCAACTTGCTACTATGTCCCAAATTAGTGAATTTCATTCTTTTTGCAGATTCCTTTGAGGAATTCGAAGGTAACTGATTGACAGAAGAATTGAAAACCCTTCCATGATTATAAAGAGCATTTCGAGATGATGACAAGTTCTGTTGACGTTCAGCACGAGAGTTCACCCTCCACACAGCAGAAAGCAGTGCTGTGAAGTGCTTCTGGAGAAGTAACTCATGGTCTGGCTGCTCAGCAGCAACATTTAATAACATCCGTATGTTATCCTGATGCAACAAAAAATTGTTCAGCATAAGCATTATTGTCTTCTGTATTTCATTAAGGAATTACCAAATTAGTGCTCTCTCCAGCAATCTTGTTATATTTCTAATCATTCATTAAAATCAATTGTCCACTGAAAGTGTAAAAAGTGCAGCAGGCATTTTTAAGGAGTGGTAATTTCACAATGATTAACCAGATACTTAAGATTATTCTGAGAAAAAAACAGGTGTATATGCATGTGAACCTGCAGTTTTGGAGATAATGGCAAGCAGGCTAATAAAGTTTCCTGGTATTAATCACTGAAACTTGCATGAGTTGCATCCTATGCGATGGTATACCAGAAATCCCAAAACCATGAATATTATTAACTAGCAGCTAACTAAAGCAATTTTTTATGGCCAAAGATCAATACAAATAAAGAACAAAAAAAATGGAACACCTGAAAGATATCAAATCCAAGTACCACCAACTGTTATCAATCAATTGTTAAGAATTGCTGACCAGTTGGTTAATATCTTCAGGACAGTGCCTGGATCAGGGTTCAAGGGTGTAAATAAGCATCCAGTTTCAATTAGCTAGACTTGATAAATAAATGAATGTTTCGGGAGTGTCATTTCATATTCTCAGCATCTTCTCTCCCTACTTTCTCCAATATATGGAACACATTTGAATGCAAATGAAATCAGACTTACCTCAGTTACTTTGAGAAGGGCCTTCCCGGAGACCATATTGCTCATCTTTTCATTATTGATAGGATATTCTGGAGAAGATAAAACATATCTATGGATTAGTTCTCTAAATCTCTCACAACAATGAACTGGATGGCGGTATCTTCCCCGATAAAACCCACCAGCAGCCATCCCATACAGAGTTTCACTGACCAAGCTCCAGTGAGGGCCATATTCATGTACAACAGCACATAATATTGCATCCTCCTGTGGCAACCATGAATCAGGTGGAGGAACACAATCTCTCGACCAAACATTCCCTTTCTTTAACTTCTCTGGCTTTATCATCAACACCCGTTTCACTGGCATGGTACTGATGGAGATTTTCCCTCCCATCTTGCTCCTGCCAGCTGGTTTCTGCTCAAGATCAGAAACCACCTCATATGGTTTTAATTCCATAGACCTGCCATGCTGCTTTCCAGACAGATCCGAATCTACATCAAAAGAGCACGTTTCGGGAGCTTTTTTGAATTTCTTGCTATTCTTCCTTGACCTCTTTTTGTCTATATCAATTGCTAATTCTGCTTTCTTACGTTTTCTCTGCACACTTGAATAAGGAGACGTAGTATCTGAATATGTACCATCATCAGGATATATCACGTCGTCGTCGTCGTCGTCGTCCTCCTCATCATCTGCAGACAAAGTTTCTATTGATGCCTCCACTTTCATGTGTTTCAATTCAGAAGTTAAAGATTCTTTCTTGAGGGATTTGAACTTGGTTTTCTTTGGTTTCTTCTTAGACTTCGATTTAGGATTGCGTGGCACTTTACACCTGCTAAAATGAAACAGAGTAGTAACTGAGCATTTGATATAACAATAAAAAAGAGTGCCACTCAGGTGTGCCCAAGAAAAAGCCACCTTTAGAGACAATGAAACAATAAAGCAGAATGATTTTTTCCCAGGTTTTCCACCAGATTACATGGCAGCAAGCTTGTCAGGAAGATTCATGAAATGTTGGAGAACAGTTCCTGTTGCATTTTTAATGACAAAAAAACTATCCATGCAACAAGGATGTGGCACAAGCCTTCCTTTTTCTCTGTCTCACCCCTCCCTCATGCACTATTTAGTTTCGCTCTCAAGACAGTTAAATAGCTCAGTTAGAAAGCAAATGCCAACTTTATCCATATTTATTAACGACAGTAAAATAAGTAACCATTTCAAGGGATGTTTCAGTGGAACCATAAATCGACAAAAAACTCAATCTACACCGAAGTGTCCATTCTGTTCAGCATTTTTCAGCATTAACATCTTTTACAGTTAATATAATAAATGCAGTAGTTTGAGCCCAGGAGACCTCCATGGTGTGATTTGTGTCTCCCACACTAATAGCGCTATTAGTGTCTCCCACACTAATAGCGCACTGCATGGTAAATATGAACTGCTTGTGTGAAATTTTAAAGATACTAGGACATTCACTTCCAAAATTTACATGCAGCCAAAACAAATAGTAAATAATAAATAAAAGAACACCCGTCGGCCATAAAAAAAAATTAAAAGGCCAAACAAAGCCAAGTACCTAATTGCTGACCTACATCCTAATTTAATTTTTTTTTTATAAATAAAGTTAAATAGCCAGCAGAATGATTTCACAATAGGTTCAGAATTGTCTTACACCATAGCATCTAAATGTCCATCTGCACTTTCCTTCTCATTAGCTTCAGCTTCAGCTTCAGCTTCCTTTTCTTCCATCAACTACAAAAACACAATAAAAAAATAAGTTTTAAGAGACATTTAAAGAAAAGACAATTGGCAGCATTAACAAAATTCACTAACCTGATGTTGAGTTAGCGCCTCAACTTGTTGTCGGTATGCCTCGGTCGCAAAATCAGCATCCCATCCTGATATAACAAGAAAAATCATCACCTCTGCTAAAAATTGTGATAAAATTGTTTATCCTAAAAAATTCAAATGATTGCATCTATATAATATAACCCCTGTACACAGTGAAAAGGTTTCTTGAATATGGTTTTTCTGTTTTGTGATCAATGGATGCCCACTGCAGTGGAAACTGGATACGACATGCCATGTAGCCATTCATTATAAACTTCAACTGAAGAAAAGTCTTGAAACCAAAATTACAAGTTATATTAATGATTTCATCAAGAAAATTAGAAAATGAATAAATTGAGAAAAGCATGAGTTCAATCTTTCTATCCTACCACCATTCAGACTAATGATACAAAGACCTTACAATTCTCTTAGAGAGTAGTATTATAGGTTACTGATTTGTAGATTTTGATTCATTTACCAAAAACTAGAACCAAATACACACACACACACTGCTTACTTTCATACACCAATGGCTCTTCATCATCATCAATCTCAGCTTCCATTTCGTCCTTGTACTTCTCAATACGATCAAGCTCCCATTCTGTCTCCTGAAACCTAACTTGGGATTCCAAGGCTGCTTTGTCTATAATTGGATCCCACAGTTCCAGAAAACGGACTGCATATCTGTCTATTGGACGTAGCTGATTTTCGAAGGATGAGATAGCTTGTCCAGCAGCAGCTGCCGCCGCTGCCATCTGCTTGACATCAGCCAACATATCGACATCATCTTTGTTCCCAGTAAAAGTTACAGCTCTCTCTTCAATGCAATCATTTTCATCTAAATTCACCTCACCCTCTTTGCAATAAGTTGTCATCTCATGGTCTGTAGGCTCATCAGCCTTCATATCATCATCATTTACGAATTCATCATCTTCCAATCTCCCAATGGCCTCTTCAGTAAACTCTTGGTTGTCTACAGCCTCTTCCTGTTCGACTTTCTTCAATGCCATGTAATCTGCTTCATCTTCAGCATATTTCAGAGCAGCCTCCACGTCTGCATTAGACAAAGAAACCTCATTTCCATTGTTATTGTTTTTCTCCCTCTGCATGTTCTTAATCTGAAGTGTTTTATGCCCAGAAAATAATTCCATAGGATCGAGCTTCTTGAAAAATTCTGTGTTGTATCCTCCACTCTGTATAACTAGATCATCAAGAGCACGCTTCTGATTGGCTTTCTTTAAGATATTTTCTTCAATGGTGCTCTCACTGATTAACCTGTAGATATGCACTTCACGTGTCTGTCCTATCCGATGGCAGCGATCTTGGGCTTGTTGATCCATCGCAGGATTCCAGTCACTATCATAGAAGATTACAGTATCTGCCCCAACAAGATTGATGCCAACACCCCCACTACGGGTTGATAGAATGAAGATAAATATTTTGGGATTGGTGTTGAAACGCTGCATTAAAGTTTGTCTATCCTCTGGTTGAGTAGATCCATCTAAACGCATGTAAGTGTAGCCGTACAGGTTTATGAAAGCCTCCAAAATATCCAGCATCTTGGTCATCTGTGTGAATATTAATACCCGATGGCCTTCTGACTTTAACTTCCTGAGCAAAATAGCAAGCTCCTGCAATTTACCACAGTCAAACTGTATTAGGCGCCTGTCTGGGAAATACAGTTGTCTCCGGACAATTGCAGGTCTAATAGGTGAAAGAAGAGGCAACAACATTTCAGAGCATTTCTCCTCATAAGTTGAATGCAGAAACACAGGAGTTCTGGTCTGACTGCACCAGAAGATAGGTGCAGTGGAACGTGCTGCTGGAATTGCAAACATAAATGATTCCACGAGATCAGTCATCTTCTGGAACCGTTCAATTGGTGAAAGAACAACATCACCAAGCTTAGAGGAGCATAACGAGGAGAGTCGCTCAACTTTTTGGCGATGGATATCATAGATAGGATGCTTCACCGTGAGAAGTTCTCGTAGGGTTGTTGAGTATATGGGTTTTTTCCGACACCTCAAAGAATTCCACCATGCAATAGATGCTGCCCGTTGCTTCATCTCTCTTAATCTCCCCTCCAATAATGACTTTCTAATCTCTTCAAAAATATTTGTTCCAGGCAATCTCTTCAAATGTTTAGACCCAGGCCCAACATCTTCTATGTTAGCCAAATTGGCACGCTCTTCAATTAATCTTGAAGGAGTTGCAATAGCCTTTACTTCATCGCACTCCCAAGAAACCATGTTAAAATCAAGATGTGTAAATATAAGCCCCAAAGCACAAAGATCTACAGATGAATATGGGCCAGGTGAAAACATTGAACAAATAGAACTACTCAATTGGATGTCCACACCAGCCATATCAAAAGAACTAATAATTGGACGACCCTCAAATAAGTCGGGATGATTACAAACTTTACGAAGTTGCATTATGATGCTGATCATCCCAAAAAAGTTGGCAGTGGCAAGGGTAGCTTGTGTCTCTGAACTAGCAATGAAATCCTCGTACAAGTTACGCTGCCTCCTTGAAAGTCTACAAAAGATTACATGTTCAACTTTCATGGGGAGTTGCTTCTCCACGTCCCTTTTCAATCGACGGAGGATAAACGGACGGAGAACATTGTGCAAACGATCAACAACTTCTTTGTTCACTCTTTCTTGTCCCTCCACCATCCCAGTTATTGGATTACTGAACCAGTCCTTAAATTCCTGGTGAGATTGAAAGATGTGGGGCATCAAGAAATGCATTAGTGACCACAGTTCCATGAGATCATTCTGCAGAGGTGTGCCAGTTAATAAGATGCGTCTTTTTGAATTGAAATTTAAAAGAGTTTGCCATCTCTGGGACTTCCAATTTTTAATCAGATGAGCTTCATCCAAAATCAAATACTTCCATTTCTTCCTCTTGAAGACTTTAGAATCCTGTATAACCAGTCTGTAAGTTGTTATGCATACATGGAAGAAATTTGGTTTCAGCCAACCTTGCCTCTTGCATTTACGCTCTTTTGCACTGCCAAAATATGTTAAAATCTTGAAGGCAGGACACCATTTAAGAAACTCTGTTTCCCAGTTAAGCATGACACTTGTTGGAACCACAATCAGATGAGGACCCCATATTCCCTTTTCACATGCTAGGTGTGCAAGCAAAGCAATTGTCATGATCGTCTTTCCAAGCCCCATTTCATCAGCTAGAATCCCATTTAATCTTTGTTCATACATTGTAACAAGCCAATCGAGGCCTATATGTTGATATTCACGAAGAGGATACTTGAGAAGAAAGGGGAATTTTGTGCGCACTTTGGTTGTCGAGAATGTATTGCCTGTTGGTTGTGCAGATCTTGCAGCAGCAGCAGCATCAGCTATCTTACTTTCACTCTCCCTTCCTTCTTCTGAAATTTCTTCATTTCCCTTCTCTTGTTCTTCTACAAGAGGATGTTCCCCATGTTCAACCATTTCATCCATTGAGTTATCCAGCTGCTTCAGTTCTTCTTCATGGCCTGGGGAATTTGACATATTGTCTGATAATACTGGTGCGTATTCAGATTCATCCTCTGAAACTTCACTGTTTGGCTCCTATAAGAAGACATGGATAATCAAAATAAATCAACATACAATATGAGACAAAGGTCTGCACAGAAGCAATTCTTTAACCCACCTTTGTATACCTTGCAAGCAATTCTTCCAAAGGAATTTCACTCTCCTTTTGCAGTAACAAAATCTGTGAATTAGCAGCCATCTCAGGCAAACTATTGAAAATAAACAAATAAACTAGCAAGAAAATCAGAAGTTCTATTAAAATGTTGTTGAAGAACCATAGAATTCTTCACCTAAATGCAAGGTCAATGAACACAAAGAAATATGATACATCCAAATTGTTCTTTACCTCATCTATGGGATTGTTTGAATCTGCTTTTGCCATCTCTTCCTCCTCCAACAAGGTTGTCTCATCATCCTGAACATTGAAGCCAGTGGCAAATCACAGTCAAATATCCAGCCTTTGAAATCTTAAACATGGCACGTGAGCATACACATAAATTGTAGTATCTGAACTTCGCTTGATCACATTAACACTGTCCTCTTTGATACTTGGTGAAAGAAAGAGGACCTGATAATTACATCTAAACACATATAACACAACCTATTAATCAATACTTGGTGCATTGTATGATTTGGGATTGTAATAAAGATGTACACAAATCAGACAGTCACAACATTACTTACTAAACCCTTGCAATAAATGCCATGCAAAGTAGGATGCTTTAAAGTTAGCTGAGATCACAAGTATGCCCTTGTGTTATCCAAAATTTGCCGATTAAGCCCTTATATATATAACTTGGTCAATCAAACCTTAAATTCGGTAAATTCAATCAATTAAGTCCAACATCAATGAAACCCTATTACATTCATCACATTCAATAAGCCCCTCCATAGATAAAATGGCCAGTCAAACCTTAAATTCAATCAATTGGTCAATCAAACAATCCAAAAATACAAGAAAGATATTAAATGAGATGAGAGGAATTATTAACATCAGTTTGTTAGAGTGTTAGTATATTCAGAAATGAAAAATGGAATATATATATATATATATATATATATATATAACATTTTTTAGTAAAGAAAGATTTCAAGTTCTTAATAAGAAGAAAAAATTAAAAATTTATACCATTCTTATTTATTCTCTATTAGATTGATGTTTAATAGTAAGAAAAAAAACTTCAAGAATACATATGAGCCATTGGATTAGTGAGACCCACTATTTGGGTCCACATTAAGATTATGATCCAACAGCTCATAATCTTCTTCGAGTATTTTCTTGTTTTTTTATTTTAAGTTAGCATTTTTGTTTCTATTATTTTCCTCCAATAACCAAACAATCCAAAAATACAATTGCACAACTGCAGATCTGCAAATCAAAAATCAAAAAATCAAAGTCTGCAAAGTCCATTTCTTCTCCTTCCTCTCATGGGATAGATGTCCCGATCTCCAATCTCTTTAGCATTCTAACTATATTACAAATCAACAAAATCTAATTCATTAACCCAAACCAAAACCTTTTAATCAAACAAACTGGTGAAAAATACTAAAAAAAGAACGTTTTTTTTCTTTTGAAAAACAGATGGGTCTTTGAATAACCTGGTGGCTTTGATACTTGACCCAGCAGAGCCCTTTTCTCCAATAAAATCTGGTTCTTCTCTTTGTTTCAATCTGTAACCAAAAACAAAGATTCCTCTCTCTCTCTCTCCTCTCTCTCTCTCTCTCTCTCTCTCTCTCTATAAACAAGATCAACAACCACTCCAAGTCATGCCACCATCATAAGCCTATACTGCAGCCACCAACCATGCTGTACTCCACAAAACACAATTTGTGTTCAACAACCCTGCACTACTTGCAGAGACCAGTTTCAATGGAGATGAAAAACTGTAATGAATTTCAATTGAGATGTAAAACCGTAACCGTTTATTTATTTCTATATATAGTTTGTTTACCTTTGTCTTTTTTCTTCTTTTTTTATTTGTTCAAGTACTTTTCTGGATCCTTTTACTTTTTGTTGTAAGTCTTTTTCATCTGTTTTAACAAAGCATATAGTATTTCCTATGACTTTGGTTAATTTTTTATTTCAAACTTATATTATTCATGAGTTGTACCTTCATTTAGATATAAGCAACTAATGTGTCCTCTGACATGTCAGGTTAGTGTCATGTAAAACATAAGAGCGGGGAATAAATGCCATGACAAAAAATACAAACATGCATATCAATTTGGCTTAATTGACCTTGATCGGTCAAAATTGGAGAATTCAGGGTTTCAATTGACCAAGTAATTTATGTAGGAGTTCAGTTAAAAAAATTAGGATAACACAAGGGTGAGCATGTGGGTTTAGACTTTTAAAAATTGTTCCACTGCCCTAGTAATCATTAGGATATTATGAAAACAACAGTCTTCAGTTATGTCAATTTCACAATGAAATACTATGATTGCAAAGCTATATGCAAGGAAGCAGGTACACCTCTGCAGAAGGTATAGGAGCCTAGCTACCTCCATTCAATAGAAGGTATCACAGACTTCATAATCGTCCTAGCAATAATAGGACTCCCAACAACAAGAAAAGCCCAAAAGCTATATCAAAGTCTGACATAACAACACAATGATTAAATAGTTCTCTCTAGTTTCAATCAATATATAACAGAAAAGGTGCTTAAAATTTCATTTATCCCATGTAAATTCACAAATGGATTCTATTGAATTTGCATTTGGGCAAATAAATTCATTATTGAAAAGAAGAATAAGATTTTATGCTCAAGTTGCACAGGAAAAAACCATAAGAGCAGAAAAAGAGGGTAAAAAAATCCTAACTGCGTGAAAGAACCAAATCATGGCTACCATATACCTTTTCTTCTTCAGCGGCAAGATCAAAATCACCATCTTCCTACATTACCAAAGATACAGGTGAACATAAATATCAAATAAATAATAACACCATATAAATAGCACTGACAATAACCCAAACACAAACTAATAACTAATTGATTTCCTTCTCAGTTATTTGTTTCCCCTTTTCTGGAATAACAAAACGGATTCGTGTGTTTGTGTCCATTGAAGCAATTGTGGAAACAAGACCAAGTCTCCTTACACTAGCCTTCCTTTTTGAAGATGCGGGTTGATGAGTTTTGTAACAGCAGAGAAGGGTTTACCTAAAGCTTATAGCTAATCTAAATGATTTTTTTTGTTTTATTTTCATTGCTTAAGATATTCTAGTAATAGTTAGTCCAGATCACACAGCTCAGCCACCCGTAATTCCATAAGGAAAAGAAATTTGTGAGAGATTCCTGACTTTATTAATAGCAGCAAGGGGAAAAGGTTTGAGAGCCATATACATATGCATGAAAGAATCTGTACTGTTATACTAAAGAAGAGAAAAGGAATAATTGAAAGTAAGGAATTGAAGTGGTTCTTCGCAAACAGCATTGTTGGAAAAAGCATCAACTCTACTTTCATCACTCTGGTCCCTAAAATGGAACCATTAAATATTGCCATTAGACAGATCTTTAACAGCATCTTAGGGTCCCTTTACCATTATACAGAAAAACGATGGCTGTAGCTAAGAAAACTCAGTTTCAACCACTTTATTTATTCATCGCCAATAACCTCTTTCATCCATTCTCCACACTTCCAACTAATTTTCTGAGGTATTTTTACAATGATCAAGCTTCAAGCAACAAATATCTGCTTCTGAAGTTGAGATGCAAGCCATGATTTTAAGATTGAGATCCAAGTCTCTTGTTGGTCGACTCTTAATTGATTTACTTTCCCAAATAATCACCAAATTGATGAAAACAAAACTACATGGAAAAATAAAATCTACAGAAACAGAAGTTTGCATGTGTAAATATTTTGTTATGATAATTAAATCTCTTATAATTAGACATAGAAACTTGAAAAGACAAATAGAGTATGAAGGCAAAGAGTTCAGAGACTGGTGTATGTATATACAGTATCTTGCCTGTTCATCATTGAAATCATATGGCACATGTTCTCTGGCTGGATCCTCAGAGATACTTAACTGATTTCTGGTTTCATATGCCCCAATTTCCAATAAATTGTTGTCTGGAATGGGCAAGGCACCATTATTTTCACCCTATTATTAGATAATAGACATTATGTTGAACCCTTTTAGCTGACTTCAGTAATTCAGCAATGGCAACCATAAACACATACAACTTACACAACGACGACCAGCATTAACAGGTGAGCTGCTTATCTCCATCTCACAAGCAGCAGAAATATCTTCTCCTTTGCCTGCAAAACATATAACCTAACAATAGTATCAGGCAATCAAAGTGCTTGCTAGAGACGTGACTCGTTGGCAGCAGCTTACTCTCACAATGTTCTTCCCCATTTGCACATGGCTTAGCTCCATTTTCACTACTTTCCCTGCCACCTGAAAAAACAGGGGGGGATAATCAATGGGGTGGTCTAGCATAGAACAAACACGGTCAAACAGGACCATCCAGACAAATATGTGCACATGTAGACAGGGAAAGAGAGCCCTTATCTAACAAGGGGACAGCATCAACTAATATATCACTGTCTAAGTGGTAATCACCGTAGACAGCAAGCATAACTCGGAAAATGGAACAAAAAGTATAGGGAAAATAGCATGTCCCAAGAGTAAAAAGAAAATCACGAGAGCAGCTTTCTACCTTTCTCTACAGCGTAACGCTTGAGTAGCTCCTCAAGGGGAATATCCATTTCATTGTGCAGAGCTTCCAATTCTTCTTGCCTTTCTTCTTTGGTTATAAGAGCCTCATCTTCCTCAATAGTATGCTCATCATCTTCCTAGAACAATATTGGTAAATGAGATTGTTAGTGATTGCATACAGATTGCAAATATGTAGGACAAACAAAGGAATTGCCATGACAATTCCACAAACTTTTTAGCTAACAAATGGGGCAGCATCAAATACAGCCCAAGGCTGCTCATAAGAAACCTGAGAACGATAGCAAACAACAGGGTATACCCAAAACAGAATCTCACCATTCAACCATGATATATAAACAACACATAAGTTTTATGCCATTTCAGCAGGTTCCTAGTAGTAGAATTATATAAGCCACACTCCAGGCATTAATGAACAGATCAAATGACAGAGTATTGCCCAGCCCTAATTGATCACAAACAGGATTTTTACATTATAACTACATCTTGCGTAAAACAAAGTAACGGAAAAAAACTTTTACATAATAAAGACACAGAAATGAAAGGCTACTCACCACTTCATCTTCAGATTGCACATCATACTCATCGTCATTGTCTGCAGTGTCCACTTGGGCCTCTAAACAATGAGCTGAGAATTTGATAAGAATATCTGCCCATTGCCCAGCTAATAATTTAATAATCGAACTAAGTGATTCTGCTTACCATCAACAACTTGCAGGGGTGTATTAGCATCATCTCCTACCCTATCCGCAATACTCGGTTTTTCTGGTGCAAAATATTGCTCTGGTGGTTTCTCCACTAGATTTTCTGCCAGCATTGTAGAGTACCTAGCAACATGAAGTGCAGATTCAATGGCCTATCCATAATTAACAGGAAAAAGCTCCAAGTCATCGTTAGAAACAATAATAAAGTAAAACAAAAACCACCTCTCAGTTTGTCCTAGAAGAAACTCAAGATGCTTATCAAGTGCCTTTTTCTTCTTCTCATCAAGCTCCATCTGATGCTTGTAAAGCACCTGGAGACACAGTTTTGGAAAGTTTCAAAGAGAAAAAGGAAACATAAAAGTTGGTAGAGGATCAAACCATTCTAGATAAATTTACCAGCTTTTCTATTTTAACCCAGAACTTCTTTACATCCTTTGAAATATTGACCGCTACTTTTCGCAACCGCTGCTCCTCTTCCTGATTCCAATGAAATGAAAACTTAAACATCAAAATAGACATACAACAAAACCTTCATATGAAACCAGTCCATTCTTTGCCAAATGAAAAGAACTAAGAAAACAAGTCCAAGATAGGAAAGAAAAACCTTCAATTTCTTTTCTCCTCTGGTGGCCTGATCCAACATGCCCTTGCTTGCTCTTAAAGCCACTTTCTTGGCTTGCGCCAATTTCCATTTCCTCTCCGACTCAAAATCCTGTAATTAGCAATTTAATTAACAAAAAAAAATAACATTTCCAACCACGCAACAATCAACAACTACTCAATGAGTTACCTTCGACAACCAAACCATTTCCTCCAAAACATGATCCCAGTGAGTTTTCGGGCGACGGGGTTCTCTTGGAGCTTCCAGTGCCTAGAAAAATCCATTTATCACTAAATAATAATAATTCAAAAACCCAACACCTCAAACTTCCACTAAAATTTCCTAAATGTCGCATGGAAATTAAGTAAAATTACTTATTTCTCAAAATTATAACTCTAAATTTTTGAAATTTTAACCCTAATATCAGCTCATAAAAATCGAGAGAGAAAAAAATCATTTCAACTTCACCGTAACAAGAAAAATAAAAATAAAGAGTGACGAAGTACTTACCTTTTGACGCCGAGCTCTCGTCTCGTGATCAAGCTTAGACCTTGGACCTTTCGACGCCATTGCCGTTTATTTTTATTTATTTTTTCTCTTAAAAAGCATTAACCGCCTGCATGTCGACGAGAAAGTAGATTGCTCTAATGGCTTTTTTAATTAAATTAGATAAATCGGAGAGGGAATGATCCTTCAGCTTCGAAGGATTCTTCTTCTTCTTCTTCTTTCCTTCGGCGTTAGGGTTTCAGATTTGTCTCTTTCAGCTTTTTTTTTTTCCTTTTCCTTTTCTTTTTTTTTAAAAACTTAATATATACTCTTCTTCTCTGGGAGATAAAAGATAAAGTAAACAACAGAAAAATATGTTTGTGTTTTAAGTCTTGCAACTATATATAGTTTTCAATCGAGTCCTCTAATGACTATTTTATCAATTAAATCACCCATTTATAAATACTTTTTCAATCAAATCCTTCGATTTAAATGTTTGGAGAAGTAGTCCGTGTGATTGGTAATTTAGGTATTTTTGTAAAAATATTTTTTAATTAAAAATATAAAGAATAATATTTTTTAGTTTTTTATTTTATTTTTTATTTCAGTACCTTAAAATTATTAAAAAAATATTTATAAAATATTAATTTAATATTTTTTTTTGTTAAACCACATTTATAAATGCAACAATCAATCTACTTGTTAATTTATAAGCAGTTGTAAAAAACTTTAACTCTATCAAACAATCCAAATAATGCAAGTAATTATGTTTTCCAAGGTTTTTTTTAAGAATTCAACTAATTATATAAAATTAGGCACAGTAAAGGTCTTGATTTGTGCAATTTAGGAATGTGGTGCAAATCGCATTCCATAAAAATTTTAAAAATATTTTGCTAAAAATTAGTTTTTTTTATGTTTTGGATCGTTTTGATGTGCTGATCTCAAAAATAATTTTTAAAAAATATATATATATATATATTAATGCATTTCGGCATGAAAACACTTTAAAAAACAACCGCAACTACACTTTAAAACAGGCACATAACATAATTAGGTTTTAAAAAAATTATAAATATATAGATAAACAAAAATATAATTTGGGTAACTCCTTTTTTCTTCTGAATCACCAAAAACAATTTAGTTAATTCTTTGAATTAATAATTTTCAAAAATAAGCCAAATTAATTTGGGTAATTCTTTTCTATCTTTTTTCAATGGTAAATACCAAGTTACCCCTAGTTAATTATCATGCATACAGTGTATACAATTTGTTTATTTAATTAATGTTGTAGTTGTCACCAATTATTTAACAAATCCGGCTGCGAAGTTTCACATAATGGGGACCTAATTGATAAAATCGGTAGTTTGGGGCTTGATAAAGAAATTATATATATAGTGGGGCACTAATTTAAGGTTTGCCTTTATGTTGTTTCTTTTCCGGAGTTGCCTTGCCTGTACTTTTGCACGTTCACCATTTTTCTAAGTTTTCTGCTGCTTCCACGTAACTGAGTTGGTAGCTCACGTGACATGAGAGCGTATCTTTTTCATTACAAACTATTGTCGTCTCTGAGAAAAATCTTGGATGAACGGATAATCTATAAAAGAATAAACTAAAACTACTACCTAAAAAACTAAACGACGTGGCTTAATTTACAGTAAAATACTACATCGGTTGTTGGACCATTGTTGAGTACTATTTTTGAAAACATACTCTACTTTTAATTATAAAATAATTAAAAATATATTTTTTTTAATCATTCAATTAAAAATTGATAGTATTAAAAGATATATGATTTGGTTTTTAAGCAACAAATAAATAATATGTAAAAAAAACTTGCTTAAATTGTCTCGAATTTCATATAAGAATTAAATTGTAAAATGTAAAGAAACATCAATTTAATATAAACATTGTTTGAGTAACTCAAAACAAAAGGTGGCATGATGAAAAAAAAAGTATGAAAGCACAACTTTTAAGTAAGAAGTGAAGTCCAAGTAACTGTTAGCAAGTAAAGAGTAACAAATGCTTGTTAACTCCTTATTATTGTACGAACCTGAATAACTTAGTTAAGTGTTTGCAAAAATATTTTATGTATTCATCTATATATCTGGATCCAATGTATAAAATGAATGGTACATACTTCAAACCCTTGTTTAA
>Ga0307510_10003384_pt1 | contig 18607 bp, 21 predicted proteins | sample 12_EM_MG_FD_207224 | JGI IMG/M metagenome (GOLD analysis project Ga0307510, IMG submission 207224) | Populus trichocarpa ectomycorrhiza microbial communities from riparian zone in the Pacific Northwest, United States - 12_EM | ecosystem: Host-associated > Plants > Roots > Unclassified | place...
CGGGCTAGACCCCCTCTCCTCTATCATTGTTCCGTCATTACCCACTTCCGTTTCCCTTCTGAGCACTGTCATGCTGTTTCTTAAGGCGACGCAATAACCCGAAGGAGTAGATCGCGGCGAGAAAGCCGGAAGCAACAGCGCACCCGCCTGTGACACCGACAGAGGCGATGCTTGCCGCGTTGTATGCGCCGTTCTTGTTAGCATAGATGTCCACTAACGTCGAAATGAGCCCGGATAGGCCTCCGAGCCACCCTGGGATGAAGATGCTGTCGACCAGCCAGGCATAATTCTTGTGATGGCGCCACCAGAGATAGCACATTCCGATCCCCCCGAGGGCGGAGCAACTGAACCCAATCACTAACCTATTAGTTGGACCACACATGTTAGAATAAGGAAGGGAAAGTAGATTGGGCCGTCATTGGAAAGTGTGTCGAAGGGGACTTACAAAGGGAGATTCTGCAGGGCAGACAATACGTTCTGGTATGCTCCACCAATCTGGAGCCTAGAGAGAGTGCCAAATGAACCAGGGAGAAAGAGGAATCCTGCGAGGACGATCCAAGCGAAAAATTGCGCGAGCATATTATGCCATAGAGAGACATCATCAAGCAACATCTCCATGTATTTCGTTCCTGCGTACACGCGAAGTGAATTGCCCCTGTTATTGGACATGGTGGTGGGAGGGGATGCAGGGGCGTGTAACTTTTGGGTGTTGAACTTGACTCTGGACTGGCCTTAACGCGTTCTACACAGAGCTTTGTGCAATATCTGAACAGTTTTGTAGGTTGCGTTGCTATTATCAATGGGCTGGAGTCGAGGGAAGATTTTGCGGTGGGAAGGGGAGGGGGGCTGACTTGGTGTAGGAAACCTGCCGTAGTATATGTGAGTGAGGAAGATACAGATTTGGGGGATTTTGAGTAATGGAGGGCGAGACGACACTATATATGCTCTCACGCGATTCCATGGTTTTCATATGTCACACATGATCTTGTAGGAGGGTTTCGAATCCCGCTGCACCTGTCGTTTCGTATCCCCAGAGAACCTTTGCAAAGCGGGGGGCTAGGCTCAATCTAAGAGGGATCCGTGAATACCCGTTAATAGTTCGCACGTTGCGCAATATGACAAGCATGTTGGGACTAGTCACGGCGCAAAGTTGCAGGATCGGGCGCACCTGTCATTCAGTGTTCCCCAGCGACCTTCCGCGGGGGCGCCGGTGCTAACCTAATGAGTGTTCATGAAAACTCAATGAACAGACACCGTAATGGTGACAGGTAAACCGTAAACCGTTCTTCAGCTTGCACGCCGCAATGTGGTTGCGCGCTGATTGACTTATTGTGTTGAGAGAGCAGACCCTACTAGATCCAAGAGAGCCCAAGTAGGATCGCGACATCAAAATCAATTACGTGGTCGAGACTGGATAATCGATACGCATCGATACACTTCAGTGCACGTTCCCTCAACGCTCTGACAGCAAGTGTGTCTGTCTGTCTTCATGTTTTCCATCTATGGAATAATGACATGTTCGCTCTCCCACAAATCTCAGATCTCACCTTGAAACATTGCCTGTGTTGGCAACAATATCATTTTGCTCACTATATAACGTACTGTGGTTCTGTAGCGTTGTGATATCACAGAGTGACATCCATAATAGTCCATAATGGTGAGTAATTCCAGTCAGGCGGTAAGTAGGATCATTCTTGACGTACTGGGGCATAATCAACTGGGAGAACTTATGTTCGAGGAATCAGTAGAGCCAATGTCCACAAACCCCCAAAACTCCAAAGTAGTCCGCATCAAATTGCCCGGACAGTCTCGGTATTCTTCCCCTACCGATATCAGCTGTGTAAACACTTCCGGTGGTAGACCATAGTGTGCACTCGCGATGGCTACGTTGCCGCGCACGTGGCAACGACGACAAGTATGGTGACGAGGACAAGGGTGATTCACAATTGATTGTGTCACCGAGTCGATGTCCATTGACCCGCCTGACGCGCTTGTTCCGCGTGGCTGTGATCTGTTTGACTTGGGTCTGCTGTACGTAAAGGGGGGAGAGATTCTGGTACTACACACCGGATCCGCAAATTTTCCTCACTTAAATCGTCCTGTCGTGGTCTGGTGCTGTGTCCTCTTCCCACTGCAGATCAATCGCGCTAGTGCCGGGATCAGCTGGTCCCCCTCGTGTTGTCGTCACGGTAGGCGCTAGCTGTCAGAATTTTCTCGGGCTCAGCGTCTGGAACTGCAATCGGAGTTGGACCAGCTCTCGGGATAGCGCCTGTTGCAGGGATTCCATTCTATGTCGCTGGGTTCGAAGTTGGGTGGAGGGTAGTCGAGTCAGGGGTGAGAGCGGCAGGCAACTCGATCGCTGGTGGTGTCGAGACTGATGCTTCGGAGTTCACGCGGCGTCCTCGACCTAGCCGAGGAAGTGCCGTACTTTTTGAGCCCAGTGGAGAGGAGTATGACTGCCGTAGATGTGACAGGTGAGCCATAGGAAAACCACACTGACAGTTGCTGGTGGCAGTTGTGCCCGGCGCCTCGAGCCAATGGCTTGTATTGCAACTAGTTGAGACCAGCCCGGCCAGGAACGATTAAAGGAAGCGCTCCGGTCGTGACGATTTACGACTGGAATCACTGAGGACTGTGGTCGTCAGTTGTGAACGTGAGCACAGAAACTCCAATTCGGACACGCACCGTGGCTAGCATAGAAGTGCCCCAACACCGTTTGTAGACCCATGCGCATTGACAGGAATGGCTGACATCGAATAACCTCTTCGTACATGGGCGGGCCCAGTACTCTACCCTCGTTGTAGGTACTAATCACGACCATCGTCAAGGCGGAGATCCTCGGGGCGACAAAAAAAACATTGAGTTTCCAACAATGAAAATAAATAACCAGTAAAGGTTGTTTTCATCCGCAAAGACAAATTTCACTGGTATTGGTATTCTTGTGATAGAATTGGTGTAGTGTGGAAACATGGCTGAGAACTTGGCCTAGCAGAACAGAATCGGGAACCTGCCCACACCAACTTGACTGACGGACCCTTTAGTTGGCAAGTGTGCATTGAACGACTGGACGGGCCGCACTGTTCCGAGCTTGTCTCATGGCTCAGCCCCGCGCGGGCGGTTCAAGTCACAGCCCAAGTCCGAGACAAGCCCAGTACAAGCCCTTGGTCAGCTCAGTCGCACCGGCACTGGAGTCTGGAGGAAGGACACGCCTGTATACTGTTTAAATATAGCACGTAATCAAGAATTGCAACTCTCAATCTCTCGTCGTGTGCACAATGGTACTGCTTGGAATTCAGGACGATGACAGACAAAACTTGCATGCCTACAGACTCGGAAGAGCGCATGTTCCGACTCTTTCACCCTCTCTTCGCACCTCTTCGATCTTCCTCTCTCAGGGAAGTGTACTCCCTTCAAGTGCCTACCAGGCCGCATAAAGTTACTTACACGAGCCTTCCCACGCAGTTCAGCTGACTCGGATGTGGCTGATGTGGTCTAAATTCGTGATCGCGTTCCAGTCCACCCCCGGGCTGGAATTTCCCCAAGATACAGTTACCAAAGGAAGCTTCTCTTATTAGCTAAGTATTGTGCTTCTTTAGTGTGCGCAAGGACAGAGGAAGAGCTATCTTTCCTCACAGAATCTCGCCCGCGTGCATGATTAATCTTAGTGCTCCACAATCTCACTTCATTCACCCCAATATTCGCATGCTACCTATCAAACATTGAATCTAGTATGTATCAGACAGTGGTGTCTTGATCTCTTCCTATCATCCGCGTAGTAATCCCTCACGCAATTCAGAACTCGGACGCTATTAGTATCAAGGCAGAAGCAAAATGCACGCCTGGATGCGACACGCGTCCTTCCATTCTCGGATCGCATCTCCATATCCTTCCGAGTTGATAGTCATACAGGAAGTAACATCCCAATGAAAAGCATTACAGTACAATGAAACATGAAAACCAAAATCCCCAAGAAATTCCGCTTCGCACGACTGCTTAAGTTGCCTCGCCTCGATTATTTTTCCATCCCGTTTTCCGTCCCATTTTCCGTCCCCGCCTCGCTTCCTCTTTCTTTCTGCTTACCCTCATGCTCGTCCTTGAGGCGACGCAACAACCAGAATGAGTAGAACGCAGCGAGAAGACCGCAAATGACAGTGCTTGCGCCTGTAACGGCGACACAGGCGATACTTGATGCGCCGTATACACCGTTATTGTGAGTGTAGATGCTCACGAACGATGATATGAGCCCGGCAAGGCCACTGAGCCACCCTGGGACGAAGATACTGCTGACCAGCCAGGGATAATTGGCACTCTGGCGCCACCAGAGGTAGCACATTCCAATCCCGCCGATGGTGCAGCAACCGAAGCCCACCACTAATCTATTGGTTAAACCGCATATGTCAGAATAAGGAAGGAAGAGTGGATTGGCCATATGGTGTTTCCAAAGAAGGGGGAAATTGGAAGAAAGGGACTTACAGAGGGAGGTTTTGCACGGCAGACAGGACCTCCTTGAATGCCGTGGAATTGATTGGGAGGTTTTCGAGGATCTCGAATGAACCGGGGAGAACGAGGAACCCTGCGAGGAGGACCCAAGTGAAAAACATCGCGAAGATGTTATGCCATATGGAGACGTCCTTGAGCAGGATCTCGATGTATTTTGATTTTATGTACGCTTGAAGTGAATCGTCCGTGCAAGGGGTCATTGTATGGGAGTAGATCCAGGCACGTGTAACCTTTGGGTGTTGGACTTGACCTCAGGCTGGTCCTAACGCGTCCACTAGGTGGGGCTGTGTGCGATATTTGAATGGTTCTGTAGGCTGCGTAGTTGTTGGCGACGGGTGGAGTCTAGACCGAAGTCTTTGTGGCGGGCGGCGTGTCTAGTCCTGACTGTTTGACCCCTAGGAAAGGGAGCAGGACCCAGGGTGTGTGGGTGAGGATGACGCTGCAGTATCTGGTCTGTTTCAAGGACTATACGAGATGCGGACTTGGGGGACTTTGAGCCATGGAGGCGGAGAAGACTCTCAATATAAGCTCTTACACATATTGTTCTTTATTTTCCATACGTCGTACTTGATTATTCCTTGATGCCTTCCGATCCCGCTACGCCTGTCATTTGCGTATCCCCAGAGAACTTCACGAAGCGCCGGCCAGGCCCAAACCAACATAACGTAGGTTCATGACTTCCCATTGATAGTTCGCACCGGCTAATAGGATTGCAAGAAGATGGCTTAAGTTGGGAGTGGCGCAAGGTTTGCGGAACTGGCCGCACCTGTCACTGGAATTTCAGGGTTCACCGGTGAACTTTCGCGGGTGCGCCGGGGCTAACCCGATGCAGAATCATAAAAATCTGGAGATCCCATACTTTACTGTGTGGTGACATGGTAAGTGTTATTGATCTTGCACGTCGCAATATGGTTGCACGCTGATGAACTTACTGTACGTTGAGAACAGACCCTGGGTCCAAGAGAGCCTATGTAGGTTCACGACATCTGAGTCGATTGGGCGCTCGTGACGGTGGGTAAATCGATACACCCTGGAACACATTCCGTCAAGGTTCCGACAAGGGGGTGTGACTTAGGGTATTCCGATTACAGTCTATGGTATCATGTCATCTCGATTTGGTCGTGTCCCCTTCCTCACCAGTCACCTGAAGATGTGTTCTGTGTCAGAAAAAAACTTATTTCACTCACCGCCTAGCGTACTGTAGTGATGTGGCGTTGTGAAATCCCAAAATGATTGTCCTCTGTAACGACAATTACATCCCTAATGACGGAAAATCTAACAGTCAAGCGGTGAGCATCGTCATTCTTGGCGCAACAGGGCAATACCAGAATAATGTGTTCGACAAACCATTTAACCACGAGCACACGAACCACTAAAACTCCGAAGTAGTCCGTATCAACTACGTAGACAGCCCCGGTATTCCTCCTCTACTGATACCGGATGGGTGAACACTTCCCTTCTGGTAGCAAGCGACGGTGAGCACCGGCAGCGCTTAGATTGCGGTCCACTTAGCCGGAACAACGAGAATGTTGATGGAGACAAGGGCCCGGGAGGTTCAAGTTCGCAATTGCTTGTGACTGAGCCGGCGTCCATTGGCCCGGCGGCCGTGAATTGTTCCATTTGAGTCTGCAGAATACTGTATAACAATGAGGTCGTCGATAATACTACCCAACCCGGGAAATTTCTCCATTCGGATACTTCGTTCAGGCCACGGTACCTCACCCTCATCAACTACAGATCAATCGCGCTAGTCCGGAAATTACTGCTCATGCTGGGGGTGAGCGCTGGCGCTGGCTGTCAGAATTCTCTGGACCTCAGGGTCTGCATCAGTAATATGAGTTGTGCCATCTCTGAGGATAGCGCCCGTTTCAGGGACTTCATTGCATATGGCTGGGTTCACAGCTGGCTAGGGGCACGCAAGTCGAGATGAGTGGTGAGGCACCTCGTTCGCAGGGATATTGAGACGGGAGCGTGGGTGGCCAGAGCGATTCTGCGGCATCCTTAACACACCAAGTTGAGATTGTGCCAATCATACCTGTTGTTCCAAGTTATCGTGCTTAGGCTAAGTGGGGAGGACAGCGTCTCGCGGAGCCACGACAGATCGAAAATTGGATTGAGGATCACAGCTACCGATGAGTGTCGGATTCGACCCATAGCTTGGATGGCGTTTGTGTTAATACTAATACTAGCCCTGTAGGAGACGATTAGGAAAATCACTTCTGTAATGACAGAGACACCTGGTGACTCCAGTTGTAAATTGTGGACGTATGCATCGAACAACAGGCCAGACGTGCACCAGCGCCGATTCGGTCCGACAATGTTTGTAGTCTCCACGCAAAGCAACGAGGATAGTCTACATCTGACGATTCGTTCGTGTATAGGTAGCCCCTCTGTATTCTGTGGTACGTTCTGCTCATGGCCATCGTTAATGGAGTCCTCGGGGCGAAAAGGTCGAGTTTCCATTTCCTATTATGAATATAGATCAACTCCAATACCAGAAAAGACTGTTTTCACCTGAAACAAAATCTCTTACTGATATCGATATTTTCATTGGGATAGCTTCGGAGCATTCAGAAAAATCAGCCGGGAACATAGAACATGGAACGAAAATATCGACACTGACCGAAAACTGGGCGGGCCGAATCTGTCCGAGTTAATCCCACGCCCACGGTACTCCCACAGTGCGGCTGGCACCTCCGGAACTTTCAATTGATCGCGCCACACTGAACACGTATACACACTGGAAGAACTTGGAGGTCACGTTCGTCTACAGTGTGACTCTATCACTAATAGAGAATGACAACTCTTGATCTCTCGTGTACAACTATGATACTGCTTGCAATTCAGGACGACGGGATGGTGGAGGCCCGAGATTCAGAAGTCACGCAGTTGAACCAGCTTTTAGTACAAGAAGCGGGCAGGTTCTTTCATCCTCTCTTCACATCTCGGCCTCGGGTTCGCTTCGCTGTCCCATAATTTTGGCTGTCCCCTCAAAGAGAACGACAAATTGTCTCGGTTTTATGACTGTGCGCGTTTCAATTCTCATATCTTGTGCTATTCCCTCCATTATTAATAATTGGCATATTTCCCACTGGCATATGCCTACTTCATGGACTCGGCCGAATGACAATGTGTGATCTATTTAGGTGCTCTCTTCCTTTGTTTATGACCTCTCTTATCCATATCAAGTATGCTCGAGCCTTTCCATGCATTTCAGCTGACAGGATTCATGTGGGCCCCACCAGTAATTCGTGACCGCGCTTCCTCCCTCCGAGTCCCCATGCGGAAATTTTCTCTGGGATAACGGTAATACCACAAGTAATTCAGAACTCGGACGATATAGTAGCAGGGCAGAGGCAAGACCATGGCGTAGAACCAGTCCACCTGGACGCGGCGTGTGTTACCTTTCACCCTTGCTTCACATCGCTATGTCCTTCAGAATGAATAGCCTTCGTGTACAGGAAGTAAGATCTCAATGAAAGACGGTAATACTGTATGTATGACGAAACACAAAAATCAAAATCAAGAAATGTCGCCATCGCGCGACCTAGTTAGGTTGCCTCTCTCCAATCATTTTTCTCCGACCCCCTCGTTTCCCATTCCCTATTGCCAAAGCTCATTCTGTTACTTGACGCGACGCAACGAGAGCCGGTAGAATAGGGCGAGAAACCCGCAAATGACAGTGCACGCGCCTGTAACGACGAGAGTGGCGATGCTTGAGACGCCTAGTACGGAGGCGTCTGGCGTAGCATAGACGTTCACGAACGTCGAAAGGAGCCCAGAGAGGCCATGGAGCGCTCCTGGGAAAAATAGATTATGGACCAACCAGAAAGGATTTCCCCTCTGGCGCCACCAGAGAATGCCCATTCCGGTTCCGCCAAAAAGGCAACAGCCGTAGGCAACGACCATTCTGTTGGTTGAATTCCAAACAGTTAGAAAAAGAAGGAAAAATAGAGATATTTTTTTCTTTAAGGTTCAAACGGAAGGGGGAAAACTAGGAAAAAGAGGGACGTACAATGGGAGATTCCGAATGGCTTGCAACACCTTCTTGAACTCTCCCGAGTTAATCTCGATCGACTCGAGTTTGCTAAATGAACTAGGGAGAACGAGGAAGCCTGCAAGCAGGATCCAGGTGAAAATGTTAGCAAAGATGCAGCTCCATACAGAGATACGCTCCGAGCTGTGACTCTTCTCCCGCGGGTTCGATTCCGGGGAGTCGCCGGGCCCAGTTGCCACGCCCGTGACCATGGAAATAGTCATTGTTATGGTTTTTTCTGAACCCTGGGTTGTAACGTGCTCAGGTTTTGAAGGCTGAGTCGGGAGGAACCCGTCCGAGTCGTTGTGCTGAGAACTGGTCATGATGGAGGGGACTGTGGTAGGAGTAGTAAATGCAGGGATGCGCCGCTTGGGTGCTGAACTTGACTTTGGACTTGTCTCAACCCGTTCGCCGTGCGGAGTTGTGTGCAAGATCTGGATGGTCTGGTTGCGTGGATTTTCCTGATGAATAGAGTCGGGGTTGAAGCCTGTGCCGTGGGTAGTGCCTAGTTCTGACGGGTTGTGTAGGAAGTGAGCCCAGTGTGTGTGGGTCAGAAAGGCCAAGGTATCCGCGGTGTTCCAGGGACTATTTCGAATATTTGGGGAACTTGGAGCCATCGGGGTGAAATACGCTCTCAATATATGCTCTCTTCCACATACTCTTCCCTAAGCACCGCATGTCGCACTTGATGGCCCAATGAGATTTCTGTTTCCACTGCGCCCATTCATTTCCGTATGTATTCCCAGAGAACTTTCGCAAAGCGCGGGGCTAGAACAAATACAACATACCCAACATAGATACATGAAGTCTTGTTAATGATCTCCCCGTTACGATACGATTGCAGGACGAACTTAAGTTGGGGGTGGGCCGATCACGGCACAGGGGTTGCAGGAGCGGCCGGGCCTGTCACTGAGTCATTTCAATGCTCCCCGATGAACTTTCGCGGGCGCGCCGGGGTTAATCCAATCAAACATCACGAAAATCTACTTAACAGAAACAGTGCCGTATGGTGACATGGTAAGCTTGCACGTCACGATACGGTTGCACACTGAAGAACTTACTCTATGCAGAGAGCGCACACCCTGAAAATAAGAGAGCTATGTGCGATCATGATGTCTCAGTCGATTGGGTGCTTGGGACAACGGATGATCTATACGCCGCAGAACAGCCTCCATCAGCGTTCCGACAGGATGCGTGGCTTTGTCGAGCTTAGAACTCCAGCTATCCATGTCATCATGGCATCTCAATTTGGTCCTTCGGCCACCTGAAAATATGCCCTGTATCAGCGACAATTTAATTTCACCCACCACTTAACGTACTGTAGTGGTGTGGCGTTGTGATACCACAGAATGATTGTCCTCTGTGATGGCCATTGTATCCAGTATGGTGAGTACCCGGAATCAGGCGGTTAATCATACTCATTCTTGACGTACCAGGTCATTACTAACGATTTCACATCTGAAACTCAGGAGCACGAGCACACGAACCCCAAAATACTTGAAGTAGTCCGCATCAACTGCCTCAGACAGCACCGCCATTTCTCCATTACTGATACCAGACGCGTAAACCGCACGCTCCCCTTCCGGTAGAAAACCATGGTGAGAACCGACAACGCGTCAACGAGAATGGTGACGAGGATACAGGATTTTCACGTACGCAATTGCTTGTGCAACCGAGTTGGTGTCTGTTGGCACGCTTGATGTGCTTTGTCCGCAATCTGTTCGACTGCAGTCTGTTGAACGTAACGGCAAAAAAATCCCGGAAAATACCATCCGAGTCCACTTGGATGATTCCTTCAGGGTTCGATACTGTACCCTCCTTGAAGCCAGATCGATTGCGCCAGTGCCGAGATCAGCTGGTCGTCCTCACACCGTTATCGTCAAGGTAGGCGCCAGCGCCGGCTGTCAGAAATTTCTCGGGCTCAAGTTTTGCATTGTCTGGGATAGGACTTGGATTAACTCACAGGACTGCGCCGGTTGCAGGAATTCCATTGCATGTGCCTGGGTTCGCAGCTAGGTGAGGCAGTCGGGGCGAGATGAGTAGTGGGGCACTTCTTTCGCCGGTGGTGGTAAGACAGGAGCTTGGAAGTTTAGAGCGATTTCGCACTGTCCTTAACCCAGGAAGTCGAGATGGTGCCAGCCATGCCCGCTGCTCCAATTGAAGTGGCCGTAGAGAGCGGCGTATTCCGAAAACGCGACAGATCGGAATCAGATTGAAGATCACGGCTACTGATGGAGAGTCGTACTCAGGCCGATTGCTTCTATTGCGAGACAATGTCAGGGCTCAGGCCTCAGGGCCAGCCTAGTCCGCAACAATAGAGAGAAGCGCTCCGATGGTGACAATGATTGAAACGCCTGGTGACTCTGATGATCAGTTGTGGTTGTGAACATCGAACTCCGGTTTGGGCACCTACCAACGCTGATGTTCGAGGTAACGAATGTTGAGTCTCCGTTTCGTACTTTTGGATATAGGCCAACACCAATACCAGTAAAGATTGCGTTTCACCTGCAAAGACAATCTTTCCTGGTATTGGTGTTCTTCTTGCGGTCAAGCTGGTCGAACTTTAGAGCAGTTGGAATACCACCCCGGAACGAACCTGGAATTGAACGAGCAAAGCACATGTTTCGATGCCGAGTTGACGCGTCACTACGTCCGGGTCAAATCGGTCCGAGTTTGTCTCCCCAGCCCAGTGCGCCACTTGCGCGGAGCAATAGCAGTGCATGCCACGGCGACAACCCCGCGCGAACAAAAGTGGTGAACCTTGATCACACCCAATACTGTAGCACCGGAAGTACACGCCATATCCTATGTTAACCCTAATGAGGAATAACAAAGTCCCAATATCACAGCATGGAACCCAGAACGACTGGGCCCGGGATTCAGACGCAGCGCCCCTACCGGGAGCGCGAGTAACCTTTCACGAACTCTTCGCATCTCCTCCATCCGAGCGAGTGATAAGACTAACGTACAAGTGTCAGTTTGATATAAAATGTCAGCGACGTATGGGAACCAAAATCCCTCCCAATAGACTGTCATTCATCACATGACGGCCTGGCTACTGAGGTACTGCACCTCCCCAACTTCACTACCGACTTTTCTCACCTGTTCCGTCTCGCGCACATGCTTCTTTTTGACGGCCTCCAGCTTCCAGACTGAATAGATGGTTGTGAGAAAGCCGCAAATGAGGGTGCATGCGCCAGTAACGGCAAGGGTGGCGATGCTTGACGCGCCGTACGTGCCACCCTGCGTGGCATAGATGCCCACAAATGTCGAGAGCAAACCGGAGAGGCCATTGAGTAGCCCTGGGATGAAGATATTGCCGAGGAGCCACACGTAGTTGTGCGACCAGCGCAACCAGAGGAAGCACATCCCAAGGCCGCCGACGCCGCAACAGACGTAGGCAACCACCATTCTATTGATTAAATTCCACACGTTAGCTTAAGGACCAACAACAACAAATGGCCAGGAGAGAATATGCATTCTTCCTGGTTTGAAGAGGAGGGGAGGAGGGGGAGGAAAGATAGGAACGTACAAGGGCAGATGCCGTATGGTGCGCAATATGTTCCCGAGTTCGCCTGAACTAGTTTCAAAATCCTCGAGAGCGGAGAATGTACCGGGGAGAACGACGAAACCCGCAAGGAGGACCCAAGTGAAGAAGCACGAGAGGAAGGTGTAACGTGTTGGGACCTCCTCGAACATCATTTCCGTGTACCGCGATAGCACAATACTGTCACTTCCAGCGGAGACCCACGTTGCTGCTCTTCTTGGCCGCTTTCTTTGTTTTTTAGGTTCGAGGGCTGTATTCAGGGTCGTAGTTGGAGTCACTGGCGTGGGTTGGGAAGCACCCATGCCAGGCGAGCTGGTGCTGCTGATGTCTGTGGTAGAGATTGGGTTGGTGTGGATGGGCCCAGGGTGCGATTGGGGAGTCACGTCCGTTGTTGCCAATATGGGGGCAATCGCCGGAGAGTTTGTGATGGAAGCGGATCCGAGCACGTGTTCATCGAGCGTCCAACTCGGCTTTGGACCGGGGACAACGCGCTCGCTAGAGTTTGCGATCTGTGGTATTGTATCCCCCGTGCCCAGTGACGAAGATGACCGAGGGGCAACAACTTGTTTGCGTGCGGGGAGGGAAGAGCTGACCACGTTGGGCGCTACATTGCCCGGGCGATCGGTGGTGAATGTATGGTGCGCAAACCAGTCGGTATCATAGAGCGGAGTGGTAGACACGGGCGGCGATTCTAAACGCAGAGAATCGGGGGAATGGGCCGCTGGCGGAAGCGAGGAGGGAAGCCGAGGTTCGGATTTTACGGGCAGTGGCTCTATCGAGAGTGCATCCCCGCGTATTGCAGCGGCCACACCGGGGTCTCGAAACCCGACACGAAGTGACGTTGCAGATACAATTATGGGCGCAGGCTTGCTGATGGTCTCCATCCGGGATCCTTTGGTCGGGGTGAATCGTACGACATTGGAGGAAAATGAATTGGGTTCTGTTCGTCCCTGCACCGATGGCACTTCCATATTCGCAAGTTTCGTGGTTGGTTCCACCACCTCAGATGAAGCTGGGGGTGAGTCGTGTGTGAGATCTGAGTGATCTGGGTAGGTGGCGTTGCTGTTCCAGCGAGGTGTCCAGGCGATCGCCTTTGCGGGTTGCGAAGCACCTTCTGAGGAATCGAAATCCCCCGCTGAGGGCGAGTCCGGGGTATATATGGTCCAGGAAGATGCCATGATGCGTGAGCTGATACAAGAGCTGAATCAGATGGGTTGACGGGGAAGTTCGAACCAAAGCATGGCGAGACCACGGCTGCAGATTTATGCCCTTCCTTCCGTGCTTCTCACCACCTCGCCCTCGCACGAGGGAAGGGCGTAAAGGGCTCGGGACTAGCCGCACTTTCCATTTCCGCTTTCCCAACGGGGCGCCGGGTCTAAACCCCACAGAGCTTTACGAAAATTCCGCTAACGAAATAAGTTACAATACAAATGAACTTCAGTTCCTAGTGCATGTCCTGCACGTCCTAATTAATGTGATATGATTGAACATTGACGAACTCAACGTTTGGGGAGCAGACAATGAATCCAAGAGCATCCTCAACATTACAGCTGCATCAGGAAAATCATGAGATCTACCGGTGGTTGAAATGACCGTGATTGCGAGATGATCGTGGGTTGAATGTTGAACGTTGATCGCTAAATCCAGCAGGCATGTGAGAGTGAATGTCGGCGCCAAAATTAAACGCGGCCCGTCAGAATTCCGGTCCAAGCTTTGGACTCCGCTGTCATTCCATTCGATTTAGCGCTTGCAGTCTGTTCCATTGACATTCCTCGCTCCTGGCCGGGGCCGAGACTGGTCCGGATGCCGCTGGGTGGGGTTTGGACAAGGTCATCAGAAGACGAAAAATCAGATGCCAAGAGGAAGTCTCTTAACGCCGAGAATTGAGTGAATGAGCCAGTGTGTGGGCAGCGAGGAACGAATACGGGATTGGAAATCACATCACGCTATATGTGGCAAACCACTAGAGCGCGCATCACGTGTCTCCGGCCACCGCTTATGAGACGGCATGCGCCATCTCACTGGATTTTTGCCGAGTGCCACCCTTGGGGGAGGGAACGGCACAGTTTCCATTTTGGAAGCGTCAATCACGTCCGATGTGAACACCTGATGCGCATCGAGAACCGTTAGTTGAGAGTTCGAGGCACTGCATGCGATTCGCGAGCTATGACGGGTACCTTCAATGCCGCCACTAACGAGATGACATGAACCACTAATGTGCCAAAACCGAAATCTGCTTAGTTCCTTTTTCCCTTTCCTCCGTTCTCCTTCACGATTTTTGACAGGAATCCCCAACATTCTGTGAGACTATTTGATAAATTTTCGGGGAGAAAGAGCTTTTTCAGTGGCTCAGCAAAAATTACACGATGGAGGGTCATTCGACTTTTGTTGGTTAGGTGTTCCAGACATTGTCCATGGGCCACTGCTGTGAGGGGACATCAATGAGGTTTGGCTAGACTAGTATTGATAGGGGCCCTCAAGCAGATTAGGCCTGAGTTTTCTACTCCTTCTTGTTGATATGCCGGAGGTTCCTTCCTCTACTCATGCAGGTTTGTATCATTCGGCCAGTGTAGAAAATTGGAGGTTTGAGGTAAGTTACTTGCGACTCATAGAGCACCGTATTCGTGCGCTCAGTACGGAGACAGTATCGAAATGCTGATCGGTAACCTGATCTGGTCCCCAACCTATATCATACCGTATCCTATCACCATGACCATCTGGACCATTGTCATCAAGGAGGAAGGGACCTGAATGATTGACGGTTACGTCGTCATTGTACTTGATCAAATCTCATGCGTCTAGTTAATCACCATCGCCCACCTCCTTGTCGACGCACGGTATGGAAAAAGTAGGTTGCCAAACTGAGATGACGAACGCGATAAATATATTGTTCGGATACCATGCCCTTGAACACTCGTCTTCGAGATGTGCCAAGGTAGTACAATTCAATCATTTATGGAAGCACAAGTTTGTGAGACATTCAGCGACACAGGATATAGAATGAGAGAATACCAGAGAAGCGAAGCGGCTAAGCGCAGCAGTTACAACTAACCCAAAGTAGCGCGACGATGGACTTCTTTCAGGGAATTGTGGCGTGAAGCGTTGTTACGAGACCCAGACTGGCGCCCAAAGCCACAGATAGGTTAGCCCAGCAAGACACAAAGATAGAGGAAAACGCACAAGCAAGGGCGATGACTAAGTACAAGGTGATCAACATAAGGCCTTCCATGTAGTTTGACTTTCCGTCTCTGAAAAAGAGCCGTGGCGAAAGTGGTAAGCAGATCGAGCCAGCAGGAAGAAAGAGGTGGCACAACATACTGAATAAGGAGATTGACAAGCATCACAGAAACGAAAAAGGCCACCGTCTTAAGTTGTCACGAGAAGTGGGGGTTGTAATGAAACATCAGAAATAAGGGAGGGTGTGCCTACCTCGAAATCGTCGAAGAACAAGGTGAGATCGTGGCCAGAGCTGTACGGGAACAAGTCAGGTTAACAAACGGCATCTGATCACGTGGGCATGGCAGACTCACAACCAGCCTACCACTACAAGGAGCGGCACGACGAAAGTGGCGATTTGCTGACGCAAAATCGTTGAGATCGACGATGGGGAGGAATCACAGTAGGAAATGGCATACGATCGAACTCCCGACGCAGATGCCAATGGTAAGCCCGACCTTATCCTTCATGGCCATGCGCACTGATGTGACGTGCTCGGCCACATTTCCCTGTAGATCCTGTCAAGTGAAGTCCCGAAAAAAGGGTTGTGAACCTACGACGATGGGAAGGAGAATAAGTCCGATGAACGACTTCTGAATTCTCAGGCTGCTTGCTGTCGCCTCGATCGAACCAACCACTGGACGTACTCGAGAATTAGTCCAAAGTAGAACACACATCTTACTCACTGGCGTCCGCAACGAATGACGTGATGACGGTGACGACCAATAGGCTGGGGGGTTCAAGAATGAAACAAAAATGGGACTGAATTGTTTGCGCTAACATACCCCAGAATAGCGGCCACGACGTTCATACTTGGGTCGTCTTCTCCTTCGTCCACCTCCTGAACAGATTCTTCAAGTTCGAGATGACCCCGCCCTGGGACCCCAGCAAAGATTTCTGTATGCGTTTTGAGCTGGAAGATGAGATAGCCTATATAAACTGCAAGTAGAAGTACGGCAGTGCCGCGGGAGATGACCAAGAGACCATCTTGACTGTTTTCGTGAAGAATGCCAATCAACGTGTCCACAGATACAGGGGCAATTAGGTCCCCACGACCCGGAGGAGTGGCACGTTTCGCGCTATGATATGCAGCGGGGATCACGAGAGCTATTTAACAGCTCAAAGGGGAACAGCATCCAGATGCGATGGACATACTGATGCATGCAAGAGTCATGATCTACCAGATCCCTTTAACAAGTGCAAATTAGAATGACTGGGCTCTCACTGAGGCATGGCTGTGTACGGATCGCGTCAGAATGGAACGATCACGATGGTCCAAAAACGAATACTGACGCTTGGGCGCCCGTCACATGAAATGAGTTCTCATTCTTGTATATTCCGCCTGTGTGATGCCTCGCGTGGTGGGTTCAAGTTCATGGGGTGTTGACCATACGTACCAGCAAAGAAGGAGCACCCCAAGACGAAGACAACGTTGTACAAGACAGAGCCGAGCATCTACGCGTGATGAGCATAAGTTGGACGGAAATGATGATGGACCACACACAGCAGTCTGCACGATCTGGAATTCGTCCCGGAGGAGTGCAGTGACACCCACGATAATTTCTATCACATTTCCGAAGGAGGCATTCAACAGGCCGGCGACAGTGGGCCCGGCGAAGAGGGATATCTGTTCAATGACATCGCCGCTTAACTGAGAAGATGTTCGCGTCCGCGTTAGCTTAGACATCCGCAACACTACTACCGTGCTATTACACACCTTTGCAAGAGAGATGATCGAAATGAAACAGAACCCAAAGCGGAGAGGTGCGTCCCAGCTTAAGTAGTGAGCGGCTCCGGCCACTGGCACGAACAGCAACAAGACGTTCAACCAGGAGCGGAAGAGGAACCATCTATAAGATTCACTCCAGGATGGTTGGTCGTCCGCCCTTAAGGTTTCCGCTACGTTTGAGTATAAGGGCCAGTAAGGCGAGCGCCTATTATCACTCAATAAAGGAGTTTGTTCCGGGGTCGACATATTGTACGGTACCGCCAGTACCGAACCGTACTGTGCTGTTTATCTACCCATACCATCCATATTCGGTTTCCCTATATGGTGTCATGAGATCTCCATTTGGTCATATTTGGTTCCGTACAAAATACTACAAATCTCGATCTCGAAATATACCTATTGTTGGTAAACACCTTACGGCCTCTACCAATCAGAATGGTAAGCATGTGAAGTACAGAATGACTGAACTCGGTGAACGTCATTAGATCCGTAATGATGTGTAGTCGTGTATGTAGGCGGTAAGCATGAACGCTCTTTATGTACAACAGCTAACATTCGATAAATCAGTAGTGTACAGGTCCCACGGCGAATCCAAGGAGAGGTCCAAAGCAGTCCGCATCAACCACGTCAGACAACCGCGCTGTTGGGCCTCGACCGCTGATAACGGTAGTCCCTACGCTTCTTGTAGTAGACCACTGCGAGCACGGCATAGATGGCGGTGCACGTGCCTGCAATAGCAAGAGTGGTAGAGCTGGCTGCACCGTATTGACCGCCCTGTGCGCCATAGATGTTCACGAACGTCGTGACCAATCCAGAGAAGGCGTTTACTAATCCTGCGAAGAAGAGGTTGGTGAAGAGCCATTCAGGCTCATCCGACCGGTGATACCAGAGCCAGCAGATTGCGCATGCATTGGCGAAGCAACAGACGTAACCGATCGCGAGTCTATTGGTTGATCGTCGCACGGCAAATGGACGATGAAAACAACAGGCAGAAGACGTTTTAAATTAGAAGCGGCAGGTAAAGGGAAGCAGAGGAAGGACGTACAAGGGAAGATTTGCGATTTGGTCGATCAGTTTCTCAGCGGCATTAGGATCTGGCACTGGCGTTGCCCCGTTGGCTTGGTTGTTCTGGACTCTGCTGAATGTACCAGGGAGGATGACGAAAGCAAGGAGGAGGATCCACGCAAAGAATTTCGCGAGGCGGGTGTGTATTATCAAGGTCCTCCTGCGCTGAAACTCCCGCTGGCGTTCAGTCTCGCCAGTGCCAGGATCAGCTGGTTCTCCCGCTGTCGTTGTGGGCTCTGGTTCCCTGACTTTTTCAGGATCAGGACCCTGATCTGATCTCGGAGTTGAACCACCTTCGAGAGTGGCGCCCGTGGCAGCGGTTTCCCTGCTGATCGCAATGGGAGGGGAGTCAGTCGACTCGGAAGCAGGTGGAGCCCCGGGGGATGCGCCGCTCGCCGGCGGTGTCGAGACAGGTTCCTTGGAGTCCGTGGGAGGAGCAGGCTTTGCGGCCGACACATCTTCGCCTTTCTTTTCTGGATCTGCGGAGAGCGGGGTGTCAGTAAGAGGCGGGGGG
>Ga0307510_10003385_pt1 | contig 18606 bp, 22 predicted proteins | sample 12_EM_MG_FD_207224 | JGI IMG/M metagenome (GOLD analysis project Ga0307510, IMG submission 207224) | Populus trichocarpa ectomycorrhiza microbial communities from riparian zone in the Pacific Northwest, United States - 12_EM | ecosystem: Host-associated > Plants > Roots > Unclassified | place...
CAGGTAGCGTGATTGGCGTGGCGAATGACCTGAAAGATCCCGTTCTGTAGAAGCGAGCCTGAGTTGCAGTTGCAAGGCACGGAGAAAAGTCCTCTTCATGCTTTGTGATTTGATAAGGTCAAAAAAAATTTTAGCCAAGACTTCTCGAACGTTTTGCTGTATCAGTGACTTAACGATGGTTAACGAAAAAGGGCAGGGTTAAGCCTCACAGCCGCCACGACCTGGGCTGAGCTGTCACTTGGCGGTGGAAGGGCGGACTTAAGCGTGAATTGTACAAGAAGGGAAAGTCAGTCGTGTGAAAGTGGTACTATATCTAGGCAAATGGCTAGTGATGCCTCCAACAATGGGATGGATGGCGACCACACCCACCACCACATCATTCATCATCGACGACTTGTCACGACCTACTCGCATCTCGTTCCCTCTCATTCACATGTACTTTCCTCCAAATGTCTTCGGAAATTGACGCCCCCTGTAGACCTATACCATCACTCGTGTATTATTGCCGACGAGGTCAGCCCTTCAACTTGCGTCTCAATTCCCTTCCCTTTGTTCATACAAATCTATTCAGTCGCAGCTATTCATGTTGACTGTGAGAATCGACTTTATGGAAATTCTTCACGAGACTAATCTTTATTCTCGCCGTAGCAATTGTTAGCCTAGGGGACACTCTCTCATTCGAGCTGGTCCGACCCATTCTCGAATCTTGCTCTGCTAATAATCTGCGGCGCCTTGAAGATGCAACTCCAGTCAGCTGTTCATATCCAATTTTTAATTCTTCTCTTCCTTATTGACGCCGTCTCGTAGCATCTGCGAGCGCATACAAACGGTATAACCCATTCCTTACGTTTACGGGATCGTGACGCTCAATTTTTTTCAGACTTATGGCGCCAACAGTGCTGCCGAGAACACCCAATTGAGGTAGAGGAGTACTCTTCCGGGCCCTTAGACCCTCCGAAGTCATGGAGGGATCTCTTCTTTGTAAAGGGCTTCTATAACACCTAAAAACTCGATCTCAAATCTTGGCAGGATCTCCGCGCGAGGAAAGAGAAACGGCTCGAAGAGCTAAGCGCGCGGATGAAGAGCCGGTCTCTCGAAGCGGAGGAACGCAAAAGACAGAAGGAAATCAAATTTACGGATCGCGTCCCGCCGACGAAACGAGCACGAGGCTGTGAGTCCAATCCTTGAAGCTAGGATGATTGTGGAGACGTTTACCCTTGTGATCTCAGGGTCTTCTGCTCCTCAGCAAAAGAGCTTGTTCCAGAAAACCCGCAGCGAAGCCTCAAAGATCCAGCGGACCATGTTCGAGCCGTGCATGCGGCCCCCGATGCCAGCTGCTCAGACCAATCGCGCGCGCATCAAGAGTGTTGTTCCAGAGTCGTCTTCTCCGTCGCAACCTGCCTCCGGTACTCGAGTAATCGTAAGACCTGCGGTCTATCGTCCATCTCCGAAAGTGCTACCTGCATCCCCTGTGACTGAAAAGAAGTCGACCCCTCTCGCCCAGAAGTCGTCGTCCGATTCTCAACCCTTGGAGTCGGCTCCTCGGCTAAAGCAGTCTTCCCCCAACGCCAAGAAAGAACCAACGTGTTCACTCTTCATGCCTAAGCATCGCGCTCATTCTCAGCTGACCGGTCGTTTGGTTCCTTCCCGTGCCCTCCCGACGAAATGAGTCTTCAAGGGACAATCTTGTATACATCTCGCACGGCACGCACATTAATCCCGAGACCTCTTGTACCATTTCACTTTTGCTCCCGTGATTCTCGTGAGCTTGTTCTATAGATTTAGGGAAGTAATTGCCTTTTCGGCACTATAGCAGTAATATCTCGTCTCGATAGTCCTGTTCTCATACATTTTCTCTAGCCCCCGCTATCAATCATGGCATCTCCTTTACCATCCATAGAACAACCAGTCCTATCTTCGCGATTTCACGACTGCTCAGTGGGAATGTGCTTATGCAAGTCATGTCACCTTATCGTCGTTTCGTGATTTCATTAATTTTCATTCACCCCTACTCTACATCGACTGTGACACGGAGCGTGCCTCTGTGGATATTCATACTTCATTGACTCCACAAATGACCCCCTCCTTGGAGGAGAGTGAAGGGAGGCTGAAACCTCCGTTCAAAAGATGTGGAAGTTGTGACAGCGATGAATGTTCGCGCCTAAGGCGAGCGATGCATCACCAAGAAGCCGCTCATGTAGTTGGCAGTTGAATATATATGCCCTTGCTGAAATTGCTATTATGACAAACAGTCTACATGCAGGTCATGAGTGGTTCGGGGTGGGGGGAGCTAAGACGTAACGTAGACGTGCGACGGGTGAATATGAGAGAGGATAGATGGGGATGAGTACTGAAGTGCGGTATGGAAAGAAGTGCAGGTTGTGCTGATCGGGACTATCCGAATTGAGAGACTCCAAAGGGAAGGGGGGTTGGTTGGTTGGAGTTGGAGGTGGGATGGGATGGGGGGAGAGGAATATCAGTAGGCAAGGCGTGTATAATTGTGTTTCTTCACAAGCTTCGCGACGCGGAAGAACCATCATCGGCCCAGGATTCCCTGCTTTTCCCCTTGCCTTTCCCATTGAGCTCGCCCTCGTGCCTCCGATCATCCGCCGTGCCGTGGCGACGACGAATCGCCGTCCGCGCCACCGCTGCTGCCGCCGCCTGTTGCCGAAGGCTCCCACAGGCGTATGGTACAGTCATCTGAGCAGGACGCGAACATCTGCGTGTTCCTGGGGTTCCATGCAACGGAGTTCACGCTTCCGCTCCCGTGCCCGGTCAGAACGTCGAGAAGTATCGCTCGGTCTCTGTGCCACACGTACACATTACCATCTTCGTGACGACGTAGACGCGTCGTTCATGTGGAGCTCGTCAGTGGATGGAGGGGCTGACTGCAACGGGATCGTTTACCTTCACTGCCGCTGACCACAAAGTTGCCGTCAACGCCGCCAAAACAGCTGCGGATGATGTGCCGTCCTTGTCGTTGACCCGTATACTTGCGGGCGAGACGCCCCGTGAATAAGTCCCACAAGTGGATCTCCTGATTCACACCCACAACTCGCTCATCAGAACCAATATTAGATTAGGGGTAAGACCTACATCCGGTGCATGATTGACGAGCGCGTACTGAGAGTCGCTCGAGATCTTCACGCTCGTTAGTTGACCCCCTAGCGAAACGGAACTAGGAAACCACAGTCAGCAAGAATCACAGATACTCAGAACGAAAGTGCATCGAAAATGGTCCTACAGCTCCGGTTGCTTGGTAGTTAAGTCGTAAACAATCATCAAATATTCCAGCGTCCGAGCGCTGCTAGGAGCTGTGTTATTATTGCCGCTTCGGTTTGCAGCAGACCCAGCAGCTGCGTCACTTCTCGGCGTTGGTAATATGGGATCCCTTGCTGACTCGCCAATAGCGACTAAACGCGTGTAATCCGGAGTAACAGCGAGGTCTATTATCCGAGTGGCAGTGATTCCCCAGGAATCGCGCTGCTTTCCGTCGGATCCCTGAACAGCCGCGCGGAAGGGATAGTTGTGTAAGTTGACGAGTAGCAAAAAGACAGGACCTTACCCATAGGTTGATCTTTCGATCTTGGGAAGCTGAAATGAACCCCGATCCATCGGGTACCCAAGCAAGTGCTGAGACTGGTTCTGTATGGGCCTCGATCGTTCGGATGAGGGCACCAGTCTAGAGACGTGTTAGGACGTTGAGCCTCCCAAAAACATGGGACTATGGCGAACCTCTGTGTTCCACATCTTGATGAGCTGCTCGCAAGACGACAACAATATAGTATCATCGAGGGACCACGCGAGACACCCAACAGCAAATTGGTGGTCTTTTAAATGCAGGTGCAGGGATATGTCAGGGTTTGCGTTTGGCTGAAACATTAGGAAGGGGGCGTAAGAAAGTGCCCAAAGGCACCCAGGCGTTGGGGTAGGTACGTACCCCAACCGACCAAATAATAACGCTCTTATCTTTGCTTGCGCTCGCCAGAAACTTTCCATTATGGCTCCATTCCAGACTCCACACCTCGTCAGTGTGCACCTGTAATATCGTCGTAGTGATGCGTGGAAAGAGATCTGTATCGCATGTGTGGTCCGCGTATAACGAGAAGTGCTGGGTTGTTACGGGAGCGTTATGATATATGCATTGAGAAATCTGGTGCAACCGCGCTTGGTCCAGCAGCGTGACGAAGCGCCGTGGGGGGATCATCAGGGAGGAGGGGATGTAGCCTAAGTGAGAGGCAATATGGTTTCTCCTGCAAATACTGTTAAAGAGTAAACTCACTTTGGATGTTGACTAATAACTTCCGCCTTGACGAGCCATGCGCACCATCCCAACCTGCTTTCTGTCTAAGATCCACCGCGTCTGTGCACATGATCAAACTATACATGATGAACGGTCAGAGCTAAACAAACGTAGAGTGTGACTTAAGGCAAACCTCGATAATGGGTGTAGCTGTTCCGGATCCGTGTGGAGGGGTGCAAGTTCGTTTCGCAAGACATGTAGTGCCATCGTCGTCTTGCCTATCTCGAGGTATTCAAGATATTTCTGTTGACTGATAAGGAATTTTGCCTCCTGAAGTCCGCCGAATAAGAATGAGCAAACACCCCGGTCAATCGCGCATGATAGATCATACCCAAAGTCCGTCATCTTCAGCGACACCGAGATGTTCAAGAGCACTCTCCGCCTCACTCCATGATCCCTCCAGGATACATCGACGAAATTCGGCGACGCGGGATGTCTCCATGACGTAACCTGACTCTGCCTCCAATGTGGCCGCAGATTCGCTGGCAGAAATGAGCTTAATAAAAACTGAGTTTATAGCAAAATGACAAGTACGCACATGTAGCCAATATCCCTCAGGCTTTGTATAACAAGTCGAATATACTCCTCCCTGTCGATGTAAGAGTCGTCATATATTGTTGAGCCAGGGAACTCTACCCTCACGACCGGGCTCTTCGAACGTTTAGAAGACCCATTCATGGGACTTCCATGACCATTCGTAAGGTGGCCATTCGCCTTGGGAGATGGTGAGGATGATGAGGACCTCGAATGGCGATGAATGTGAGGTGTCGTAGGGTTGGAATCATAATCACGTTCAGGAGGGCGCATCGAAAGGGTGTCTTTGGGAAAGAGATCGTGCTCAGTAGCGGACGTTCCCAACCGACTGGACGAAGCGATTTGTGAACTGGGGTTGGTAATCTCAAGTCTTTGTCGCTTGCGCACTCGTTCACTCGTTGTATCTATCAAAATGAATGATCCAGTGAATACCAGTAGACTAATTGAAACAAGAAAGAACAAAGGGCGCACAAAGCCGAATGTCCGGTGGATGTAAGAGTGTGTCGGTCCTATTCTCTCCTTCAAGCTCGGACCTCAGGCGCGTCGCTGGGATGAGAGGGCTGGTGCTTGTTGTGCGGGATCTCCCAGAAGGGGAAACGTTCGCCGATACGGGGTTTACTGCACTCTCAAATTGGGCTGAAGAGTGGGAGGTACGATGATGATTTGGGACTGCGTCCCGAGTAGGGGGTGTCGATGGGGGTAGAGGATCAATTGTGACAACGTGCAGTTCCCTTGAGTTAAAAAAAAGGCATACACGACTTGGGCGTGGAAGATGGAAGATCTATGTGTCAGCAAGCTGGAAGGGACGATGCGGCTCTGGACAAGATAGCAATGGTACTTGAGGAGTAGGCAAACCCCCCCTACCGACTCCTCCATCGTCGCGTGTTAGTTCGCACGATGTCGTACATTGTCAGACCATCCTTTGTCTATGATTGTGGATAAAATTTACAACCTGCCACATCGTACTAAAGGTTCAGGTATGAAAAGAAAGACAGCCTGTACACGGTCCATTTTATGGGCCATCTGACATCCAGTTGGGTATAGTATAGTGAAAGGGAAACCCTTAAGAAACCTCTAGGTCACGTTAAAACCCACCTTGCATCGATACCACAGTAGGGCATTTGTAGAAACACTACTCCCCCGCTTCGACACGACACAGCAAGCTACAGAGGAGTTAGGCGAAAACAAAAACCCCAAGCCCAACCAAACTGGAGAGCACGTGTGTGGATTGGGCCATGTGACCACGTCGCGCAACGCGCATATAGCCAGCACCAGAAAGTTAGGCGGCGCGCCACCCATCTTGCCGTCACTCGATCATCATCACTCCTTTTAGTTTATCATGCAAGTTCAAGCCGCTAAACCTCAGGTAGTACATACATTTTAGGGAATAAAAACAAGTCTTAAAAGCGCTTTAGCTCGCTATAACGGCCGCCCAGAGCATTCAAACTGTGCAAACTTTGCTAAGAGCAGGGATGGGATGCATCACATATTTGAGGTGGTGTCAAAAAGCTACCACGATATCAGGCCTACGAATTAACCCCATGACTCTCCCCAGAGACTTGCTTCCAGAAGAAAATTTCGAATCCAGTAAGCGGCCTTACAAATTATGCATGTCTGTCTTTGCTAAGTCTTGTCTCCTGCGTGAGGCCTGCTCACCACCTCAAGCGATGGATCGATATCTTCCGATGCTTCTGGCTGTAGTATCCTTACTTCCAACAAAAGTGGCGCTTCATCGCGCATAGCAAATGGCTTTTCCGTTACGACAATCACCCGGGGTTGGTCTGCAGAGGCTGACAAACTACTGGACTATCTTGTTCGCTTGTTCGACTACTCCGGGGTTACACGTGCTCTCATGTATTTGGATAGGAGAACGGAATTTTCGATGCTATCAAGAAACAGTACCTTCGTAGCTTTATTTTCGCCATTTATCTTGTACGTGTTAAGAAGACTTTTGCTCCTATGAGTCGCCAACACAGCCTTTTCAAGGACCCAGAAGATCCGACCAAGTAAGTCGCATGGATCATGTATATTCTTTTTGTGCTTACTCACGAAATGCGTCAGCATTATCGAGGCGTACACCTTCAACTTTGAGGTATACTTTCTGTCATTTCTCCGAGTCAGCCCCTCACAGCCTCGTCTCAGTATCGCCGAATTGCAGGAACCGACGTCGTTGTCCCAATTATGTCCCTAGGAGAGGACTTGGAGAAGCTCACCCTCGGTGATGGGGACCATTCTAGGGATCCCATCTTATTAGCCAGTGTCGAGGGCCGCCTCCCGACCTTTAAGGACGTTAAAAGGAGTTTGAAGGTACGAAACAAGCAGTTCTAGCTCGATCTGCTGGCCTATAGCCAACTATTTTCCTAGACATTAATAAAAACCCTAATTCAAGCAATATCTCAGATGGATGCCCTTCCGAGTATTACCCATTTACCCTTCATCTTGTTCCTCTGATGTCAACGTACCCCCCAGAACGTCGATATGCCACTTATAAAGCGTTTTATTACTCACATACGCCAGCGTCATACGAGCCTCCTCACTTCCGTCCTGGGGACTCCTCGGCTGATCAGTACTTTTTCTCCACGCACGGAAAGGACGAAGTCCCAGAGCGATGGAGCATTGGCAGGCTTAAAACGGGCTGGCACGGGTGGGCATTCAATTTATCGTGGCGCGGATAGGTGACCTTTTCTCCTAGTGTGAACATCCATGTTGCCTCGGTCTCGGCCTACCTCCCGTCGACAGAAGCCAACAGCATTTCTCCTCCGGTAGCTATCATGGAGCTGGTTGCCCACCCCTTCTCACTTAGAAACAGGTCCAGATCGAGTTACAAAAGCAAGATGCCCGGGAACGTATCATTGTCTGGGATGCCGAGAAGATTGGCAGATTAGACTATTTAGGTCCCAATGCGGAGTTAGAGGGCGACCCTGACCTCTCACAGGGTGCTTTACATGGCGCTGCAATAGGCCACGATGAGTGGATACCCATGGGAACCAGGAGTCAGGGGGGTGTGATCGTGCCTTTCTCCAAGCAGCCGCCAGGACTGGAATCAGTTGAAGGCATCATGGACACCGATGCTAGTGCAGCTACGCAAGAGCTTTTGTTCACTGGACGGGCGGAATGTGTCCCTGACAGCGTGCAGTGCTTGGTTAGCTGAGTTGGCTTACGAACTATCTTCTTTCCTATAATCATGTCTCGTTCCAGAACAATGAGGACGCAAAAGGACGAGTTGGAAGCCTTCCGCCAACGCAGGAGATTACCACGCGCAGTATTTCCCCCCCTGAAACTAGCGGCCTCCTTCCTCCTTCGGATTTTTCCATGAGGGATTCTTCTCTGGCAGATGTTACTGACAGCGACATTGATACCCAGGTGGTCCTCGACTTGGTGAAGGGACGAGCTAATTTAGTTGGCGAAGAGATCCTCAGTACGCATGGATCCTGACTGCTTGTCCCGTGGCAGCTTACAGTCATCTCCAGATATGGATACTCAACAAACATGTCATAGTCTCAATTCCGATGGCATAGGATTATTGCTCGCCGAACCACCGATACTTTGTGACGATGTTCAAGATGAAGTGATGACCGCGAAGAATCTTGGAAACAAGGACCCAGCTGTTTCCGATGCTGTACTAGACTGCGACTGTCATGTTTCGGTATATTGAAGATAGTCACTTCCGGAGTTCCCTCGCTCACGTTTGTCCCACGCAGGTGGAAGATGAATCCATTTTGTGCGAAGGTGGATGCAAGAAGTGGTATCACATCTGGTATGTAAGCTTCAAAGTAATAATTGCACACTCACACCATCTACGACACCCATAGGTGTATGGGGTACGAAGCTACCATTGCATTCAGCGTTCAGGGGACTAGTCAGGCTACCAACTTGTTCCATTCTCAGATACCACTCTCATCGCGACAAGCGTCTCCCAAAGCAATTTATATGCTTTCATTGCGGCCTACAAAATGACAAGAACTGGGAGATCATCAAAGTACAGACATGGTATGAAGAGTTACTTGGGAACTTCAGTCGTCTAGCCCTTTTCCGGTCAGTAAAATCGAACTTTTGGTTCTGGATTGCCAACAATGAACGCACTATTTCTCAGCCGGGCAATCAAAATTGCTGAGATCCACAAACCCGATTCCTCTAGCGCTTTTGCAAAGCTAATCGGTGCGTGATCTGATCCAAGAGGTTTCAGTCATGCCAAGACGCTTGTGCAGCGTGCGAGCCTATTGTAGCAGCGCAATTGTTCAAAAGACTTCAAGTTGAAGGTTAAAGCTTCAGGGACAGTCATTTGTTGGTCGCTGAACCAAGTTTAGGATTCATTTCCCCAAAAACTGACAGCGGGGAGATAGTCCACCCTGATCCGATGTGCAAGACGAGTAACGCAAGAGGTAAAGTCAAGCAACAGAGGGCTGTAAGACAGAAATACGTTTTTGTTGCGGCTTCGAAACGAGGACAGAGGTATCGCGAGTATTTCAACCCAAATAGCACCGTGCAGCTTCGTGTAATGGGAATGGAAGACACTGTGGTGCGTATCGTTTTCTTCTGTTGACTGTGCACATACCCTTCTTTTGTCTGTCTTGCGGTTGGTCATTGCTAGGCGGCGGTAAAAGTTTCATCTTTGAACATATCTGACATCGTCATGCATCGCAGAATCGCGCGTCAAGACCCATCGTTCGCACCCCACAGGAAGTTTCTCCATTCAGGAAAGCAGGCCACGCAGTTATGGGGCCAGGCATTACGTTCGTCAACACATTTCACAAAGTGGGCTGACGCATGACGTTGCGCCAGATACAGTTCAGATCATAGCTGTGATGGTGGTCAACGGCACGGGGATGCGCAGAACCCTGTCACATCGCCCCCGGGCAATTCGAACAACGAACTCAAGCGCAAGGTCAATCCAGACATCGCCGCCGAGATCAATGGAGAGCTCAACGCACGAAAGAAATTCAAGGTTTCCGTGGTCCCTGCTGTCGACCTGCATGAATGAATGACTGTGAATTGTCTTGCGAACCCACTTTTCTTGGCGTCTCTGGGATCGATCCTTATTGTCTGGGCAGACTGCTGTACCTTGCCTGGCCCATCAGCTGTCACATAGGAGTCTTCTACATTGACGCCTCCTGTTGGGGAAATAAGTATTAAATTGGTGCTTCCATTCTCATCCTATTCTCGCAATGACCCGAGTCAGAGCTGAGTCACTGCTCGTCGTTTGAATTCACAATTGGAGCGCGGCGCAAACGCCTGAAAGTGTTGCGTTACAGATCAGTGCTGCCGCTGCCGACTGGGCGCAGCCAAGTCTGCGTGGTCGTATTGGCAAAGGCCGGGTCTGAGGGGTCTCGACCAATCTGCGGACTTTGCGCTCCGTTAACATGGTTCAGGATGTCTGGTTGCGAGGTTTACGCCCGGTTGGATAGGTACTGTCATGTGTATGGGATGCCATAAGGATTTGGGATGGCGTTGAGATGAATAGGGGAGGTTCTGTGTTCCTTGACCCAGTCTATGAGATCTGGAAGATAGCGAATGTTCCAGTGATACTTGAGAGGGTCAAATTCTCATAGAGGTCGTCTATTGAATACTAGGAGACTCCGACGGACGTAAGAATGGTGGGGCTAAGCGAATAAGCATGTGAGGTGGTTCGAACAGACACCCTCATCCAATCCGCCCAAAATATCTCACACAATTCATTACCACAAATATAGCTTCTAGTACCTTCTATCAATGTGTGCATTTTTTTTAGATATCCTGTCGTGTGGCGAGAGGGGGAAAGCTGTCTGTCGTGTCGTGTCGGAGTTTGATCTGATTTCGCATTATTCCCACGAAAATGGAAAGACGTGATGAAGGTCGACATACCATTTATCTTATGACTTTAGCCCCATCGCATCGCACTGGGCGGACATTCGAAACAACGTGTGATTTGTTCGAATGAGGTGCCCCAAATTGCCCAGGACCTGCTTCTTTGGGTCGCACGCACGCACGACACAACAATGCCATACTTGGATAAGAGCTGCCGCAGTAGCGGAGTTTGAATGATGTAATGGGCCAAGCTAGCTACAGGGGAACAAAAATGTACACCACACAAACGAACCCAGTAGCTGTGAGGATACCGGCTACTGGGAGATACGGGAGGAGTCGTCTATGCCTTGCACCATTAATTCATCTCCTGCGAGGGCCCCACACACGTGCCGTCAGACCACGGGAAGGTATGTAAGACGCGCGAGGTGAAAAAAAGAGTGTGAGGGGATTTGATGTGCCGAGGCGTTAGCCGAGTGGAGATATAGGAAGGCGGCACCTGAGAAGTTAAGGGCCGGTCCGGAGATAATGGGCCGAAAAAGGGCCAGACACGAAGGCGGGCCGAGACCCTTCGACAACGGTTGGGCGCTCATTTGATTAATTTATCAAAATCAAAAACGAAAGTCGGTCGGTCAGTCGGTCGGTCGGTCTTATGGGACCCCCGTCTGTCGGGTCGGGAATAAACGATCTATTTATCGTGTAGTATCAGGGAGCAGTGCGATTTCAACGCGGACGGGGTGGTTACGTGGCTGTGAGTCTGCTAGTGGTCACAAAAGCAGCCTGCTAGATTAACTAGTAGTACTACTACCTTGACCTGCCCGGTGACAACCAACGACAACCATATTCGCGCTGCGCTGCAGCTTGTTGCACGTCCGCGCTACGAGTGCCTATTCTTCATCAATTACAAACACACCCCTTTGCGTCGATTGCCATTTGCCGTTTGCCTTTCCTTTCTACAACCTCCACGTCAACCACATGCCCTTCAAACTCTCTGCCACCCTCCAAGCCCATTCGGCCGACGTAGGCTGTCCCATTGTTGCACGCCCTTTTTTGGTGCCTTGACCATCCCTCAGGTCAGGGCAGTCGTCGCCCCTTCAGACGATCTAATCCTATCGGCTTCGCGCGATTCTACAGCGATCTCATGGATAAAGTCATCAGGATCTTCTTTCTCACCTGCTTACACTTTCCGAGCCAGTTCTCGCTTCGTGAATTCAGTCGCTTACCTGAAACCTACCACAGAAGCTCCACAAGGTGAGGGCATTTACGCTCTCGCTCGACTCCATGTTTCCCTGACAGCGGTACTTCATCCAGGCTACATCGTTGCCGGTGGTCAGGACTCTATAATTAACATATGGGCAATCGGGACAAATCGAGATGAACCGTTATACACGCTATTGGGTCACTCGGATAATGTTTGTGCTCTGGATGTTGGGGTGGATGGCACCATCATTTCAGGGTCATGGGACAAGTGTGTGCCTCTCCCTCCCGTCCCATCCTCACCTAGCTGAATCCCCCTCCGCGAAGGACTGCTAAAGTATGGACAAACTTTCAACTTGTGAACGAACTCGTGGGCCACACGCAACCTGTGTGGGCGGTAGTAGCGATGCAGGGGGACGAGTATCTCACTGGTGCGCTCCTTCAAATTTCAAATTTCATGTTCCCGATGGTATCCTCTTTCGCCAGGTTCCGCCGACAAGGCGATTAAACTTTGGCGGAAACATAAGTGTCTTAGGACTTATCACGGTCACAAGGATGCAGTGCGCACCCTTGCACTTTTGACAGATATAGGTTTTGCTTCAGGCTCTAACGACAGGTTCGTGTACGATTGCTTGCTGGTGCTGTGCTCACCCTTGTCCCACTCAGTGAAATCACAATATGGACATTCGAGGGGGACATAGTCCATTCGCTCTCTGCTCATACGTCTTTTGTGTATTCATTATCAATACTGCCGAATGGCGACGTAGCGTCGGGGGGAGAAGACCGTACCTTGCGTATTTGGCGAGGTATGCCTCTACTTCCTACCCCACTCGGCTCTTACAGACAAGTCTCCTCCCAACCAAATAGACGGGGAGTGCTACCAGACCATAAGCCATCCGGCAATCTCTGTATGGTCGGTCTCCGCGATGCGCAATGGTGACATCGTGACTGGCGCTAGTGATGGCATCATGCGCATTTTCAGCGAAGCCGAGGAGAGATGGGCCCCATCGCAGGAGTTGAAAGCCTTCGATGATCTAGTCGCAAATCAGGCACTGCCCTCACAGCAAATTGGGGATGTCAAGAAGTCCGATCTCCCTGGCCTTGAGGCGCTGAATATCCCGGGCACGTATTCACGCCGTCTTACACAACTGTCCATTATCTCATTCTAGTCTAGGTCGCAAGCCCGGGGAGGTCAAAATGGTGCAAAATGGGGCGATAACCGAGGCACACCAAGTACGTTTCATTTCTTCTGGGGCATAAACTCTACCTGACTTTCAATCAGTGGGACAGCGCGAGTAATCAGTGGCAAAAAGTCGGAGAGGTCGTCGATGCCGTTGGTTCTGGACGCAAACAACTTCACGAGGGAAAGGAGTATGACTACGTCTTTGACGTTGACATCCAGGATGGGGTCCCCCCTCTCAAGCTTCCATACAACGCCAATGGTGTGTTTTGTTGTTGTCTCCTACGTGAGAATCGTATAGGTGACACATATTTACAGAAAATCCATTCACCGCTGCTCAACGTTTTCTCGAAACGAACGACCTTCCGCTCACCTATATCGACCAAGTCACGCAATTCATCGAAAGAAATACGAGCGGAGTAAACTTGGGCGGAAGTGACGAATATGCAGATCCCTTCACAGGTGAAACTACGCTTTGTATGCCCATTCGCCATTTCGTTGACGCTCTGCTTGACCTAGGGGCATCACGACATCGCCCTTCTGATTCGACTGCCTCCGTGCCCTCGGCAGCCACATATTCCGACCCCTTCACTGGAGGTTCCAGATACATATCGAGAGAGTCTTCAGCTGTAACACCTCCTACGGCTTCGTCGTCGTCTAGTGACCCTTTTACGGGTGCCAGTCGCTATGTTTCAAGCTCTACAGCCTCGCAGTCTCCGGCCCCGACGGGTCCTGTAATCCCAGTGGTGAGTCATTAGAACGACGATGTGAAGATTGCTCATATCGTCGGTAGTCAAAGCCTTTGTTGTTCAAACAGGCAAATGTCTCTGCCATGCAGGGGAAGCTTTACCAGTTCGACCAGGCTCTGCGCAGCGAGATTGTGCGGCACTTCGGCCTCTTGCATTTAGAGTGTCTAACCTTTGTGCAGTCGACATCGTTTCTTGCTATGTATCCAGACGAGATCTCACACCTCGAAGAAGCTTTCTCATTCCTCTCACAGTCTTCGGCTGGAAAGACACCTGCAACCAATCTGTCAACTGCGCACGTCGAAACAGTCGTCCAGATCCTTGATCGGTGGCCTGCGTCGCAACGCTTTCCAGGTACTCATCCTCAAGCCATTGTCTCACGCCCCGTAATCTGAAGTATTTGTATTCTAGTGATTGATCTTGCGCGACTTTTAAGTGGCTTCTGTGCGGACCTCATCGATAACAGCACGTTTTTCGATGCACTGTTCCGAGCTGCCGAACTCTCAATTGACAACAGTGCTTCACCATCGTCCAAGGCTAAAGCGGCGAATGTTCTTCTTGTCTTACGGACTGTGGCAAATTCATTACAAGAGGGCACCAAGATCGGTGATGGCCGTTGGATCGAGAAGGTGTGTTTCCAAGGGCACAGTCCATGTTATTCTCTCACGTAAGGCGAACTGCCCCATATGGCAGATTTTCGGAATACTCGGCAGTGCACCGTATGAGAAATTCACCAAGGGACAACGCCTCGCCCTGTCCACCATTCTTTTCAAGTATTACCTTCCTGCCCCCTCGCCTTGTGTGCCCGAAGCTAATTGGCTCGGACAGCTTTTCCTGCTTAACTTTACAAGAAGGCGTTGATGCCGGCTTGGGCGCACAGCATGTTCGCCTTATAACCGACGTATGGGTTTCTACTTAGTTCTTGCTACTGCCGCCCTTGATGCCAACAGGAACGTGTCATCCACAGGTTCTCCGTCTAGAACGGGCGGACGCAGAAGTATCCTATCGAGCGCTCGTGGGCCTAGGCAATGTGGTAAGCTGATGAGCCCGACTTTTCCCAGGGTGCGATCTCATCTCGTCCGCGGCTTGTGACAGCTATATGCGGCCAGGGCGCAAGTCGCTTCATTGGAGGCGGCAACGATCAGTTCGCTGAAGGCAACAGTAGCGGAGCTTCCTGCCCAATTCGGGGACGCGAGGATTAATGAAATAGTAAACGAGATCCTTACGTTGACATGATGTGCCTAACAGTTTCTGTCGTCATGCATTGTATTGTACTGGGGCCTTTGGTATATAGTAAGGCTGGGTATGAATCAGGCAAGATGTGCCCTGGTCATTGAGCACGTCTGAACTTTGCGAGGAAAAATGTAGCTGGCTGGCCAGAGGGATAGGTCGATGTGTCTTCGTGAGATCGATGTTGGGTGCTTGGTTCGGCGGCAACGATCAATCAATGAATCATTTGCGGAATCGGAATACAGAAATCAGTCCGGATAACAATCCTAAGATATACGTTTATAAAACAACACACTTGCCACCAACACCGCCCTTTTCCTCTACCATCACCCACATGACCGCCTCACCATATGATAGGTCCACACACGCCAATGGACACAGTTCGCATCTACATCGTACGGCACGAGGGGGCGGAAGAGAACAACCAGAAGATAGTCCAGGGCCATCTTGATACGAGTCTCGACTCTGAGGGCGCGAGGCCGTCAGACCTATTGGCAGACGCGTTGAAGGACGTTCCTTTTGATGTTTGCTACTGGAGCCACTTCTGACGAGCAGCGGAAACCGATAAGCGATTCTAACCGATTTCACGATTCTGAGTGATGATGGGTCGAATGGAATATGGCATTTTCCAGAGGCCTGAGAGACATAGGCTGAGAAGAGCCAGAAAGTTCGGTGATGGTCGAGAGACGTGGAGCCCCCGCAAAGCCAGGCGTTCGGTCGCCATATTTAACCAAGCTCTCTTCGGTGTTCATAGGTCTCAGAAAGCTTCAGTAGTAGAACTGCCGGTTCCGAGCCTGGATAACGCGTGGAACGAAACAGTCACGGGAAAGACCCCCTCGTGCGCTTTGATCGTCGGTTACGGCACCTGGATCAGATCCTGATACAGGGATTGCTAGAGGGTGAGGCCATCCGTGCTGCGCTCGGCGTAAAGTTCGGGTGTTGTCTCGACTAGAGTGTCGATAGCGGAGATCCCACAGGGGAATGTCGACGGACGAGGGACGAGGGACTGAAACCCTCATGATTTGGGAACGTGATGTATCTCCGAGAGGCGAGTGGTAGAAGACAAAGTAATCAACGACTGCGATTGGAACATACCAGTGGGAGCCGTCTGACTGCGGCTGCGCTGCATGTGCGTTCGTCACGTGTCTGAAACGATGTAACTTAATCAACACGCCTTGGCCTGACCAGGTTGCTGCTTGTCAGGTTGCTGCTTGTATGCATAATACAAACCAAGTGCGCGTCTGACAGTACGGTAGGTTTCAATGCTTCCATCTCCTTTCGACCTTGAAGCCCTCATGTTTCTCTCGGAGCAGACGCCACTCCTCGATGGCAACTGGCAACCTCCTCCGAGCCGGAGTCCATCCCTTAACCTGAGGATGTTCGCGCTCCTAAAAGCCGAAGGCGAACCGTCCTGGCTGGACTCTTACAGATGGTTCATCTTTGGGTCCTGGCTGAACCTCTTGCTACTGCTGGTGCCCGTCGCCGCAGCTGCTCATTACCTGAACTGGGACGCGCCGCTGCGCTTTGGATTCAGCTTTGTTGCGATCATCCCCCTTGCCAAGGTGCGTTACTTGGGTTCAACGCCCCAGACTTTCGACTCATTATTTTGGGTTTCTTTGCAGTTGCTTGGCGATGCTACAGAAGAGGTGTCCCTGTCCCTCGGGCAAACACTTGCCGGTCTCTTGAACGCTACTTTCGGGAACGCGGTTGAAATCATCGTGGGCATCGTTGCCCTTCTTGAGGGAGAAGTTCGGATCGTCCAGACTTCCGTATGTACCCACCCCTATCTTCACGCATACATGTTGACCATGGGTAGATGATTGGCTCCATTCTATCCAACACACTCTTTGTTTTGGGCTGCTCCTTCCTCGCTGGTACCATCGATGTCTCAGTGCTAAGAACGCGCACTCACTTGAAGGCACTGCACAGGTGGAATCGTTAATCATGAGAGCTCCTTCCGGGTCACAGCTGCACAAACGTTAGTACTTCACTTATCCCTCCTTGAGTACTGACATATTCCGTTCACAGGTGCGCTTCGGTGAGAATCCATCTTTGACATCAATTAATGTCCACTAATGGCGATGCTAGCTCATTACTCTTTCATGCATCAGTACGTCTACCAAAACGCTTAACGTTTTAGGGCTCTTCATCCCTAATCCAGTGAACAGCCCTTGTGATTCCAGCGGCGTATCATACCACGAAAAACGTTTCTTCTCCAGTTGATGGGGGCTTAGTGGCCGCCATAGGCAGCCCCTCACTTTCTGATCTCAACGACAATGCTCAAAGGGGTCTTTTGATCATCTCCCGTGGCACGGCTATTCTCTTGCTTGGTGTCTACATAGCCTATCTCTTCTTCCAGCTCAAGACGCATGCGTCACTCTTCGTTCCGCTGAAGCAGCGATCGACACAATTTGGTGACGAATCTGCTACGATAGTAGAAGAGGAAGATGTCGAGACTCCCCAGATGAGCATGCTAGCCGCTGGCCTTGGGTGAGATCGCTTCCGTCATCAATCTTTAGCTTTCACTCAGTGGTTTCGCAGCCTTCTGCTTGTTACTATCGCTACGTCACTTGTCGCAGACTATTGTGGGTATCGAGTTGCGGGATTCACCTAAGACTAAATCTTGAGTTTGTTCAGTGGTCGACTCGATCGAGGAGACGGCAAACAGGTTCAATATTCCAAAGGCGTTCATCGGTCTCATCCTCATTCCCTTTGTCGTAAGTATGGTCCACGTTACCTCTTGGGGCTTCACTTGACTCGTTTCACAGGCAAATGTAGCCGGACAGGTTACTTCCATGCGAATGGCTATGAAGGACAAAATGGAGCTTACTATTGGCATCTGTTTGGGCAGTTCGATCGTACGGAACATCCGCATCACCTCCCCCGCCATTCCCTAAGACCTGATGGAATTGTTTCTCAGCAAGTCGCCACTTTTGTCATACCTCTCCTCGTGGTAATTGGCTGGATGTGAGCACCTCACACCTAAGAGGGCCAGTCGCCGTCTGCTGACACGCCCCGTGGCCTGCACAGCTCTGGGCATGAGCTCACTCTCTTCTTCGATGATTTCGAGGTATGCACTGCCTTCGCGTCATCTTTGGGGTCCCGTTCTGAGTTCCTTGTTTCGGACATGATTCCCAGATCGTCGCCTTGGTTGGCTCCGTGCTACTTGTCGGCCGGCTCATCCAGTGCGCAGTTACATGTTCTCGCGCTGGGCCCGCTGACCACGTTTATGCCGTGTTTTACACAGAGATGGAAAAACCAACTATATGGAAGGTCTCATGTTGATCACCCTGTACCTTGTTCTTGCTCTGGCATGTGCGTGTCCTGTAGCCTTCTATCCTCTGCGTAATCTAACACGGTGATTGCAACAGTTTGGGTCTCATAGCACCCCGTCAGGGTTATCTCTTTCTAATCATACTGAATCAATTCGCGGGTACCAACGCTTTTACGTTACTCTGTTCCTGCCCTTAGGCTCTTCTCTGGTTTCAGCTCATCTTCGCGCCCAGTCTGGTGCGCGGAATCTTGGCACTACCTTCGCCCTTTTAACCCCCGTTGGTCATCGATATTATTTAGTTTATAAAACAGTATAGTATGATCTTAGGTATCTGGAGTCTAGTTTATGAAATCTTGCCGAG
>Ga0307510_10003387_pt1 | contig 18605 bp, 4 predicted proteins | sample 12_EM_MG_FD_207224 | JGI IMG/M metagenome (GOLD analysis project Ga0307510, IMG submission 207224) | Populus trichocarpa ectomycorrhiza microbial communities from riparian zone in the Pacific Northwest, United States - 12_EM | ecosystem: Host-associated > Plants > Roots > Unclassified | place...
TTCATTAGTGACAATGATCACGTTTGTATATCAGTACCATCTATGATGCTGTCAAAGGATTCCTCATGCCTGTTTTGGCTGCATCTCTGGATTTTCAGTTTGGAAGATTGAGATTTTGAAGGCAGTTGCAGCCCTAGCTCAAAATCTAGTCAAAGTTCAAACATCAAGGCATAGGAGATGAAATACGAGACCTGGGAAAATGGACATCATGGGACAGTCTGTTTTTCTTCTCACTGATATCATGCAGCAAGCAGGCTTATCTGAGATTGGTTCATCATTTGCTATTCTGAACCACTGGTATGGCCTTTTTTGTTTTGAAGACTTTCTTCAGGTATTGGCAGAGAAGAATCCATGCTTCCATCTTTACCAGTCATTCAATCTGCACGTGGCAGCATCAATTTTGTGGACCAACAGACCTGATAATTAGATTTTCTCATCACCAAATATACCCATTATAATCACTCTCTAATTTCCGAGTACATTACTCAAAGTGGAGATATGTCATGAAGGGACCAAATGCAGTAATGAGTAGAGTCACCAAACACTGTTGCAACACGAAAAATCTCTGCTTATTCATTCGAATGCATCTTTACTGAATGTTCCACCAAAAGAAGAGACAAATGATCACAATCTTGAAAGCTAAAATAAACAAAGAAGAAGCATTAAAAAAATGTTGATTCTTATTGATCTTGTTTGGAGAGACAGGGGGGAATTATACCCAAGAGCTTGACAAATAGGACTGTAGGAGTAGCAATGTAAACAGATCTTGACAACAAACAATTTTCAATGGCATTGGTGATTACAAGTAGTAAGATAAAAGTTGCAATTTTGTAGGCAAGAACCAGACTGAAGCATAGTAAGCACAATCTATGAGCAGCAACCAGGGCAACGAATCAAACCATTCTCATTGCAATCTGGGCACCTTCTCAATTGCTCTTGTTCTTCATCAAATACTTTTTTACTTCCACTACAATTTGGACATGGCACAAACCTTGCATCCCCACAAGTCTCGCAAACCAACGTGGGATCTAGAACAGGAAGACCTTCTAACAGCTTTGCCAATACACCAGCTTCATTTAGCTGCCTGATTTCTTCCATCCCGCCAATATGATTTCCTCTAAAAAAAACTTGTGGAAGGCTCATCGGTTTCCCTTTTAGCAAACTTTGCAGCTCTTTTTTATAGGTAGAATCCATTGAAATATCTCTTTCATCAACTGCAACTCTGAAACCTCTGAATATCATTCTAACCGCACAGCAATCCTCATATGTTTTTCTTATTCCTCTCAAACTTGTAAAATACAGAACAATTTTGCCTTTTTTGTCATTCAAAAAGTTCCCATGTTTACTTGATAAAGTACAACTCATGGGACTAGAATCCACTGGTGTTGCATCCTTGGACTCTTTGTGACACCCCAGTTGCCTTGATGACAATGCACGCGTATAACTTGCTGCTACATTAGGATCCATCTTTGAAAGCAATGATTCCTCAGAAAAGTGCTTCCATAATGGCTTTGACAATGAAACTGGCTTTTCAGCAACTACTTCAAATTTCACCGAATCACAAGAAGCATGTAGCTTTTTCACACACCCATCAGAACCCGGATGATGAAGAGAACTGGCTTTGGAGGTAAACTCGATAGCACGATCAGAATGTGATGATCTTGGCTTAAAAGAGTAATTGATTTCAAAATCAAGGCCATCATCCTCATCAAGACCATCCATGAGCTCCCAAGTGTTAATGACAGAATCAGGGGATAAAGGCTCACAAGGGTCTCGATTATTTTGTGCTTTATTTATCTTTTTGGTTGATTTTCTTGGTGATTGTGGCTGATCAAAGGGTTTTGGGGTGTTCTTTTTGGGGTCAACGAGGACAAGAGAGCCATAAGTGGAGGAAGTTAGAGACACGAGGTGGTGAGAGTCACCTTTCCTTGAAGGTGGATGGTGGACCAATGGGGTTCGAAAAGAGAAGGCTCTAGGGACTGATTGTGAAGAATATTGTGGAGAAAACATAGATTTATCTTTAGCAGGAGAAGCATAAGATAAGGTTTCTTCAGGATGGTGGTTCTCTGTGAGGAGGGTATTTGGTCTTGAAGCATAACAGCCCATGATGGAGAAATGGATGTCTTTGACTCTCTATAAGCTACTGTTGTATTGCTTCCTTTCTTGTTTACTCTACTTCTGTTTTGTTTTTGCTTGTTGGGGAGCTTTTGCTTTCTCCCTCCAGTCTTGCTCTTGCTTTCTTGGCCTGGGTTTGAGGTATGAGAAGGTTGATAGAGAGAACTACAGAGGTAAGTTCGGAGAAAGAAGAGTGTGTGTGCTGGTGAATGAGAGCTTTCAAGTGAGTTGGAAGGTGAAGATGGATGTCATCATGGGAGTGTTTTGTTTTTGAGATTTGATCTGTTTTTTAAATAATTTTTTAGTGATAAAACATTAAATTCATATATTTTTAGATGTTTTTCAATAACTTGGATATATTAATGACAAAAATGAAAAAAATCTTAAAAAAATATATTATTTAAATGTAATCTTAAAAAAAAGAAGCTGCACAGCACTACCAGACAGCAGGTTTGGAATTTTCTTTGAATTTTTGAATTGATTACGGATAAAATCTTTGGTGTTCTAGAGCTAGATTTTGTCAGATTAGAGGCTAAATTAGGAAATGAAATTTGAATCAAAAGATAAGATTTATCCAGGCAATCATGGCAATGTTTAAGGTATATATCTGTTTGTCATCTAATCAAATTTATATTTGTTCGCAAATACAATAATATTGATTTCGAAATTAGTGTTAATTCTGAGGGGAAAAAGATTCAGAACCTCTTACTGTGATTTTTACTCAGGTTTTAAGGGTAAATATATTTGCTTCCCTACCTTGCCTAGAACAAGGATGGATGAAATGCTTTCTTTATCAATACAACTTGGCAAGAAAATCATGAGCAGCATCGGCATGGATCCAATCTATCTTTGTGTGTAAAGTAGTCATGGCGAGCAAGCTGAGAAGGACAGGCTATAAATTTGCTGGGCCACCATAGCCACTAAAGCATAATTGGGCAGAACAGACCATGACTCATTTGTTGCAATGTGAGGTTGAGCTGGTGAAGTCGTTGTCATGCCATGCCATCTTTGTTGTTCTTCAGCCCTTTAAAAATCTGGAAAAGGAAACAAATCCTTAAAAACTTTGCAGCACTCTGTAAATTCTGTCTTTTTCTCAGACATGCATGTTTGTTTCCTCTGCTTGTTACCTCTGATCAAATCAAACCCTTAGCGTTAAATTGGCTCAAATCAGCCAATTTATTTCTAATAAATGTTGACATGAGCCCCTTAATCCAACTTTATCACTATATAATCGGCCGCTCGAATGCCGTGAGTTGTGATATAATAGGACACAGGATCTCGTATCGTATTTTATCGAAAGTAAAGGGGTTGATTTGATCAAAGGTAAAGTAAAGGACTTGATTTGACCAATGCACAAAGTAGAAGGACCACATGTGACTTTTAGACCATTTAGTCTTTCTTTTTGCCTTTTATTTTTCAGAATCTAGCCCATCTCGTTTTGGTGATGTACAAAAGATATGGACTTGAAGGCTTGCAGCACATGCAATAGTTTTGTACCGTGGACCAAAATTTGCTCGTACAATAATTTCTTTGTCCGGACAGCTAGCAAGGAGTAAATATGTATTATTTTAAATGACGTGAGGTTTTTTTTATTGCGAAAGATTTTATTGTTTATTCTCTCACGCATCTTCTTGTATATTGTCATGGATAGACTATATAAAATTTTATATTTTTTTAATTTAGTTATAATTTTTTTTATTTAATTCTAATTGAAAATTAATTGATTTTGATTTCTTATAAAAAAATAAAATTAAAAGAGAAGGGATCGAAATGAAAAAAATACAAAACGTGGATGACATGCTATAAGTTTTGTAAAAGATGCACTTTGGTCATTGAACTTTAAAAATGACGCAAATACCTCAATATTTTTTTAATTCAATTTTGGCATAAAAGATCTTTTTGTTATTTTTTAGTTTCAGGTTGAGAGAGAAAGAGATAGGAAAGAGAGAGGTTATCAGATTCCAACAGTACAGAGAAATAAATATTATTGATATCGATTTAGACCACCAAAACAGATAATATTTGTGTCAAATTGTTCAATTTGATGAGAAGAGTTTATATTAGATGTTTTTTCATATTTAAAGTTCGTGAAAAAATAGATATGAGATCAGGTTGATTTTTGGATTCGGGTTGATTTGGTTTTTAGAGTGGTTTTTTTGGGGTTTATAAGGCCATAGATAAGTTTATCACGGTTCCTATAGTGTGTTTGGGTCAGAAATGGGTTGAAAAACAAGTTTTTGGATAAAAAAAACTTAAGCTTCAATTTTCCGACCACTATAGTAGCTAAAATCTGGGCAAATTAGATTACGCGTTGTTTGATTTTTTTTTCAAACTAATTTGGGGCGGAAGTTGCAAACAAAAAAAAATTAAGCTCCCAATCGTGCGAGCCTTCCTGGGCAGACTCGCACGTGGGCCCTACAAACGAGCTAGGCGGAGCCTTTGCTTCTTCTTTTTTTCTATTTTTTTAAATCAATAATTTTTTATGGTTTTTTCTCTAAATATTTTTAATTTATATTTAAATTAGTATTTATTTTTTTTGGAGAGTCTCTTTTAAAATGAAGATTTTTTTTTAGTTATACATTTAAATTTAAAGAGTTTTTCTAATTCATCTATATTTTTTTTTTATTTTGTATGGATGAATTTTATTTTTTAAAATAAAAAAATTATTTTTCAGATAATATTTCTAATAAGTGCAATTTTGCATGATTTTTTTTCCTTTTATTTTACTCAATTAATTTAATTTGTGTGTTTCTATTTATATTATTATTTTTTTAAATAAAAAATAAATTTAATAAATAAATTTAGCAAATAAAACCAGGTAAATATCCCATCTTTCGAGATTAAATATCTCGATCTACATTTGTTTCTTAATTTTTCAAGTTTTATTTTTAGGTATCGTTAATGACTTTTTATTTATTTATTTATTCATATAAATAGTTCTCAATTTATTTGATTATATATGCATAAATTTTTTCTTTAAATTTAAATTTTTTAAATTATAAGAATATATTAAAAAATACTTTTTATAAAAAAATAAAAATATATAATCCGCAATTTGGAAGTCACATATCTAGTGATATATTTGTAGATAAAGCCACAGCCTCAAGTACACGCCGACGATTGCAGGCCTACCGTTTTTTCTCTCTCATCTCTTTTTGTTGCCTTTACCTGTACAAGTTACAACTATCACTTTTCATAACAAGCCACTCACAATGCAAGTTACATGTGACATGGACAAGCTATCACGAGACACGAGTATTGATCTACAAAATACAAATGTCACAAAAAGATGAGTTGAATTAGATTTTTTTCAGGGTAAACTATATACCAGAAAAATTTATTATACAAATTTTTTTTTAAGAAAGATATTTTATTGTAGTAATTTGTAATATTATTCTATTTTTTTTACATTAAAAACTAGTTTAAAATCTTACATGTTTTTATTAACATATATGATCTTTATTATATATAAGTTTCAACCTTTTGATTTACAGTTATTTTTTAAGTCGATATTAAAAAATGCTCTAATAACACCTATACATTAATTTTTTTTGTTAGAAAAAAATTATTCAACATACAACGAGGAGAGTTGAATAAACACGTTAACACTTGTTTTTTTGTATTTATTGGCATAGATAGTTTTGAATGTATTTAATTAAATGCATATATAGGCCTTTTCATTTATAATTATATTAAAAAAAACATATGAAATGCTTGTATATTTATTTTTTTTTTCAAAAAAATTATCCAATCCGCGGCGAAACGCAACTCAAATAACTAGTACATATACTAAAAGAAAATGGTGTTTTCATGTAGAAAATGGTATTATAGTAGTGATCAGATTGTAATTTTTGTTTTTTTTTTTAAAAAAAATTGTGTTTTCTTGAGAAATGACATAATTATTATTTTTGCCAATTATTTTATTAAAGCGGTGCTGTAATGATGGTAAAATTGTAATTTTTGTTTTTTTAGAAAACAAGTTCTATATATATATATATATATACACATACAGATAGTTTTTATCATTTTACTCTTGGCTTATATACTACCATTTTTTTTCTTAACTTTATTTTTTGTAATATTTTTTTAGTTTTTCCTTTTTTTTCTTTACACTTTTTTTGGAAAAAAATATTGTTTTTATTTTTTACACTTTAAATACTTTAAATGGTATTTCACTGTAGCAATTACAACATTATTCCATTCTTCTATTACGTTAAAAACTAACTCGAGATTTTACATGTTTTTATTAACGCATTTATTTTTATTATATTTTATTATATATTAACATCAATTCATGATTATATTTTTTACTTGATGTTTAAAAATACATTAGTAACACCTACACATCAATTCTTTTATGTTATAAAAAAAAATTCAACATACAGCAAGACAAGTTAAATGGATATATTAACACTTTATTTTTTATATTTATAAACATAAAAAATTCTCAATGTATTTAATTAAATACAAACATAAACCTTTTAATTTATAATTACAATTTTTTTAACCAAAAACACATTTCAAAAACTTATATATTTTTTTTTTGCCAAAAACAATTATTTAACCTGTAGTAGTAACTATACCTCATGCTCTTTCAGCTTAGTCGAGCAATAATAGGCCTAGGGAAACGATTAATGTAATAAACCTGGATTCGGGAATCAGGAACCACCCCCACTTTATTTGTAATCCCCTCAATCATGTCTGTGACTCTTATATCAAAAGAAACTACCTTTTCTCATAAAAAATAGTACGACGCATAAAATACTATTACAATGCTGGTCCAGCATCCTAACATATACAAGAAACAATCCTGCACTGTATGGAGATCAATAGAGATTTCTTCAATCTTGCTCATGCTTTATGTCACACGAACTACAAGTCCACACACACTTCAGCAAATTCAAATTTTCCAAGGCTGCTGCTATACAAAATACAAGAATCTAGGTACAGAGAGCTATTTATTCAAACATGGCCAAATGGTAGAACCAACTCATAGCTCAAGCTTCCTATTTAGGTAATTCTATTGTCTACAAACAATATTGCAGTTATAACATAGATATAACTGAGTGATGCTACTGTTCATAATCTAAAATTATTTAGAAAGCTGAAAACAAAAAAAGCTGCTCTTTTTTAAAAATATTTTTTATGCACATTGATGGGATTGAGAGTTGTCATTTCTTGCGAGCGAATGCTGCAGCAATTCCACCAGCTATCAGTCCCACAGCGGTAGCAGTGATGCCTATTCCAATAACACCATCTGCATTTTGACAAACACTTTCAGCATTGTTTAGACAAATACCTTTGAAACTTATTCAGATTAATGCTATCATGAGAGTAAAAATGTTCAAAGTGAGCATGCCTTTGGCAATTCGATCTTCAAGTGTCTTCTTCAGGACCAAAGCCTGCCTCCAATCAGGTGCAATCTACAAAAAGTTGAAATTCAGAACAAAGAAGCAAAAAACAAAAAGAAAACAGCACTTATGCAGACATAAACACGAGACCTCCAAACATTGGTCCACCAGCTGCCTGCTCCTTGAATATTCACCACTTCTGTAATATCCCACAGCCAGAAGATAAATCTTCTCTCTCTGTTGCAAAGGCGAGCTACTATTTGCCAATGATGCTGCAACAAAGGGTATTTAGTTCAAGAAAGAGCACGCAAATTTTAAATAAAGATATGAAAATTAAAATGAAAGACACATACAAACTTAAGAGCGAATTTGCTCACAAGGGGAAGCAATTACATGCAAGAGGCAATGGTTTATCTAGGGACTCCCTTTCAATATACCTGCTAGTTAGCTAGTTCATGAAGTCAACATTTTCAATTTCTTACAGTTGATACCAAAAGAAGAAAGCATGTTGCTGAAAATATTCTTCTGCAAAACTGTGGTAGCATAGTGAACTTCCTAAATGACTTTAAAAATTCATCAGGAATACAATCACTATAAGACTACTATTTTGAATTGTTACAGTGAAGGGAACGTGGCATGAAGCATGCTAAAAACTACTGATGTAGGGACAGTATTATGGTGGCTGAAAAGCCAACACCATCTAGACAAGCAAGGATTCTACCTAATACATATTTGCAGATAAGCTGCCAAAAGTATATGCAGTAGAATCCCATCCATTTTCTCCAATTACAAAAGGTACAAATCCAAGGCTTTCCTCATTATTTAATCCTCTGGAAGCAAACCACACAACTCAAAATTTGGGATCTGTACCAGAAAACTTGTAGCTTAATCTGATTCAAATCATCAACTCTTTGCCACCAACTTCACTGTTCTCCAAGCATGTTTAAACCTCAAATAATTTACCAATTTTGCGCCAACCCCTAAAATCCCAAATAAACACAATCTATTCCATAAAGAAACACAAGGAGCAACTTTCTCTAGTATGTCCTGCATGAGGACATCAGCATGAAGAAGTTGGATGCGGTAAGATAAAAATGACAGACAATTTTTGTCGTTTACCTTCAAGCATAGCTATCCCACGTTGCACGTCTTCTGGTTGTTTAGAGTGAACAAGAGCCCATGACAATCGCATAATGCTATCCCTTTTAAGTTCCTCTGAGTCACCTTCAGCAGCTTCTGCAATCTCCCTCTCACAGCCCTGGCATCAAAAGGACAGAGTGTTAACCACAACACAAAATCATGGAAAATTGAAATAACTATTGATTCAATGCTTGCAAAACAACTTATAGGTCCTTAGTATTTTTAAGTAGCAAAGGCAACATAAATGCTAAAGACCTGGGAGTTGGGATTGAATGAAACACATGCAACATCAGAGAAAAAGCATTCCAACATTTCATTTCCATTTTTATAAAAAGATTTCGCAATTCTTGCTCTAAAGTATTTACATACCATGACAAAGGACAATAGCAGAACTTCTTTAGCAAACTAGGACACTAAAGTTAAACGAATCTTAGTTTCAAATATACACAGGGAAAACTTCAGGAGACGGCCATTCAGCTGAAAAAGTAGCAGTGAAGAAAGCAAGAGCAAACATATACAATATTTCCAAAGCAAAAGAACAGTGTGACATGATTCCATTCCCGGAAAAAAATGATGATATAGACGAACTGTCAAGCACACAAAATTTACACAACCTGATTGTAAATGCCTCCAAAACCAGTAAGAAAAATGAATTAAGAGTCTTGAAGGGGTACAAAGACCGTTATAAAATAAAAATGAACCGGCTCCAGATGGGACCTATATTTTTAGCAAAATTGATTTCTATTGCCCTCAATTTTCTTACTTCAAAACAAAAAACGAAAAAAACGAAAAAAACGAAAGCCCTTTATTCTCTATCTTAAAACTTTCACCCTTTCCTTGAATTCCTCTCATATTCAACATCTATCATCAATCCTTGGATAAACCAAAAGAAAAAAATTCAAAAAAAAATCACAAGTTTTAATCTTCCTGTCATAACAATCAACTCCAGCATCACGAATACCAATATTTTCTAAACCACAACATCGTTAAGCATTCTAACATGTGTAAAACAAGAAATCCGAGTCTATATATCTAAAAAAGGCAACGACTTTTGCTAAATTACCAAACCCCATATGATCAACAACAAAATTCTCAAGAAACCACAAATATACTTACATTAATGATGTCACGGTCGCACCATGGGATATGATCATCGCCGGTGAAGAAGGAACCGACGGACTCGAAGACCTCTCTGATCTTCACATCCATTAAATGTTGTTTTGGAGGGGTTGTGGTACGTTTACTAAAGGGTTGTTTTATATTTATAGGTTCGTGCTGGGTTTAGCTTGGTTTATGTATATAGTTTTGTAGGCAAAGGCTTGGAAGAGATGGAGAGGGTGGAGAAGAAGAGATATTTGTAAGCAGAGATTAAGGATTAAGTAATTGATTTTTGTATGGATGTGATTTTTATTCTATAACTTCAATTTTAGGTAAAAGGATGGAAAGACAGTGTTTTTTTTTTTAAAAAAATTATATTACACAATTATTTAGGGTTGATAGCAAAGTTATTAAACCATATCACGGGTCAAAAATAGCAAAGATATTTTAGTTTTTTTGTAAGATTTGAAACTTGTGATTTACATTATTTGAGAATATGTATAAATTTGTTAAAAAATGCTTTTAAAAAAAAAACATTATTCAAAGAATAAATTTAATTTTAATGGAGACCGGTCTCAAAATGGACGAATCTCTGATTAAAAAAAAACCTAACTTTTCTTATGAAAAAAGAAAAAAAAACTACTTTTAAATTTTTAATAAGCGGAATACGACTAAAAAAATACCCTTTATTATATCTTAAAAAAGCATCTTCAAAGTTTTAATTAGTGTGGTATGTAAAAAATATATGGTATTTGTTTTTGCGTTTAAGAAAAAAAATTTATTTATTTATTTTTATTTTATATTTATTTTTTTTATATTTTTAGGTTGTTTTTATACTATCATATTAAAAATAATTTTAAAAAAATTAAAAAATTTATTATTTTAATATATATTTTTTAAAAAATACTTTAAAAAATAATCATTATTCAATTTTCAAATATCTCCTAAGAATCTTCAGAAAAATCAAGGGGACAGCTGTTTAAATGAATTTGTGTTTAAGAATTGAAGATTTATGATGTGCCCGAAGTATTTATAAGGTGTTATTTATAAAGCTATTTATAAAGCTACATCAGAGTTTTTATTACTGGCAGTATGAAGACACTTTCTCATTTGGGAACAGGGCTTAAATAAAGGTGGGATAAAATTTAGTTTTATTTTATTTATATTTTATGTACGTGAATATTAAAAATAAAAAATATTATTTTAATATATTTTTTTAAAAAATATTCTTAAAAAAATAATTATTACTGTACTCCAAACACTATCTCCTACCTGTGAAGGGTGTCGAACATATGAACTGATTCAACAGTCTCTAATCATTCTTTTTTCGAAGGAAAAGTAAAAAAATTTCCAATGCTAGCAGATGGGAATTGGGAAAGTGGAAGGAACTAAAACAATGGCATTCTTTTCGGAACACATGTTTCATGCTTGACTGTCATTGTTTGTGTTTTTAATTATTCCAAAGTGGATTCCTGCACTTAAAGCTTTAGTATTAAATTCATCTCATTGCAAAATTTTCTGAAACGAAAGTCTAAAGCCTCTGTGGGAGAACTAAATCTTTTAGTGGGGTTCCAAATCCAAGGCATTTGGTCCCATTCTTAGGCTTTTAAGTAAACCAAAATGTCTCCGCCATGTATCCACACCCCTTCATTTTCAGTTCTACTTGTAGACTTGCTAGTTGATAGCACAACCAGGATCACAGCATGGCAGATTCCAGCCCTCTGTTGCCTCCATTCCTTCTGGCGGAGCCAGAAAATTCGGCTGTCGATGAACCTCAGGCGTCTCTTGATTCGGTTGTTGAAAGGGTAATAGGAGATTTTGGATGGACCCAATTAGTTCAATCCACCCTTGTATTGTTATCAAGGTTCTTTGATGCTCAGCAGACATTCATTAGTGTCTACGCAGACTCGGAACCGGCGTGGCACTGCATCAACATTGGCATGTGCAACTCAAGTGCTAACATATGTGACCTTTCCAGGTCTTCATGGGCCTGGAATGGACACACTTACAAGACAATCATATCGGATTGGGATCTTGAATGTGCAAGCTCCTTCATAAAAGGCCTGCCAGCATCGTCTTTCTTTCTCGGTTGCTTGCTTGGCGGTTTCGTTCTAGGCACACTCGCTGACACTTCTCTTGGCAGAAAGAACTTGCTAACACTTTCTTGTCTAACAATGTCCATAGCTTCTCTCATGACCATTTTCTCCACTAATGTATGGATCTATTCTGCCTTCAGATTCTTAAGTGGATTTGGCCGAGCAGCAATTGGAGCAACTGCTCTTGTGTTAGCCACTGAAAAGGTAGGAAGCAAATGGCGTGGCCAAATGGGAACCATTGCTGGAGTCTCCTTTGCATTAGGGCTCTTATCTTTGCCAGGTATAGCGTATATAAACAGAAATTCTTCATGGAGAACTATCTATGTATGGACATCAACTCCATCCATCTTGTATTGTGTACTAGTTCATCTTTTAGTACTCGAATCTCCCCGCTGGCTTTTCTTGCAAGGCCGCAAAGAAGCTGCTATGGCAATATTGAAAAGACTTGGTCCAACAAGCCTGAACTTGTGCTTACCCTACATTTCCCTCGAAAAGGAAGCACCAAAAACTAACCTCTACTCACCAATCAAGATTTTACTCGTGAGAAAATGGGCTCTTCAAAGGTTGTTAATTGTGATGCTAACAGGTTTTGGCATTGGAATTGTGTATTACAGCATGCCTTTAGCAGTGGGAAACCTGGGCTTCAACATCTACTTGAGTGTTGCATTCAATGCTTTAGCTGAAATACCATCATACATCATCTTTTCCTTTATCGTAAGCAAATGGAGCAGAAAGGGATCTCTTCTTGCATTCACTACATTAGGTGGCATTTGCAGCATAATGTGCATCATGAACTGGAAGGAAGTGGTGCTAATTGGACTGGAGCTGGTATCATACTTCAGTGCCTGTACGGCTTTTATTATGCTAATGATTTACACACTGGAATTGTTTCCAACATATGTCAGGAACGGAGCCTCGTCGATGGTAAGGCAAGCACCTGTATTTGGAGCTGTGTTTAGCCCAATTCTAATTTCTGCTGGGAGAAGTAACAAGGTCTTGTCATACGGGGTGTTTGGCTTGGTGATCTTGTGCTCTAGTGTGTTTGTTTTCTGTTTGCCAGAGACAAGAGGTGTGGCGCTTAGTGATACCATGGATGAACAAGAAGAGAAAGAACAGCTTGCAATGTAATTAATGGCGATACAGAAAATTTACATGTCATTCATTTCTGCCACTTTTAACACTACTTTTCTAAATTAAAATATTTTCTTTGCCACCTTTGATTCGGTTCAATCTAATTTCGTGGACATCACATTTTAAACAAGAACCTGAAAATCTTTCGGTCTGTTTATCAGGGGGGGAATTAATGCTCAACTTGTTACAACTTTGACAGAGCAGCTCCAATATCGTCCTAATGAGGAAAGCCCATCTTTTGATGAGGTCCAAAGTCCTGTCATGATTGGGTTCATATATGCAAGAAAAAGCAACGTCTTCGGCCTGTATAATGTTGTTGAGACCATAAACTGACTTTAGTTTGCCACAGTGGTCGTGAAGAGAGAGGTGTTTATTGAATTTAGTTGTTTTTTAAGAGGTTTTTTTTTTAAAAAAATATATTAAAATAATATATATTTTTTTTATTTGTAAAAAAATATTTTTTACATCAAGAATATAAAAAATTATTTTTAAATAAAAAATTTAATTTTAACCACATTTATAAACAAGATATTTTGTTCAGAGAAATGATATTGCTGTGAAGAGGGATGTAAAAGCGATATCTTAAACAAATGAAAGCAGGAGTGTTCATGGCAAGAGTTGGTTAATTGTGGGCAAGTTTTTTTAGTTTCAAATTAATATATTTTTTGTGTTTATTTATCGGTTTGATGCATTGATATAAAAATTAAATAAATAATATAATTTAATGTATTTCCAAGTAAAAAACACTTTAAAAAATAATCATCACCACACTTTCAAACATGCTATAAATAATAATAAAAAGTAAATAATCCGGATATACATTATGCAAATGCCACTTAAAAATAAGATAAGGATGAACATTTATCTATTTAGTTATTTGTCTACGATTCGAGAAAGAGTTATTTAGAGTAATTAACAAGGTTATATTTGTTTTTGTGGTTTTTAAATAATTTTTTTTAGTATTTTTAGATCGTTTTGAAATATTTGTGTCAAAAATATATTTTAAAAAATAAAAAAAAATCATTTTAATTTATTTGTAAATAAAAATAGTGTGCACGCAAAAACCATTGCAAATTAATTTGCCATGAACGTAGAGTATTACAGAAATCTTTTTGTGGATTGGGTTGGTAGAGCTGCATGAAAAAGATCCGAGCAGAAGTTCTGGTGCTGGGATGAAATTTGCTTTATGGGGCTTAAAAGTAAGGTTTGGATTTTTTGGAATTTTGGAACCCAAGCATGATTTTGTTCTTGTACTCTTAATTTTTCTTACGTATTTTGAAGAATAGATTGCCAGAGAAACTTCATATCCAGCGTCAGTTTTAATCCCTTTTTTTCAGTAACTTCCCTGCTAATTCTTCAGCTGTTTGGTTGAACATCAACTTATTGATGGTGGAAGATTGGACATTTTGACTAACACAAAGTAATTAAGCAGCAGCCTTCAAGGGGTAGAGACAAGACAAGCCACATTCTAATTCCATGAGCATTACATTGATCAACACAGAACTTTTCATTGACAAACATCTTAACTTTCAGTCTGACTTTATTTTCCATTTATCTAGTTAGTGAACCATTTGATTTACAATCTCATGCATTTCCCACCTTGCCAATCCTCAGGTAAACAGGAAACTTGACGACTTTTTCGTCGTGCCCATCTTCATTCCAAGCACGCTTGAAACTCTCAATCATATCATCCCTCAGTAGCTCCACACCCTTTGTCTTGGCCGTTTGATACGCAGACCATGACCTTAGAGGTACGTAAAATACTCATCTAAATTCATCAGTTTCTCTGCTACAAACTTGGATGGTCCTGTATGATCAGCTCCTTCAACTGGCTCAAAGGGAAAATCAATGCTCATATACTTGTCGTCGATCAATTTAAGCTGCGGTTCCCAGTAGGGATCAGAATCAATGGAGTAAAATGGATTGAGGACTGAGTCTACAGAGTCATTGACTTCAGGAACTGTGTAGCACCAAGCAGCAATGACTCCATTAGGTTTTTTGAGTATCCATTTTACTTGTTGGTAAAATGCATGGAGATCAAACCAATGCATGGCTTGAGCAACAGTCACTAGATCAACACTAGATTGTGTTGACAGAGTCTGTTCAAGTCCACTCATTGACATTACTGAAGGCGTATGGTGGTAGCTCACATTGGGAAGTTTTGGTGCAAATTCCAGTTGTTTCAGGCTTGTGTCTGTTCCTGTTACAGGCTTGTATATCCCAGCTAGCTGAAATTAAGAAACTTGGATTGGTTAGAATACTAGTCTTATCAAGAATTGCAATCAACACAAATGTCAGGTAGAAGAACTGGATAAGAGACAGAGGAGGGCAAGAGAACTCACCGATCGAGCAGCCTGCCCACTTCCTGTGCCAACATCCCATACAAGGTCACGAGAGGAAGTTTTTGAGGCAATGAATTGGAACAGTTCTTGAGGATAACTTGGCCTTGTCTATGCATATTGTTTTGCTTGATTAACGAACAACTCTGCCATTTCTTCCTCTTTGTGAGCTTGTTTTGCTATTTAAAAATGGATGTGATTGGCTTATCTTGCTCCTCTACCATTTATATGGCTTTCATTTTTCAAGATATTGTCACAAGGGCAACGAAAAACATATTGGCAGGCTGGAGGGAATGAATAACAGGGGATGCATTATCTATTTTTCATGGGTAGCCAATTTTGATGCTTCCATTTGATTTGACTAATTATTCTTTCTTAATAATTATGAAAGACTTTTGACTTAATTCAATGTACCTCATGTGATTTCTTCTTCTTGTAATGGTCCCTCTTGTTATTGGATTTGATATTGGGTTTGATTTATCTATACAATGCTAAATGAATATGTTTTTAGAGCATATGAAAGGTTGAGGCAAGGTAAACTATTAGATTCTGTATATTTTTATATTTAAAAAATATTTTTTAAAATAAAATAAAATTTTTATTTATTTATTTTTCTTCAAATAATTTTTTTGGTTAGTGTTTTTAGATTGTTTTGATTTATTGATATTAAAAATAATTTTTTAAAAATAAAAGATATTATATTAATATATTTCTAAATAAAAATCATTTTAACAAGTTACGGTTTTTTCACCTCAAATTATTATAAAGAAAAAAAATATAGGGTGTCAGAAATTTATTAAGAAGAAATTTTATATGGAAGAATGAAAAATGATTCGAAAATATACTGAATGCTAAGAAACTAATGTGGCTGACATGTATATTTTGAGAGAAGAGCTTGGTCCAATTTTGCTGGTGTGGTCGATAATTGAGGCAGGACTAGGATGATAGGGTTAACGTCATGGATGATGAGGGCAACAGATCTTCAATTTTCAGTGCGTAGGCGCCAAGTTTGGAATGGGAGTGATGGCCAAGTTTTGTTCGAGAAGTGACTCTTACCTGTTACAATATGGTCTAGTCTTTTACCTCTGCTTACTCGGGCAATTTCTTGGAAGAAGCCGTAGCAGCAGCATGGTTCCAAACAAAGGTCTACAAATGAGCTACATAAGTAGACCCAGTATAGAATCTAACCTGATCAAGGATCTGGATCATTGCATTGACTTGACGGAGTCTCATTCGGGTTTAATCATATTAATCAGATTACTAGTTGATTTGTTAGAACAATCAACTCATGACTTGATCTCCCAAGTCATCCTTGATGTCCAAAAAGCACGTCTCCATTTTTTTCCACATGAAAGGATATTTTTGGACAGAAACACACCAAGTCTTCTTGCTAATGCCAATTATATCCTATCTATATATACACATATTTATCTCCTAACCCTAACTTTTCATTCTCTTATCCATTGTTGCTGCTGCTGCTTCTGCCGTTCACAAGAGAGATCTTCAAGGTATGTCAAATTCCTTTCTTTACTCTCTCTCCACTTCCCAGTCTTTCTCTCCATTCCGCATGCATGGATGAGCTCCCATTTCAGATGCTGAATCTTTAGAACCTGTGGATAGTTTTAATAATTAGCATTGCACAGACGATTTTTGATACCCTTGGGGTGCATATTTTGCGTTGTTTTGATATAGTGGAAGATGCATTTCTTCAAGTTGCTGTTGACTCCAGTTATGTGGAGGGAGAGCTAGGAATAAGAAACCTTGTAGTTCAAAAAAGCTTAGGATAGTTTTATCACTCTTAGATATTGCTTCAAGTTCCAAGATTAATTGCTTTCAATCTGTGACCAAAATTGGGATGTTATGGGATTAATAAAATAAAATTCAACTTCTATAAATAATATTTTTATATATCTAAGAGGTTGTCATGAATTTTCACATATATTAAGAATGTTATTAATTAATATATGGTATCATAATTTTTATTCATATTTTTCTATTTTTTTTTCTAGTGGTAGTGGGAAGGGCTTTAATCAGGTGTGTTTTAGGAAAAAAATAATATAATATGGGATTGACAAAAATAGAAAGTTATAAATCTCTTTTCTTACTTTAACTATACAGTATTTCATTAAAACTTTAGCTTGACTATCAAAACTCTAAAAATGCTTAAAAATAAGTTAATAAAAGCCAAAAGTTAAAGGTTAAAAGATAATAAAATCATATTAAATTATTAATTTGAATCCTTGATTATTATCTCATATTATTTAATAATATTAAATTGTATTATACTGATAATTATTTAAATAGCTTAAAACATATCATCGATCTATATTTGTTGTGTAAATCTATGTTCTTATATATAAAATTACGGTCTACAGCAATGGTTTGGGCATGACATGCTAAATATGTTCTTGATCCTAAGACTTTTATATATAGAATTAATAAAAAATTAAATAAGTAAATAATATATTTCTCATTTTTTTAGTTCATTAGAAGCTCTTTGAGTCCTGGGTTAAGCCTTTCATATTATATATTAATCAAATATGGTATAGTGATTGAGACCCAAATTTAATTATTTTATTAAAATAAACTATCGAATACACAATCATAAATAGTATATTTATCTTTAAATATGCAAAATCTGTCTTAATAAATCTCATGTTATGCTGAGAATGAGCCTGCACGGGGCCAATTCACATGCTAGCCCAAGTGCCGTGCTGCCAAAACCCATAATAACTGGGGATCTTTTGACTTTGTTAAATTGTAAAATCTTCGGAAATCTTGTTTTTCATTAGAAAACGTTCTTAATCTTTAATTTCTTAATTAACATTTGAATTTAGCAATCACCAAACATCATGTTATCATGCGAGGGATCAATCTAGAAAAGAAAAGCATCAGCTCACAGATTTTCGTGCCCAAATCCACGAAAGAGTGTTTTTAAGCAATGAATTAAAACATATCATACAATAATATAAAAACAATCATGGAATCTCTTATTTATCAAATTAAGCCTTTTGATTTAAATAGTCTTGATATTTTAATAATCAAATAAGTAAGGGTAGGACCATGCAAGTTTTACATAGAGAGAGTTTTCATTTTTTAAAAATGTTTTGAAAAATAAAATAAATTATTAATGAATTCTAATACAAGAGTTTATTTTTTTCAAGATATTGTCACAAGGGCAACGAAAAACATATTGGCAGGCTGGAGGGAATGAATAACAGGGGATGCATTATCTATTTTTCATGGGTAGCCAATTTTGATGTTTCGCTACCTCATGTGCCACTAGAGCGCTGCGACTTTCATCACTTGTAGGCACGTGCATTACACACACGATC
>Ga0307510_10003389_pt1 | contig 18602 bp, 13 predicted proteins | sample 12_EM_MG_FD_207224 | JGI IMG/M metagenome (GOLD analysis project Ga0307510, IMG submission 207224) | Populus trichocarpa ectomycorrhiza microbial communities from riparian zone in the Pacific Northwest, United States - 12_EM | ecosystem: Host-associated > Plants > Roots > Unclassified | place...
GAAGTGATGGTCCCGGATGGTTTTGGAGGTGGTGTAGGGGTAAGCGCCTCTGTTTTTGGCCGGCGCGAGCTGACCGTATTTGACAGTTTTGAGCAGGCTTATCACCGGCTTATGATGGATATAATGGAGCAGCAGGTTGCTTCTACGCAGCTGGTACTGGAAGGCACGGAGGTGAAAAGGATCTTTGTGGATGGGGGGTTTGGAAAGAACCAGGTATATATGCATCTGCTGGCTGCGGCGTTCCCGGAGATCGAGGTATTTGCGGCTTCTGTGCCGCAGGCGACGGCCATGGGTGCGGCTTTGGCTATTCATCCGCATTGGAACAGCCGTTTTTTGCCAGGGGATATCATAGAATTGAAATTTTATAAGTAGTTTAGGGCCATGCGAGTTGGTTTGTTTATACCTTGTTATGTAGACCAGTTTTATCCGCAGGTAGGGATTGCTACCCTGGAATTGTTGGAAAAGTTTGGCTGTGAAGTTGTTTACCCGCCTAATCAAACCTGTTGTGGTCAGCCTATGGCCAATTCGGGGTTTGAGCATCTCACGAAGGGTTGTAATGATCTTTTTATCAAAAATTTTGAGGAATTCGATTATATAGTTTCCCCGTCGGGGAGCTGTGTATTACATATTAAGGAGCACCTGCATGGGGAGGGTGTTGCTGCGCATTTGCACGGGGATGGGGGGGATCGTTCTACGAAAGGTGAGGGCCATTCGGGTGGGCGGGGTACGACGATCCCGCGAAAAATCTACGAATTTGTCGAGTTTCTGACCGATGTGTTGAAGGTTGAGAATCTGGAGGCCAGTTTTCCGTATAGGGTAGGTATCCATCAAAGCTGTCATGGTCAGCGCGGGCTCAAACTGGCTCAGATGAGTGAGCTGATGGCTCCGGGGTTCTCCAAGCCGGAGAAGCTGTTGAAAATGGTCAAGGGGATCCAACTGATCAACCTGATCCGGGGTGATGAATGCTGTGGTTTTGGCGGTACTTTTTGTGTTGCGGAAGAGGCGGTCTCTGTTAAAATGGGAAAAGACCGGGTGGCGGATCATCTTCACAATGGCGCCGAATATATTACCGGTGCGGACATGAGCTGTCTCATGCATATGGAGGGGATACTACATCGCCAAAAAAGTACCGTACAGGTAAGACATATTGCAGAAATATTGAATAGCCAATTATGAAAGGAAAAGATCATGCCGCGCTTGCGGATGAATTTAATAAGGACGAGCCGCGTGTCAACTGGCATGATGAGACCTTATGGTGGGTGAGACAGAAGCGGGATAAGGCTGCACACAAGGTGCCGGAATGGGAGGAACTTCGTGAAATGGCTTCGCGGATCAAAGACAATGTACTATCCAATCTAAGCGAATATCTTCAGCAGTTTGAGGCTGCGGCTACTGCCAATGGCATTACCATCCACTGGGCGGCTGATGCGGCAGAGCACAATGCCATTGTTCTTTCTATCCTTCGTCGTCACGAGGTCGACAAGATGGTGAAGAGCAAATCCATGCTGACGGAAGAATGTCATTTGAATGAATTTTTGCTGGCGCAGGGAATAGATGTGGTGGACACCGACCTGGGTGAGCGGGTCGTTCAGCTGGCGGGAGAGCCACCCAGCCATATTGTTCTGCCTTGTATCCATAAAAAAAAGGAAGAGATCGGAGAGATCTTTCATGAGCATCTTGGGACGCCGAAAGGGAATGCAGATCCTCAATTCCTGACGCATGCGGCGCGTCTGCATCTTCGGGAGAAGTTCCTGACGCGGCGGGTGGCCCTTACCGGTGTGAACTTTGCTGTGGCGGAGACGGGGGAATTTGTGGTTTGTACCAATGAGGGGAATGCGGATATGGGGGCTCATCTGGCGGACGTTCATATTGCCTCTATGGGGATCGAGAAGATCATTCCTTTGAGAAAGCATCTGGGGGTATTTCTGCGATTGCTGACGCGTAGTGCGACGGGGCAGCCGATCACGACCTATTCGAGTCATTTTAAGAAGCCGCGTCCGGGGCAGGAAATGCATGTGGTATTTGTCGACAATGGGCGGAGTACTCATCTTGGTCGTACTGATTTTCGAAGCTCGCTGAAATGTATCCGTTGTGCTGCCTGTTTTAACACCTGTCCGGTATACCGGCGAAGTGGGGGGCATAGTTATCACACTGCGGTGGCGGGGCCGATAGGGTCTATTCTGGCTCCTAATCTGGATCGGGAGAAATATGCCGATCTGCCCTTCGCTTCCACGCTTTGCGGGTCCTGTTCGAATGTATGTCCCGTAAAGATCGACATCCATGAACAGCTTTATAAGTGGCGGCAGGTTATTGTGCAGGGGGGGACTGCGCCTTTTGCCAAGAAGGCTGCGATGAAAACGATGAACTGGGTCTTGTCGAATCCTTCTGTTTATCATGGCGCGGGGAAGGCGGGGCGATGGTTTATGCTGAATGCGCCGTTCACGGTCAATAATGGGTTGAATCCCTGGTATAAGCAGCGGGATATGCCGGGTGTGCCGAAGGAGTCTTTTGGGGAATGGTATAAAAAAAATAAGAAATGAGTAGTAGTCGGGATAAGATATTAGCGACGGTGAAGGGGAATCAGCCGGAGCAGAGGGCTTTGCCGGAATTGCCGGTTGCGGCGGGGGCTGCGGCGCCTGGTGCCGCTGGAACTGATCATTCGGGGGCTTTTATCTCCATGCTGGAAAGTATTGGTGGCAGTGCTTACCTGGTATCGGGGTATGAGCGGATCGCTACTATTTTGCGTGAGCAGTATCCGCGTGTTGGCCGGATCATCTCGGGTTGTCCTGAGCTGGCGGTGATTGCGGAGACGGGAGAGCGGTATGCAGATCCGCATGTGTTGGAGGATGTGGGGCTTGCTGTTTTGAGGGCACATTTTGGGGTGGCGGAGAATGGGGCTTGCTGGATCACGGAGGACAGGATGATCGAAAGGGCTTTGCCTTTTATAGCGCAGCATCTGGCATTGGTTATCCGGTGTCAGGATATTGTGGTGGATATGCATGCGGCTTATGAGTGGATAGAGAAATATGTGCCTGCGGCGTCTGGGGAAGGGGGCGCGGATTCTTATGGTTTTGCGACTTTTATTGCGGGGCCGTCGAAGACGGCTGATATTGAGCAGTCGCTTGTGCTTGGGGCGCATGGGCCGAGGAGCCTGATCGTGTTTTTGATTGATGAAGGGCTTTCGGATGCGGGGTTCTATTGAAATAATTTAAAAAAACCGACCCTTGGGGTCGGTTTTTTTTATTTTACTGATTTGGATAACCCTGGTTCTGAACCAGGTTGGGATTGAGTTTGATCTCTGAGATGGGCACCGGGAATAATCTACGGTAGGTGCTCTTATCCATACTTAATACATCGTTGGGAAGGGGGTATTCGACTTCGAACTTGCCGAAGCGGATGAGGTCGTTGCGACGCCAGGCTTCCCAGGACAGTTCGCGGGCGCGTTCGTCGAGCAGGGTGTCGAGGGTGACGCCTGTTGTGGTCTGGGCGCCGGCGCGGGTGCGGAGCATATTGACCAGGACGTCGGGGGTCTGGAGGGTTCCTCTTACCGAAGTGGCGGCGGCGCCGCGGAGGATGGCTTCGGCCTTCATCAGATAGACGTCTGCCAGCCGGAGGACCGGAACGTCATTGCCATTGAGGCGGGTCGCCTGGGTGGTTGTAGGATCGGGATAGTATTTTATCGACCGTACACCTTCGGCCTGGCTGGCGCGGGTGTTGCCCACGTCCATGGGTTTTGGCTGAACGAGGATGAGGTTGGGGGTGATGTTGACCTGTACGGGAGTATCCGGATAGATAACGGGCTGAGTGGTGAAACCGCCATTCCCATCGGGATAGAACTGAGGGCCTACGAGCCAGGTCTTTGTCCGGAAGTCACCGGGGATGTTGAACCGGTTGTAGAACTCGGGAGTGGTACTCATCGCGATACTTTCTCCCACGTTAAAGCCATAGGCGTTGACCAGGTAGTAATAGAAACCAAAACGCGTGAATTGATTACCCGGGATCTGCTGGTCATAAGGGATCGCAAAGATGGTCTCGTTGATCTGGGGGCCATTGTTTGGCAGGAAGATATCCCTGAATTTTGCATCCAGGAAATAGTTGCTGTTGTTCTGGACGCTATCTGCCATCGCTACGACATCCGAATAACGGGTAGCACCGCCGGTATAGATATCTGCATTCAGGTACATTTTTGCCAGCAGAGCGAAGGCCATGGCCTTTGTTGGCCGTCCATACTGCAGTGTATTGGTGGCGGAGTTGTTGCTTTTTGACGGAAGCTGTTGTGCAACGGCTTTTAATTCTGACTCGATGAACTGAAAGATCTGGGCTCTTGGCGCGGTATGCGGCAGGGAGTCGACCGGGAATTTTGTAACCAGCGGCATGTTGCCATAAAGGTCCATCATAAAATAATAGTACAAAGCGCGCATGGCTCTGACTTCCGCGATGTTGGCCGCCTTAGTGACCGTATCGGCTTTGGAATTGGTCGTCAGCGCGATAAGTCGGTTGCAGGTGTTGATACCTCCGAAGCCCCACTGCCAGATGCCGGTGACATAAGGATGGTCGTAGGTCCAGGTATGATAGTGCATCTGGCGGTACTGTCCGCCGTCGTCAAAGTTGCCGTCGCGGGCCGGAAGGATCGCCTCGTCCGTGGAAAGCTCCTGCATGCGCCAGTAGGTAACAGCGAAGCTGGAGGACAGATTGGAGTACATGGTGCCGAGCAAGGCGGCATAGTCATTGGATGTTTGAGGAAAGTTGCTGCTTACGTACTGAGACTCGACGGGTACATCCAGTTTCCGGCAGGCGCTGAAGCTAAGTAAGGCCGCCAGGATGGAAAATAAAATATATGTTCTTTTCATTCTTTGAAAGTTTAAGAAGGATTAAAAGTTTGCGCTTACACCGATGATATAAGTCCTTGTCCTGGGGTAGAAATTCTGGTTGTCGATGCCGGGTGTGAGACCACCGATGTTGATCTCGGGATCGGTGCCGCGGTATTTGGTGATGACAAACAGATTGTTTCCGGATGTGTAAAAGCGAATGCTCTTAATAGCCTGTGTATGTGGTTTCCAGGTGTATCCAAGGGTTGCATTATCCAAACGCAGATAAGAACCGCTTTCGAGGAAACGATCGGATATCAGGTAGGCATTAATGTCGTTGTAGGACTCACCCAGCGTGAAATGAGGAATGTTCTGGACCTTGGAATCGACAGGGTCATTAAGACCGGCGAGAGTAGCATTGAGGATCTTGTTACCCAGAACGCCACGTACGAGGAAGCTAAGGTCAAAATTTTTGTAGTAGAAGTTGTTGGTCCAGCCATAAACAAGCTTTGGCTGAGCATTACCGGCTACACGGGCATCGGTGGTCAAAGGCTGTTGGTTGGTGATGGTGCCATCTGCTTTTTGATACGTGCTGATGCCGTTCTTATCCTTGCCGGTGTAATGCCAGAGGATAAAGGTACCTATGGGATCCCCTGGTTTTACGAGCTGGCTATAGTTGCCGGACTGGCCTTTACCGCCCAGCTGTGCTGTCGGGAAGGAATCGAGGGTAAACTTGCTGTTGGACAAGCTGGTTATCCCGTTCTTGTTATGGGCCAGGTTGAGCGAAGTCTTCCAGGTAAATTCATGGGTCTTTACCGGCGTGGCAAACAAGGCCAGCTCGATACCGCTATTTTTGACACTGCCTACGTTGGCCGTATAGGTGGACACGAAATACTGGGTAGTGGAAACGGGGTATTGATCGTAGATGAGGTCCGTCGTCTTTTTGATATAATAATCTACCGAACCACCGATGCGGTCTTTCAGGAGACCGAAGTCGACTCCGATATTGGCTGTACCTGTGCTTTCCCATTTCAGATCGGGGTTGTCATTACGAACCGGACCGATCGCGTTGGTGATATTGCCATTATACAGGAATTTAGAGCTGGACTGTGTACCATAGATCAACAGGGAAGAAAAGGCGTTGAAACCGGTGCTGTTACCCGAAACTCCATAACCGGCGCGTAGCTTCAGGTTGCTAATAGCGTCGATATTCTTCATGAAATCTTCGCTTGTTATGTTCCAGCCGGCTGAAACGGCGGGGAAATAACCCCAGCGGTTGTTGATACCAAAGGCTGAAGACCCGTCATTTCTTAAAGAGGCCTGGAACAGGTATTTTCCGGCATAGGAATACTGAACACGGCCATAGTAAGAGATCAACCGGAGCGTAGAGATCGGGTTGTTGTCAAAGGTCACCTGGGAAAGGCTGGTCGGGTTGGACAAATAGATATTGTTGTAAGTCAGCGCGTCATTGGAAAAGCCCTGGGTCGTGACGCCAAAACCATCGTTGTTGCGATCCTGCTGGTAGGTATAACCACCGAGCAACCTGATAGAATGTTCGCCGAAAGTGCGGTCGTAGTTAAAATAGGACTCGACGACGGTGCTGGTGTTCAGATAGGATTTTCTTGTTGCCAATCCGTTGAAATTAACAGCCAGACCGGATTGTGAATTTGCATAGGTGTTGTAGAGGTTCTGATCTCTTTGATTGGAGAATGTCACCGTATACTTCAGGCCTTTGAAAATGTCTACCTGTGCGAGGGCGGTGATAAGGGTCTTGTTGTCATCTGTGCGAACGATGTTGTTGTTGATCAGAGACAGCGGGTTCAGGGTTCCGCTACCGGTCCTTGCGTAATATTCTTTATATGTTCCGTCGGCATTGAATGGGCTGACAGTGGGTAGATAGAACAGCATGTTCGGCAACACGTATTGCTGGGGAACGTCGTTGTTCTTTGTATGGCTGTTGGTGATGGTAACGCCCAGCCGGAGGCGGTTGTCGAAGAAGCGCTGGTTCAGATAACCTCTTATCGTAGTCCTTTCGAGGGAAGTGTTCTTTATGATCCCATTGTTCTTCAGCCAGGTGCCGCTGCCACCAAAATCGGTAGAACCGGTGGCGCCGCCAAAGGAAAGGTTGTGGCTTTGAGAGTAGCCGGTTCTTTCGACCAGGTCCTGCCAGCTGGTGCTGGAGCCATCGTCATTGAGAGGCTTTATGAGGCTGGTGTTATTCTTTTGGAGGTATCCGCGTAATTCGTTTGCGTTGAGCATGTCGATCTGTTTGGAGACATTCTCGGCGGCGCCGTAACCGTTGTAGGACAGACGGGTCTGACCTGGTTTGGACCGGCGGGTAGATATCATGATTACGCCATTGGCGGCACGTGCACCATAGATGGCGGTGGCGGATGCGTCTTTGAGGACGTCGATGCTTTCGATGTCAGCGGGGGCCAGGAGGTCGATGGATGCTCCGGGCACGCCGTCGATAACATAAAAAGGCTCCATTGCACCGCCTGTGGTACGAATAGTAGAAGGTCCTCTTAAAACTACTGCGGGGGCTGCATTCGGGTCACCGCTCTTTGTGACGTTGAGGCCGGCTACTTTTCCCTGTAATAATTCTGCGGGAGTGGTCAGCACGCCGGGGTTGAACTCGTCTGCTTTTACTGTGGTGATGGCGCTGGTTAGGTCTTTTTTACTGGCGGTACCATAACCGATGACGACTACGTCATTCAGCTGTTTCGATTTGGATACCAGCGTAATGTTGACGGACTTTTCATTGCCAGTCTTAACTTCTTTGTCCGAGAATCCGACATAAGAAACCTCGAGAATGGCACCTGGGCCGTCGACTGTGATGGAATATTTCCCTTCTGCGTCGGTGGTTGCGGCCTTTTTCGTGCCTTTGATCAGGATGCTAACACCTGCTAAAGGGGTGTTGTTCTCATCCGTTACCCTTCCTTTCAGCGTCCCCGGGGCCTGCTGAAAGGCATAACTGGTAAAGGAGAAGCATAAAAGGGCTAACAATAAGAGCCTTGGAATTGCCTTCATAATGAATGCGTGTTTTGGTTTGAGTGATAAAATCGGTTGTAGATACTTGTTATAAACCTGTTGCTAACGGGTTGGCGGCAAAGAGAAAAAAGACATGTTACTGAATTGTGAATGCAATGTTATTTTACGAGATCCTGCCAGCTAAAAATTTACGTAGTCGATGTGAATAACTGTGGATAAACGAAAGAGATCCGATTTAACAAAAAAGTAATCATGCCGATGTTGTAAATCGATGTGGTTGAGAAATATTTGCAGCAAATAATAATTCCAGTATGAAAGTTTTTGTGTTCGTTCTTATAGGTTTATTCTTAACTGCTGCCGGTGATTCCGGTTTTGACGACATGCCAATCAACAGGGTCCAGGTTATCGGATCGCACAATAGCTATAAGAGAGCCATTGATACAGCCCTCTTTTCCCTATTCAAGGAAAAGAACCCGAAGGCCGCGATGGGATTGGAATACAGCCATGTCGGTCTTGGCGAGCAACTGGATCTTGGGCTGCGTAATCTTGAGATAGATGTATATGCGGATGAGAAGGGCGGGAAGTATGCACATCCCAGGGGATTGGAATGGGAAGCGGCTTCGCATCCTCCGGTGTATGACCCTCAAGGCGAAATGAACCTACCCGGATTTAAGGTTTTTCATGTACAGGACCTTGACTTCAGGAGTAACTGTCCGACATTTGCCGGTTGTCTCAAACAGCTGAAGGCATGGTCTGACAAACATCCGGACCACTATCCGATCTATGTTACGATGAATGCAAAAGACGCGGAGATAAAGGCGCCCGGATTTACTGTGCCGGAGAAATTCACGGCTGAAGTGTTTGATCGTCTTGATAAAGAGATACTTGACAATCTGGGTCGTTCGTATCTTGTCACTCCTGATGAGATAAGGGGAAAATATCCAACGCTGGAAGCGGCTGTTCTTGCGGGACATTGGCCTACTATGAAGGAGGCTCGGGGGAAGTTCATTTTTGTCCTGGATGAGAAGGGAGAGCATCTGGCTTCCTATATCAAGGATCATCCGTCGCTGAAGGGCCGGGTTTTGTTTACGGATTCGCCGGCGGGAAGTCCTGAAGCGGCGTTCATGATCATGAATAACCCAAAAGATCCGCAGATACCGGAGATGGTAAAGAAAGGGTATATGGTGCGGACCAGGGCAGATGGTGATACCAGGGAAGCACGCATCAATGATAAATCGGGGTTTGTGGCTGCGTGTGCTTCGGGCGCGCAGATCATTACGACGGACTATTATTATAAGAGTACATTTTTTGCTTCTGACTATAGTGTGATCTTTGATGATGGGAAGTATATAAGAAAACAGCCATAAAAGGAAAAAGGCTTATTTTCGAGTTGATGAAGCACGAGAATATATTCGACTGGATCCGGGTAGACGAATTTGCAGCCACTCCCAAGTATCTCCAACTGACCAATTCGATCCTCAAGGCGATAGAAATGGGCAAGATCAGGAAGAACGATCTTATGCCTTCGATCAATGAGCTGAGTTTTGAGCTTGAGATATCGCGGGATACGGCGGAGAAGGGGTATAAATATCTCAAAAAGATGGGGGTGCTGGGTTCGGTGCCGGGGAAGGGGTATTTTATCCAGAATACTGATTTCCGTCAGACGCTGAAGATATTCCTGCTCTTCAACAAGCTCAGCGCCCATAAGAAGATCCTTTATGATGCCTTTATCGCTTCGCTGGGAGAGTATACGGTAGTCGATTTTTATATCTATAACAACGATTTTAACTTATTTAAGAAGCTGCTGAGCGATCGTAAAGAGGACTATTCTCACTACGTCATCATCCCTCATTTTCTCGAAGGCGGGGAGCGGGCGCAGGAGATCATCAATAGTCTGGCGAAGGAAAAGCTGCTGGTGCTGGATAAGAAGATCTCTGGTATAACCGGAGATTATGCAGCAGTATATCAAAACTTCGAGCAGGACATATATTCCGCGCTGGAAAAGGCCCGGGAGCAGCTAAGCAAGTATCATACGATAAAGATCATTTTTCCAAGCTATACCTACCATCCGGTGGAGATCCTGAAGGGTTGCAGCCGGTTTTGCCAGGAGTATGCGTTTGCTTATAAGGTTGTGCATACGATCGCGGATGAACCGATCGGGGAGGGGGAGGTATATATCAACCTGATGGAAGAGGATCTGGTTGTCCTGGTAGAGCGGATCGTTTCGCTGAAGCTGGAGCTTGGGCACCAGGTGGGGGTGATCTCCTATAATGAGACGCCGCTGAAGAAGATCATATTGAATGGGATCACGACTATTTCGACGGATTTTAAGGAGATGGGGGTGATGGCGGCGAAGCAGATATTGGAGAATACGCATTTGCAGGAGGAGGTACCTTTTTACCTTACATTGAGGAATTCGTTGTAATACATCACTTTCTCAGTAATTTCTTATCTACGAGGTTCAGAAGAGCTTCCCGGTAGTTCTTGCTGACGGGAATAGTATGCTGGCCGATGCTGACTTCCAGCGCATTTACTGATTGTATCTTGCTGATGGAGACGATATAGGACTTCTGGATCCGAAGGAACTGATCCGGGGGAAGCTGTTCTTCGAGGGCGTGGATCGTGCTGAGGGTAAGGAATTTTCCGCGGGTAGTATGGAGGGCGCAGTAATTCTGGGCAGCCTCGATGAACAGCAATTCATCGAAGACGATCTTTTCAAAACCTTTGCCGGAGCGTACGAAGAAATAAGCTCCTTCCTGCGACAGGACCTCCCGGGCGCGGTTGACGGCTTTCAGGAACCGGTCCGGGGTGATGGGTTTCAGGAGGTAATCGAGGACATTCAATTCAAAACCTTCCAGCGCGAAATCTGCATAGGCGCTGGTGATGATCACCTTTGGTTTTACTTCCAGGCTCCGGAGAAAATCTGTTCCCCGCAGTCGTGGCATCTGGATGTCAAGGAACATCAGATCGATCTTTTCGGTGGAGAGGATACGATTAGCCTCCATGGCATTGCTACAGAGGGCTACCAGGTCAAGGAAACCAGCTTCCAGAACAAGTCTTTCAAGGCCTTCCCGTGCGAGGGGTTCATCGTCGACTATGATGCAAGTCGTGTTCATACTACCTGTAGTTTGAGTAAAACAGTATAAGATCCATGACCGGGGTCGATGTTCAGCGCATGTCGCCCGGGGTAGAGAAGCTCCAGTCTTCTCCGGACATTGTCCAGCCCGACGCCGCCAACGGATCCAGGTTCTTTTGTGATGCCCGGCTCATCCACCGTATTAGTGATCTCGAGCTGAAACTGCGACTGGTCGAAACGGAGGCGGAAGCGGACCTGGTTTTCCCGATGCGTACAGGAAGATACGAATTTGAAAGCGTTCTCCACCAGGGGTATAAGGAGTAAGGGGGCGATGGAAAAATCCCGGACGGTCTTCTGCACCTCATAGTCCAGGTTTAGCGTAGGACCTTTACGAAGCTGCTCAAGGCGGATATAATTCTCCAGGTAGGTGATCTCTTTTTCAATGGGTATAAAGTCGGTTGCACAGTCGTACAACTGGTAGCGCAGCATGTCGGAAAATCGTGCCAGGGTATGTTCGGCCAGTGCCGGATCTTTGCGGATGAGTACATAAATGCTGTTGATGGCATTGAATAGAAAATGGGGATTCAGCTGGGATTTGAGGAAACGGAGCTCATTCTCAACGTGCTCTTTTTTCAGCCGCTGATCTCTCCGGTCGTTGCGAAACCGGTCGCGGACGAAGGTGAAGCCAAGCGCAGCTATACACCAGTAGGCATTCCCCAGCACCGCATACCAGAAAAGGGAGGATAGGGGTAGGGTATAGGATAGATCGGTTGTCTTCAGAAGGGCGTTCATTGTCACTGCGGTGAATGCTGCGCAGCAAAAGATGCTGACCAGCAGAGCGAAGAAGAATAGCCAGGTGCGGCCGGGGCGCAGTAAGCGAGGGACCCATCTATAGACTGCCAGGTAGATCATGGTTGCCTGACCAAGGAACCAGGCGGTGGTGACGCCCAGGGTCAGCCATACCGGATCATGATAGGTATACAGGGAAAAGCCGGTCCACCCTATATAATAAAGGAACCAGAAAAGAAAATGCCAGCGATAGCGAAAGAGGAAACCTGCCATGCTGCAAAATAGAAGGGAAAAACGGAGAATGCAATCTCCTTCCACGAAAGTGCGGAATTTATTGACGAAATATTCTTCTTCTGATCTTCGTCCCTGCCAGCTGTGATTATGTCCATTCCATTTTTGCCGGCGGGATAAAGGTGCAAATTTTACAGCCGATAAACTTAAATCAAAAAATTATGTACAAGAAATTAATTGCACTGACGATCATGCTTATCCTATTAAGCCTGCCCCGGATGGTAAAGGCTCAATCTTCTTATTCATTTTCCGTGCAGAAGACCGGGCAGGGGCCTGCGATGATCCTGATCCCGGGGCTTTATTGTTCAGGGGATGTCTGGGAAGAGACTGTTGCGCATTACAAAGACCGGTACACCTGTTACAGCCTGACGTTGCCGGGATTTGCGGGCCAGCCACCCATCCACGCGGATTCTATCCTCGTGACCATTGCAGGGGAAATTACCCGGTTCATCCGGGAGAACAAGTTACAGCGGCCGCTACTGGTAGGCCATAGCCTGGGTGGCTGGCTGGTCCTGGAAGTGGCGATACAGCAACCACAATTGGTGGGGGGCATTGTCTGTGTCAGTTCCGGTCCGTTCCTGCCTGGTCTTTCCATGGGCAACCAGGTGTCATTGGACAGTGCGAGGGCCATCGGGACAATGATCAAAAAATATATGGTTGTCCAGACGCCGGAGCAGATCCGGCAAAGTCAGCAATATATGCTGGGGACGATGATCAGGGACAGCGCCCATATACGGGAGGTAACAGAAATGGCGATGAGGTCCGACCCGGCTTCGCAGGGAGAGGTAATGTACGAGCTGTTTAGCACGGACCTCCGCCCGGAGATGCATAAACTGCGATGCCCGGTGCTGGTGCTTGGGGATTGGATCGCTTATAAGACCTATGGAGCCACCCGGGAAAATGTGCTGGAAAAATATCAGCAGCAGTTCGTGACCGCGGCTAATGTTACGATCGGGATCTCTGACAGCGCCAGGCACTTTATTATGTATGATGAGCCTGTGTGGTTCTTTGGGGAGCTGGATAAATTTCTTACGAAGCGGTGATGGGGCACGCCAGCAGGTCCGCCATCCACCTTTTTGTGTATGATAGTAGTGCGCTTCGGTCCGGGCTGATCCCGTTCTCGATAAACGACCCGCATGCTGCAAGGCCGAGTGCGACACTCTGGGATATCACAAGCTGGAGTTGCAATCCCAGGGAATACGCAGCATTGAAAATATCCCTCGCATCCTTTGCTATTCCGGCATTATTATGCGACCTATTCATTAATTCAAATTGCCCTTGTTTTGAAAAGGATAGGGTCTGGTCGGTACCATATATTAGTAAATGATTAATATTCATGGTGTTAAATATGGAAAGATGTCTTTCTTCCGGAGAGGATAATCTTGGAGAGGAAAGTGGCATACGGGGATCGTAGCCATTGAGAATCATCCATAATTTGGAAGCTTCCTCTGCATCCAGTACGAGCGTAACCTGCCCATAAAGAGAAAACCCGCTTATGATATCAAGGATCTCATCAACCTCCTGCACCAACCTTTTTGTGGGGTCCCCGAGGTAGAAAATGAATTCAAACTGTTTTTTGAAAAGAGGTTTTATGATGTCACGAAGAAGGCCGTCCCAGAGGTCAGAGGCGCCATAAATATCTGACCAGTCCGCAAATGAAATGACATGGGAATTTGTAAAAAGGGTCTTTAGATCATCTATGATCGGTTCATTTTTATACTTGTACCATTTGTATCGGGAGACATTTTGACTATCCTGTGTAGTAAAGTATTGGTCCGGTAATGCCAATTCGTCGGACATGGAGTTGAGCGTCAGACTACGTATCCCGAGTTCTGTCATACATGCAGGTGTTGTTGAATTTTTAGGGACGATACCATTTGACGAATCAAAATTCTGTATCGTCCCGACGAGGTCTGATATGATGGCAGCTGTATTGTTTGATATGTTGTTCATAATGTCTGTGCTGCGCTGATGATAAAATCGGCTACTTTATCTGGTTGAGATAGCATAGGGACATGGCTTGATCTCAGCTCAAGCGTAGTTGCATTGAGCATTTTTGCTTCGGCTCTGGTCAATGTAGGGGGAACGGTTTCGTCATTCAAGCCGATGATGCACCATGATGGCTTATTCTTCCAGGCTGCTTTCGAAATTTTGGTAGTAGTAGCTTTTGCGGCCCAGGGAATTTGTGTAGCATAAAGTACTTTTCTGTCTGCTGCGTTGAGGTCCTGTGCAAAATACGAATCGATCCCTTTAAATGACAAACTTAGAAACCCTGAAGCATCCTGCTGAAACTCTTTATTGCCCGGAGACGGTGGATATGGCTGTATCACATCGACTACTGATTGATTGTCGTTTGGAATTAATGCGTCGATGTAGAGCAGTCCGGCAACTTTGGGATCATTTCCGGCTTCGGTGATCACCATTCCTCCATAGGAATGTGCGGCAAGCAAAACCGGTCCATCCATTAAAGCGATAGCACGCGTGGTAGCTGCAACATCATCTTCCAAAGAAGTGAGTGGATTTTGCACAGCGATTACGTTGTATCCTTTTGCCTGCAGCAAAGGGATAACTTTTGCCCAGCTGGATCCATCGGCGAAAGCACCATGAACCAATACGATATTTTTTATTCCTTTTGGAGTGGATTGGGCGTTCTGTTTGAGCATAGTTGTAAATTTTATTTTTTTGAATTTTCTGCCTGCCGCATCGTTGTGTAGCTGATCGGTTTTCGCGGGGACACCGCGCCGACGTGGGTTGTCCCGTGCACGAACGGGTGGAAAGTGCACGCCCCTTACAACCGCCTCAACGAACTGACACCCGTCATCTCCGTTGCGAAAGGCCAGCGGCAATGAGGCCAAGGTTATGCCAAAGGTTTAGATAATTGGTTTGCAACATTTTATTTTTTATACGAGAAATAAAAATGTTGTTATATCAATAATTATTGAAAGGAAATCGTGATCAGGTTTTGAGATCAAGAATTTATGGTTTAGAGAAATTACAGTTGTACATTTACCGGGGACTTATAAAATCAAAAAGTCATTCTTTGAAACCGAAAATCTTAATAGTAGAAGATCAATTTATTGAGGCAAAGAGTCTCAATGTTATACTTACTCATGCAGGATACTTTACTTGTACAATTGCGCGATCAGTTGCTTCGGCATTGTCAGTAATTGAAAAGGAAAAACCTGACCTGGTATTGGTCGATATTTTTTTGCAGGGAGAAGGTACGGGTATAGATCTTGGTAAGATACTCAATGAAAAAAATATGGCTTTTGTTTATTTGTCGGCCAATTCGAACCGGCAAATACTGGATGCGGCAAAATCGACAAAGCCATATGGTTTTATGGTTAAGCCTTTTCGGGCAAAAGATGTATTGATCATGCTTGATGTAGCCTTGTACCTGCACGAGCAGCGGAAGTCTGAAGAAATTCAGAAATCTTCATCACAAAAATCTTTACCAGTCGTACTTCCCCAGGAGTTTAGCGGAATGATAGGCAATAGCCCAAAACTTCTCGAAGCACTTGAGCAGGCTAAAATGGTTGGTCCTATGGACACCTCGGTACTGATATTGGGCGAAAGTGGTACAGGAAAGGAATTGATCGCTCAATCAATTCACAAGGTTTCTACCAGGCGGTATAAACCGTTCGTTGTTGTTAATTGCGGCGCACTACCAACTAATCTCGTTGAATCTGAGCTCTTCGGGCATGAGAAAGGCTCCTTTACGGGAGCGATCGGTAAAAGGGAAGGTAAATTTGAATTAGCAGATGGAGGTACAATTTTTCTTGACGAGATCGGCGAGCTGCCACTGGAATTGCAGGTCAAATTCCTTCGGGTATTGCAGGAAAGGGAAATTGAACCAATTGGGGGTAGGCCCAAAAAGATAAATGTGCGGGTAATTGCTGCCACCAATAAGGATCTGGAAGAAGAAGTGGCAGGCGGTCGTTTTCGGATCGATCTTTATTATCGCCTTAATGTTTTTCCATTGGTATTGCCTCCGCTGCGGGAAAGAAAGGCGGATATACCGCAGCTGGCAAACTATTTTTTAAAAAAGTATAGCACAGAATTAGGAAGACAGATCCCTGTATTGTCGGCGGAAGCCAGTGAAAAGCTTCTGCAATATGATTGGCCGGGTAATATCCGGGAGCTGGAGAATTCGATGCAACGAAATGTCGTGCTCACAAGATCAGCCGTTATTGAATCCCTGGAATTACCCCTTTCAAAAAGAGCTACCAGTTCGATGGAGAGTAATAAGGCAGGATTTAAAACAATTATAGAAAATGAACGGGATCATATACTGGCAGTACTTGAAAGCTGTGATTGGAAAATATCGGGAAAGGGGGGCGCGGCTGAAATTCTCGATATCAATGTCAATACGCTGAACTCAAGAATGAAAAAGCTGGGTATTGAAAAGCAATATATTCCGGTTAAAAAGGACAAATGAAGTCAAGATCTCAATTTTTAATCCTTTTTTTTATTGCAGCTGATCTTACAGTGGCTTTACATTCTTTAGGGCAATCAGATCGATTTGGGTATTCAGTTGCTAAGCAACGTCTCCAATTGAAGTTGACTACTTCTTTTCTATATTTTAGCATGCAGGGGCAACTGGACATGGACAGTGCCGCCATTATGGTGAGTGAAGGGGAGCATTTACCCTATTCCCTCTATTTTGATGAAGACTATGTAAATGGCCATGACAACAGGATAAAAGAGTTATTGAAAGCGGGGAGCCATTATCTTTTTAGATCGGGGGTGTATAAAAATGATCTCGATAGTGCCCTTCCTCTTTTGCTATCTGCAAAATCAGAAGCAGACAGGAGCAAGAATATTTATTTCCAGAATGCTGCCCTGGCGGCACTGGGCAGATACTATCTGCAAAGTAATGATCAGCCAGAAAGCAAACGATGTTTTACGGCAGCAGTGGAGCTTGCAAGAAAGGCCAACAAGCCGGGAATATTGTTCAGGTCGCTGGCAAATCGAGGTTCGAATGCGGGCTTTAATGATCAGCAAAAGGAAAAGGATCTGAATGAAGCTTTACAATTGTCCCGACAACTGCGGGATACAACCGGGGAAATTGAGATGCTAACCCGTATTTACGAGATATATTTTGTACACCAGAAATATGATACTGTCAGGAAACAGCTGCTGCATGTAACGGAGCTGGAAAAATTGATCGGGTTCAAGCATATTCACTATAATTATTATGTCCTTTCGTACTTTGATTATAATGCGGGGGATTATGCCAGGGTGTTCGCTAATTCAAAAATGGCCATTGCAATAATGGAGTCCAATCGTGACCTGGCCTTTTCAAATTTTTTCTATGGAAGCATGGCTAATATCTATGCCCGATTTGATAATTATGGAAAAGCGCTTGAATGGCTAACCAAAAGCCTCCAACAGGAACCGGCGAATAAGGCGAAACGAATCTGGTACCATCAATTCTGTGCTGTTTTGATGAATGTAGCAAAATTCGGACATCCACAACAAGCGCTTGATTTTATTTTAAAGACTATTAACGATTATCCACCTGTATCTGCGGACTATAAATTTCATGTAGCTTATTTACTGGGAGCTACTTATCATCTCCTGAATCAGCCGGCTCTTTCTGAAAAGTACTTTGGCGTTATGCTGCCCTTAATGGATTCAATACCGCATAGTCCCGAAGAAAACGACAAGCTGTTTTCCGCCTATCTCGATCTGGCAGATCTCTACATGGATATTGGTCGTCCTGATCTCTCAAAAAAGTATTACAAAAAGGGAATAGTCTACGCAAATCCAAACCAAATATTTAATATAAGCAAGAGCTATGGGATGCTATACCGGATCGATTCAAGTGAAGGGAGCTATTTGAAGGCGTTTCGTGAATTACAACTATCGCAGATGGCTGCCGATAGCATATATAACTTAAGAAAGACAAACCAATTTGCCGAATTACAGATCCAATACGAAACAGAAGCAAAAGATAAAAACATCGAATTGCTTGTGCAGAAGGATAAAGTACAGGAGGCTACACTGCGCCAATCAGATATAATAAAAAAGGTGACGCTGGCCGGAGTTGTGATCCTGCTCGTGGTTACCGGGTTAGTGTATAGTCAATACCGGATCAAACAAAGGACGAACAAAGCCATAAATGAAAAAAACAGGACGCTTGAGCAATTGGTAAAGGACAAGGAATGGCTGGTTAAAGAAATTCATCATCGGGTTAAGAATAACTTCCATATTGTGGCAAGCCTGCTGGAGATCCAGTCGAGTTATCTGAAGAACAGGGATGCCTTGTCCGCTATACAGGAGAGTCAACACAGGATCTATGCCATGTCGATCATTCATCAAAAGCTTTACCAGTCCGACACGCTATCTACCATCCGTATGCCGGAGTATATATATGAGCTGGTGGAATATCTCCGGGAAAGCTACTCGATCCGGGAAAACGTTGGATTTTCGCTGCAAATAGAGAATATTGAATTGAACGATGCCGCGGCAATTACTTTGGGGTTAATCCTTAATGAGGCTATTACCAATGCGATCAAATATGCATTTACAAAGACTGTAGATGCAAAGATCTCTATTTCCCTTACTCATATTTCAGATTCGCAGATCATGTTGAGTATTGCCGATAATGGGCGCGGGCTTCCTACTGATTTTGAATCTAAGAT
>Ga0307510_10003390_pt1:0-10000 | contig 18601 bp, 7 predicted proteins | sample 12_EM_MG_FD_207224 | JGI IMG/M metagenome (GOLD analysis project Ga0307510, IMG submission 207224) | Populus trichocarpa ectomycorrhiza microbial communities from riparian zone in the Pacific Northwest, United States - 12_EM | ecosystem: Host-associated > Plants > Roots > Unclassified...
AGCAATTAAAATAAATAATCATAGGAAAAATAAGCATAGGAGAACAAACATATTCATCATATAAACTGAAAAGAAAAAGGTAAAATAAATCTTACAGTTCTTGAAATCTGAAGGTTTTCGTGTCCTTGCAACCAAGAAAACAAGTTTAGCCTTGCATGTTTGGTGAACAACTAATCAAAAAGAAGGAGGAATGCAGATTTCGGGTTTCTTAGAGGAGGGGGATGTTTTTCTCCTCTTGGCTGGCTGCCCCCCTTCTCTTTTCTCATTCTTTTTATATCCTAGGAAACCCTAATCTCTATTTTACAAAATAGTCCTCCCTTAAGTAGACAGTTTACATTGAAGTACAATAACTATTTTCCTAAAAAAAGAGAAATAGCCTTGCATGAAATCTTCAAGCTTTGACTTAGAGGAGCTAAATTGCTGAAATAAAAACTTGGACTCGTTTCTTCATGAAACCTGTTTGCTGGAAGAATTCAGTTGTCATCTTTGAAAACTCATATATCCCTCATATGACATTGTTTGTGGCTGAAATGTGGAGCGTTAATAGGTCTTTGAGTCAGGAATCCAAAAAAATTGAGTTTGCATCAATTGGACTTCTGTAGCTCTAGATATTCAAGTCGGAATGGTCGAAGGTCAACACTGGCAGATTGCAAGATTTGACTTTAAAGGCTGCGATTTCCATGCTCTTCCTTATTTTATTTTCTTGCCTTAGATGTCCAGAACGGTATGGATGTTAGCTTTTTAATGCCACTAGAATCACTTCATTTCTATCTCTAGACCTCCCGCTCTGCACAAAACATTGACTGACGGTCAAATCTGGCAATTACCTCCAATTTACTTCTTTTAGCATCTTTCATCCAAAAGTGCCTTCAAAACATAAAACAAAGAATATCAAGGTATTTTATATATAAAACATAGGCATAACACTAGTTAAATATGGGTGAAACTATCGAATAATATGGTTGCATCAGATGTTTATGTTTTGAAATGATTTACTTATGATGATATTTTATTAAATCCTTGTTGAATGAAGAAACGACGATGAAGTGTTTGATTGAATTTTTTTTTTTTCAAATGTAAGAAATATATAGATCAAAAATAGAACATCACTGGAGACCAGCAAGTCAACTGTACAGGCATATACAAAACAGGGAACAGAATCCCTGGAAACATAGGGAACAAACCCCCTTAAACAGACCACAAACCAAGCAACCAAACCAAGCCGACAGGCAAGGACCAGCAAAGCAAAACACAACCTACAACTAAAACAAGAAATAAAAAGGCAGGGGAACAAGCTCCCACTACCAAAGCAGAACAAAACCCAAAATACAGAGTAGCAGAACCTAGGAGCAAACCAGCATCATACCAGCAGCAAACCCAGACAGCAACCTGCAGCAAAATTAGCAAATCCCAAGAGACCACAGCCAACAATTCCAGAATGGACTCGACCAGGAACAAGCAAAACCAGCAACAAGACAAGGGAAACACTCCCAGGAAAACATCCTGACAATTAGGAGTAGATAAGAGTAAGCAACAAGCCAACCAGCAGGCCACAACTAGCAACAAGCAAAGCATAAAACCAGAAAGCAAAATAGGGGAACCACCCTGCATTCCCCAGGAAAGCAACCAGTAGCAAACCCAGACATCAACCTGTGGCAAAAGCAGCAAACCAAGCAAAGAGAAACCCAAGCAACCAAACTGCAAGTGAGCAGTATAACAGCTAAAAACCAGAAAAACCAACAACGCCAATAGCACGCAACGCCATTAGCCAGCACTTCCAAAAGCGAACAAATAAAAAACCGGCTTCCACCTGACTAGAAGAAGCAACCAGTGACCAAATATAACACCACATGCAGAAGCTGATACGAGCAACAAACCCTGTAGAGAAGACCCAACAACTACAAATAACAAGCATAAAGCCACACAGCACAGCTACAGGCAGAAACATATATACTGTGACAAATAAGAAACATGCCTACAAAGGCAGCACCATATAGACAAATCCAGCAAAACCAGAACAAAACCAAGCAGAAAACCAAAATGGCTACAAGGAACATATTCCTTGGCCAAAATAAAAAAAGAGCAGAAAGTATCATAAAAAGGATGAGGGAGCAGAAGCTGTGTCGAAACGACTATGAAATGTCGATCAGGTTCTTGTTGAATCTTGAAGCAATGATGACAATGTTAATGTTCTGAAATGACCTGTTTGAGGTGGATATATTATTGTGTTGCGATGAATATGAAAACAACTATGAGATATTGATTGAGCTATTATGAATTTGGGCAGCTGATCAATGGTAGTATGAGTATTACGAAGGATCTACTGTTGTATTTTTTTGGATGTAATTGTGACAAATGGTTGTATGAGTATTACGAAGGATCTACTATTGTATTTTATTGGATGTAATTGTGACGAATGGTTGTATGAGTATTATGAAGGATCCATTATTGTATTGTATTGAACATTAATTGTCATGAATCATTGATTAGCTTCGGCTAATGACATCTGAATGGATGACCAGGATAAATAAATGACTAGCTACGGCTAATAGCACCCTAAATGGATGACCGATATGAACAAATGATTAGCTACGACTAATGACATCCAAAGTGGATGTCCAGGATGAATAAATGATTAGCTTCGACTAATGGCATCCGAATGAATGACCGGGACAAATGAATGATTAGCTTCGGCTAATGGCATTCGAAAGGATGACCGAGACAAATAAATGACTAGCTACGGCTAATGGCATCCAAAGTGGATGTCTAGGATGAATAAATGATTAGCTTCAGCTAATGGCACCCTAAGTGGATGACTAGAATGAATAAATGATTAGCTTTGGCTAAATAAATGACTAGCATCCTAAGTGGATGACCGGGATGAATAAACGATTGACTTCGGCTAATGGCATCCTAAGAGGATAGCCGGATTGGAGAGTTATGAATTATTCTTCAAGAATTGATGTGTTCATGTATACAAGGTTTTGTATATACTAAGTATATGAAAGAACTATGATTGTTATGCTTTAAACAGAGAATAACGTTAGTTCAGCTAACGATATGCGAGATTAATTATCAGGTTTGAGTATTGTAATTACCCTCGGTAATTGATGAATTATTAAGGGTGGTATTTACATAAGTAAGGAGAAATGAAAGAATTACGCTCTTTTGGTCCATGAATGAAATGTGACGTTAATATTGCTTTAATATGTTCTTAAATTGCCAATAATGCTTGAAATTATCTTGTACTATATCAGGGACATCATACCAATATTGTGCATAGGAAAATCCATTCCGCAGCTCACACATTGTGGAAAGAACTATATATTCGCATGTTATGGGTGATACGAGTTCTATATGAACGGACATGTTAATCACTCAATTAGTCGTTTGACCCCTTTTGCCCTTTTGTAGAGACTAGTAATGAAAAATTAAAATGGAACACGGATGTGAATGTGCAAACAAGTTGATATGATGTGTATGAATATACATATAAGGTATTCATTTTATGAGGATGTCATATTGTGAAATTACATGAGGTCAGGATAACGAAAATACTAATTGTGTAACTTGTTGTTCGACACTCTTGTATGAACTCGTGATGTTAGCGAGACTAGAATAGGAATGTGAATTTGTGAGTATGTCAATATGATGTAATGTAAACCTATGAGTATGAAAATATAATAATATGGGCACGAGTATTGAGAATCCGTTTTATGGAAATATTGATTTACATTATCCTATGTGGATTGTGTCTTGTTAATGAATGGAATGTAATTATAAATCTGCAGAATGATATGGTGAAAAACATCCATAACCAGACCAAAAAAATAATTTCCATCGATTTTGGCCTTGAAAATGTCGGGTCATTACATTATATCCTTTGTAATACACAAACAAACATTCCATAACAATTTAGCATTTAGTATAACACAACAATAGACCCTTTGTATTATTCATCCAACCATTTATGACAGTTAATGTTCAATACAATACAATAATAGATCCCTTGTAACACTCATACAAAAAATCGTAACAATTTAGTACTATGTGTAGCACATTAATAGATTCTTCGCAATACTCATATAAACATTCGTGACAAATCCTTTGTAATACTTATACAACCATTCGTGACAGTTAACATTCCATATAGCACAATGACACGATCAAAGAGTTGATGTCTTATCCCAAGTATAGGAGTGTCAAAGTAATAAATAACCCGATAAGACCGAGGTCGAACCACAGGAAGGTGAACTATATAAATTACAAATAATAAAATGATATTGATGTTGAAGAGAACTTTGAGATGTGATAGTGATGAAAAGATTAAACAATGATAAAACAATTGTCAAGGTTAAAGGATTCACTAATGGTAATTCAAATAAGCATAATATAAACTCCTTTTTATTACTCAATTGGAAACCACACACAAAGGAGGTTCCAATCAGATGATTTATCATTAATGGCTCATTATAAAGTATTAACATGATCATATTAATTATATCATATTAATTATCTTATTTAAGTAACACCAACACTTTTAAATATTGTCAGGTATTCATGATGTTAACTTATGTTAACAACAAATCAAGTTCCTCTCATAACAACGATGTCGGCTGAAGACTATGAAGGATCAAGCATTTATTGTACCAAGTGTTATACAACACAAATCTAGATTAATCATTTAACAAGTAAGGTATTAATAATTAGTAAGATAAAAAGATAAGACATGTTAATAGCAAACTTTCTTGGATATAAACATTGAAATGCATGTTGGGTTTATAATATACATATTCTAACACCATTAGTGAAACCTTTTCACCTTGACATAATAAACTTAACTAAACATTATGAAGAAGATAAACATAAATAAACTAGATAAGAACATAATTATGATGAAAAGCATAAACAAGAGATTAATGAAAGCAAAACTTAAACATTACAAAAATACAAAGAAAGAAAGCAAAAATATGATCTTGATCTGAAAACCAAGATGCCTAAATACATGGCAAATGCCTCATTTTATAGGCTAAAATTCGAAATTATTGATTAGATGACTAACTATTTAGTTGGTGGCCAACCATTGACTTGTTGGCTGGTTATTGACAATGTTGGCAAGCCAAAACGTCATTGCTAACATCAGAATTTGAGCACATAGTCTTCATGATAGTTGTGGAAAATTGTCTCAGCTGTTCAAAAAAAAAAAAACCAGAGCTCATTTGGACTTCTAGAACTCGAGATATGGGCTGAACACTGAATGGTGTCAGGGCTGCAGGATAGATTCAGACGTCTCTTTTGATACTAAGATTTGAACTAAAAAATGGAAGAATTGAGTCTTGGACTCTGCATGAATGTTTTAGGCCTATGTCTTAGCTTTCCATCAAGATAAACCAGACCTAATCCAAGGTCTACAACTCTAGTTATGATCCAATAACCGAATGGTGTTCCAGTTTGAATTGAATCAACATCTCTTCTCTTAGCCCTTTCTTTGTCTTCTCAATTTCAATAGTTAATCACATTAATCAATCCTTTGAGTTGTGGGATAAACCTCCATTTAAAATGAGTATTTACCATAAATTAAAGGTATCTTATATTATCAAACTTGTTATTATAAAACATGCTTAACTTAGGGAATTTAATGATACTTTAAGTGCAATATGATGTATAAAGCCTTAATGAGAATGCACTTTTAAGTACTAATCACACAACAATAGATCCTTCATAATAAATTCACTTTAGAAACTAATGTTACGCTAGAAGGGGGTGGAAATAACCTACCTATTCCTCCCGCGGTGTACTTATCCAGTTGAAGGTTTGATTCTGGTCGCACCACCTCATCCATCAAAAGATCATAAATCAACACATTTGCATTTAGCAAACACAAAACTCATCGCCATACTTATTTCAAAATCCACATGTTCACATTCCAGTGTTCCACACATTATACAATGAAATCGTTACAAGAATTAATTCATTTCTGACGTTAAAATCGTCAGCGGCTAAGCTGCTACTACCACAAAAAGTCGTCAGCAAAAACTGGGTCACTGATGACATACAATTCATCAACAAAAACCGATTTGCTGGTTACATACAGATTTCGGCAATGAAAGCTAGTTCGCTGCAGATAACACAATTCAGCAGTGAAATCTAATTCGGTGTAGAAAACACAATTTCGGCAGCGAATGCTGATTTGCTACAGATAATATAATTTCAACAGCGAACACTAATTGGCTACAGGCAACACGGTATCAGCAGTGAAAACTGATTCGGTGTGGACAACATGATTTGGTAGTAAAAACTAATTTGGTGCGGACAACACAATTTTGGCAGAGAACACTCATTCGCTGCATACAACACAGTTTCGGCAGCGAACACTGATTCGCTCCAGCGAACACTAATTCCCTGCGGACAACACGATTCGGCAGTGTAAAGTGATTCGTTGCAGACACCACTTGGCTGTGAACACTGATTCGCTGTAGACATCACAATTTGGCAGCGAACACTGATTCGCTGCAGACAACACGATTTGGCAACGAAAAGTGGTTCGCTAAAAACAAAACAATTTCGGCAACAAATGTTGATTCGCTGTAGATAACACAGTTTCGGCAGCGAATGCTGATTCCTAAATCGGCATGGTTTTTGCTGCCAATTTCTATATCAGCAGCAGCACAGTTTTGGCTGCCGATTTCTAAATCGACAGCGACTCAATTTTTTGCTGCCAATTTCTGAATCAGCAGCGACACTCTAAAACCCAACAAAAATTAGTCTTGGACCAGCCTATCCTATGAGAGAATTAGAATAGAAACCAGCTCAAGATAACCCAAAAAGGGGGTAAGGACAACCTTGGTCCTGCACCCAAACACCTTACCTCATTTAAGAGGGGGTATAAATATAAGGAGAGAGGGGGGGGACCCTCCCTTTTCCCAAAACCAACTGCATGCTCTTGCCCGTTTTCTCTTCCCTAAAAACAACCGGCCAGCAGCCTTGGATGCAACAATCCCTCTCTTTCCAAAGCAAAACCCAGCAACCCCAGCTGCATGCAAACCCTTGACTATTGTGTGAGGAGAGAGTTAGAAGAAAGGAGAGAAAACCATGAGAGGTAAATAAGCTGGAAGGGGTGACTGCTACAGCAGAGAATGAAGAGAAGGAAAACTGAAACCAGAGAGGATGAAGAAGCAGTAAAACGTGAGCAGAAGGGGAGAAATTTTTTTAAAAATTCCTTCCTAAAGCTACTATAAATCGTGAGGTATGAACCAAACCTCTTTTCCCCCACCAGTTTATGGGTTCTTGGAACCGAAAGGAAGAATAAAAAACATGAGGGGATACCCAGAAATTTACACGAGTTGTAAGAGAAAATTAAACCAAAAAGAAAGACAATATTAGGGGCTGAATAAAGGACCTATAAATAAAACAATCAACATGGGGAAATGGATGATTTTGCATATGCAAATTTAGTTAGTTGGCTGACCATAATGGTGGCTAGACATACCATGAATGTAGGTGACCAAATGCTTAATGGATGACCTTGCCAAAAACAAAACCATGCATGCAATTGTGGAGTAATTTCTGTGTATAAATATTTGACAAAATTCTGTTGAAATGTCGTATTCTGTAATAATCTGTATGTGGGTGTTCATGTTAAAATCATGTGACTCTACTGGAATTTAATAACAAATTATGTGCTGGAATTGATTTTCTACATGTGTGTGTTCATGCTAAAATCATGTGACTGCTGGAAACTAATGCCAAAATTGTGTAGTATATAGCGAATCAGCATTCACTACTGAAAGGTTGTTGTCTGCAACGAATGTGTCATTCGCTGCCGAAATTGAGTTGTCTGTAGTGAATCAGCGCTCGCTGCTGAAAATTATGTTGTCTGTAGCGAATGAGTGTTCGCTGCCGAAATTGTGTTGTTTGTAGCGAATCAGCGTTTGCTGCCGAAATTGTGTTGTCCGTAGCGAATCAGCGTTTGCTACCGAAAGGGTGTTGTCCGCAGGGATTTGTGATTCGTTGTTGAAATTGTATTGTGTGCAGCGAATCAGTGCTCGCTGCCAAAAATTGAGTTGTCTACAACAAATTAGTGTTCATTGCTAAAATTATGTTGTGTGTCGCGAATCAGCTCTCGCTACCGAAAATTATGTTGTCTGCAGCGAATTAGGGTTCATTGCTGAAATTGTGTTGTTTGTAATGAGTCAGAGTTCACTACCGAAAGGGTGCCTGCAGCAAATTTGTGATTCGCTGCTGAAATTGAGTTGTTTGTAGTGAATCAGTGTTCGTTGCTGAAAGTGTATTGCTTGGAGCAAATTTGTGATTCACTGCTGAAATTGAGCTGTCTGGAGCGAATCAGTTTTCACCACCAAATTATGGTGCCAGTAGCGAATCAGTTTCATTGTTAAATTGTGTTGTCCATAGAGAATCAGTTTTTGTTGTTGAATAACAGCGAGAAAATTTCGCTACCGAATTGGGATGTCAACAGCGAATCTGTTTTCGCTGCCGAATTGCGTTGTCCGTAGTGAATCAGTTTTCCCTGCCAAATTATAGCATGTCAGTTTTTGCTACCGAATCGTGTTGTCTACAGCGAACCTACTTCGCTGTCGAATCAGGGTAACACTAGCAATCCAGTCGCTAATGATTTTGCGTTCAGCGAATCTGCCGCTGACGAATCTGCATCACCAGTGAACCAAGTTTCGCTAACAATATCTGCAGCAGTTTTACATATCTGAATTAGGCCATTGGTTAAGATGGTTGCACTATGTGATTGTGATATGTGGAACACTAAAATATAAACTGATTTATAGCCATTGACAAGTTGGGTGATTACTGAATATGAAGTACTGATTTATAGCCATTGATGTCTTAAGTGGTGCGGCTAGGATCAAACCTTTGTTAGGATAAGGACAACCTGCAGGTAGGTGGTTTCCACCTTTTTCTTGTATGATGTTAACGCTTTGAAATGATTTACTTATGACGATATATTATTGAATCCTTGATGAATGATGAAACGACGATGAAATGTTTGATTAAATTCTTGACAAATGTTGTAACAACTATGAAATGTTGATCGAGTTCTTGATGAATGTTGAAACGATGATGAAAATGCTTATGTTCTCAAATGACTTGTTGAGGAAGATATATTATTGTGTTGCGATGAATAATAAACCGACTATGAGATGGTAATTGAGCTGTTATGAAATTGGGTTGCTGACGAATGTCAAACCGATTATGGAATGTTGATTGTGATTGTTGATTAACTTTGGCTAATGGCATCCAAGATGATGGTTGGGTTGTGCTTGATGATTAGCTTCGGCTAATGGCATTTGAGATGGATGACCGGGTTGTGATTGTTGATTAGCTTCGGCTAATGGCATCCGAGATGGATGACCGGGTTGTGGTTGATGATTAGTTTCGGTAAATGGCATCCTAGATGGATGGCCAAGTTGATTATGATGATTGGCTTTGGCAAAATGGTATCCGTAAGAGATGACAGGTTGACTTGTGTGGTTGATTTTGGTTAATGGCATCCGAGATGGGTGACTGAGTTTAGATATTACGATTAGTTACAGTTAAAAGCATCCAAGATGAATGATCGGGTTAAGGTGAAGTAATTAACCCCGACTGAAGATTAAACTTTGGCCCCACCACTCCTATGGAGGGGTTGGGGCATATGAATGAGGATAATACATCTAGCGAAGTAATGAGGATTGCACAGTGTATTTGAGAAGTGAATAAAAGAATCTAATCACCTTCAGTTGATAACAAAAAAACAACGATAACATCCTTCTAGTTATTATTATTATGTTTAGATTATTTACAATTCTTGTATCATGTTGTTTTTGTAACAGGGGCATCATACAATCAAGGTGCATAGGAAAACCGCTCCACGGGTTCTCATATTTTGAATGGTGCTATGTAATAATTTGTCTTATGTTATGTTGAATATTTGCCTTTCGGCACTTTTGTAAGGACTTCTAATGAAAATTGTATTGAAACATGGATGTGG
>Ga0307510_10003390_pt1:15000-18601 | contig 18601 bp, 7 predicted proteins | sample 12_EM_MG_FD_207224 | JGI IMG/M metagenome (GOLD analysis project Ga0307510, IMG submission 207224) | Populus trichocarpa ectomycorrhiza microbial communities from riparian zone in the Pacific Northwest, United States - 12_EM | ecosystem: Host-associated > Plants > Roots >...
TAGACCTTGGATTGTTACTGTCTAACCATTAATGTCTAGACATTGAACTGTTACTATCTTGAACCATTACTGTCTAGACATTGAACTGTTACTGTCCAACTGTTACTGTCTAGACATTGGACTGTTATTGTCCAACCGTTACTGTCTGAACTCTCAAACTTTTAACTATATCTAGAGTTCTAGAACTCCGTTTCAAGCGAGATTGGTCTCATTAGAAAGCTAAGACACGAGGCTACAAGTTCTCTGAGAAAGGAGAACCAAATTCTACCTCTAAGATAGTCAAATTTTCTCATCAACTAATCAGTACTACTGCCCTACAAAGTTAGTCACGACTTAGTCTCGGTTGGTGACCCATAATTGGAGTTCTACAGCTTCAAATTGAGCAAGACCAATTTTCTTGGTTAGCTAACATCCAAAACTACAATTTCTATGAAGGAACGTGATCTTAATTCCCTCATCCTCCTACCCAAAATCTCACTGAAAGTCAGGAGACAAGTCTGTCAAGATTCGTCACCCCCTTTCATTCACAAACTATATTTTCTGGGTAAATTATCCACCAAATCACATATCACACATAAATTAACTTAATTTTAACAATTGATACTTTTTCTCCTATTCAAGTTTAAGAACCCTAATCTATAATTCAACATCAAAGCATCCATTCATAATCGAATTTGAAATGAATTATAAGATCATGTTTAGAACACCTCATCCGGTAAGAATTAAAGTTTCGATCTTCAACCAGTTGAAGATTTTCGACTCCCTCCTTCCTTGTTTCTAATGACAGCCGACCCTCCTCCTACTCTTCTTGTTTAAATTTTCTTATTAATCCCTTGCCCACAAGTGTTTACTCCATCTATAAACCCTTAATCTTGGATGGGTTCTTGAAATTTTGGTGTTTCTCTCTTGATTTTGCAAGAATGGATACAAAAACTCCATCTTTTCTTCCCTTTTGGGTTGATGCAGATTTATGGTGAGGAGAGGAGTCTTTATACTCTATAATGTCTCTTATTTGTACTTAGGCCCCATTTCCTTTAAGTGTATTATTTTTGCCCCCACATCTTTTTTCTTCTTCTTATAATCAAACTATACCTCTTTCATTTTTTTTAAAACTCCACCTTATAACTTTTAGTTTAGCTTATTTTCCTCAATTTAATCCAATCCTCAACATTTTCGGGTTAATTTATAATGTCTCAAAATATTTCGCCTGGAAATTTATATCCCAAAAATTTCCAAATTTCCATTTTTTTATTTAACCCTTATACATGAATTTCTTCGCTTTATTTCCATTTAGTTAGTTTGTAATTTATTCAACCTTATTTTCTCGAGGTTTACAAGTACATCCTTCGTATTACTCATCCAACCATTCATGACAATTAATGTTCAATACAATACAACAATAGATCCATCGTACTACTCATACAACCATCTGTGATAATTAACATTCAATATAATACAACGGTAGATCCTTTGTAATACTCATACAACCATTTATCACAATTACATTCAATAAAATACAACAGTGGATCCTTTATAATACTCATACTACCATTCATCAGCAGCCAAAATTCATAATAGCCCAATCAACATCTCATAGTCGGTTTAATATTCATCGTAGCACAATAATATATCCACCTCAAACAAGTCATTTCAGAACATTAACATTTTCGTCATTATTTCAACATTCAACAAGAACCCGATCGACATATCATAGTCGTTTCGACAATCATCAAGAATTCAATCAAATACTTCATCGTCGTTTCATCATTCAACAAGGATTTAATAAAATATCATCATAAGTAAATTATTTCAAAACATAAACATTATACAAGAAAAACGTGGAAACCACCTACCTGATCCACCTGCGGGTTGTCCTTGTCCTAACGATTGTCCGATCCTGGCCGCACCACCTAAGACATCAGTGACCACAAATAAGTACATTTGCATCCATAAATAACATTCATCACCATACTTATTTCAAGAGTCCATACGTTTACATTCAAGTGTTCCATATTTTACACCATTGTACAATGAAATTGTTACAAGCATTTAAGTCATTTTTGCCCAGGGGTCTATTGTAGAAAATCGACAGCAAAACTAATTCACTGTTGGCCACACAATTCGGCAGTGAAAACTATTTCGCTGTAGGCCACACAATTTGGCAGTGAAAACTGGTTCCCTGGAAGCGACACAATTCGGCAACGAAAGCTGGTTCGCTGTAGGCCACACAATTTGGAAGCGAAATCTATTTCGCTGCAGACACCACACAATTCGACAGCGAATCACAAATTTGTTGCAGCAAACACACTTTCAGCAGCGAATGCTAATTTGTTGCAGCAAACACATTTTCAGCAGCGAATGCTAATTCGCTGCAGACAACTCAATTTCAGCAGCGAATCACAAGTTGCAGAACACATTTTTGGCAGCGAACACTGATTCGCTACAGACAACTCAATTTCGACAACGAATCTGCAAACAATACAATTTCAGGCATGAACACATGCATTTTAGTTCCAGCATTACAATTGTTCATAGAACCCAGCAGAATCACACAATTTCAAGCATACACACATACATTTCAGATCCAGCATTACATTTGTTCATAGAACCTAGCAGAATCACACAATTTCAAGCATGAACACATGTATTTCATCACACAACATGTTATGTTCAGCCCCTCCACTATGGCCGGTCATCTTTCCAAGTTCATGCATTTAAAATTTGTTCATTTCCTTAAGTATTCTAAAATTTGACCCCCATTCAGTCCCATTTTTATCCCTTGTCCTAGTCTAGTTTTTCCTTAACAGCTGGTGCAAGAATCCTAGGCCATTTACTTGGGGTTATGCATTTTGTTTTGGGATTGATTAGTACTTAAAAGTGCATCTTTATCAAGGTTTTATATCATCATTTTGCACTTGAAGTATCAATAACTCCTTAATTAGAGCATGTTTTATAATAACAAGTCTAATAAGTATCAATACCTTAATATAAGATGCGGTTTAGTCCAAACTGGAACACCATTCGGTTATTGGATCATAACTGGAGCTGTAGAACTTGGATTTAGGTCTCGTTTATATGTATGGAAAGCTAAGACATAGGCCTAAAACTTTCATGAAGAGTCCAAGATTCAAAAGGACCGTTTTCAAGTTCAAATTGTAGCAACAATGGAGAAGTCGGAATCTGTCCTGCAGCCCAGACATTGTTTAGTGTTCAACATATAGCTCGAGTTCTAGAAGTCCAAATGCGCCGATTCTTGTTTTGTTGGAAAGCTGAGACAATTTCCTAGAACTTTTATGAGACTATCTGCTCAAATTCTAATGTTAGGAATGATGTTTTTTGCAGACAAGAAGATAAGGATTGTTACCAGGTCAAGAGGTGGCCACCCACTCAACAATTAGTCATCAAATAAATAGTTCTGAATTTTGGCCTATAAAAGGAGGCATTTGCCATGCATTTAGGCATCTTGGTTTTCATATCAAGATCTTGATCTTGCTCTCTTTCTTTATATTTTTGTAATGCTTAAGTTTTGCTTTCATTAATCTCTTGTTTATTCCTTTCATTTCCTTTACTATACTTATATAATCATGTTCTTATCTTGTTT
>Ga0307510_10003391_pt1 | contig 18599 bp, 16 predicted proteins | sample 12_EM_MG_FD_207224 | JGI IMG/M metagenome (GOLD analysis project Ga0307510, IMG submission 207224) | Populus trichocarpa ectomycorrhiza microbial communities from riparian zone in the Pacific Northwest, United States - 12_EM | ecosystem: Host-associated > Plants > Roots > Unclassified | place...
CCCGGCCGCCGGCGCGGCGGTGGCAGCCGCTGCGCCGGCCGCGGCGCCGGCCGCGGCGAACAACGGGTTGAAGGTCGAAACCGGTGCCCATCGCGAGAGCAATGGGCCGATGTACACGACCGGCCTGGTCAACTGCATCGCGCTGGTCGCGTATAATCCCCAGACACCCCTGGCCTCCCTGTATCATTGGGATACCAGAGACGGCGGGCTCGAAACGGTGGCCGACGAGGATGGAGGGCGGGACGAAGACGGCAATGAGAATACCCACTATGTCCCCCATCAGCCGGGCGTCACCGCGGCGAAAGCGGTGGTCGATGGCGCCGTGCCCGGCGCGACCTCCTATCATGCCGTGCTCGGCCCCGGCTGGAATAGGGGCGCACTCATAGCCCCGCGACGCGCTTTCATCGCCATGCTGCGCACGACTTTCCACGGCATCACCATCGCCCCCGCGCGGCACGGCAACGCGCGCTGGGCTGCGCCCGATCTGACCGGCTATTAAGCCGCCCGCGCGTCGCGCGACGATGGTCCGGCCCCCTTTCGCACATCGCGATTCAACCGCGCGTCTTTCGCGTGCAGACCCGCTCACATGTGCCGCGCCAGCCCATCCTGTCTTACTGCTCCGGCGGCCGCTGCCGGCACGCCTGAACTTCTCTGTTCCTCTCTGTTCCGCGCGGCGGCCCGCCCTGTTTTCTCCAACAAATCCTCTGTTCCTGAAAGAACAGAGAACCATATCAATACACTGATAAATAAGAATAATATCACTCATCATTTACGAATATCGGCCAAAAAATTTTTGTTTCCCTGTTATTTCCCCTGTTCCGCGCCAAAAACAGAGCGCGGCCACACCTCGACTGTCTCACCCGATTGACACGGCTCGCCACCCGCCCGACACGTGTCGCAATCCTCCCTCCTCCCGTTTCCCGGAGCCCCCGATGCGTTTGATCCGTGCCGCCTTGTTGCTCAGCGTCGCCGCGCTGCCGCTCGCCGTTCAGGCGAAGCAGCCCGTCCGCCACGCGCCCCGCCCCGCTGCCGCGGCGCCGGCGGTCAAGCCGATCGCCTTTACAGAACGCACTTTGCCCAATGGTCTGCGCGTCTACGCCATCCGCGATACCGGCACGGCCAATGTCTCGGTCCAGGTGTGGTACGATGTCGGCTCGAAGAACGACCCCGTCGGCCGCTCGGGCTTCGCGCACATGTTCGAGCATCTCATGTTCAAGGCCTCGCGCAATCTCGCCGCCGAACAGATGGACCGGCTGACCGAGGATGTCGGCGGCAACAACAACGCCTCGACCAATGACGATTACACCGAATATCACGAGGTTATCCCGGCCAACCATCTCCAGCGCCTGCTGTTCGCCGAGGCCGATCGCATGGCCAGCCTGGTCGTGGAGCCGAAGAGCTTCTCGTCCGAGCGCGACGTGGTGAAGGAGGAGTTGCGCCAGAACACCAACGCCCGGCCATACGGCAAGCTGTTCTCGCTCTATTTCCCGGCCATCTCCTACACCACCCACCCCTATGCGCGCGGCACGATCGGCAGCATCGACAATCTCGACAGCGCCCAGATCGACGATGTCCGCGCCTTTCACGCGCTCTATTACCGGCCCGACAATGCCGTGCTGGTCGTGGCGGGCAATTTCGATCCCAGGCAGCTCGATGCCTGGGTCGATCAGTATTTCGGCCCCATCAAACGCCCCGACTGGTCGATCCCGCGCGTCGCGGCGGTCGAGCCGGAGCGCACCGTCGCGGTCCACCGCACCGTCTATGAGCCCAACACACCGCTGCCGGCGGTCCTGATCTCCTACCAGATCCCGCCCGATCGCGATCCGGATGGCCCGGCGCTGGCGGTGCTCAACACAATCCTGTCGGGCGGCGAGAGCTCGCGGCTCTACAACAGCCTGGTCTATCGCGATCAGCTCGCCCAGTCGGCCGAGAGCTTCGTCGACAGCAAGCAGGGTCCGGGCAACATCGCCGTGCTGGCGATCATGGCCAGCGGCAAGAAGGTCGAGGACGGCGAGGCGGCGCTGCGCCGCGAGGTCGCGCGGATGCGCGACGGCCTGGTGACCGAAGCCGAGCTGGCCAAGGCGCGCAACCAGATCCTCACCGCCACGCTACGCGCCCGCGAGACCGCCGAGGGCAAGGCCTCGACCATCGCCCAGGCGACGATCATCGATGGCGATCCCCGCGCCGCCGACCGCGATCTCGCCGCCGTGGCGCGCGTCACCGCCGCCGATGTCCAGCGCGTGGCGCGCAGATATCTGCGCGACGAGCGTTCGGCGACGATCCACTATCTCCCCGCCGAAATGGCCCCGGCCGGCACCACCAGCGCACCGATCGCCATCGCCGCGACCGTGGTGACCCAGCCGCTGGTCGCGCCGCCGCATGTCGAGGTGTTCACCGAGGCAAGCGCCGCCGAGCGTGTTGCGGTGCCGGCGCCCGGTGCGCCGATCGTGCCCGCCATCCCGGCCCCGGTGACGATGAAGCTGGCCAACGGCATGACCGTGCTGGTGGTCGAACGGCACCAGCTGCCGCTGCTGACCGCCGCTTTGGTCACCACCACCGGCGGCGCGGCCGACCCGGCCGATCGCGCGGGGTTGTTCAACCTCACCTCCGACCTGATGACCAAGGGCACGAAGACGCGCTCGGCCACACAGATTGCACAGCAGATCGAGACGCTCGGCGGGTCGATCGAGAGCAATGCCGATTGGGACGGCTCGACCGTGTCGATCGACGTCAAGGCCGACCAGATCGCCCCGGCGCTGGCGATCCTCGCCGATGTCGCCCAGCGTCCGGCCTTCGCGCCGGACGAGATCGAACGCGCCCGCGCCCAGGCGATCGACGGCGTCAACGTCATCATCAAGAACCCGCCACAGCTGGCGTCTTTGGTGTCGTCGCGGACGGTGTTCGGCAACGCGCCTTACGGCCATGCGCTGACTGGCACGCCCAAATCGTTGAAGGCGCTCACCCGCACCGACATCCTCGGCGCTTATCGTCGCGCCTGGAATCCCGGAACCGCAACACTCGTCATGGTCGGCGATATCACACCGGCCGCAGCACGGACCTTGGCTGAGCGCAACTTCGGCGCATGGCAAAACCCGGCCCCCGCCCGTGCCGGCAACGGCAATCTGATCGTCACGGGCACGCCCTATCCCGCCCCGCGCGTCGTGGTCGTCGATTTGCCGGGCGCGGGTCAGGCCGGTGTCGTCGTCGCCCGATTGGGCATCGCGCGCAGCGACCCGAACTATTATCCCGCGTCGGTCGCCAACGCCGTACTAGGCGGCGGCTACTCGTCGCGGCTGAACCTCGAGATCCGCGTCAAGCGCGGCCTGGCTTATGGCGCGGGCAGCAGCGTGTCGGCGCGGCGCGAGGGCGGCTCGATCTCCGCCCGCACCTCGACCAAGAACCCCAGCGCACCGGAGACGGTGGCGATCATCGTCGCGGAGATGAAGCGCCTGGGCGCAGAGCCGGTCGCCGTCAGCGAACTCGACGCGCGCAAGGCGGTGCTGATCGGCAGCTTCGGCCGCGGCACCGAGACCACCGGCGGCATCGCCGGCACGCTCGCCAGCTTCGTCGAGCAGGGCGTGCCGGTGGACGAGCTGCAACGCTACATCCCCTCGGTCAGCGGCGTCGATCCCGCGGCTGTGCAACGCGCCGCCGCGTCGCTGATGGACCCGAGCCGCGCCAGCATCGTCATCGTCGGCGACGCCAAGATGTTCGTCGATGCGCTGCGCAAGGATTATCCGCAGTTGGAGGTGATCCCCGCGGCGTCGCTCAACCTGGATAGCGCTGCCCTGAAATGACCCTGCGAACCGCGACAGGCTGATTCAACGCCGGCGCGGGCTGTGGTTTACCGCGACCATGACATTAGGTGGGCCGCAGCAACGCATTGAGTTCGGCGCGACGCGCGATGAGGCGGCGGCGGCGGGCGACATCCTGTGCCCCGGCCGCTTCCGACACCTCGGCCAGTTCGGCTTCCTGGTGCTGCGCGACCGTGGAGAAGCGCCGGCCCAGCGCCGCCGCCGTCTGGGCGACCGGGCCCGGCAGCAGCGGCGCGACGATCTCGAGGAAACGCGGCAGATGCAGGTCGGCAAAGCCGCGCACGTCCGCCCTCGGGGACAGATAGAGCCTATCGAAGGCGGCAAGATGGTCGGCCGGAGCCTGGGCGACCGCCTGCAACGTCGTGTCATATTGCGGACCGAGCGCGTCGGCGGTGAAGTTCCCACCCACGATCAGGGCGACGCGGCGCTCGGTGGGAGAAAGTGGCTGAACCATCAGAACGCCTCCACGAAAAGGTTGCCGGTCGTCGCGTCGGGCGCCGCCAGCGCCGCGGGGATCGGGAAGCGCTGCGTCCTGCGGCGCTTGATCCAGTTGACGATATGGTCGTTGGCCGCATCGTTGTTCGGGTCGGCCGCATGCAGCGACTGAATGCGGCGATACACCCGGTCGTCGGGCAGCGCCACGCCATAGGCGGTGGGCGACAGCGTGTTGAACGTGAAGAACGGACGTTCGCTGATCTGCGGCGTATCGATGCCGGTGTCGAAGCGGTTGAACAGCGCGTGATGGAATTCATGCGCCAGGGTGAGTTGCTGCGGATCGACATCGGGGTCGATGAAGATGAAGCTCCGGTCGGCCAGCGCGCTGTTATTGCGTTGCCCCACCGTGGTATAGGCGTTGGCGCCGTTGGCGAGGCGGACGAACACCACCGTCAGCGTCGCGTCCGTCGCGGCCGGGATCAGATCGGCCAGCGCGGCGACTTCGGCGGCATTGTCGATACTCCCGGTGTAGCGCCCGGCGCCGTTCAGTACGCCGGCAGGGATCGGGCGGGCGACCGCGGCGCCGGCGTCGATCACCAGCCCGGCCTGGCGCCAGCGCAGATTGGCGTTGGCGAATTGCGTGGCGATCTGCGCGGCGGTGGCGTGGGTGCCGTAGTTGATGACGTTGATGCGCACGCGCCGCCGGGCATCGGGCGTGCGGGCGAACACCGGGCGCTCGACCGTCACGGCCGCGACACCGCCGGCCGGCGTGTAATCGGCGCGCACGAAGCCATCGAGCGCGGCGCGGCGCAGGCGATGATCGCGCTGGCCGCGCGTGCGAGATCCGGCCTGGGCATGGCCCGCCGGCAAGCCGCTGTCGGTCGCTTGGGCAACATCGGTATCGTCGACGACGAGCAACAGCGCGCGCGAGACGAAGATCTTCGACCCGGCGCTGGTCTCGGTCAGCGTCACGGCTTGCGACGCGGGCGCGTCGTCATTGGCGCGGGCGGCGTTGAGCGTGCGCCAGTTGACCACGATCTCGCTGCCCGTGGCGCCGGGATCGGCGACGCGCAGGTAGAAACGCCGGGCGTCGAGGCCGATGAAATTGGCCGTCTCGGCGCGGCCGTTGCGGACGTCGCCGGCGGCGTCATAGGCCTGGTCCCACAGCCCGAACATCACCGCGGTCGCGACCGGGCTGGCGGCATCGACGCGGTGGTTGCCGGCGGTGTCGAGCACGAAGGCGACCGTCGCCGTCGACACCGGAACCGGCGTGCGTCCGGGAATGAAATCGAACGCGTTGACGATTTCGACCCGGCGGTTCGCCGCGTCGTCGCCCGGTACATGCTGGCTCTTGCCGCGCGTCTCCGTGTCGATGACCAGCCCGCGCGCGTCACGACCGGTCATGCGCTTGATCGCCGCGAAGATCTCGCGCTTCACCGCTTCGGCGCGGCGCAGGCCCAGCGCGTCATTGTCGGGGTCGGAGCCGACCGGATCGGTGTGGCCGATGATGGTCAGATGGGTGATCGGCGTGGCGCTCGTACGGCTTTCGATGATGCAGCGCGAGATGCCGATGATCTGGGGCTGGTGGATCGGCAGCACATCGGCGCTGTTGAAGGCGAAGCGATCGATCGTCTCGTGCTGATGCAGGCCAGGGCAGCGCGTCGGCAAGCCCTGGATTTCTCCCCCGTTCGCATCAAGCGCCGCCCAGGTTTGCGGGCCGACGATGCCGTCCCATGCAGAGGGCGTCGCGGGAAAGGCGGCTTGCTGAAAGGCGACCACCGCGCCGCGCGTGTTGGCGCCGAACCGGCCATCGACGGTCAACGGGCAGCGGTTCAGGCCCGGCTGCCCGTCGCGCAGGCGCGCGGCGTGAGCGGCGTTGAGCCGCGCCTGCGCATCGGCGACGTCGGGGCCGGACGAGCCGACCCGGATCGTGCGATGCGCCGGCGGCGACAACGCCACGGTCTCGTCGGCGCCTTCGCCGGCATGGCGCAGGATGGCGGTGTCGTGGAGCATCAGCCCGTCGGGCCCGGCAACGCGCCGCGCAAAACCCATCGCGGCCCCGCTGCCGGGCTCGACCACGCGGACATAACGACCGGGCAGCGGTCCTTCGGTGACGATGCCGAGCCGGCGCATCCCGACCGCGCTGAGCGGGGTCGGGTCGGCGATCACCGCGATACGTGGCGCCCGGGTCGGGCCGTGGCGCAACAGCACGTCGCCCTGGCGCAGGTCGCCGGCAAGACGCTGTCCCTTCCACGCGACGACGCCGATCGAGCGATCATCGGGATCGAGCGCGCGACGCAGCATGGCAAGCGGGGGCTCCCCGGTCAGCGCGTGCGGGAAGTCCGACGGTGCGACACCGTCGCGGAGCAGCCGCGTGGCGGCGTCGACAAGATCCTCAGGCATCGCTTTTCCTTCGCGGGGCGTCGTGGTGGTGAGAAAGTGGCGGCATCATCGACCGACCGTGCTGACGAGGAAGGCGTGAAGGGCCATCGTCTGATGCATCTGCTCGTGAATATTGCGCGCGGTTGCCCGGGCATTGTTGGGCACGATGATCGGATTGTTGCCGCTCACCTTGTCTTTCGGAAAATCCGACCAGCCCGCCGGAGGCAAATGATGGATGCGATGAACGCCAAGGCTGTCCGTGCGCTTGCTGACGGGTTGCTGGTCGAACTGGATCAGCCGTGTCGCCTGCTTGCGCAGCGCGAGAGCGACGTTTCTGCCCGGGAGCGAATGATGCCCGTCAAAGTCCCAGATCTCGCGCACGACGCTGCCCGCGCCGGAGGCCATGGCGCGGAAGTTGCCGAGCCCGACGACGCCGAAGCTGAAGCTCGACAGGACAATATTGGCGAGTTCGACGGCAGGCTGCGGACCGGCGATGTTGCGATCGCTCAGCAGCGCGCCCTGCACATGTTCCCCGATGGAATTGAGCAGTTCGTTCCAGTGGCTGTGCAGCAAATTCCTCGTCAGATATTCGGCCGGTGGAACGAACGGCACGATCAGTATCTGTTTCCGGCGCGAGCCGACCAATTGACGCCCCAGGGTCCGCACATATCTGAAGACGTGCTTCCAGGTTCCGCCGAAGGTGGGGTATTCGCTGTTCAGTTCGGCAACGCGCTCGGGCGGTGGTTGGGGGTGGAAGAAGAGATTGAAATTGTCGAACCGGTCGAGGCTGTTCGACACCGCGACGCCGAACCAGCGCGGCATATTGCCCTCACCCAGATCGAGCAGGAAGGTCCGCAGATCGGGGACGGCGAAATCGGCGAAGGCGATCGCCTCCGTCCCCAGGCCGGTCGAATCGAGCGATGTCGACAGCGCGGCAAAGGGGGTGAACGGCGGAAAGGTGACGCGGCCGCGATTGTCCTCGCGCCACGACAGCGCTCCGGTGAAACCCACCGGGATATAACCGCCGGGCGGATCGGTTCCGATCAACGGCGGCACATAGTGGTTGAACAGCGGCGGTACGGTCGGCACCGGCTGGTCGGGTTCGGAAGCGGCGATCAGGGCCGTCCAGGTCCTGGGGCCGATCACGCTGTCCCATTCGCCCGGCTGACCGGCAAAGGCGAAGCGCTGGAATGACAGCGTCGCCGCCGCGGTGGCGGCACCAAACTTGCCGTCGACGTCGAGCGGGCAATGGTCGAGCGACTGGCGCGTGGCGTGGACCTGGTTGAGCCTGGTCTGCGCCTCGGCGACCGCCGGGCCGGTCGAGCCGCGCCGGATCATCGGGCGCGTTGCCGGCGGCAGCGGCGCGGTTTCGCTGTCCGCCTCGCCCTCGTGGCGCAGGATGACGGTGTCGTTGAGCATCAGCCCGTCCGGGCCGGTGACACGTCGCGCGAAGCCGGCCGGCGCGCCGCTGCCGGGCTCGCTCACGCGCACGTAACGGCCCGGCAACGGGCCTTCGGTAACGACGCCGAGCCGGCGCATCGCGACCGCGCTGAGCGGGGTCGGGTCGGCGATCACCATGAGGCGTGGCGCGCAGGTCGGGCCATGCCGCAACAACAGGTCACCGTGGCGCAGTTCGCCTGCGAGACGCAGGCCGCGCCAGGCGACGACGCCCATAGAGCGATCGTCCGGATCGAGCGCGCGGCGCAGCATTGCCAGCGGCGACTGACCGGCCAGCGCGAGCGGGAAATCGGACGTGGCGACACTGTCGCGCGAGAGCCGCGCGACCGCGCCGGCAGGGTCCCGGCTCATCGCCTCGGCTTCGTGGTGCGGTGGTGCTGGCTGGACGACGGCAGGCGCGGGCAGCGCGCGGGCGCGGGTCACGGCTTCGGTGATGGCGAGCTGACCATAGCCCCAGCGTGGGTCGTCGGCCCCGGCCGGCGCGAGCGTCGCGAACAGGGTGCGGCGCAAGGCGGTGACGCGCTGCCGCCCGGCGGCCTGCATCATCAGCGCGAGCGTGCCGGTGACGTGCGGCGCGGCCATACTGGTGCCGCTCATCCGCAGATAGCCGGGCGCGCCGCTCGCATCGGCGCGCGACCTGACCGACAGGACACGCACCCCCGGCGCGGCGAGCAACGGCTTGCGCCGCCCGTCGCGGGTCGGGCCGACGCTGGAGAAATCGGGCAGCGGATGCGCCGGGTCGTGCCCGTCATAGGCGCCGACGGCGATGGTGCGCATCGCGTTGCAGATGCTGCCGGTGGTGTTCTGGGGCTCGGCCAGATCGTGGCGGAACTGCGCCTGGCACGGCCGGCATGCGGCATTGCGCTCGATCCAGGCGTGCCAGCGGCCATCGACCACGTCGATGCCCTCGATCTCGATCTCCCACACCCCCGCCGCCGCCTCGCGGCGCAGGAACAGATTGATGAGGTTGTCGCCGTTATTGGGGTCGGCGCGACGATGATAGAGATAGCCGACCTCGCGGCCATCGGCGAGCCGGACCGGCGTGTTGACGCCCAGCGCGGCGATGGCCGAGGCGCCGCCCGGCCCGCGCATCCGCGCGGCGAACTCGTCGGCGCCATTGTACCAGATCTCGACCGAGACCGGCACGGCATCGCGCTGCGTCATGCGGAACGGCAGTTGCGCGCTGCGCGTCTCGCTGATCCGCCCCGCCATATGGACGTCGCGCGAATAATAATTGCCGGCGCTCTGCACGACCGCGGTGCCGGGACGATGGACCAGCAGCCAGTCGATCGCGCGCTCGACCAGCAAGGTGCCGTCATGCGGGCCGGCATGGCGCCCGAGGCTGAGGTTGATGGCGAGCGGCTGGTCTCCGGCGGTGCGCACGGCGAAATCAATCGCCTCGAGCAGCTCGATCGAATTACCGAGATCGCCGCCGCCACTGCCGAGATGGACGAAGATCAGCCCGGCCTCGGGCGCGATGCCCTGTGGTCCGCCGGCGCGGCCATTGCCGGCAGCGATGCCGAGCACATGCGTGCCATGGGCGTTGGCGGCCGGCGTATAGCCGAGCGCGGCGAAGGGATCGTGCTGGGCCAGCGCATGGTCGATCGCGGCGGGCCTATGAACCCGGCCATAGCCGTAGCGATTGGCCGGCATCGCCGCGCCGCGCTGATCCCACAGGCCGAGCAGGCGGGTGCTGCCGTCGTTCTTGCGGAAATCGGGATGGGCGTAGTCGAGCGACCAGTCGATGACGCATACCGCCGTACCGCGCCCCGTCTCGGCGAGATCGGGCGGGCGGCGGACATCGTCGGGCGCGGCATCGGGCGGGCCGTCGGCCTCGCCGGCGCCGTGAACGGCGTCGAGTTCGCGGGCATATTCGCGCGGCGCCTTGAGGCTGGCGATCGCCGGGTCGGCATGGAGTGCGCGCAACGCGCCGCGCTGGGCGCGGCCGGTGGCGATGGTACCGAAGCGCGCCACCAGGCGCAGTGCGGGTGGGGGATTGGCGCCGTGATGGAGCCGGACGACGACCGCTACCTCGTCGTCCGGTCCACCTTCGGCCATCAGTTCCTGGAGCGCGGGATCCATGATGTTTCACCTCTCTCCAGAAAACCGATGCGGCGTCAGCTGTTCTTCTTGTTGGCGGCCGTCGATGCCGTGACCGCCGCGGTCAGCGCCTCGATCTGACTGCCCAGCGTCTTGCTCTGGGCGTCCAGCTGCGCGGCGATCTTGCTGAAGCCAGCGTCCAGGCCGGCCTTGAGATCGTCGGCGGTGATGCCGGCGGGTGGCGTGCTGACCGGCCAGGTCGGCCCACCGGACGAAGATGGCGTGGGCGGTGGCGTGGGCGGCGGGAGCGAAACGCCGTCCCCGCCGCCGGTGCCCGCCGCAGCGGCATCGCGCTGTCTGCGACGTGCGCTCCTGATCGAGCTTTGCATCAGCAGGACACCGGTCGGCGACATGCCGCCGATCCCCATCAGCAAGCCGGCCTGGGTTGCCCCAGCGCCCGTCACTTTTTCCTTGCGCGCGATCAGCGTGCCGATCGCGAAGGCGCCTGGATCGAACATCATGTTTCGTCTCCTGGGTTGCGTCGCTTATTTGGCCAGCGCCATCATCATCACGAGTGGGCCCATCCCGCCATCGCCGAACATGCCGCCGCCACCGGAGCCCGACGAGCCGCCGAAGCCGCCGCTGAGCAGCATGATGGGCAGCAGCTTCGACATCTGGTCGCCATTATCGACCACGACATTCTGCTGGGTGCCGATCGTCACGGTTTCGGTCGTGCTGAGCAGCGGCAGGATCATCGCGAGTTGACGGGCATCGTCGAGACCCTTCTTCAGCGCGTCGGTCGCCTTGGTACGCTCGGCGATCTCGTGCTTGAGGCTGGCGCGCAGCTTGTGCGCTTCGGCCTCGATGGCGCGGGTTCGCCCGTCGACCGTCGCGATCGCCTTGCTGTTGGTGGCGATACGCCCGTCGAGCCGCTGCGCGACGGCATTCAGATCGGCCTTGGTGGCAAAGCCGTTGGCGACCTTTTGCGGTACCGGGTTGCCGTGCTTGGCCGTCGGGACCTTGCCGAACTTGGGGTGCTTCTTCACCGCCTCGTCATAGGCCTCGTCGGACTCATCGCTCTCGATGTCCTCGAGCAGTTCGCCGTAATCTTCAAAGGGATTGTACATGATGCAGTCCTTTCGCCGTCAGTGAGTGGTATTCTGCTCGGGCACGATGGGTCGCGGGCGCGGCGGGCCGAGCAGCCGCGCGCGCAATTCGAGATCGGGTCGCACCATGCCGGGCCGGCCGCGTCCGCGGCAGCTCGGGCAATAGTCATCTTCGCCCCAGCACAGCCCGCACGCGCCAAGCGCGGCGGCGAGATCGGCAAGGCGTTCGCTGGCGCCACGATGCGCCTCGAACAGGCGGCGCGCCTGGCGCTTCATCGCCTCGATCCGCGCTTCGGCATCGGCGAGCCGTTCGGCCAGCGCGAGCACCTCGTCGCCGAGATCGTCGGCGCAGGGCGCCGGCACGATGGCGCGGGCCTGCATCATCTGGGCGAGCATCGCGAGTTGCGGGTTGCTGCGCTGGAGATCGGCGATCATCTGCTGGGCGAGCGCGGCCGGATCGGGCGACGCGGCCAGAGCGGGATCAGACATAGGCCGGTTCCTCTTCATCCCAGCCGGCCTCGCCGAGCGTCCAGCTCTCGTCATTTTCCCAGTCTTCGATGGCGAAATCCTCGCCATAATCCTCACCGGCGAGAACGATCGGCGGCGCCGGTGGCGTTGCCGGATCGGGCGCGGCGACGTTGACCGTCACCGGGCGCGACTGGGCGTTGGGGCCCCAGAGGGAGGGCGACAAAGCAAGCAGCGTGAGCAGGGTATCGGTGCGCCCCTCGGCATCCTCGATATCGACGCCGATCGCCTCGCCGGCCTCGGCGACGAAGCCGGGGATGTTCTCCGCCGACTCGTCATATTCGGCCGCCTCATGCGCCGAGCGGTTGGCGAGCGTGCCGAGCGCGCTGAGCAGCATGTGGACGGGAACCTGCTGGCCACCGACCGGGACCGCCTGGCGGCCGAAGCTGCCCATCGCCGCCGAGGACAGCGCCTGGAGCGTCTCGGGCCGGGCGAGCATGCCGATCAGGCCGTTCGCCCCGCCGCCCCCGCCGCCGGTGAGCATCGCCAGCGGGTTGCCGCCACCGCCACCGCGCGCGCCGCCGCCGATCGCGCCGAGCGCGCCAAGCGCACCGCCGGCACCGCCGCCACGCACCGTCGAGACGAGATTGCTGACCGTGCCGATGCCGCCGCCGATGGCGCGGGCGGTGGGGTTACGAGAGTGCGACAGGACGCTGCCCGCGCCACCCGCGACCGCGCCGGCCAGCGCGCCCCAGGGACCAAGCGCCGAACCGGCCATCGCACCCTGCAACATGCCGGGTGCCGCCTGCTGCGCGAAATGGCCGACCGCGCCGGCGGCATGTTTGAGGCCGCGGCCGATATCGTCGAACAGCCCTTCGACATCCTCGGCGCAGGCACCCTCGCCATAGATCTGACGCACGATGGCATCGAGTTGCGACAGATCCGCCTCGGCATAGACCGGCGACAGGCTGGCGCGGAGCAGCGGGTAATCCTCATACATGGCAGGGCTCCTCATTCGGGCAAATCTGGCGAAAAGGGATCGGGCTCGGCCGGCGGGGCGACGTGGCGGTCGACCAGCGCGGCGAGGCTTTCGAGCGTGTCGAACGCGCCGAGCATCCGCCCACCGAGTTCGGCGACGGTGCCGCGCAGGACCGGCGCGCCACCGGCGACCGGCTCGAGCCAGGCACGCACGACGAGCGTGGCGGCGCGGCCACCAAGGGTGAAGTGCGAAGCGGCTGGGCCATGATCGTCATTGTCGGCTCCGTTCATCGCGTTCGTCCGGCGGGACCTGAAATCCCGAGTCGAACGCGTTGTGAACGGTGCCCGTCACGCCGCGATCACGGCGCGATCACCGCAGCATCACGGTTGCGCGAGGGCGCTTTCGAGCAGGCCGAGCGCGGTGCGCATCTGGTCGCGCGTGGCCAACAGCAGCGGGCGGAGGTCGCCGCTCGCCGCCGGTGCGGGAGGTGATGGCGGCGGCGACATGACGATGTGCGCGAGCGGCGCGGCAAGGCTGCGATAGAGTGCGCTGGTCTCGTCCATCGGCTCGACGCCAAGCTCGTCGGCGAGCACCGTCGCACAATAGCGATATTGGCGCAGCGCAAGCGCGCGGTTGCCGGTGCGGGCATAGCCGGTCATCAGCAGGCGATGCGCATCCTCGCGCAACGGCTCGGCCGCGATGAGCGCACGGGCGGTGACGACGACGGCGCGCCAGTCATCGGCGCGCGCGTGGATGCTGGCCAGCGCATAGAGCGCGTCGAGCCGCAGGCAACGCAGCCGCTCGCGCTCGATCAAAGCCCATTCGGCATCGACCATCGGCATGAAATCGCCGCCATAGCCGCGCAAGGCGCGGTGCAGCCGGCGCCGTGCGGCAGGTTCGAGCGTGACGGTGCCCGACGCGGCGGCGAGCGGCGCGGCGCGGCGCTCAAAAGCGAGCATGTCGACCCATAAGGCGCCATCGAGCCGCAGCCCGACGCGCTCGCCGCGCGCCTCTACCGGACAGTGGATGTCGCCGAATGCGCCCTTGATGCGATACAGCGCGCTGGCCAGCGAATGGCGCGCGGCGTCACTCTCATGATCGGGCCACAAGGCCATGGCGAGCGCGTCACGATGCGCCTCACGGCGCGGCGCGGCGAGGAGATAGCCGAGTACCGGCAGGCAATTGGGCGGCACGGCAATAGGCGCGCCGCCGACTCGCGCGGCAGCGACGACACCCAGTACCGAAAGTCTCCACCGCGCCACGCAATCCCCCTCCAGAGACTGAGTATCGCAACCCTCTGATCAACGATCGCCTCGTGACGAACGCGCCGCACGCGCGACTCGCGTCACGCGGATGGGCTAATGCTGTGCCTCGCGTCAGGCCACGGCAAGAATAAAACTTCATTCATGATAATATTTTACATGATCTCGTCGTACATATCTCGCGCCTCATCGCACCAGATACAAATATCGGATGAATGCGACAGTAATTGCACCGATATGGTTTCGTTTTTGCGGAATGGCACCATGACCTCAACTGATATCAGGTGACGATGATGGCAGTATGAGTGCCGTTTTCCTGACCTTGTCGAACCGCGGACGTAAGGTTCAGGCGGCGGAGCGCCGCACCGCGCTCGTCTCGATCGCCAGTCGCACCCCGATCGAGTGGGCGAAATGCGCATCCATCTCGGCCCGCGCGGCGTCGGCATCGCGGTTGGCGATGGCGCGAGCGAGCGCGCGGTGGCGTTCGAGGATCGCTGCGCGATCGCTGTCGGTGGTGCGGGTGCGCCATGCCGCCGGCACCGCGATCGCCATCAGCGGCGCGAAGGACGCGACGATCTGCGTCATCAGCGCATTGCCGCTGGCCTCGGCGATGGTGCGATGGAAGGCGATGTCATGCGTCGCGACGCGCGCCATGTCCTCGATATCCTCGGCCATCGCCTCGGCCAGCGCGACGAGCCGCGCGGCCTGGGCATCGGTGCGATGGAGCGCGGCCTGGGCGGCGGTCTGCAGCTCGAGCGTGCGGCGCACGTCCCACACCTCCGCGACGGTGACCTGGGCGGTGCTGATCGCGTGGCTCATCGAGGCGGCCATCACCGATCCGTCGATCGCTCCGACGCGCGGGCGGCGGCCATTGCCGACATCGAGCAGGCGCAGTGCCGCAAGCGCGCCGAACGCCTCGCGCATCACCGCGCGGCTGACGCCCAGTTCAGCGGCGAAGTGGCCCTCGCCGGGCAGGCTGTCACCGACGCGCAGGTCGTGCTCGACCATGTACGCGTTGACCGCATCGACCGCGCGCTGGACCAGCGAGGTGCCGTGGTCATGATCGGATTCCGGACGTGCCATGCCGGCAGCGTAAAGCGAGACGCTCATCCTTGCCAGAGTCCTTGTTTTTGTGTCGCGGTGCCGCCCTCCGCAGCCTTTCCACCGATGCTGCGCATCGTCGGAACCTTGGGCTGCTTCGCCCACTCCCCCACCCGACCTCCCATAGAATATCCTGATTGGGAGGTCGGGTGGGGGCGCATCGGGTCGGCCATGCCCCCGGGCATGGCCTGAACAGCGCGGGGCGCTGTTCACCCGATACGGGCCGGCACCGCTTCAGCGAAGCTGAAAAAACGACCTAGCGGCAGCTTACGCTGTTGCGGTCGATTGCATTGCCGGCGACCGCACCGCCAGCCGCGCCGAGCAAGGTCCCGAGCGTCTTCGAACCGCCCGGCGCGATAAGATTGCCGAGCACGCCGCCGGCGATGCCGCCAACGATCAGCCCGGTCGTGCCATCGCTGCGACGGCAATAATAGCGACCGTCCTGGCCGACATAGACCCGGTCATTGTCGCTCAGCCGGCGCTGCCGATAACGCGGCCCATCGCGATAATAATGATCGGCATAATAGCCGTTATAGGCGGGATCGGGCCGGTCATAATCATAGCGGCTATAGCCGGCATCGGCATATCCCGGCCGGCCATTGTCATAGGACTCGCACCCGGCAAGCATGGTCGTGGCAGCCAGTGCACCCATTATCATGATACGCATTTTCTTCTCTCCTCATCCCCGCTCCGCTGAATGCACGAAGCACATGATTGGTTGCGCAAGAGAGACAGGTGTTGCCGAAGCGCAACGCCGGGTGGCGGCAGATCAGTGCATCCGCGGCGGCGCGACGCTTACATCCTCGGGCCAGCTTATCTCGACGACGTCCACCTGCTGCGCAAGGTCGGGCGCCGGCAGGGTGGCGGGGCGCAGCGCCTCGCGCTCGCTGGCGGGCACCGGCGCGGTGGGATCGGGACGGAAAGCGACCGGCGCGCGGCCGTTCGTCCCCGGGCGAGGTTCGCCGAGCCCGAGATCGGGCGCGAGATATTCGGCCGTCCCCTGCGCGGCGAAGCGACGCCACAGGCCGAACAACAACCCGCCGGCGGCGAGCAGCGCGGTGCCCGTGATGGCAAGGGGAAGAGCGGTTGACGCGGCCTTGCGCGGCGATGGGCGGGCCATGAGATGTCTCCACGACGATGGGTTACGTCGCGGTTCAACGGCCGAGCCGGGCGAGCCGTTCCGATCGATCAGCATGCGACCGGGCAATCAAACAAACGTCGCGCTCGCCGCTCGGCGGGCGCGACGCGGATATCAGTCGGCCGGCTGCAAATTGACGGCGCTGACCTTGCCATTCTTGCCGGTTTCCAGCTCGTACGAGACCTTCTGGTCGCGATCGAGCGTGGCCATGCCGGCGCGCTCGACGGCGGTGATGTGGACGAAGGCATCGGTGCCGCCATCGTCGGGCGAGATGAAGCCATAGCCCTTGTCGGCATTGAAGAACTTGACGGTACCGATAGTCATTGGGAGATTCCTTCTTTTCCGGGGCGGGACCGACTGCCGGGCCGCCTCGTGCCGAGCAGCAGGGAAAGAAGGGGGAAGGAGCCGCGAGGCGCCGTAGACCGTCGATATGCGACTGAAGCCCCGATACTATAGCCGAAACGAACGGCGAACGCGAATCAACGGCGCCTTGGCGGAGCGGTCGGTTCCGCCGCAACCCACCGGCCGAGCAGCAAATTGGCACCGATCACGATCGCGGCAGCGACCAGCGTCGCGACCAGTCTGTCGACGAGCAGCGCCGGTTCTACGGCCTTGCCGATATCGAGTACCAGCAGGATGACGGGCGTGGCGAGCACGGCATAGGCCAGATAATTGCGGCTGCGCGCAAGCGACGCGCCGGTGGCGAGGACGCAGATGATCACCGCCAACGCCGCCGGCGCGGCGAGCCCGGTGAGGATCACCCAGGTCAGCGCGACACCGACCGCCGTGCCGAGCCCGCGCTGCAGGATCTTGACCGGCACCGGCTCCAGCGCACGCTGCGTGAGCAGCGCGACGGTGAGGATGATCCAGCCATAATGATGCGCCGGCCAGGCGTGACGAAGCACACTGGCAATCCCAAGGCCGAGGATGAGGCGGATCGGAAATTGCCAGCCGGCGAGCGTGCGCATGGTACGCTTCCAATGCGCCCGGCGTTGCCCGCTGGTGACGATACGGACCGGTTCGGCCGGCGTCGCCGCTGGCCGACGCCGCGCGAGCAGCAGCCGGATCGCGACGTTCCACAAGGCGCCGGTACCGAAGATCAGGGCCGCCACCCCACGATGCTGGGCGGCGCCCTCGATCAGGCTGACGCTGAGCACGAGATAGACAATGAAGCGGATCGCGGCGACCGCGAGCGGCCGGCTGTACCCGCTGATCATGGCGGCCACACCGGCAAACGCGATCATGATCCCGTCGGTCCACGGCACGCCGCCGATCAGCGTCGCCACGATCACGGCCAACATCGCGGGCAGGATCGCGGCGCCGGGCGATGGCGGCTCGCTCGCCGCACCGGGCTGGGCCGGCCCACCGGCGAGCAGCATCGCACCGAGGCCGACGGTAAAACCCAGGGCCGGCTTGCCCAGCGCGAGGCCAACCAGCGCCGGCACCGCCATGCCGAGCGCTGCGATGGCGACGGTGCGCGCGTCGAGCGGCTCGCCGTCGCGCTCCCAGCGCAGCGCTTTGACGAGATGCGGGTGGCGGATGGCGCGGCGGAGCATGGCGCTTTGTAGCGCGACGCCGCGATCATGCCACGCTTTCGCTTGCCAGCGGCCCCTCCCCTCGCCAGCTTGGGCGCCATGGATGCAGGTCAATTCGTCGAGCGCGTGCGGGAACATTATGTCGCGCAGTTCCGGGCCTTTCTCGACGGGATGCGCGATGACGGCGCGCCCGGCGCGGGCGAGGTGGTGTTGCAGCTCAGCCCGGACAGCGGCGCCTTCGGGCAGCGCTACCGGATCGACTATGTTCGTCAGGCCGAGCGGCCCGAGATCAAGGAATTCTATCCCGGCCGGTTCGTCGCGTTCGAGCCCTTCACCATCGCCTTTGGCGGGGCCAAGGCGTCGTTCGAGCAGCTCTACTGGAACGACGTGGCGATCCGCCATGATCTGCTGATGCTGCCCGAGATGGCACTGGAGAAGTGGTTCGAACGCTGGTTCGACCCCGAGGAGGAGCGGCGCATTCCCGACCCGGCGCTCGCCGAGGCGGTGCATTCGGTGATCGTGCGGCCGGGCGTGATCACGGTCGATTTCGGCACGGCCGAGGCGGAGGCCTTATGGGCACTGCTCGCGCTGCTGGAAGGTGCGGGCGCGACGGCGATCACGCTCGGCGGGTCGGTAGCGGGGACGAACGAGGGGGACTGACGATGGGCGACGGCTTTGTTCAGCCGGCGGGCAACCGGCACACCACCGAACTGGTCGACGGTGTCGAGCAGATCAGGATACCGGGGCGGCGTAACCGGGTGGTGGTGATGTTCCTGCTGTTCTGGCTGGTGATGTGGACGTTCGGCGGGTTGGCCACGGTCATGTCGCTGGTCGTGGGTGGCTCGCTCATTTCGCTGGTGTGGCTGTGCTTCTGGGCGGTGGC
>Ga0307510_10003392_pt1 | contig 18598 bp, 17 predicted proteins | sample 12_EM_MG_FD_207224 | JGI IMG/M metagenome (GOLD analysis project Ga0307510, IMG submission 207224) | Populus trichocarpa ectomycorrhiza microbial communities from riparian zone in the Pacific Northwest, United States - 12_EM | ecosystem: Host-associated > Plants > Roots > Unclassified | place...
TTACTAGTTTTATAGAGATGGCCTTCCTTTCTTCGGCCACCCGGCCCGTTGAGAGGTATCGGGAGTGTATAAGTGGAAGCGAGCGGTATCACGAGTTCAAAAGAGAGCGATCTCCAGAGTAAGCGAACAACTTGTATTACTAGCTGAACCAAGAGAAGAATATTGAGAGAGAAAAGAAAGAAGAGAACGGAGGGGGAAGAAAGAATAAGGGGGTAGATATTGAGAGGGGACAGTGGTGAAGCAAGCGGTCACAAGGTGTCACTCGTGACCGCAGCAACAGAGAAAATGAGAGCACAACAGTGACCACAGTTCTCAACACCACCTCTGCCCTCCCACGTGGTTCCCCCAGCTTCCAGCCCGGTATTTTGCTGACTCAGCTGAATTCACTTCCTTAAACTACTTTCCTTCACTGTGAATTGTACTATGAGGGTGCAATATCTGTATTACTATTTTCCTTCGTCCAATGTTTACTCAATTACCGGAAATCGCGAACCGCCGACTTTCTCAGAGTTGAGCATCCTTGAGTATGTATGGTCACTCCTTAATGATCCCAATCCCAAGAACCAATCCGTATAACTGAAGTTACATATTTGTAAGTATCATACTGATGGTTTTCGATTGCTGACTCATCGTCATCAAACCCCCCTGTGGTGGCGCTTATGCTGGGAGCTTTGTTGGCTTCGCTCTCAAAGAGAATTTTTCACATTTAAGGGAGAAGGCAGTTGGCTATAGAACAGATTAAGATGAGTTGGATGGGATTTCGCAGAGGGGGGGCCGCAGGGCATGACCCAAACTTGTTATGATACATAGGAACTATGATATTAATAATCTCTGTGATTGGGGCAAATTTCGTAACCCTCCGCGCTCAAGATTCGCCCTATCATACTAGTACTAGTAGATACAACCCCCCTCAAGCGCATCCGACAAATTCCCCCTGCCCGTAATGACCTCAATGAACGAAGGGACCCCAGAAGGAAAAAACTGCACTTGTTTTTCCACAATTCGTGCCGTCCTCTCGGCCAGTAAGTTAGGGTAGGCACCAAGACTACTAATCTCCGCACTATGCTATTAGATAATACCATGTCCACCACCCGGCCTTACAGCCCTCTCACTTCCCCTGACCAAATAGGCTACTATTCTTATTCTTATATGGAGCTCACAGGTGCAAGAAGTCTGTTGAAAATTATACTTTCGGACATGCATTCTCTGCCTCTTTGAGTACGACAACGCTGGTCAGAATGCCTTAGTTCCTGTTAATGCTGTCCGAGTTCAAATTACCCTATTTGAGTTTTCTCCAATGGCATTACTTGATGAATCGATCACATGCAATTCTGTTCTCATCCGTTTTCTCTTGACTTCAATATTGTCATCTTGGATCTCTTTTCCACTTAGATATATGTTGTTGTTTCGCTGCATACATAGAGGATCTCTCCGGCCCTCTCAGATACAATGAAGTTCTGATGCATCTCTCCATCTCCCAAGTTTCCGGTATACAGCTGGACTATTTCACACTTTTCAACAAAGTCGGGGGAAGTAGGCACCGAGTGATATTATGTGAAAATGTTTCGTAACCACCCCACACTTGTCTCCTGTGAGAGGGAGTTTTACGGCAAAATACCGTCTAAGAGGTTCAAAATTCCGGGACGGGTGAGCAGCTTGCAGCAACCTCTCCAGCCGAAACAAAACCAAACTTTCGTTTTCACCACACTTTTTTGCATCAAATCGAGGGCAGGTGCCTACTAGAAAATTTATACTCTAGATCCAAAAAAATTCAAGTTATGATATTCAATATATTTCCTGCTAGTATCCCTAGGCCTATGCAAAAGGGAAAACGGGCTTCCCTTCGGAGCTTTCTATCCTCCCGGAGCCACAGTCCATAAAAAAAAAAGACCAAAAGACCGAAAGCTAGCAACAAAACAAGAATGCACCTACTTAAGTAAATTCAAAAACGTCCATTCAAGTTGGGGTGCCTGAAACCCCACATCAAGCTCTAGTAAATCCATATCCGCCTAATCATCTATAGAATCAGTATATCCAGCACACTTGCCTAAATCAGAGAGATCCTTTATCTCACGCTGACCTCACTGTTCCCCCTCGTTAGCGAACTTCGGGATCAGAGGTGTGAGGTGAAGAGACCCCACCCCTGGTAAAATCGCGCCGAGCAAGATCTCCGGTAACTATTTTTCAAAAATAAGGATGGGGTTGGAGGGGCTTCCGCTTTAAATCGCTGGGGCTTGGGGAAGATCCGGGTATGATATACTATGAACCACCTATCTGCCGATAACCGCTCGAGATCGAATTCCACCGGCAACACGTCGATGTATTCTCCGATGCCTGGATCTTCGTCTAGGTCAGCCAATAGCCAAGCTGCACCGTGACCGTTTCAGATACGTGAGAATTGGGATCCTACGACTATGAACAGGCTGTAAGTATTGGAGTGAACATATATCACCAAAACCCCACGACCGATTAACCGTCAAACCCTCTGCCAGCTCCTTCACGCTCGTTCACATAGTCACGGATGACGCTTTTAAGATGACCTCTTTTCTCACCCTCAATCTATTTTCGATGGTTATTATATAGCTTTAGAAATGTTAGAAGACATACTAGGCCGTCGGTGACAGTTAGCACTACTAAGGGTTTGCTCTGACTGGGATTTCCGATCGCAAATTTATCCAGAATCTTCCTTTTGAGCTCTGTTCCGATCCTTGTCGCACCACCATAGCTGTGGTGATCCAGGTATTCTTGCGGCTTCCTGGTCCAGTTTTTTTACCTCCCCACAGTTTATGAAGCGCATAGCAAGGATACTGGAGCCACCTGCCATCGAACATATTTCCGTGATGTGGTCGATAAACCGCATCGGGCTCTTCTTTCTAGCGCGGTTTTCTTCGTAGGTTATGGAGTCGTAGTCAGCTATCCATTCAACTGTGAGCAAGGGAAAAACTCCCGAAGGAACAAGCACTAGCTCCGGAAAATACTGATTAAGATGGCCACACCAAAGCCCTCTCTATTATATCCCTCCTAAGATCGATCCTAGCAGCAGCTCACTTCTGGAGGACTACTAGCGTACCGGTACTAGCTAGGGATCGCGTTTTATGAGTATGGAAGTTGTGGTACTGCACCGGTACTGTACAGCACGAGTACAGATGCGCACGTTGCCCCCGTCGGTCTGATCGCGAAGCGAATTTGCTTGAGTATCATATGACAGGCAGGTTTAAGAGGCGGAATCCGGTAACTGAACACGTGCCAGGGTTTTGGTGCTGCCTCTCGTGGTAAGGTCTGTTGTATTTCTTCTTTGTTTCAGAGGGGTTTTCCCCACTTAGCGCCAAGACGTGGTCCTAGCTCACAGCTTGGCGCCTTTCCTGAGGCTCTGCGGGAGCAGCCTTCCCACGTTCTTAAATTTATTATTACTGTCTTGGCATAGCCGCAGTCTCTTCTAGCCCCCCAACGCTTAAAGATAGAGCCCCTTTGGCAAAAATGGAATGAAAAACAACCATTCTGTCTTGTGGCTATTTTACCTGTGGAAATAGTTGTTTCAGAATTTTAGAATGGCAGAGAGAATATCATTTGTATGGGGAAAAGGAACGGGAACGTCTTTTCCGGGCGGGCTCTCAGCTTTTGATATGCTGCAGGATTCATTTGGTCTCAGATGTCGTTTGTCTGAACCGCGGGAAAGGGGGCTTGGGGTACGAGTATCGGAGGAGTAGGCAGATCTTTGTGTGAGCGGTAAAGGGTAGGCGGGAGATCCCAAATGGCACGATTTCACGGACACCTCGATACCAGCAATGCCCAATGATACCCCCCAAGAAAGAAGCCGAACGTATGCGCAATTGAGGGGGGATTACCGATGTTATTTTGTATGCGTCATGCTTTACTTGTGATTTGTAGATCTGCGCTATGTCTAGAGGTAGCAGCAACAGGATAGAGTGAAGGACTAACAAAACCCCATGCTTGCAGAAGCCAGTCGCGTATCATACATTAAATGTTCGGATACAGGACGTAAAAAAGGTACCTTTGGGGATACCTCTCTAAACAAACCAACCCTGACTTCTCCCGATTCTCGGGTTATGGACACAACTGGCCGTAGCGCGCCCCCGCGCAAATTCTGTGACTTTCCACTCTGGAAATTCACCCTGGAAGCGCCCCCAATTATATCCTACAGGGGATTCCTGCCCGCACTAACCTCAACGAATGGATCCCTAAAGGAAGACACAGGGCCTGTTTGTCCATGATTCATGCGCGCACCCTTTCTGAGGGTACGGTAGGGTGGGTACTCGCACCACTGATCTCCGCGCCACGTCATTCGGTAATGCCATGTCTACCACCGGGCCCCACGGTCCTCTAACTTCCTTTGATCAGGCAAAATCCGTCAGCCCCAAGTGGACTATCATACTATTTTCGGTCTTCTATAGACATCCTAAGGCGTGAGCAAGCATTAGTGAACGTCGAGTGATATATTGTGAAAGAGTGTGGCGACTTTATGCTTGTTTCTTGTGAGGCAGTGTCAGAGTAGGTTGCGGCCGGGGGCAGTCAAAGATCCTGAGGTGTGATAAGCTCGCGGTGGCCTTCCCATACGGAATAAAACTGAGCCTTGCATTTTCACTGAGCCAGTTTGTACAAAGTTACTGGCAGAAACCTACTGGGAGATTCGCACTTCATATTCAGAGAAATTCAAGGTTTTCTTTATATCCCTAAGCTATATATAAGGGGGTAAGTAGGCATCCCGTCAGAATTCCCTACTCCCCGCAGCCACAACTCGCAAAAAGGAAAAAAAAAACAAGGCAGAGAACCAAACTAGGAATCGTCTACTTAATTTAAATTCAAAAAAAATACAAGCTGCTCAAGCTGCGGTGCTACAACCCCCATGCGGAACTTAGGGGGCTATTATTCAACTCGGCCGTCTCCGGGATCGCTATCCTCGGCATCTTTCTCCTTATCGGCAGGGCGGTCCTTTTCCTTCTCTTTATCAGCAAGGCGGTCCCTTATCCTAATACGACGATGGTCGTCTTGTTTGTCCCACTGTTCTCCGTTGTTAGCGCATTGCTGAGCTAGAGAGTTGGGGTAGTGAGGTCTTACATCAGGTAAAATTGCACCGAGCAAGATCTTCGGTAACTATTTTTCGTGTAGTTAGTTGGGCTTCCGTTTCTAACTAATGGAGAGCCGAGTATGGCATACAACAAACCACTTTTCTGCCAACAGGGATTTGGGGTCGAATTCGACTGGCAACACATTGATGTATTTTCTGAGGCTTTCGTTTCTGTCTAGGCCTTGCAATAACTCAGCTGCGCCGGGGTCGTTTCCGATGCGTGAGAATTGGAAGGACACGGCTATGAATCCATTGTGAGTATGGAGCAAAAGTATACCGCCAAACCCCCACGATCGGCTAACCGTCTCTCCCTTTGCCGGCTCGTTCACGCTCGTTCACGCAGTCCCGAATGACATTCTCCAGATGACCTTTTTTCTCACCCTCAACCTGTTTTCTGATGGTTATTATATAGCTTTTGGGACATTAGGGGAGAGGCATACTGCGCCATCAGTGACAATTAGCACTAGCAATGGTTTGTTCTGTTTGGAATTTCCGATAGCAAATATATCTAGAATCTTCTTCTTAAGCTCTGCCCCTATCCCCGCCACGCCGCCATAGCTGTGGCGATCAAGATAGTCTTGTGATTTCCCTTTCCAATTCTTTTTACCTACCCTACTGTTCATGAAGCGCATAGCAAAGATCCCGGATTCATTTGCCATTGAATATATTTCCGTGATGTGGTCGACAAACTGTATTAGGGTCTCCTTCCTCCCGCCATCATCCTCGCTAATCATGGAATCGGAGTCATCTATTCATCCATCCAACTGTAAGCAAAACTAGCCCCAAAGAATGCACACGAGCACCAGAACATACCGATTAGGATGGCCACATCATAAAGCGTCAGCAGAGTCAAATTTTTCGCAACCTCAATATTGCATCCCATCATAATCAACTTTCTCGCCATCTCCTCTCCCTTTTTGGTTGGCACCTTCAGACATTTATCCAGTTCCGCTTCTGTTTCTCCATACATATTTTGCAAGCCCTTTCGGTGGTTTATGATCAAATCCTTGAGCCTTTCGCCGACCTGTTCGCCCTTAAGGATTGAATTTTTCTTTGGCTCTCCTGCTACTGACCTTTTTACCGCTTGTTTTCCAACCCGCCGCTTTTTGAGTGGGGGTTGGCCATCAAGGTTTGCGGTGTCGGTATTAGGACCATCATCTCTAAACCCCATATCTGCTACACGCTCGCCTCCATCTCTAGAGAACGGCGGAAATGATACCTGGCCACTGCGATCCCCCGTGTCGGAATCGACATTGCCCTGCTCGAGTAAGATCTTGACAGCTCCGCCATGTCCTTTAGAGGGAGTCAATGAGGTTTGGTTCTTGTTATCTCGCGTGGCGGTACAGACGTTTTTCCGTTCCAAAAGCACTTTTACTACCCCCTTGTGCCCAAACTCCGCCGCCCAGGAGAGTGGCGTTTGGTCATATTTGGTGTCTGCCGTATTGAGGTTGATGTCCTCCCGTTCCAAAAGGATCTTTACTACCCTCTCATGCCCGTACTCAGCCGCCAAAGAGAGTGGCGTTCGGCCATATATGGCATCTGCTGTATTGGGGTTGACATCCTCTCGCTCGGAAAGCATCGTTACTATCCCCTCATGCCCGTACTGGGCCGCCAACGAGAGCGGCGTTCGGCCATATTTAGTGTCTGCCATATTGGGGTTGGTATCCTCCCGCCTCAAAAGCATCTTTACTACCTCCTCATGCCCATAATCAGCGGCCAAGGAGAGTGGCGTTCGGCTACATTAGGTGTCTGCCTAGTTAGGATTGACGTCCTCTCGTTCCAAAAGCATCTTTACGACCTCCTCATCGCCGCGCCGGGCCGCCCACAAGAGTGGCGTTCGGCCGTATTTGGTGCTGCTGTATTAGGGTTGGTATCCTGTCGCTCCAAAAGCATCTTTACTGCCCCCTCATGTCGGCATTCAGCCGCTAGTGAGAGTGGCGTTCGTGTAAATTGGGTGTCTGCCTGGTTAGGATTGACGTCCTCTTGTTCAAAAAGCATCTTTACGACCTCCTCATCACCGCGCCAAGCGGCCCACCAGAGTGGCGTTCGGCCATATTCGGTGTCTGGCGTATTGGGGTTGGTATCCTCTCGCCCTAAAAGGATCTTTACTACCCCCCCGTGCCCGCACTTGGCCGCCCACCAGAGTGGCGTTCGGCCATATTTGGTGTCTGCCGTATTGGGGTTGATGTCCTCCCGTTTTAAAAGGATCTTTACTGCCCTCTCATGCCCGTACTCAGCCGCCAAAGAGAGTGGCGTTCGACCATATATGGTGTCTGCTGTATTGGGGTCGACGTCCTCTCGCTCGGAAAGCATCGTTACTATCCCTTGATGCCCACACTCGGCTGCCCACAGGAGTGGCGTTCGGCCATATTTGGTGTCTGCCGTATTGGGGTTGGTATCCTCTCGCCCTAAAAGGATCTTTACTACCCCCCCATGCCCGCGCTTGGCCGCCCACCAGAGTGGCGTTCGGCCATATTTGGTGTCTGCCGTATTGGGGTTGATGTCCTCCCGTTTTAAAAGGATCTTTACTACCCCCCCATGCCCGCACTTGGCCGCCCACCAGAGTGGCGTTCGGCCATATTCGGTGTCTGCCGTATTGGAGTTGATGTCCTCCCGTTTTAAAAGGATCTTTACTACCATCTCATGCCCGTACTCAGCCGCCAAAGAGAGTGGCGTTCGACCATATATGGTGTCTGCTGTATTGGGGTCGACGTCCTCTCGCTCGGAAAGCATCGTTACTATCCCTTGATGCCCACACTCGGCTGCCCACAAGAGTGGCGTTCGGCCATATTCGGTGTCTGTCGTATTGGGATTGGTATCCCCGCGCCCCAAAAGCAGCTTTACTACCTCCTCATGCCCGTAGTCAGCGGCCAAGGAGAGTGGCGTTCGGTTACATTGGGTGTCTGCCTGGTTAGGATTGACGTCCTCTCGTTCCAAAAGCATCTTTACGACCTCCTCATCGCCGTGCCGGGCCGCCCACGAGAGTGGCGTTCGGCCGTATTTAGTGTCAACTGTATTAGGGTTGGTATCCTGTCGCTCCAAAAGCATCTTTACGACCTCCTCATCGCCGCGCCGGGCCGCCCACAAGAGTGGCGTTCGGCCGTATTTGGTGTCTGCTGTATTGGGGTTGGTATCCTGTCGCTCCAAAAGCACCTTTACTAGTCCTTCAAGCCCGTTCTCAGCCGCTAAAGAGAGAGGCGTTCGGCCATATTTGTCTGTCGTATTGGGATTGGTATCCCCGCGCCCCAAAAGCATCTTTGCTACCTCCTCATGTCCGCGCCGAGCGGCCCACCAAAGTGGCGTTTGGCTATATTCGGTGTCTGGCGTATTGGGGTTGGTATCCTGTCGCTCCAAAAGCACCTTTACTAGTCTTTCAAGCCCGTTCCCAGCCGCTAAAGAGAGAGGCGTTCGGCCATATTTGTCTGTCGTATTGGGATTGGTATCCCCGCGCCCCAAAAGCATCTTTACTACCCCCTCATGCCTGTTCTGAGCCGCCAGCATGAGTGGCGTCTGGCCGTATCTATCTGCCGTATTGGGGTTGGTATCCGCTCGCCCTAAAAGGATCTTTACTAGTCCCTCACACCCGTACTCTGCTGCTTGTGTGAGTGGTGTCCATCCGTCTTTGGTGTGTGCCGTATTGGGATCGACACCCTCTCGCTCCAAAAGCACCTTCACGACCTCAAATTGCTCTCTTCCAGTTGCCCATAGAAGAGCCGTACTCCCCATGCAATCGGCTGCATTAAGCTCCCATTCCTTCATATCCAATACGGCAGTAACTATCCCAGCTAGCCCGAGAAATGCCGCTCCGTGGAGTCCGGTAAATCCTATGGGTCCTCTCCCGGAGGAAAAATAAAAGCCTAATGTTCCTCTACAATTAGAGCGCAATAACAGTAATTGAGCAGAGATATGCTCGTCAAATCTATCTAGAAGCTTGAGTGCAAGGAATTTGACATTTTCCGTCATCCCCCTTCTTGTGTGCTCCCCCCAGTAATAAAAAGCGTAATCGAGAAGGGGCATTGTTGAGGGGGCCGAGCGAACAATTGGCGAAAGATCCCGGACGCATCTGAAGTTGAGGTATGTCAAGCAAACCTCCGAAATTGTTGAATGGGGACTATGGAATAGCGTCGGATCACTTGAGAGGTGCTCTTGTAGAGTAAAGTGCACAAGTCGGACAGTGGACGAAGAGGCCTCGACCGTGACAAGACCGAGACAAGATGCTAGGAGTGTCCGTAGCGCAGGAACGTTTTCCAGATCAAGATCCGCTGATCCCATTTCTACTCCCAAGGCATGACGGAGCTCCTCGGCCCGTAACGGCCGCTCCGAATCCAACACCCACATTAGGACCTTCATTCCGAGTATTGATTTATGTCTCGTCTGCGCTTTCAGTCGCGTTAGAGTTGCCGTGTAGGCATCGCTCAGTCCATTACCCTTCTCCATCTCTTCAAGTTTCTTTCTTCTCTGACGAACTGTCACCTCTCCAAGAATAGCGTCAACATTTAGCGAGACAAGGAGGAATCTGCATACAATCGCAGGTAAGTATACATCATTTATAGAATAGAAATGCTAAATGTTCCTACGCACATATCAGATGTTTTTTCCAGGATAACTCTCACGATATCCGCTCGTAAATCATCACTCATCGCCTCTGGATCGGTATCCCCGTCTAACTTCATCTTCAGATAATTCCTGATATCGTCCTTGTTAGGACTGATAGGTATCACAATCACCATGGTGAGATATCTTTGAATATCTTCCTTAACGTGGGCTCCCGGTGAGGAATATTCTCGTCGTAGGGGACTCCCGAACGATATCCCCTAGCGACTTAAGAAGCTCTGGCAGGTGTTTCGGTAGGCATTCGTCTAGCGCATCGATGCAGATGAAAACCCGGCGTAGTGAAGCAATAGCGGTCCTTAACATTCCCATCAAATCCGCAAGTCGCAGCCCTCTGCCACCAATCTCCCCCTTCCCCTTTTGAAACACCTCGCGTATATGCTTCGGGATACCCCTCCCAACTAGCTGTTTTAGAATACTGCCCATTACGTTGATGATTGTTTGCTCTTGTTGAGCACTGAAGTCGTAGTACAAGGCTGCAACAGCGATATCTTCCCCTCCCACCTGATCGCACAGGCTGTCGACCACAAGGGAACTAGTATTCTGGTCGTCAGCCATGCTCACTTCTTTCTAAGGATCCTGCCACTTACCTCAGATACGTCTTGCCTACTCCCGGATTCCCGGAGCAAAACAAGACGGCCTTATCAGCTCCAACATCACTATCACTATCCCTCCACTGCCGAAACTCTTTCGTTTCCAAAAACCAATCCCCGACGCCGTCGAATCGTTCAGTGCGTACCCCTTGGTGTCTGTTGTTTGGCTCCAGCGGAGAGAGCCAACGCGCAATTTGCGCATCCTCATCGGATTTGTACACTGTCTTGTTGTAGCTCCCTACTGTGTTGCCGCAGTTGACATTGCTGTCGCCGAATTTGATCGATTGAAGGTGTGTACTCTGGGCCATGATGCTCTGTCAAAAATGTTGGTCAAGTGTAGGAACGGTACAGAAATATGTAAGGGTATCAGGGGAGTTTACGAAACGGTGGGTAGAGCGGGGGAAAAGCGGGGCGATGTGGCACGTTTTGTGCTAACTATTATACTATCCAATCTTTTCCATGCCAAGGAAATACCAACACAGAGCAGGATTCGAGGGGTTGCCGCAGCATAACTCCGTATCACAGATTCCTATAAAACACGGTACTGCGATGAGCTCAGGCATAGGGCACAGTAGCGCATCATCTAGCCACCCGGCAGAAATGCCTATGATTTCCAAGGTAGCAATACCTGTACAATTTAATTACGATCAAGCTATCGTCCAAGATGGGGTGGTGGATTAGTTCAGCTGCTGGTATTGTTTCCCCTACCGGTAGTCAACGAGTGCGAAGATATAAACTAAGAGCCACTACCAAGCATAGCCTCATTTTGCTGGTAGAAATAAAGTCATGTTATTAGGCATTTATTCTCACAAGTTTTGGAGAAGCTGCGCGATAGGAATAAGTGGAGAGAACTGATCAATTATTCACTGCTGAGTATTGTGCCTTAACAAAATTGGCTGGGTCGTACATCAACGGAGAGGAAAAACTCCGGCCATGGCAACAGCACTCAACCACCAACCCCGCTATCACGAAAATCAAAAAAAGATATAAAATGTAAATACATAGTAGAATACAGAGTAGGAATTAATATTGGATTCAGAGGAATATATTTAGGTGGTGTTGAAAATTCAGCGTGGTGAGGAGAGCTTCGTTGCCATAGGTCGTTTGTGTACGGATAATTTTGTTACTGGACAATATCATATTGAGGGAGACGAATATTGGGTTTTCCCTTAATGGCCTGTCCGGGAATTAGGCGGCTGAGGAGGCGTGGGAAAGATTATAATTTTGCTAGTTTGGGGACGTGTCTTGCTGTAGAAGGGCTCGCGCCTGGTGGAAATTAGTTTGCGTGGTGCTGTAAAGGGAAGGGAGGAAAGGTGGGATCTTGACGCACTTGGTGCCTTGGAGGAGGTCGTGGAGGGGGGTGCGGGGCGGCCGGACGAGGTGATCTGCTACAGTAGAAGGTATTAATATTAACCATAAGGTTCATCGGTACGATATTAAGGCAGTTGTTGCTGGTACGTGGTTACCAGAGGCTCCTAGGATAGCTCATGGTAGGCAGTCTATCCGAAAGGCCATAGAAGATAATATCATGCCGCACCGGTACGGTGGGTGTTAGACGACGGTGGAAAAGGCCATCGTGAACTTGCCCTTTTTGCTAAAAATGGCCATTTTCGCAACCACACAACAACACCATTTTAAGCCCAATTGATTATTTATCACATCAATGAATATCACCAAATATCTATCCAAGTTTCAACTGAATCAGACTTGTTTCGTGTCGTTGGAAACTTCACACGAACTTTTCGACACCTTTGGCTTCACTGGCTTGCGCAACTACCAGCATGGTAAGGCACACAAAGAGCCGCATGCCAAATCTCCCAGCTCCGAGTTTCTGGCTTTAACTTAGCGGTGCATTTTTGGCAGTGGTTGGCATTGAGGCTCTTTAAGCGCTGCAGGTGTGATTGGGGAGGCACCTCGATTATCTGTGTTTCCACTGGCAAGTTACTTTACCCGGCCGACCATCACTCATGTTGAAGAACTGGATATGCTTGGCAAGTTATGTTCTAGGAAAATCCGAGAGAGCGCTGTTCATCAATCCATCATTGAGTCATCTCCACATCCTGCCCTACCAATCTGCGGCGGCTCGAGAAAGCGGTATCAACCTATCCCTTTTCGCGGGATCCGGATCAACGTTCACTCCATTCAACAACATCCTCAGAACATCCCCGCAACCAGTCCCAGCAACGAGATAAAGTAGCCAGCTCCCATCGCAAGGCACCCGGACGTCCCAGCAGCCAGCATCTCCGCCGTCCTAATGCATCACGCCACACAGCCCCAACTAGTGGTGTTAGACCTTCACTGCTCACGCGGTTAGGCTCGATCTTCGTACCGCCGGCCTCATTAATATTTCCTCACGCCCTACCTAATCTGCTGCATGATACAACGGAGTTTGACAGCGATTATCAGCACGATTAGAACCCATCTCGCCGCGGTCTATCAGTAGCTTCGCAGGCTTAGGGTGTAAGTAGGTCGGAGCCCCTCCAAGGATGTTGTCCCGTCCGTGTTTGATAAGTTTGGGTTGATGTCTGCCCACTCTGGCAAGCTCTGCGCCATCCGTTCCCGTCCGCAGGAGGCGACGAGGGCGAGTGGTGTCCAAGAAATCCGGTATATTTTGTCCTAGCTAAGCCATCCCTAGCATCTAGCTAGCATATAACAAACCAAATAACAAACAGATAACAAAGGAAACCCTCCTCTTCAAACCGCCAACCCTCCTTGGCTAAGCCTAACCCTAAGCAGTCGGAGTTATATATATTATTATTACGGAGGAGGTATCATACGATACAAGGTCCGGAAAGAAGTTACGGAACAGTTATTCAATGTTAACCAGCAAAATACATTCCTGTCCGCTCCGGTTAATTGTTTTATACCTTGCACCAGCACCCCCGACCGCCGACTACCGTCGTTTGGTTTTTGGGTTGGCGTGATGGGGAAAGAGAACACTCCTGGAGCATTTTTGGGCGGGAATTTACTAGTGAATACTCTGTGGTTGGGGGGGTGTCTGTATTGTAGACTTTCTTCTTAGAAGCTGCCAGCCGGTATCGTGCAAGATGATGAGGCCCAGGAGTTCACATGTTCTATCCCAGTATCCCAGTGGTAAAGCGGATCCCAATCTATCCCGGTCATGGAGGGGGAGGGCAATAAGGATCGTTTTGTGAACAGAGGCCAAAACACACCAAAATTACTAGTTTTCGAGCCACCCTATTATCTTGGGATTCAGCTTTGGAAGATTTTCGTTTTTTTCAGCCATCCGAAGCATAATATATATTTATTTCAAGACTCTCTGGAGCTTGTGTGGAGATAGGCGCGTGAACTCTGCAAGGTGTTTTGCAATATATCTTTCCCGTGCAAAAACTGTAGTCTCGCCGGGTTCCTTGAGGAAAACAACATTCCACTCACTACTCTGGGAGAATGGAAGGGGAAAACCCCACACCCTTCCGTATGGATGCCAGTATACAAATTACGTTTTGAATTTTTTTTTCTAAAGTCGGACCTTGGCTATTCTACATCAAAAACAGCTATTTCCAGAAACTCTAGCCTGACGCCACCTGGATAAGAAATTTCGAGAATTTGCTGGAAGCATGAAAACAACTTCTTACTATCATATAATGGAAAATATCAAGCCAATAAATTAATCACCTGTGATTTTTCACGCAACAGTGTGGTAAGATGGGAAAGTGGCGTTAGACTTTGTATAAGGGCCTCATATCATATCAAAGATACATAACGACCTTCGTTGTGGGCTATCTCTGGTTTCTCAATTCCATAAATACTCTATCCAACCTTGTTTTGTGAAGTTGCTCTCCACCTGTTCTCCAGTTTGATTTGGCCCAAATGGAAGCCCCAGATTCATTAAGGGTAGTTAAATGGCTGGTAAAAAGTGCTTGGTTTTGGTGTAAAATGGCCGTCGGCTCAAGTTCTTTGTCCTCGTACTTTATATTGCTTCCGCTTATTGTGGTTGGGTAATTAATTACAGCTGGAAAACCTGCAATTCTGGTGCTCTGGTTCCTGTCCGGTTACCATACCAAATTAGCCGGATTGAGGGCAAATGACTGACGTTTGAATAATATGGTACGTTACCATACCTCACACGATTGATATCATAAGGAAAATTACCGTAAATTCCACCTAGAAGATAGAGTACCGGAAAACGGAATCTGCCACAATAAATTCTGATGTTAGGCGGAGTAGTGTCACGAGAGAGTGTGTGATCAGAAAGTGGTATTCAAAGCGAACAAGGAACTTGGATTGCCTAGGAGTGTTCGCAAAGAGGTTGAACCGAGAGATCAGAAAGAAGTGAAGAAGGGGAAAGAGCCGAGGAGAGGAAAGAGCCGAGAAAAGAGGAGTCAAGAACTAGGTGCACAAGCAGGTTAGATAACGCATCTTGTCATGAGGTGTCACTCGTGACTACAGAGGATGCAAGAGCACAAGTGCAATTTCCAATATTAGGAAATCCTGTCTTCTATCATAATATTATGTGTTTACGTCAAGCTGAAGTAATCTAACCTCTAGAATTCTGGGCTAGTGCCCTAGTGCGACAAATATTCGTCATTAAGTCCGCTTAAAAAAAGGTTCATACACTATATAAACATACCAATTCGCAATGGCCCTCAATACTGAAATTTCTCCATGGCCTTTGTGTGTGTATGTGCTTTTGTGAACCTAACCTCGGGTGAAAGAAAAAAGGGTCAGGAGTACAGAAGATCTCCAGCAAAAAATCAAGCAGACTAGGCATTCCCGGCAATGATATGAGTATCATACTAGGACCCAAGACCACGATCCGGAGCCCCCTGGCGCTCAGCAAACTGTGCCTGGTAGGTCTACCGTACTTTACCGTATGGTGCCGCGTCGTATCGAATGGTAGCTTACCGTTCGAGCCCAACAAATGAGCGAGTGATAATGTGTGAAGCTGACATATATACAAAGAATAAATAGGGAAACTGCACGCCCACATGCGCAAACCACCCAGCTGCGGGAGCGGCACAATTGGCAGTCTTCTTCTATCTGAGTTCCGGGATATGATATGTAGGCTAGTTTTGTAGACAAATGGTTCCTTCCTTTAGCCATTTCTGTAGCCCTCCGCGCCTTTCCCTCAACTTCTGGCTAAATATTATATATCATAATATTGAAATTTTTTCTTTGTGACTGGGATAGGTGAACATCTACCTGATGGGTGGGATGCCCCTGTTACACGGTGGTCGAGCACCTTCTTGGCAACTGAGATGGGGCAAATAGGTATCCAACCAGGTGGCTTTGGAAGGTGCCCAAGGCTGATTTCCGAAATCAGGGTTCTATCTTTATGGGACAACTTTTAACCCATGATTCAACTCCTGAACTACGGCTCGGTCTTGTGCGCGATTTATTTTCTTCTGGACGTTGTCTTAGCCTACCAGTAGCAGCCTAATATAATACCCCACTCTTTAGTCTTGATGCCAATATGCGCTCTTTCCTCTGGACGCTGAACGGGTCCTTCATTCGGTTTTTCATACCACCCTTGAGAGCCATAATTTTCACTGCTGTCCGAAATAGGGAGTAAACGGGCAGTTCTCCCCTCTGGGGGAAAGAAAAAAAAGATCCTTTGAAAATTAATCGGACCCTGCTAGGGCAATTCAGTTAGGCTCACCCCAATCTCTAAACAAGCAATGCCCGACTTCTGCGGATCCTCGGGTTATACGCAAAGCCGATCCTGGCGCGCCCGGGAAAACTTTGTTATGATCCCTCCTCCCATTTTGAAAATCCACCCGGACACAGTCCACTCAATTACATCCTACATTACAAATGATTCCTGCCAACAACGACCTCAACGAACGAACCAACTTCCAAAGGAAAATGTAGCTCCTGTTCGTCCACAACTCATGTGCACCCTTTCTGCGAGTAGGCTTGGGGGGGGGGGCACAGTCCCTACACCGCTGATCTTGATGCTGCATCATTCGGTAATGCCAGGTCCACCAGGGAACCTTACTATTCTCTCACTTCCCCTAATCATGTACGATCCACCATCCCCAAGTGAACTACCACACTATTCCAAATTTTCTGTGGAGATCGCAGGTTCATGAGTCAGCAGAAGCAGACAGTGGACACCGAGTGATATATTATGAAAGATTTTAGCGAATAAGGTTATGTTTGTTTTTGTGAAGGGTAGTGTTACGGTAAATTACGATCTAAGGCGGCCGAAGACTTGGAGACAAGTGAGAAGCTCGCAGTAGCTTTCCCATCCGAAATAAAAATGAAACTTGCATTCTCACTGCGCCTGCTTGTACGAGATTACGGGCAGAAACCTACTAGAAAATTCGCACTTCGGATCCAGAGAGATTCAAAAATTTCCTTATACCCCTACGCTTATACGAGGGGGTAAGTGGGCATCCCCCAGAGTTCCCTGCTCCTCGCAGCCACAGCTTGTAAAAAGAAGAAAGCTTATAAAAACTAAAGGCTAATAACCAAACTAGGACGCTCCTACTTAATTTAAATTTAAAAAAAATCTGCCCAAGATGCGGTCTAGCAACCTCCGTAGGGAACTTAGGGGGCTATTATTCAGACCAGTCGCTTCCGGAACTACTCTCCCAGGCATCACCCTCCTCATCAGCAGGGCAGTCCTGCTCCTTCTCCTTACTAGCGGGCAGTCCTTCTCCTTCTCCTTATCAGCGAGGCGGCCCTCTATCCTGATACGACTATGGTCGTCTTGTTTGTCCCACTGTTCTCCGTTGTTAGCGCATTGCTGAGCTAGAGAGTTGGGGTAGTGAGGTCTTACATCAGGTAAAATTGCACCGAGCAAGATCTTCGGTAACTTTTACAACAAAAAACATGTAGTTAGCTGGGCTTCCGTTTCTAATTAATGGAGAGTCGAGTATGGCATACAACAAACCACTTTTCTGCCAACAGGAATTTGGGGTCGAATTCGACTGGCAACACGTCGATCAATTTTCTGAGGCTTTCGTTTCTGTCCAGCCCTTGCAATAACTCAGCTGCGCCGGGGTCGTTTCCGATGCGTGAGAATTGGAAGGATACGGCTGTGAACCCATTGTAAGTATTGGATAAAAGTATATCCTCACAACCCCACGACCGACTAACCGTCAAACCCTTTACCAGCATCTTCACGCTCGTTCACACAGTCCCGAATGACACTCTCCAGGAGACCTCTTTTCTCACCCTCAACCTGTTTCCTGATGGTTATTATATAGCTTCGGAAATCTTCGGAGGAAGGCATACTGCTCCATCAGTGACGATTAGCACGAGCAAGGGTCTGCTCTGCTTGGAATTCACAAATTTATCCAGAATCTTCTCCCTAAGTGCTGCCCCTATCCTCGCCAAACCACCGTAACTGTGGCCATCTAGATATTCTTTGGATGACTCCTGGGTCCAGTTTTTTTTGCCCTTATAACCGTTCATGAAGCGCATGGCAAGAATGCCGGATTCATTTGCCATTGAATAGATTTCCGTGATGTGGTCGACGAACTGTATCAAGGCATTCTTCCTCGCGCCGTTTTCCTCATGGACCATGGAATCGGAGTCGTCTGTCAGTCCGTCCAACTATAAGCAAGACAAACCCTAAGGGATGGACACTAGCACCGGAACATACCAATTAAGATGGCCACATCATAAAGCGTCAAGAGAGTCAAATTTTTCGCAACCTCAATATCGCATCCCATCGCAATTAACTTTCTCGCCATCTCCTCTCCCCTTTTGGTTGGCACCTCCAGACATTTATCCAGTTCCGCTTCTGTTTCTCCATACATATTTTGCAAGCCCTTTCGGTGGTTTATGATCAAATCCTTGAGCCTTTCGCCGACCTGTTCGCCCTTAAGGATTGAATTTTTCTTTGGCTCTCCTGGTACTGACCTTTCCGCCGCTTGTTTTTCAACCCGCCGCTTTTTGAGTGGGGGTTGGCCATCAAGGTTTGCGGTGTCGGTATTAGGACCATCATCTCTAAACCCCATATCTGCTACACGCTCGTCTCCATCTCTAGATAACGGCGGAAATGATGCCTGGCCACTGCGATCCCCCGTGTCGGAATCGACATTGCCCTGTTCGAGTAAGATCCTGACGGCTCCGCCATGTCCTTTAGAGGGAGTCAACGACAATGGGGTTTGGTTCTTGTTATCTCGCGTGGCAGTACAGGCGTTTTTCCGTTCCAAAAGCACTTTTACTACCCCCCAAACTCGGCTGCCCAGGAGAGTGGCGTTTGGCCATATTTGGTGTCTGCCGTATTGAGGTTGATGTCCTCCCGTTCCAAAAGGATCTTTACTACCCTCTCATGCCCGTACTCAGCCGCCAAAGAGAGTGGCGTTCGGCAATATATGGCATCTTCTGTATT